>Ga0181520_10000010_pt1 | contig 339161 bp, 263 predicted proteins | sample PEATcosm2014_Bin_29_FD_132451 | JGI IMG/M metagenome (GOLD analysis project Ga0181520, IMG submission 132451) | Peatland microbial communities from MTU Mesocosm Facility, Houghton, MI, USA - PEATcosm2014_Bin02_30_metaG | ecosystem: Environmental > Terrestrial > Soil > Wetlands > Peat | place...
GACGTATTAAAAACCACTTCGCCCTGGCATTCGCCCGGGTGCCCATGGCCTTGGCCGCGGAAGATGCGCCCGTCTTCGAGCGCTAAGATCGCCTGCATCGCCTCTCCGAGGAGTGGATTCAATCGATTTTAGCAGGTTTTGCGGCCCGATTTCGCTTCGTTTTCCACGGCCCTAGTGCACCACGCCCACATCGCGGGCCGGCCAGTAGACGAAAACGGCCTTCCCGTAGATGAGCGAGCGGTCCACGGGCCCAAAATACCGGCTATCCTGCGAAATCGACCGATGGTCGCCCATCATGTAGTAGCTCTCGGCAGGGATGACCATCTCCGGCACGGACTGGTTATCGCGAAATTCCAGCGGGACGTACGGCTCGTGCAAGAGCATTCCGTTCACGTAGACACGACCATGATCGATGCGAAGCGTATCGCCCGGCAGAGCGATGACACGCTTGATGTAACTTCGTTGCGGGTCATACGATGCAGGATGCCGGAAAACGACCACATCGCCGCGCTGGATGGCAGAGACGTGGTAGACGAACTTGTTGATAAAGAGACGGTCGCGGTCTTCCAGGCGCGGCAACATGCTGGTGCCCTCCACGCGCACTGGTTGATAAAGAAAGGTAATGATGAGAACGGAGGCGATAGTTGATATGAGCAGATCGCGCAACCAGAGCATAAAGCCCATGGATTTGCGCGGCGCTGCCGGTGGAGGACCGGAGGGCTGCGAAGGAGCGGTGAACTCGGCGTTCACGCTGGAATCGGAAAGAGTAGGGGCGTCGGAACCGGTATGCATCTACATCTAGATTACTCGCAACCGAGGCTTCCCGGCGGGCACATAATCCGCGGACGATGCGACGTGATGGGTCTCTGCTGGGTGGAGGCCGGAACCAGCGCCGGCGCAGCTCCGGGTTCGCCCACACCTGCCAGATTCTCATCCTCCAGCTGCAGCGGCCGTTGCAGAACCATCTCTACCTGCGTACCGGTAGGAATATCCACATCGGCATTGCGCGTGAAGAGCGAAACCACGCCCACGGTGGCGAGGCCAGCGCCCAGCCCGGCCAACCCGCCCTCAATGGGATGCCCCGACTCAGCCCCGCCGATGGTGCCCACCCCCGCACCGGTCGGGAGGGCGATTTCCGCAGTACGACCTGCGTTGCGGCCTTTATCGCCGTTCTGCTCGATGGTTCCCTCCCCGTCGTCCTTCACGGTCTGTTGCTTTGCGCCCGGCATACTGTCCACAACCCCGGGAATCTCTACCACCGAGCCATTGGGGAAAATGATGGAGGTAAAGTGCATGTCGAGCTGCGCTTTCCCTTTGATGCGCCCACCGCGCTGGACCCGATCGACGACGCCCTGCACGTAGACTCCCGTTGGGATCATCACGCGGTTACCCACCACGACGGGAAAGATGGAGATCAGGTACACACCGTCGCCCGCCTTGGCGCTCCTGGTGTTGATGGCGCTCTTCAGTTGCAAAAGTACCTTGGTGCCCGCAGGCACGGTGTATGTCCTTTTTGCGGGAGATGCGGGCTCCTCGGCAGGCGCTGCGGGCTGCGCGGAGGGGTTCGCTACAGGCGAGGTTGGAGATTGTGCCGCGGCTGACGGCGGAACGTCAGGAGCTGGTTCAGGCTGGCCCGCGGCCTGGGCCATGCCATAGCTGGCGCCCACGGAAATAAGGCTCACAAAACAGACTGCCCGCAACCATCCGCGCAGCGGTGCCATATGAACCCCCCATGAAATAGACGGCGCTCTCGGACACAAGGATAGCCCGAATTCCCGCCTCCGGCAGCGAAAAGTGCGGCGTCTTCGCCGCGCCAGAGCCGCGCGCGTTACCCTACGAGAAAGCGATGACCTCGAAAAGCGATCCATCTACTGACGCACCCCTCGAAAAGACGGGCCGGTTTGCCGCTGCCCTCCATATTCTGGAGGACGCTATTGCGGCGCGAGCGTTCCCGGGATGCGCATTCGGCGTCCTGGTGGGGGATGACGTTGTGCTCCAGGGGGCGCTGGGGCGATTCACTTATGAAGAAAGCGCGCCCGCCGTGGCCGCTGACACTGTGTATGACTTGGCTAGCTTAACCAAAGTCGCAGCGACTGCGGCTGCGGCCATGCTCCTCGCCCAGCGCGGTCAACTCGATCTGGAAATGCCGCTGTGCGAACTGCTGCCCGGCTTTGTGATCGGACGCGCATCCGGAGATTTGGCGCGCACCGTCAAATTGCGGAATCTTCTCGCCCACAATTCCGGCTTACCGGGAACCGTGGAGTTTTTCCGGACTGCGACCACGCCCGCCGCACTTTTCCAGGCTTGCCTCGAGCTGCCACTCCAGGCCGCCCCGGGCACCCGCGCCGAGTATTCCGACCCCGGCTTCATCCTCCTCGGCAACGCGCTTGAGATCCTGATCGGCACAGACTTTGCTACATGGACGCACCGCGAAGTTTTTCAGCCACTGGGCATGACGGCCACTGGATTCTGCCCATCGCCGGCATTGCGGCCCACCATCCCGCCGACAGAAGAAGACACCACTTTTCGCCATCGCCGCATCCAGGGCGAGGTGCAGGACGAAAATGCGTGGGTTCTGAACGGCGTGGCAGGACATGCGGGCCTCTTCTCCAACGTCCCTGACCTCCTGCGCTTCGCCAGCGCAACCCTGGGCAAGGCAAGGCCGGCCGGCTCCGAGGAAGATCCCTGCCTTTTCGACCCGGCCGTTTTGAATCGCTTTGCTCAACCGCAACCGCCTGAGGGCAATTCCTTTGCGCTGGGATGGGACACGCCATCGCAGCCTTCGTCTTCCGGTAAACATTTTGCGCAGCACTCCATCGGACATCTCGGTTACAGCGGCTGTTCCTTATGGATTGATCTGGACGCGGCGGTCGCCGTGGTTTTGCTCACCAACCGCACCTGGCCGGACCGCCGAAATCAACTGATCCGCGAGGTCAGGCCGCTTTTTCACGACGCCGTGCGTAAATCCCTTTAGTAAGTGTTCCCGGGTTACAACCCGGGATACGGCAGAACAAAGTTTTATGCTTGCGTGTTTTTATAGTTACAATCAAAGCTGGGGTCTGACGCGATGCTACCCAGCACCACGATGCAGGAAACGGCCGGCTCCCGGATCAAAGATACGAATAACGACCAGGCCGCACTGCTTCAAGAACTGACGACGGAAAGCCAGAACGAGGCCTCTCAGGGCCTCGACACGAAATCCGCACTCGAAATTGCCCGCATCATCAACCACGAGGATGCCAAGGTCGCAGCGGCGGTTAAGAAAGCCATCCCTGAAATTGCCGCTGTGATCGACCAGGTGGCGCGCTGCCTCCGCGACGGCGGCCGGTTGGTCTATATTGGCGCCGGCTCCAGCGGGCGGATTGCCGCGCTGGACGCCTCAGAATGTCCGCCCACCTATTCGACGGCCCCCGGCCAGGTGCAGTACATCATGGCGGGCGGGCCCAAGGCCTTGGCCTCCGCGGTCGAGGTCAATGAAGACTCCGAAGAGTTGGGTCAGCGTGACATCGCGCGGCGGCGTCCCACGCGCAAAGATATTATCGTCGGCGTCTCCGCTTCGGGCCGCACGCCGTATGTCGTAGCCGCAGTAGCTTACGCCCGCGCCCGCGGAGCCCATACCGCGGCCGTCACCTGCAACCAGGGAACCCCGCTCGCAGGCGCCGCCGACATCACCATCGTGGCCGAAGTCGGCCCCGAGGTCATCTCTGGATCCACGCGCTTGAAAGCCGGCAGCGCGCAGAAGATGATCCTGAACATGATCACTACCGGCGCGATGACGCGGCTGGGTTATGTGTACGAGAACCTGATGGTCAACGTGCACATGCAGAACTCAAAGCTGGTGGAGCGCGGTATTCGCATCCTGATGCGCGCCTGCAATATCGATCGCGCAACCGCCGTCGACACAATCAAGAGTGCCGGGCGCAGCGTTCCCGTGGCGCTTGTGATGCTGAAAGCCAAAGTGGACAAGCCTGAAGCGGTCCGCCGCCTGGCCAAATCCGACGGCAATGTCCGGCTCGCCATTGAAGATAACGTGCTGGAGCTTTAAGGCGCGCCGGTGCGCTTCCGATTGAGAATGTCTACGGCAATACGCGCTGAATGTGTAGAAAGAGCGCGAGCGTCATCAAGAAACCAGCTACCACAAGCGCCAGCGCAAGGATGACGACGATCTTGACCTTGTTCCCGAAGGCTTTTAGATCCTCAAGCAGCTCCTGCTGCTCCAGCGTGTTCCGGTCGGTGGCTTCCCGCACCATCTCCAGCTGATCTTCAACCCGCTTGATCGAATTATTCTGCTCCGTCACCTGCTCGCGTAAGCTCTGGTGCTGCGTCTGCAACTCGGCAAGTCCGTCTTCGATGGGCACCAGGTCAAGCTTGGCTGATGGAGGAGGCGCCTGCGGATGCGGGTGAGGCGTAAGCAGATTGCTGATGGTCGAGGCGATATTTCCGTCGAGCAATGGCAACAGGCGCTGCACAAATGGAAGCGCAGAGCGAAGCACAGATACGGCGCGTTGCAGGCTCGAGGAATCATCATTGGCGGCAGGTTCCCCGCCCAGCGCGCGGCCTGGCGGAGGCGGCGTGAGCCGCTTGACGCCGCCCTCGGAAGGAGGATACGACGCATGCCGGCTAACGCCGGTTGATAAAGGCGATCCCACGGCGCGCGGGCGCGGCGCTGTCGCTTGCGGTGCGGCTTGGTCTTGGTCGCTCAGGTCGAAACTCTCGGAATCGTTCATGGCATTCTTTCTGCCGTTACGAGAGACGGCAATCCCCATATATAGCTGATTTTGCGCCGATTGAAAACACTTTTTGTATTTTCCGCCGCATTCCACGCCCGGCCCGCGCCGGGTATGCTCGTAACAATGATCGTAAAGGGGTGACGCTCGTGAAAGGACCCATCCACCACACGCTGCGCAGTCTGCAGCGCAATATCCTGGCCGGAATCATCACCATCGGCCCACTTTTTGTCACATACCTGATCTTCAGCTTCCTCCTGGAAACCCTGGCCAAGGCGGGATTGCCTGCGGTCCAGCTCATCGCGGCTTCCTTTCCCCGGGGATGGTTCAACAATCCATGGCTGCAGCCCGCGCTCGCCATCCTGCTCACATTGGCGGTTCTTTACGTGGTTGGACGCGTGACTTCTCTCGTGATCGGGCGGCAAATGTTCGGGCTTTTTGAGTCCGTCCTTGAGCGCTTGCCCTTCGTCGCCAAGGTCTACACGTCCGTACGGCAACTGTTGGATTCCATGATGGCCAAGAAAGGCGCCAGTCAGCGCGTGGTTCTGATCGACTTCCCTATTGCCGGCCAGAAATGCGTCGGATTTCTCACGCGAACGCTCCGCGATGCGACCAGCGGACAGCCGCTAGCCGCTGTATTGGTGCCGAATGCCATTAATCCCACTTCGGCCTTCCTGCAGATTTTGCCCATCGAACGGGTCATCGAGACCGACCTGACCATGGAACAGGCGATGAGCATGATCATGACCGGCGGAGCAGTGGGACCGGAGTCCATTCGCTATTTGCACGAGGCGGACGGCAATCGAAATTCACCAGCCACGCCCTAGGCGCCGTCATCGGGAGCATCAGCGCTCGGCTGACGCAACATGCTTATCGTGCCCTCGGGAATCAGGGCGGCCTTCAGCCTCGCCGGCCTCCAGGCTTTCTTCTGCCTTCTCGCTCTCCGTTGTCACCTTGCGCAGGCTCACGTGCTCGAAGCGGGCCCATATCAACCCCACGGGCACGATTCCAAGGAAGGTGACCAGCAGGAGCGTCGCGGCGCAAGCGGTTGCGGCTTCCGCATTCGCGCCCAGAATCGCTGTGAGCGCCAACATCACGGCGCCGATCTGCGAGAACCAGCCCAACACCGGGAGCTGAATAATGCTGGCTGTACCGCTGGCTACCATGAGCAAAACCGACTGCGAAATTGTGATTCCGGCCAGCTCCGGGCTGGCGGTGAAGGCCCTGCACGTCTCGAAATAGGCAAAGCAGATCAGCATCCACATGCTGAGCGAAAGGCCCACCACGACAGCAAAGTCGCGCCATGAGCGCATGGTGTCGAGGCCGGCATGAAACATGCGGATCTTGTGACCAACGCTTTGGCCAAGGCTCTTTGACACCAGCCCGCAACTGCGCTCGAAGAATGTTGCGACGGGGCCTCCCGCCAGGCGCACCGCGAAGAGGAAGAGCGTTCCAAGGAGCGTAAGAACCAATCCGCCGTATCGCGCAACAAACAAAGCCAGCAGCCGGTGATGCGAAGCGAGATGCGCCAACGGGCTCGTGTGCGCCGTTGCGTTCAGGATTGCGTCACCCGGAACCCAGATCATGGCAATCGAAAAAATCAAGGCCACCGATCCCGCGTCCACTAACCGCTCAACGATATATACCGCAACCTGCGTGCTCAACGAGAGGCCCGTTTTCTTCGCGACCAGGTAAGGCCGCACCGGGTCCGCAACGCGGCCGATCAACGCCACCGCGGTAAACCCGATCACCTGCGACCCCAGCAGCGACAGGGGCGGAACTTTCTGCGTGTGCCGTACCAGCTGGCTCCAACGGAACGCGCGAAAAACGAAATTGGAATAGATGCAAAGAGTGGCAAAGACAATCATGCGCCAGTCGGCCAGGGCTACCTGGGAAGCAAAAACGTGGAAATTGAATTGGACATGAGCGCGAGCCCAAATCACCAGCGCAGTCAGAGCAACCAGCGCCAGAGTGCCCACGATCCATTGACTCTTCTTCAAGCAAACTCCCTCTTACAAGCCGCGATAAGGCCCAATAAGTATGTTCTCACGCAGCCATGGCTAGAATGCTTCTGGAACCTTAACCAAAGCCCCTTTCCAGTAACGAGTTGCACCTTAAATTGAAATCGAGAAGATATGCTCCGGCCGCCGCTCAATGCGAGGATGCGGGGTGGACCGCTGGAGCGGTCGCGGAAGCGCGCCTCGCCTCGGCCTCGCGGGCCAGAACCCGGCGGTTGAATTCATGAATCACGCGGGCCACGTAAGCGCGCGTCTCGCTGTACGGCGGAATCCCATGATATTTGTCGACGGCTTCCGGTCCAGCGTTGTATGCGGCCAACGCTAAAGCCACGTTGTCGTGATAGCGCGTCAGCAGCGCATCGAGATACGTCGATCCGCCGCGCACATTCTGCTCGGGCTGAAAGCTGTCCTGCACTCCGAGGCCAGCGGCCGTTTCCGGCATCAACTGCATCAGCCCCTGCGCACCAGCGTGGCTCACGGCCCGCGCATTGCCGCCGCTCTCCGCCTTCACCACGCTGGCCAGTAAATCCACATCCAGGTTGTGCTCGGTTCCCGCGCGCACGAGCATCTCGCGCAGGTCGACCGGAGTCAGCTTTGCACTGCGATTCGAATTCTGCGCAGTGGCAGGCGCCGCGACGACAGGCGGGTCAGGAACCTGTTCAAAAGCTGCAATCTCCTCCGGAGCGAATTCAATGTAGTTATCCTCGCCCGCGCTCAGGTAGAGGCGCATGTGCCCGTTCACGAGCGCATGATGATCGCAACGCAGCTCGAACCCGTTACGCAGCGTCACCCGTTCAGCGGCATGTGCTTGCACGCCAAGGATCAAAAGCGCCGCTACGGCCGCGATCGCAACAAAAACGGTTGTTCGCAGACTGCGTCCGAGTTTGAACCCGCCGCTCATGCTTTTGCCGCCGTCATCTTCGCCAGTAGTGCTTCCAAAATCACCGCCACTCCATCATCATCGCTGGAGGGCGCATGCTTCCAGCCGCGCGTCTTTGCCAGTGCGCGCAACTCAGGAGCTGCATTTGCCATCACGATTCCCTGCTCTGCCCACTCCAGCATCTCTGCGTCGTTCCAGTTGTCGCCGATGGCCATGGTCTCTTTCCGGTCCACACCAAGCCGCGCCGCAAGCCGCTCCAGTGCCCATCCCTTCGACACTCCGAGCGGCAGAAGATCGAGAATCGACAAATCACGCGCCGGATACTCGGTGCGTGCGCTGCCGCAAGCCGCGCTCCACTCACTCGCCTTCAGCGCTTTTTCTGCTGCTCGCATCCGCTCGATACTCCCGGCCGCCATGCCCTGTATCGGGTCCTCGCCCTCGACCAAAGCAAGTTCCAGCGGCTTCACCACCTCAATCGCGTTCCGGTTGGCTTCAACCCACAGAGCGATGCGCCCATGGGCCTGGTCGAAATCTTCGAGAACCAATTCGCCTCGCCCTGGCCGGTCGAAGGTGAAAACCACAGTCCCAAACGGACGAAGCACCCCGCACACGCCTCGCGCGATGCGCGCATCCATATGGCAACTGTCGATGATCTCGCCGCCCAGCGTGCACGTCACTGCACCATTCGACGTAATCAGGGGTGTATCCGCTCGCAAGCCAAGGCCTTCAATCAACGGCAGGGTGTAGGCCAAGCGTCGGCCCGTCGCGATGGCCACCGTGATGCCCGCTTCCTGCGTGGCCAGCAGAGACCGCCCGGTGCGCTCACTCATGGTTTGTGAATGGGCGGGCAGCAGAGTGCCGTCCATATCGATCGCGACGAGACGCACGGGACGAACCAGAGGGGGCATGTCTCCAGTGTACGAAAGACGGGGAACGAGGGAACCTGCATGCGATAAGCTCTTGGCATGGAGCGAATGTGCAGCCAATGCCATGCGGTGCTGGCAGAATCCACGCAAGCCGATTGGTGCCCTGCCTGTGGAGGCGCGCTGATCGACCGTAAAAGCTTGCCCGAAGACCTGCCCCACGCAGCGGAAGTGGATCATCGCGGCATCGTTCTGCCGCGGCGTCACGCGCTGGGCGGGATTATCACGCCGCAGTAAGGCGGCTCACTCGTAGCGCAACGCCTCGGCCGGAAGCACCGACGCCGCCGCCGATGAAGGATACAGTGTCGCCAGCAGCGAGATTCCAATCGAAACCGCGGAAACAATCACGCCATCGAGCACACGGGGCGCAAACGGCAGCGTATCGATGGAATAGACCTCGGCAGAGAGATGGATGAAGTGGTAGTACCCGCCGGCCCACGACGCGAAGTAGCCGAGCGCGAGCCCCAGCACGGTGCCGATCACGCTAATCAGGAGGCCCTGCAACATGAAGATGCGGCGCACCTGGCCGGGATCCACACCGAAACTCATCATCACCGCAATGTCGCGCGTCTTCTCCATCACCATCATGGTGAGCGCGATGAGAATGTTGAGCGCGGCCACGATCACGATGAGCGCAATCACGATAATCGTGACCACTCGCTCCAGCTTGAGAGCCCGAAACAGCTCCCGGTTTTGCTCCATCCAGTTGTTCGTCATGTAACCCGGGCCGGCTGCCTGCTCAATGACGCGGGCAATCTCCGGAGCGCGGTTCAGGTCATCGACTTTGAAGCTGATCACCGAGAGCAGATCGGGCTCATCGAAGAGGCGCTGTGCGTCGGCAAGGCGAAGAAAGCCCATCTCGGCGTCGTACTGATAAAAGCCGGAGTGAAATGTTCCCGCAACGCGAAATGTCATGTACTTGGGCACGAGTCCGCCCATCGGCGACAGTTCTCCCTGCGGGCTCACCACCATGACGGAATCGCCGGCAACCGCTCCGATGGTCTCGGCGAGGTCGCTGCCCAGGACGATCGGCGGTAGTTCCGCATTCGTCGCGCCGGCCGTTTGGGGCCTCGGTTCCAACTCCCCTACCGCTCCCGGAGTAGCTGTTGCGAGCAGATCGCTCACGTTGCGTTCGTCATCGGGCAGAATTCCCTCGATCAGTGCGTACCCGTCACGCGCGCCGCGCGCCACGACCACTTGCTCGTACAAGCCCGGCGAGGCCGCAGTTACGTGCGGCACATTGCGCAAACGGGCCAACAGCGGCCGCCAGTTGGGAATGCCGTTCCCTTCCACCTGCATCAATTGCACGTGCGCGCTGGAGCCGAGCAGCTTATCCTGCAGATCGCGTTGCATGCCGTTGGTGATGGCGAACGCGATGATCAATGCTGCTACGCCAGCCATGACGCCTACGACGGAGATCGCTGTGACAATGCCCACCACGGCCTGCCGCCGTTTGGCTTTCAGGTACCGCGCCGCTACGTAAAGCTCGAATCGCATCGCGCCTACCGTTCCTGGGCGGGAATCACCGTTTTGGCCACGCCCACGTTGTCGTAGCGATCGTAGGCCCGGACGGTGATCAGGTGCTCGCCGATCTCTCCGCCGGCCCCGAAGTCGACACGGAATTCGTAATGTTCCGTCTTCGCGTCGGAGAGCTTGCCCACGGGATCGATATACTGCCACGGACCTGCGTCCAGCGAGTACTCGGCGTGCGCAATGGGCGAAATGGCGTCTTCGGCATCAAAACTGACAAGCAACTGCTTCTTGCAGTCGGCCCCGGAGCAGGTCGCTTGTTGGGCCGTCGCCTTCAAGTTTGCAATCGCCGGCGGCGTAGTGTCGATCTCGAAGCGGTCGCTGACTTTTTCCCCGGTCAGCGCATCGCCTGGCGCATGCGAAGGCGCGTCGGAAGCGACAACCTTGATGCGATACCCGCCGTCGGGAATCAGCGTGGCGTCGAAGCTGTAGGCCTTGTCGGTAATTTTGTCTTTGAGCAGCCGCCACACCGTCTCGCCGTCGCCGCGCAGGTAGAGAGAATAGATCAGGTCGTCGCCGTCGTCATCATGCGCGGCCCAGCGCACGGTCACACCGGTGCGGTCCTTGTTGGCCTGCAGGGCGCCGCTCGATCCAGCGTCGAAGTTGACCGTCGCACCCTGGCTGGGCGAGTTGAACGCGATGCTCACCGTCTGGTTCTGGGAAACTGCGTTCTGCGGATTCAAGCGCGCGCCTGGAACGACTACTAGATCATCAACGACAGGCGCGGAATTCACAGGCAGATAGTTGACGCCCACACTTCCCAGCACACCGTCTTTGTGCAGTTCGGCCTTCCATTGCAGAAAACGACCTGGCGGCGAGGCGATGGAGCCATCCTGCAACGGTCGCCAATCGCTCCAACCGCGTACAGGCTGCTCCACGTTGCCGGAACGGGTCAAAATCTCATAGCCTGCCGAACCCGGTTCAACCTCAACGCGCCCAAAGCGCGCAAACGCGCCCGCATCCAGAACATCGCTCGCGTATTCGTGCTTCTCCGATGCGCCCAGCAGAAACACCTTGCCGGTGTTGCCGGTACCGATGAGGGCTCCGCCCATTCCTTCCCCGCCCTGAACGATAGCCAGGCTCAGGCCCTGCTGCGCCTGCAGATGGGCCACATCGGCGTAGCTGCCGTCGTCATGAACGCGAAAGACGCGTCCGCGATTCCCGCTCAGCGCCAATAAACCATCGGACTGAGCAGCCAGCGCATACACAATCTCGTCTTTGCCCGACCAGAGTTTGCGCGGCGCCTGTCCCTCTGTCAAAGCGTAAATATCCGTCCCTTCGGGTACCGAGGCGCTGGCGTTCGCCGCCTGCAGCGACTCCGGCTGCATGATCGTGACACTGACCGAGCCGATTTCCTGCACCGGCAATGGGGGCAGCGGGTTGCGGCTCTTGTCCCCCACGCACACTGCATAGATCGTGCCGTTCGCCCCGATTGCGACGGACGTAATCTCGCGCCGCGACGCTTCAAAGATCACGTATCCCTTGCCCTGCGGATCGATGCGGTAAACCAGCCCCGAGCCATCGGAACCGGCAATCAAATTTCCTTTTGCGTCCCACACAAGAGTGCGGATATGCGCTTCATCGCTCTTGAAGAAAAGCTCCGGCGTCGCACCCGGTTTCGAGGGATCGACACGGTAGACGGCGCCGGGATTGCCGGTTGCAATATAAAGCCGTCCAGCGGCGTCGAAGGTGAGTGCCCAAACGTAGCGGGATTGAGCGCTCGGTTGCGGCATTGCCGCTTTGCTCTCTCCGCCGGCCGCCGCACCAACCTTGGCGGCATCGAAGACTACCGTGGCGCTGGATTCATCCTGTTTCGCTGTCGCGCTGGGATTCAGCTTGTAGACCTTGCCGCTGGGCAGCGTTGCTGCGTAGAGCGCGCCATCCGGCCCCAGGCACAAAGCTTGAACGCTTAGGTCTTTGGTCTCGAAGAGTATGAAGGGCTCTTCGCCTCTCTGCCCAGCCAACCGCAGCACAGACGCTGGCGTGCCGGTTCCAGCGAAAACCTGGCCTGCCTTATCGGCAACCAGCGCCCACACAAATGTTGACGGTGTGGTCAGTTGCTCAGTCAGCCCCGGTCCTTGGCGCAGCTGCCCGTCGCTCGCAATTGCCACCCCGTCCGGAGTGCCTTTCTCGAACTCTTCCATCTGCGATTGCGTCCATAGGTGCGTTCCCTGTGCGGTGGCAAACGAGGAAACTGACATCCATCCCGCGGCTGTTAGTACCGGAAGCGCGAAAGAGGCTAGAGCGGAGAGAAAGCGGTAAGCTGATCGGGAAGGGCCAAGCATTCTTCCGTTGAGTCTACTAGAGTTTGGCCCGCGGGAAAGATCCTGAAGGGTTACCGAATCGCCCTCCAATCGCCCAGCCACCTCGGGCTGAAGGCCGGCGGCCTGCGAAGAAGTCCCTAAATCGGGCCGGAGCCCTTCTTCGATCTGGATCGGGCGACTTGGCCGGATCGGACCAAGTCTTGGTGCGCTGGCACACTAAATTTATGGGATCAAATGATTAGTTTATATAATCAACACGACTTTCCCACAGTTTACACACTCTCGTTAACTTTTTCCACTGGGGTGTTGCCAGTCGTATTTTCGGAAGACTACTATTCCGGTTAGTCTCAGGAAGCCGAGACTATGGTTCCGCCATCGTACCACTATGCATGCAGTTGTTCCCAAGTTCACAGAGCTTCATCAACCAGCGGCGCCTGACCATAGGGGCGCACGCGGACGGAGTGTCTCGTCATGGCATGGTATGCCTACTGCATCGGTGAAAAACAAAATTTTCCTGCTTTAGCGCGTCATCGTAAACCGGTTCCAATGGAATCCGTGCTTGGAGTCAGTGGCAATCAGGTTTTTCTTTATCCGGCCAGCGACCTTGCGGTGGTTGTAAGCGAACACAATCCTCAGGAGGCCTTCTGCCAGAAGTCGGGCGTGGACCACGCCCGAGTGATTGCGGACTGCTTTCGTCATTCCACCGTCCTTCCCTTTCGTTTCGGCACTGTCTTTCACGACGACGAAATCCTGCGCAAGTCCATCCGCTCCAATCAGCGCCAATTCCTCGGCAATATTGATAAGCTGCGCGGTAAGACTGAGATGCACCTCAAGATCTTTGTCGATGACTGCTGCAGCAAAGAGATTGAGAAGCACCTGGCGAGTGAAAGCGTCGGGCGGGCCTACCTCAGCAACCTGCGCGAGAACGCATCGCGGGCGCGCGAGCGGCAAACGCGTGCGCGTGCCGTCAGCTTCCAGATGCATCGGCTCTTCCAGCCGCTCGATGAAGAGGTCAGCTGCCGGCTGATGGACAACGGCAAGATGCTGCTGGATATCGCGCATTTGATCGACCGCAAGTGCGTGGAGCGCTATCAGAACAAATTCGCCACCACCAGCGCTATCATGCACGAATGCCAGATGCAGCTTTCCGGCCCGTGGCCCCCATATCACTTCGTTCACAAGCTCACTCGTCCCGCCCATGCGCCGACGCAGGCTGCCGCCGCGATGCCTTCCCCGGTACCGGAATCGGCTGAAACCGCGGTGATCACCCTTATGGAGCCGACGCCCGCGTTCGTATAGGTCTTCCATCCAAGTCAGTCATGCGACGAAGCTCCAGCAAATGCTGGAGCTTTTTCGTTCCAACGTCATCAGGCCGGCGCAACCCCTGCGCGTGCGAAAGTGAACGACAGGTTCTAATCTAGAAGCATGAGCGATGCAACGGTACATGCGGGACAGGATGTTGTCTTTGATCTCCTAGTAGTGGGAGCGGGGCCAACCGGGCTAGCCACGGCCATCGAGGCGCAAAAAGCCGGCTTTCGCGTGGTGCTGGTCGACAAGGGCTGCGTTTGCAACTCGATATTTCACTATCCCGCGCACATGACATTCTTCACGACCTCGGAGCTACTGGAGATTGGCGGAATTCCCTTCCCCAGCCCCAACGCCAAACCAACCCGCAACGAGGCGCTCGAATACTATCGCACGGTGGCGGCTTATTATCAGCTGGATATTCGCCAATATCACCGCGTGGAGCGTGTCAGCGGCGTCGATGGCGATTTCGCAGTGCAGACCACGGATCGTTTTGGACGCCATGGTGAGCTGAAGGCGCGCAAACTCGCGCTCTCCACCGGCTATTACGATTTGCCCAACTGGATGGGCATTCCGGGGGAAACCCTAAGCAAGGTACATCACTATTACCACGATCCCCATCCTTACTACGGCATGGATGTTGCTGTGATCGGCGGCAAGAATTCCGCGGCCATTGCCGCGCTTGAATTGTGGCGTCACGGCGCGCGGGTTACGCTCATTCATCGTGGCGCGGGCATACAGCCCCACGTAAAGTACTGGATCAAGCCGGATATCGAAAATCGCATCAAGAGCGGCGAGGTCAAGGCCTATTTTCAGTCGCAGGTTGTGGAGATCACGCCCGACGCCGTTGTGGTGGAAACGCCCGCGGGCTCCGAGACTCTGCCCAACGATTTCGTCTTCGCTATGACGGGTTATCATCCGGACTTCAGCTTTCTGGAGCGCCTGGGAGTTCGCTTCGAGGGCCCCGACCGGTTGCCGGTCTGCGACCCCGAGACACACGAAAGCAACGTTCCCGGCATCTATTTAGCAGGCGTGATTGTGGCGGGTTCGCGCACCAGCGAGATTTTTATTGAGAACGGGCGCTTTCACGGACATCAGATTGCGGCGTCGCTGCTTCAAAAACTGAGGGTCCGGGACGAGTCGCGTGAGGCAGTCTCGGCGAGCAATCCGGTGGACTAAGGCCTTAAAATCCTCTCGGGGGTAGAGCATTGCGCATACGGTGGTGGCCCCGATCCATTCGCTGGCAGATGCTGGCTGGGCTTGTGCTCCTGGAGGTTCTGTCGGTCGGGTTATTTGCCGCATTGCTCACCCAGCAGCAGAGGCGTCGCGTGGAGGTGAGGGCACAATACTGGTTGTCCTATGAGTCGACATTGCTGGCATCGCAGGTGAGCGAAGCCCTCGAAGAACAGCGTCCCCGGTGGGTCAGCTCGTCGGTAAAGTCGACCGGGGAATCTCCGAATATCGCTGTTGCCAAGGTTACCAATCTGGCGGGCGATGTATTGTTCATCAGCAAAGGCGATGCGGACGAGTCCGTTCTGGACGCGGGCGAGCGATCGCAAATCCCGCTCATTGGCCGCGGCGCCGCCAGACTGTTTACGCTTCCCGGAAATCGTTGGGAGGGCGTTCGGTCCATCTATACAAACAACGATTTGCGCGGATACGCTTGGGTGGAATTCGACCAGAGCGCGGCGCATGAGCAGTTGTCCGCGATTCTGCGGGATACGCTCGTTTTCGGCATCATTTGGGTGATCGCTTCCGTGTTGCTGGTGTTTTTGATGGCGCGCTCCATCGCTCAGCCACTGGCAACGCTGCATCGCGGAACCCGCGACCTGATGAATTCGCCAGAGAGTACAGGCAGTTTCCCGCTTCCCGTGGCGGTTCATAACGAAATCGGCGACCTCATCGAGGCATTTAATCGCATGGTCGCCTCGCTTGCCGAGCAGCGGGCCGGACTGAACGACACGCTCTCCCTGCTCGATTCGATGCTGGCGAACGCGCCGATCGGTCTGGCATTTGTCGACCGGAATTGCAGATTTGTCCGGGTGAATGAGATCTTTGCCGATCTCACCGGAGTACCCGTCAGCCGCCATCTCGGCCGCACGCTTGCCGATCTGCTTCCCGCGAGTGTGGCGGAGCAAGTCGAAAGCGCCGTACAGCAGGTTTTTACGAGCGAAGAACCGGTACGCAATCTCGAACTCAACGGCATAGGCGGCAAGCCGCGCCGGCCGTGGACCTGGCTCATCAGCGCTTATCCGGTGCGGACCACTCCGACTCAGGTACGCTGGGTGGGAGTGATCGCGCTCGACGCCAGCGACCGCAAGCGCAGTGAAGAGGCCCTGCGCCGCAGCGAGAAGCTTGCCGTCACCGGCCGTCTGGCCGCCTCCATCGCGCACGAGATCAACAATCCGCTCGAAGCCATTACCAACCTGCTATTCCTTTTGCGCAACTTCAGCGACCTTCCTGAGGGAGCCCGGCAATACGTAACCATGGCCGAATACGAAGTTCGGCGCATCGCCGAGATTACGCAGCAGACTTTGCGCTTCTACCGCCAGCCCACACAGCCCGCGCGCGCCACACTTTCCGAGCTTCTCGACTCCGTCTTGAGCCTCTACCAGGGACGCATCAACGCGCTCGACATTCGCGTAGAGCGCGACTACGAGTCGGAGTTGAGCCTCTTCTGCTTTGCCGGGGAGATCCGCCAGGTGTTCGCCAACCTGGTGGGCAACGCCATCGACGCCAGCAGCACATGTGGGCGCTTGCTGTTGCGCGCCCGCCGTTCCCGCGACTGGAAGAACCCCGCGCAAACCGGAATCCGTTTCGCCATTGCCGACACCGGCGCAGGCATGGAACCGGAGATTCGCGAGCACATCTTCGAGGCCTTCTTCACCACCAAAGAAGTTACAGGAACCGGCCTCGGACTCTGGGTGAGCCACGAGATCATCCTGAAGCATCATGGATTGGTGCGCGTGCGCAGCCGCGTCGCCACTCAAGGAAACAGCAACGCGTCGGCGGCCGTCGGAACTGTCTTCGAGATTTTCATCCCCGACAACCCGAGCTTCGCCACGGAAGCCCCTGCGGCGTCCGTTGCACAGACTTCGTCTCCGGCGACAACATAAGTCCGCAGATCTAACTCGAGCCCGATGACATGAAATTCGGAGTCTGGCGAGGTCTCTGGGGGCCAGGAGGCCCTCCGTCCAGCCGGTCAGCCACCCCGGTCAGGAGACCTGCGTTGAGGACTCTTTTACGGCTGCAAACCCAGGAGCTTGCGGAAAAGTGACACGCCCATGCCATTCGCTTGATGCGCGGCTGGATGAGCCATGCAATGCCCCATGGAACGAACCGGCCCCTTGAGATAGGAGCGCGTTACGTGCAGCCGGTCCATGATGACATACCGTGTGCGCAGGCCGTTGATGATCGGCGGCAGGGTCGCCGGAACCTGCCTGCGATCGACGTAGACGACCAGCGATGCATCTCGTGGATTGTCGAGGCTTTGGCCCACGCCCACGCCAAAATATGCGGGATTCTGCTGCATCAAGCTCTGCGCCACCTGCTCCTTGGCCGCAACCGCCTGGCTGAACACCGCGGACGGCAGAGGCGTTGGCGCGCCGGACTTTGCGGCAGACTGCGGCGCTGTACCCGACGCAACCGCCCGCGCCGTGGTGGGAATCACTTCCGTTCGCACGCCATCGACGGTCTGCGGCACGGAGACGTTCATGCTCTCGTCGACATAAAGAATTACCGCCGCTTCGCCGGCATGATCGCTGCTCTTGCCTGTGGCCACGCCCAGAATGCCCAGGGTGGGATTGATCAGCATTCGCGCCTGCGCCAGGGCCTGCTGCGCCAGCTCCAATTGCGGGCCGGCGAGTGTGACGCTCTGCGCAGCCGTCGCCGTGGCCGCGCCGTAGTTCAAACAGCTCACAGGATGGTCCGTTGTGCCCACAAACGTGTAGGACGCACCGGTCTGCGAGCCCAATTCCTGGAGCACGGTGGGCGCAGGATTGGCCACCCCTTCACTCACGCCCGTATTCGTCAGACCGCCGGCAAAAAAAAGCCCCACGGGCTCGGCGTTGCTGGCATCCACAACCAGGGATCCCGAGTCGCCCGCATCGCTGAACTCACTGCCTTCAATCGCGATCTGGTTAGTGAACGTCTTGGTCAGGTAGGCAGTGGTCTCGTCGCAATTCTTGAAATACTCGACTTCTACGTTAAGATTCAGCGCCGAGATGCTGGCGCAAGTGAGTCCGGTGGTGCGTCCGCTCTTGGCTACAACCAGATTGAGCGACCCCGACTCGCCTTTGCCGCCGGTCGACGAGATGCCGGGAGGCGCCGCAGCCAGCGTCCCACCCGCCTGCAACGTGCCCAACTCCTGAATTTCGCCGCTCGTGTTCACCGCCCCTGAATCCACCTGAGCGATCGCCGCATCGACATTCGTTGCGCTCGAACTCAGCGGAAGCCAGGCTGTCAAAATCCCGACTAAAGTCGTCCCGGCGCCATCGCCGTTGGGTGTGCAGTTGTTGTCAATCAGTCCCGGTTGAACAATCGATTCGCCGACACTGGCCTGGTCGCTGCGGGCAAATACGTGATTGCAACTCAGCAAGTACTGCGTTCCGCTGCTGTTCTGGATTAAAGAACCGAGCGTACCGCCGCAACAATCCACAATCTGATTGCCCTTGGTGTCGTAATCATTGTTGTTCCCGCCGGAGCTGCCCAGCAAGACGGGCGTCGTCAATTCCTTTTGATGCGTTGCCGGATTGCTCGAAATCCCTTCGGTGTTCAACAGGACGTCCGTCGCCTCTTTCGAGGTCGAGGTCCCAATGGTCGCCACTACGTAGGTGGATGCGGAGGCCGTAACGGAAGCTGGAGCGGTATACGTGACCGTGCAATAGGTGAATGCACCGCTGCTGCGCGTACAGCTCGAACCGCCCAACGAACCTTGTCCACCGCTCGAACCCGTAGAACTGCTGGCTACGGCGTAGTTGATGCCGGTAGAGCCACCGGCTTCCGCGATATAACCCGTAATGGTAACGGCTCCATTTGCGCCCAGAGCGACATTCTCCGGCGTCAGCGGCTGCAGGAAGCCCGGCGTCACGGTCAGCGTTACGCTCGCGGTTGTCGAAGGGCTGGAGGCCAGTGCCGCGGTCACCGTCACCGAGACGCTATTTGCCGTGAGATAGGTGGGCGGCGTGTATTGCCCGCTCGAACTAATCGTTCCCGGGCCGGAGTTTGCGTCCCCGCCAGAGAGTGTCCAGTTCACCCCGGCCGAACCGCCGCTGAGCGTGGCTGTAAACTGCTCAATCGGCCCGCCTGACGCGTTGGTGGCGTTGCATCCCGTGCAATTGGTGTCGATCGTTCCTGAACCGGGAAAAACAGAGAGACCGCCGCTTGAAGACCCGCCGCCCGACGTGCCGCCGCATCCTGCCACGACAACCAGCGCAGGCAACATCAAACTCGCAAATATGCGCTGGGGCGATTGCCGCAACCAGTGAAACCTGCTTCGCTGGCCCACGGGCTTTGAGGCGTGTCTTTGACGTTCTGTCATTACTACCGTTTTCTGGCTCACGCCGTCGGGCGCCTTTCTGGTCATCTTCCCCGTTCACCAGGCAGTTGACATTGGCTCACAAACTCCCGTAAACGGATGCGCCTGAAGAAGATACAAGTCCGCATCGCGCCCACAACGCGATGCTTACTTAGACCCTGCCCTGACCCGAAAAGTTGTCCGGCAAAGCCCTTCCTGCCAAAATCCAATCACTCCAACCGCATAGGGCGCAATGTGCCAATGTACCCCACCCCCCTTTCATGTATACGCCGAGAGCACCCGGCGCGCCAACCCGTCACGTGAGCGGTTTCTAAACCCGGTTCACGTCGAGTACGCGCGCCTGAAGAGGGTACCGGCCCTTCGATTTGGGCCGCAACTATAGGCCGCTCTACACTTGAAGCAGGAGAAACCATGGAATATGCATCTCTCGGCCGCACCGGTTTGAAGGTTTCGCGCATTTGTCTCGGTTGCATGACCTACGGCAGCCCGGCCACAGGAAAGCTCCTCCCAGGCCGGCAGGCGTGGGCGCTGAATGAGGCCGAAAGCCAGCTTTTTCTGCGCCAGGCCCTCGATCTCGGCATCAATTTCTTCGATACGGCCAACGTCTACTCCAGCGGCGACAGCGAAGCGGTAGTCGGCCGGTTCCTCAAGGCCAACATCAGGCGCGAAGCCGTCGTGATCGCGACTAAGGTTCAGGGATTGATGCGCGACGAGCCCAACGGACGCGGGCTTTCGCGCAAAGCCATCCTATTTGAACTTGACCAAAGCCTCCGTCGCCTCGAAACCGACTATGTGGACCTCTACCAGATCCACCGCTGGGACTACGAAACGCCCATCGAAGAAACGCTGGAGGCTCTACACGACGCCGTGAAGGCGGGCAAGGTACGCTACATTGGCGCCTCTTCAATGTACGCTTGGCAATTCGCCAGGGCCTTGTATCTCGCCGACCGGCACGGATGGACGCGCTTCGTCTCCATGCAGAATTACTACAACCTGCTCTATCGCGAAGAAGAGCGCGAGATGATGGGTCTTTGCCAATCCGAGGGCATCGCCGTCATCCCGTGGAGCCCGCTGGCCCGCGGGCGGCTCACGCGCGAGTGGAAGGCCGAAACCAATCGTTCCGAAACCGACGCCTTCGGCAAGACGCTCTACTCGCGCAGCGAAGATGCCGACCACAGAGTAGTCGACCGGTTGGGCGAGATTGCGAAAAAACGCGGCATCCCCCGCGCACAGGTTGCACTGGCGTGGCTGCTTTCGAAGCCGGGCGTTACTTCTCCGATTGTGGGCGCAAGCAAGCCGCACCATCTGGAAGACGCGGTTGCAGCGCTCTCCGTCCACCTCACGCCGGAGGAGACGTCGGGGCTCGAGGAGCCGTACGCGCCGCATCCTGTGCTGGGGTTCAGCTGAGGCCTGACGCAGCTCATCGCCCTTGAAATTGTGGCGCGCGGCGCTCAAAAAACGAGCGAATGCCTTCCTGATAATCGGCGCTGTCGTAGATTTGACGCCGCATGGATTGCACTCTCTCAAACGTTTCCGGACCAAGATTATGCGAAATTGAGAGCAGGCGTAGCTCTTCCTTTAGAAGGCTGACGACTAGCGGCGAATTCTTCGCGATCTTCCCGGCAAGATCCAACGTAACTGCTTCCAGTTTTTCCCGCGGGACCGCATGGCTCACGATGCCGCGCTCCAGCAGCCGCTCGACCCCCAATGGCTGGGCCGTAAACAGCATCTCCTTGCACAGCGGCATGCCGCCGGTGTTCAGGAAATTCTGGATTCCCGAAATGTTATACGGAACGCCCAGTTTGGCCGTGGTGATGGCAAACGTGCTGTCTTCGCCGGCAATGATCAGATCGCAGCTCATCACCAATTCGCAAGCGCCACCCCAGACGCTGCCTTCCACCATTGCGATCACAGGCGATGGGAAATGCTCAATCGTCCGCACCAGCAAGCGCAAAGGGTCGTTATATGTGAGCGGGTCGCGCCCGTTGGTCGGCAGCTCCCGGATATCATGGCCGGCTGAAAACACCTTGGCGCCCGCTGGCGCCCTTAAAATGACAACGCGAACCTCCTCGCTCCGCATCGATTCCAGAGCCGCGCAGATGTCGTGGATTAGATCTCTGCTCAGAGCGTTGTGCTTTTGTGGGTTATTCAGAGTAATCAAGCCAATGCTGTTGGCGACGCTGGCGTCTACCAGGGTGTAATCAGTCTTCATAGCAAGTCTTCTCACTTCCCGGCCGTGACCGGTGCAATTTGGCACGCGGACTCAATCGTCTGCGCACACTCCGCTCTCATCTTCCGTGTCTTCGGGATTCTACGGCTCTTATCGAGCGGTTGGTAAGTACCTGGGAGAATCTCTTTGAGAGGCGCATCCGATTTGGTACGTGCAATGTCTGGCGTACCGCCTTGTCCCCCTCGCGCACGCGCCGGGCAGGGATGTAGCATTCGATTGTGCCTGCCCTGGATACCCCAGTGAAATTTGTGCGCGGCGTCGGCCCGCGGGTGGCGGAGATGCTCGCCGCAAAAAACATCCAGACTGCTGAAGACCTGCTCTACCACCTCCCCTTTCGCTACGAAGACCGGCAAAACCCGCGCAGCCTGGATGAATTGCAGCCTGGCGAAGTGGTGAGCGTGATCGCCGAGGTGCGCGGAGCGGCACTGCTGCGGACGCGGCGCGGACCGATCTACGAGATCACTCTCGGTCAGGGCCGGTTCGCGATGAAGTGCCTCTGGTTCCACGCGACCTACCTGGACGGCAGATTCCAGGCCGGGCAAACCGTTGCGGTCTACGGGAAGATCGAGCCTTCGCGTTCCAGCAGCAACTTCAAAATGATCCAGCCGCAGTTCGAGATCCTGCCCGACGCGAGCGACGACGCGGAAACCCGGCTCCTCGAGGTGGGCCGCATCACCCCCGTCTATGAATCGCTGGGCGGCAGCCGTCTGGCCTCGCGCTGGCAGCGCAAAACCATCTTCAATCTGCTCGATACCATGCGCGGAGCGGTGCCCGATTGCCTGCCGCAGTCGATGCTCGACCATCTCAGCCTGCCCGGGCGCGAAACTGCGCTCAACGAAGTTCATTTCCCGCGTGAAGGCACGCCGTTTCCTCAGTTGCAGAGTTCGTCGACCCCGGCTCACCGCCGGCTTATCTTCGAAGAGCTCTTCTTCCTCGAATTGGGCCTCGAGCTCAAGCGGCGGCGCATGAAGGAGCGCCAGGGCATCGCTTTCGCCACCAACGACAAAGTGCGCGAAGCCATCCGCGAGGTGCTTCCCTTCCATCCCACAGCCGCGCAAAAACGGGCGCTCGGCGAAATTGTTACCGACATGCGCGAACCCAATCCCATGCGCAGGCTCTTGCAGGGGGATGTGGGCTCAGGCAAGACGATTGTCGCGTTTCAGGCCATGCTCGTCGCCATGGAAAACGGCTACCAGGCTGCCCTCATGGCGCCCACGGAGATCCTCGCCACGCAACATTTCCTGGCCGCGCGCAAGCTCCTCGAACGTTCCTCGCGCAAGCCGCGCATCGTGCTCCTCACTGGCTCACTCGACGAAGAGCGCAAGCGCCACAACCGCGGCCTCATCAACCGCGGCGAGGCGAATCTCATCATCGGAACCCATGCGCTCATTGAAGAGAAGGTTGAGTTCGACCGCCTCGGGCTGGTCGTGGTCGACGAGCAGCACCGCTTCGGCGTTCTGCAGCGGTTCAAGCTGATGAAAAAGCCCAACCAGCCCGAGCCCGACGTGCTGGTGATGACGGCCACGCCCATCCCGCGCACGCTTGCGCTCTCGCTCTATGGTGATCTCGATCTGAGCATTCTCGACGAGCTGCCGCCCGGTCGCATGCCCATCGCCACGCGCCGCGTCCCCGGCGAGCGATCTGAGGAAGTCTGGGAGTTCGTGCGCAAGCAGGTGGCGCAGGGCCGGCAGGCTTACATCGTCTATCCCGTGATCGAAGGCAGCAAAGACGATCAGCCGGAATTGGATTTTTCTCACGACGAAGCACAGGCGGGAATTCGGCCGCCCGTCCGAAAGTCCGCTCCAAAAGGTAAGACAGCGGAGCTGTTGTTTCCAAAAGCTGCGCAGGAAGCCAGTCCCAACGCGCGGTCGGGTCTGCGTTCAGCGGTTGAGATGCATGAAAAGCTGCGCACCGGGCCGCTCGCCGGTTTGCGCGTCGGCCTGCTCCATGGGCGGCTTGACGCAGACGAAAAAGAAGTGATCATGCGCCGCTTTCAGCGCGGCGAAATTGACATTCTGGTATCGACAACAGTCATCGAAGTTGGCGTGGACGTACCCAACGCAACGGTCATGGTGGTGGAGCACGCGGAGCGCTTTGGACTGGCACAGTTGCACCAGTTGCGCGGGCGCGTGGGCCGCGGCGCGGCCAAGAGCTACTGCATCCTGATGACCGGTGAGCGAATTTCGCCCCTTGGCGAGGAGCGGTTAAATGCCATGGTGCGCACGCAGGATGGGTTCGAGTTGGCTGAGTTGGACCTTGCCCAGCGCGGCCCCGGCGAGTTCTTTGGCACCCGGCAGGCGGGCCTTCCCGATTTTCGCGTCGCCAATCTTCTGCGCGACCGCGAGCTGCTCGAGTTGGCCAAGCACGAAGCGGCACGATTTGCCGTCGACCCCGGTCCTGAGGTCACTGCGGAAGAGCGGGCCCGCGTACGAGCGCAATTGAAACAGGCCTGGCAAAGGCGCTACGGGCTGGTTGAAGCCGGTTGATCGCGCAGGGCCATCGCAGCGTTCTGAGAATGCCCGCTTACATGGGGCCTGTATAGGGCGCTGTGCTGATGATTTCTGGAGGATAGGTCTGCACCTCCAGATCGATGCTTGCGATCTCGGCGCTGCAATCGCGCTGCTGGCTGCGCGTGCATTGGCAAAGCTCGGTAAAGCGCAAGTGCCCGTTTGGGCTCAGTTCGAGGCCTGCCGCGATGAGAATGCTGTAGATTTCGACACAGGCCTGGCGCTCAAACTCGAAGAGCATGTTCACCATGCCCGTGTCGTTGGCGCCGCGGCTCAGCACCCAGCCCCCGCAACCGAGAATGGCGCCGGTGAGACACTGCACCAGACGCGACGGTTCCTCGGTGCTCACCGCCTTCATCTGCATCGCCCAGGGGATGCTGCAGATCTGGGCCCTGCTCTGCTCTGGCATCTGGCTTCTCACAGTGTTTTTATCGGTGGCGGACGCGGCGGCATCAAGGCTGTCGCGGACTCGAACGGCGCATGACCGCCTTTGGCACAACTCCCACGGTTCCTGACATCAGCAGAGTGGGTTGGGTCATTGGAAGCGGCTCTGACGCGCGCCTTCGGCACAGCCTGCTGCGCTTTCCACAGGCTGCACTGGCACACGCAGCAAAAGCTCCTTGTTGTAGCGTGGAAGATAACGTGATTACCGGCTCCGGAATCGATGTTGTGGAAATCGGCCGCATCCAGCACGCCATGGATCGATATGGCGGGCGTTTTCTCGACCGCGTGTACCTCGCCGCGGAGAAGGCATACTGCCTGCGCAAGCGCAAATCCGCCGAGAGTTTTGCCGCCCGTTTTGCGGCCAAGGAAGCTGCCGCCAAGGCGCTCGGCACGGGCATCAGCTTCGGCGTCAACTGGCTTGAGATCGAAGTTGTGCGCGAGCCGAGCGGTCGGCCTAGTCTCCGTTTCTACGGCCGCGCCGCCGAAATTGCCCGGCGCCAGGGGGTTGTGCGTTCCAATCTTTCACTCACCCACACGGACCTCCTCGCAGTTGCCAGCGTAGTATTGGAGGACGGGCGGTAGCATCGCCGATTCTGCTATTCTCTAGGCGAGAACCGGCTCTTTTTGTAAGAGGAATAACGTGCCAAGCCGCAAAGAGATTCAGTGGTCACAACTGAAGGTCGGATCGCTGGTACTGGCCGCCATGGTCGTGCTCATAGGACTGGTTTTTCTCATGAACGGCACCTCGGGTGGCTTGTTCGGACGCAAGCTGGTTCTCCGCTCCTACTTTGCGAATGCCGCGGGCCTCAAGGATGGCGCCGTGGTCTCAGTCGATGGCGTGACCATCGGCAATGTGAAGACCACGCGCGTGGTCCCCGAGCGAAATCCTTATCCCGTTGAAGTCACCATGCAGGTAGGAGAGAAGTACTGGCCCGACCTGCACACCGATTCGACGGTGCGCATTGCTCCAGCCGGCGTCCTGGGCGACAGCTTTGTGGATATCGACTCCCGGCATGCAACCGGGCCGCAGCCCACCGACAACTCGGAGCTCAAGATCTCGGGATCGCCAACCATTGAGGAAGTGATCAGCAGCAGCAAACTCTCGATTGATGATATCGATCAGTTAATGAAGAAAATTGGGACGCTGATTGACACGCTGAACACGACGCGCGGCACCTTCGGCGAGTTCATCAACGATCCGGCGATGAAGAAGAACGTTGTATCGATCGCGGCGAATCTACAGACCATCACTCAGGAGATGTCCGATGGCAAAGGGTCGTTCGGGAAATTCCTCAACGACGACTCTCTCTATACGAAAATGAACTCGACCGTCGATCAGTTGAATGCCATCGTTACCGGCATCAACGCCGGCAAGGGCACCGCCGGCAAACTGCTCAAGGACGAGACTGCATACAACAATTTCAACTCCGCGGTGGCGAATCTGAACGAAGTGATGGCCTCGATCAATTCGGGCAAGGGCGCCATCGGACAGCTCATCAAGGATCCGGATGAAGCGAAAAAGTTGAGTGACGCGATCGCGAATCTCGACACCATTTTGAAGGGTGTGAGCGCCGGTGAAGGCTCAGCGGGACAGTTTGTAAAGAACACGGCGCTCTACGACCACGCGAATCAGACCATGGATCAGGCGCAACAACTGATCAAGGCCATCCGCGAAGATCCCAAGAAATATCTCGTCATCCAAATGAAGGTGTTCTAGAGCGGCGATTCCTGCCGAAACTTCTCGCGGAATGCAAGAAACGCTTTGAGCCGGACCACCTGGAAGAAGTCGTTGGCGACCAAATAGAAAATCACTGAGGCGGCTACCACGACGCGCATCGCGCCCTCGCCTAATTCGTCGCTGAACGGCAGCGGCGCGGCAGAAAACACCATCGCCACCACGATCAAGGCGAGCTTCACGATGCCCAGCACCAGGTTGATTTCGACGAGCTTGCCCGTGAACGGTTTTCCCAGCCTCAGGCCTTCTCGCAACGCAGAAGCAAGCGAACGCTTTTCGCGCAACACCAGGAGCGGCGCGATGGTCAACGGCCAACTGGTGAGCGCAAACGCGGTAAAGAAACCCAGCGAGAGAAAAATCGCCCAGATAAAGTAGCCCACCAGGTCCGGCTCCCCGCTGACAGCAATGTGCGTAGCCGCAACCCACTGCATCGAACGCAGCCATCCCCAAACGGCAAGGACAAATAGGCCGAGCCACGCACCTTGCGTCACCATCATGATGAAAGGGCGAAAGCGAATATCGGGACCCATGCGTTCAAGCAGAAGTCCGCGTCCCAGGCCCGAAAATACGATCCAAAGCGTCGCGGCCGCCGGCAACAGCCAGCGCAACACGAGCAGCACATGCGGCTCGTAAAACGAGACCACGTTCGAAATCTGCACCGCTGCGAGCCACGGATTTTGGGTGTCAATGGAATTGAAGCCGGAGGATTCGAGCGGATTCGCAGCGAGGATTTGCTGCGCCTGTTGCCAGCAGACGAGAAGAAACGGAATCCCGAAGAGCCAGCGCCAACCAACCTCGATAGCGACGAGCAAAGGACTACGAAAAACGCCGCCCATGTGCTCTACGAGTAATTGGGTTCCGCGCACCGACCGCGTGGCATTCGGCTCCGTCATGGCGCCGGACCTCACTTTACGACCAGGTTGACGGCCCTGCCGGGAACGACGATTACCTTCACAATGTTCTTGCCCGAAGTGCGGACGCGCACCTTTTCATCGCTGAGCGCCGCGGTCTCGATGGTTTTTGCATCGGCGCCAGCCGCCACGCGCACCACTGCCGTCAGCTTGCCGTTGATCTGCACGGGAATCTCCATCTCGTTCTCCCGCGCCAATTCGGGATAGCTCTTCGGCCAGGATGCACGCAGCACGGCGCCTTCTCCGCCCAATTCATCCCAAAGCTCGGCGGCGAGGAACGGCGCAAAGGGCGCGAGCAGCAAAACCAGGGTCTGCAACAGTTCGCGCACCACCGGCACGGGAATCTCACCCGCCGTCAACTGCGCATCGGCATCCTGCAGCTCGTTCACCAGTTCCATGATGGCGGCCACGCAGGTATTGAAGTGCCAGCGGCCTTCAAAGTCAAGTGTGATCTTGGCAATGGTCTGATGTAGTTTGCGTAGCAGCTTCTGCTGCAGCGCGCTGTCCTTTGGCGCAGCATCCTCTCCGCGATGAGCCATTGCCGCGTGCTTCGAGACCAGCCGCCACACGCGCACCAGGAAGCGGCTCACGCCGGCCACGCCATCTTCCTGCCAGTCCAGGTCGCGATCGGGCGGAGCCGCAAACAACGCGTACATGCGCGTGGCATCGGCGCCGTAGCGGGCCACCATGTCGTCCGGTGAAACCACGTTGCCCTTCGACTTCGACATCTTGGCGCCGTCTTTGATCACCATGCCCTGCGTGAACAGCCGCCGCGCCGGTTCGTCGTTCTTCACCATCCCCAGGTCGCGCATCACCTTGGTCCAGAAGCGCGAGTAAATCAGGTGCAGAATCGCATGTTCCACGCCGCCAATGTACTGGTCGATGGGGAACCAGTACTGCACGGTCGCCGGGTCAAATGGCGCTTTATTGTTGCGCGCGTCGGTATAGCGATAGAAATACCAGCTCGAGTCGACGAAGGTGTCCATGGTGTCGGTCTCGCGCCGCGCCGGCCCGCCGCATTTGGGGCAGGTCGTATTCACAAACGATGGCACGCGCCCCAGCGGTGAACCACCCTGCTGCGTGATGTCGATCTTCTCCGGCAGAATCACCGGCAATTGGTCGTCTGGAACCGGAACCAATCCGTCACGCTCGCAGTTGATCATCGGGATTGGCGTGCCCCAGTAGCGTTGCCGGCTCACACCCCAATCCTTCAGGCGGAAAATGACTTTCCCTTCTCCGAAAGCACTGCGTGCGGCGGCCTCTTGGAGTTGCCTCTGCGCTTGGATGCAGGTCAACCCGTCGTACAAACCGGAATTGATCAGCACACCGTCTTCGGAAATGAACGGGAGGTGCTCCGCACTGTTCTCGTCTTCGAGCGGCTTGATCACCTGCCGAATTTCGATGCCGTACTTGGTCGCGAACTCGAAGTCGCGTTCATCGTGCGCGGGCACGCTCATGATGGCGCCGGTGCCGTAGTCCATCAGGATGTAATTGGCGACCCAGATGGGCACGCGCTCGCCATTGTAGGGATTGACGGCGAAGCGGCCCGTGGCCACACCATGTTTTTCGATGCCGCCCACGTCTCCGGCTTCCCTGGCCTTCTTCTGCTCGTCGAGCAGCTCCGCGACCTGGGCCCGCAGCTTCGCATCGGCTGCGGAAAACGTCGCAACCAGAGGATGCTCCGGCGCCAGCTGCACGCTGGTCGCGCCAAAAATCGTGTCTACGCGCGTGGTAAAGACTCGAATGCGCTGCCGTTCCGCTCCCTTGCTCCCTTGCTCCCTCGCTCCCTGCTCTTCCAGGAAGAAATCAACCTCGGTGCCTTCGCTGCGCCCGATCCAATTGCGCTGCATGGTGCGCACTTTTTCCGGCCATCCGCCCAGCTTGTCCAATCCGTCCAGCAGTTCCTGTGCGTAGGCCGTAATGCGCAGGAACCACTGCTCCAGATCGCGCTGCTCCACTTGCGTGTCTTCGTGGCGCCAGCAGCAGCCATCCACCACTTGCTCGTTGGCCAGCACCGTGGCGCATTCCGGGCACCAGTTCACCTTGCTCTTCTTGCGATAGACGAGCCCCTTTTCGTACATGCGCAGGAAAAACCACTGGTTCCAGCGGTAGTACTCCGGGAGACACGTGGTCACTTCGGTAGCCCAGTCGTAGCCCAACCCAAGGCGCAACATCTGCCGCTTCATGGCGGCGATGTTGGCCAGCGTCCACTCGCGCGGCGGCGTATTGTTTTTGAGCGCGGCGTTCTCGGCTGGCAGGCCGAACGCGTCCCACCCCATAGGATGAAGCACGTTGTAGCCGCGCATCCACATCTGCCGCGCCAGCGCATCGCCGATCGCATAGTTGCGCACGTGTCCCATGTGCAGTTGGCCGCTGGGATACGGCAGCATCTCCAGCACGTAGTACTTGGGTTTGTTGCTTGTGGCCGGTTCCGCAGCGTAGAGTTTGGGGTCCGCGGCCCAACGCTCCTGCCACTTCTGTTCGATTGCCGCCGGATCGTAACGCAGTTCTTTATCGTCCGCCATCACTTTTCAAGTGTAAACGGAGCGCGCTCACTGGGGAGGAGCAACTGGCAGCGGTTCCGTGCTGTCTGGCCTTCCGGAGGAACAACCACCCACCTCCTTGTTTACGATCTCGTACCCGGCAGGAGGCTGGAAAACAGATGCATCCGGTTCATCCTGGGCGAGGCTCTCCAACTCCTTCGTCGTCTTGCCAGCCTGCGGATCGTCGGTTGCTTCGCGCACAACCAGGCCGAACAGGCCCGGAGCAACCGCAGTCCACGTCTCGGTTGTGCGTATCAGCGGCTCATCGTTCCCGATTGCGCCCGCGGGAATGATGGTGGTGACTCTGCGCCCACGCGCCTCAACGCCCAGAATCGTATCGTTTCCCAGGTTTTCGATCACGGGCCTCTCCCGCGGAACGGGCGCGCGCGCAACAGGCATCTCAGGGAGGCCTAAAGGCGCACTACTTGTGCAGGACGATCGCTCCGATCCAGGCGCAGGCATTTGGATTACAGTTGCCCGCTCCCCAGGCACACTCCAACTGCTGTTGGTTCGAGCCGCCGGGTCAAAGACTGTTACGCGAGTTACCGGTGTTTGGTCGCCCGAAAGCGGAGTCGTGGTCGTCGCGTTCATGCGGCGGCCTTGCGAGTCAATGGCAACAACCTCGGTCGTTTCGCGGGTAATGGTGGTCCCGTCGGCCAGGGTTCTCACCTGTGTTGTCTTGTACTGCGCCGTATAGGGCAACCGAGCGCCGCGCGCAGGATTGCCCATCTCGACAGTTACATTCCGGCTCCTGGAAACCTGGCTCGAAACCGAAAACGCACATCCTGCTGCCACAATGCAGATCAGCAAACCACAAGTCCTGCCAACCATGTCTTGCTCCTTACACACGATTCAGCGGCACACCCATTTTGACCTTCTACCGGAAATCGTGCAAGCGCCGCCGCAGGGAAAAAGGCCTGTCATCCATCTTTGGAATCCGGCCAAGCCAAGATGTCAATCTTGCTTTTTCACAAGGCTCTTGAGCACGCGCACGTTTCGCTCCTCGTCGCCGGGCTCGTCGACGGGCGTCTCGGCAATGAACGCGGCGTGATCGAAGCGCGGATCGTTGAGCAGAAGGCGGAATGGCTCAAGGCCCATGGTTCCCTGCCCGATGTGCTCGTGCCGGTCGAGCTTGGAGCTGCGCGCGGCCTTGGCGTCGTTGCAATGCCACACGCGCACCGCTTCGAAGGTCACAGTCGCGGCCGCCTGCTTCATGGTTTCAGCGTAGCCCTCCGCGCTCACGAGGTCGTAGCCGGAAACCCACGTGTGGCAGGTGTCGAGACAGACAGCCATCGGTGCGTGCGGCTTCAAACGCGCCACCAACTCGGCCACCTGGTCAAAGCTGCCGCCGAGTGAGAACTCCGCTCCCGCGGTGTTCTCGATGAGGATGTGAAGCGGAGTTCCCTGCCACGCAAGCCCGTCGATGGCGCGCTCAATGGACTCCGCGGCCAGCTTCAGGCCCTCGTCGCGCGTCAGGCCCTTCCATGAACCTGGATGCAGAACAAGGTACTCAGCGCCGAGCGCCAGCGCCCGCTCGATCTCGCTGCGAAAGCCTGTCACGCTCTTCTCGCGCACCTCATGCGACTGGCTGCAGATGTTGATCAGGTAGCCGGTGTGAATGACCAGCGGTCCGACGTCGAGCTTGGCGCGCAACTCGCGCATGCGCTCGGCCTGTTTCGGGTCGACCTTCGGCGCGTGCCACATGCGCGGGCTCGATGAGAAGATCTGGAAAGTATTGGCGCCGATTTCACGGGCGCGTTCGACGGCATTGGAAGCTCCGCCTGCTGTGCCCAGATGGACACCGATTCGCTTCGTCATGGGGACAGTCTACAGCGTGCCTTTTGGCGGATTATTCGCCATATATTCGCTATCCTCGTATAATCGAACCATGGACTTTCAGCTCGTGACCAGCTACAAGCCTCGAGGCGACCAGCCGCGGGCGATCGACCAGATTCTGGAGGGGCTTGCCGGAGGTGAGCAGCATCAAGTACTGCTGGGCGTGACTGGTTCGGGCAAGACCTTCACCATGGCCAAGGTCATTGAGCAGTCCAACCGACCGGCGCTGATCCTGGCGCATAACAAGACGCTGGCCGCGCAGCTGTACCACGAGTTCAAGCAGTTCTTCCCGTCGAACGCGGTCGAGTACTTCGTGAGCTACTACGACTACTACCAGCCAGAGGCTTACATTCCGGCCGGCGACCTCTACATTGAGAAAGAAGCCACCATCAATGAGGAGTTGGACAAGCTGCGGCTTTCGGCAACGAGGTCGCTCTTCGAGCGCAGGGACGCGATCATTGTGAGCTCGGTGAGCTGCATCTACGGCCTGGGATCGCCGGAGGCTTACTACGGGATGCTGCTGCTGCTCGAGAAGGGGCAGCACATCAGCCGCAAGGACATTACGCGGCGGCTGGTAGAGATTCTGTACGAGAGGAATGACACCGACTTCAGGCGCGGGACGTTTCGCGTGCGCGGCGACGTGATTGAGGTGTTCCCTACTTACGACGAGAGCGCCTACCGCATCGAGATGTTCGGCGACGAGATCGAGTCGCTGGCGCAGATCGATCCCCTGTTCGGGACCGTGAAACAGAAATACTCACGGTTGCCGATTTATCCCAAGAGCCACTACGTAGTGCAGCCTGAGCGCAAGGCCGAAGCCATTGATTCGATTACGACTGAATTACATGAATGGGTGACCTATCTGGAGTCGGAGGGACGCGCGGTGGAAGCGCAACGCGTGCATCAGCGGACGCGCTTCGATTTGGAAATGATCAAGTCGATGGGGTACTGCCACGGAATTGAGAACTACTCGCGGCACTTTAGCGGACGGCTGCCGGGCGAGCCGCCGCCGACCTTGCTCGACTACTTTCCGCGCGACTTTCTGCTGTTTATCGATGAGAGTCACGCCACGATTCCGCAGGTGCACGGCATGTGGCACGGCGACCGCAGCCGCAAACAGACGCTGGTGGATTACGGGTTCCGGCTGCCGTCGGCCATGGACAACCGGCCGCTGAAGTTCGATGAGTTTGAGAACCGGGTGCACCAGGTGGTGTACGTTTCGGCCACGCCGGGCCCGTATGAATTAACAAGGTCGGCCGGCGTGGTGATTGAGCAGGTGATCCGTCCGACGGGCCTGGTGGACCCCGAGGTGGAGATTCGCCCGGTGAAAGGGCAGATTGACGATCTGCTGGCGGAGGTTCGCGACCGGGCAAAGCGCAATGAGCGCGTGCTGGTGACAACGCTGACCAAGCGCATGGCCGAGGACCTGGCCGGCTACTACACCGAGGTGGGCGTGCGCTGCCGCTACATGCACTCCGAGATTGAAACCCTGGAGCGGGTAAAGCTGCTGGCCGGATTGCGCAAGGGCGAGTATGACGTGCTGATCGGCATCAACCTGCTGCGCGAGGGGCTGGACCTGCCCGAAGTGTCGCTGGTGGCGATTCTCGACGCGGATAAGGAGGGTTTTCTGCGCTCGGCGGGCTCGCTCATCCAGACCATGGGCCGGGCGGCACGGCATGTCGAGGGCAAAGCCATTCTTTACGCAGATCGCATCACCGATTCGATGCGCAGGGCGATGGACGAGACCGATCGCCGCCGCGTGATCCAGCGGGCCTACAACGAGGAGCATGGCATTACGCCGCAGTCGATCATGAGCCAGGTGGATATGGGCCTGGCGCACATTTTGAAGGCGGAATACGGCGAGATTGACGTGGAGGAGACTGCGGTCGTGACCGAATTCAAGACGCAGGAAGAGCTGGACGCCTACATCGCGAAGCTCGAGAGCGACATGCGCGAAGCTGCGAAGAAGTTCGAGTTTGAGAAAGCCGCCCGGCTGCGCGACTCGATCAAGGAGCTGCGCGACAAGGAATTTCTGTTCGGTTAGGCCGGGATTCAATGCCTTCGCGGACAACCGGAAGCGGCAAAGCGCCATCTCAGCATTCAGATAGTGAATAGAAACGGCGCGCTGGACCGGGGTGAGAACGCGCCTTTCGGGGTCCATGACAACCATCCTCCTCGTCGACGACGACGCACTTCAGGCCTCTTTGATGCTTTCGATCCTCGGGCAGCGCTTCGGCGATGTGTGCCGGGTGACCGATGCAGCCGAGGCCCTCTGCCTGATCGAGCAGCCTGAGTTCACGAGCCATTTGCGCCTGGTCATCTGCGGCCACCAAACGCCGGGCATCGGCGGGCCGGCATTTGTGAGCGAGTTGCGTAGCCGGATGCCTCACCTGCCGATCCTGGTTCTAGGCACGACCGCGGAAACCTCTGCCGACTATGCCGAGGCGCACGTTGTCTTCATGGCCAAGCCCTTCGTCGCAGAAAGAATGCTCAGCCTTACCAGGCAGATGCTCGCCGATCAAAAAGCCCCCGTAGCCTGAAGCCCCCTTCGCTACCTTCCAGCGTGACGCTACGGGGACCATGGTGTGAGCCAAATCACACCGTACCCGCCTATCATGGATAGAGAATAGGTCCATCCGGGAGGTCTCCGGTTCCTCACACTTGCGTGCGAGAATCATTATGGAGTCATCATGGCAGCCTTCGGAAGTTTCTGTCTTCTTATTGCCTTAGCCCTGGCCGCCTATAACCTGTTGGCAGGCGCACTTGCGTTGCGGCTGATCGCTACGGGACAAGCGACGCGGATTTCGCCGGAGCGGCTGGCCGATACCGCCCGCCGGGCCGGAATTGCAGGATTTGTGGCTGTGTCGGGGGCCGCTTTTGCCCTGATCTGGTCGGTTTTTACCAACGATTTCTCGATCACCTACATCCTTGAGCACTCCAACCGGGCCCTGCCGATCCCCTACAAGTTTGCGGCGCTCTGGAGCGGCCAGGAAGGCTCTCTGCTGCTTTGGGCGTGGCTTTTGGGGACGTATGGCTTCGTTCTGCGGCTGCGGCACAAGACGGATGTGAAGCTCTACGCCTATGCGGGAACGATTCTGGCCGGCATACAGGTATTCTTTCTGGCGGTGCTGGTTTGGGCGGCGCCGCCATTTGCGCTGCTCAAGGGCGCGATTCCGGACGACGGCAACGGACTGAATCCACTGCTCCAGTACCCGGAGATGGTGATTCATCCGCCGATGTTGTACCTGGGCTACGTGGGGTTCTCGGTTCCCTTCGCATTTGCGCTGGGCGCGCTCATGATGCGGTACCCCGGCGAAAAATGGATCAAGATCACGCGCACATGGACCATGGTGACCTGGCTGTTTTTAACCTGCGGCATCTTCCTGGGAATGCACTGGGCTTACGCCGTGCTGGGCTGGGGCGGTTATTGGGGCTGGGATCCGGTGGAAAATGCAAGCTTCATGCCCTGGCTGACCGGAACGGCCTTTTTGCATTCGGTGATGATGCAGGAGCGCAAGGGCATGATGAAGAGCTGGAATGTGTGGCTGATCTTTGCCACGTTTCTGCTCACGCTGCTGGGAACCTTGCTGACCCGCGCCGGCCTGGTGAGCTCGGTACACGCTTTTGCGCAATCGTCGATCGGTACGTGGTTTGTTGTCTTCATGTGCATCGTGCTGGCGGTGTGCATCTTTACGTATGTTCTGCAGCGCAGCCACTTGCAGACCGAACACCAACTGGAATCGCTGGTGAGCCGCGAATCAAGCTTCCTGTTCAACAACCTGATGCTGCTGACGGCCTGCTTCGTGATCTTGTGGGGCACGCTGTTCCCGGTGCTTTCGGAATACGTGGAAGGCAGCAAGGTGACAGTGGGCGCGCCGTTTTATAACGCCGTGGCCGTGCCGATCGGGCTCTTTCTGCTGTTTTTGACCGGCGTGGGACCGCTGCTGCCTTGGCGCTCCACGTCGCTGAAGGCTATCAAGCGGAATTTTGTGTTGCCGACGATTGCGCTGTGGGCCGCGGTGATTGTCTGCTTTGTGGCCGGCGCGAATCCGTGGACGGGCGGCGCATTCGACCAGGGACATTTTTATGCCATCGTGGCATTTGCGTTGTCGGCGGCAGTATTCACCGCCATCGTGGCGGAGTGTTTGCGCGGCGCTGCGGTGATCATGCGGCAGACCGGGCGCAATCTCTTCGCGGCGCTGTGGCTGCTGACGCGGCGCAATACGCGGCGATATGGCGGCTACCTGGTGCACATCGGAGTGGTGATTGTGGTGGTGGGACTGGCAGGCGCCGCCTTTAACAAGAATGTCGAGAGCGAAATGGGCCTGCATAGCAGAATCAGCGTTGGCCCGTACACACTCGAACAGGTGGGAGCTTCGCAGGACTCGAATCTGAACTACGACTCGGATTACGCTTTGCTCGACGTCTACAAAGGCGGCAAGAAAGTGTTTCAGCTGGCGCCTGAAAAACGCGTTTACCTGGTGAGCAGCCAACCACAGACCATGGTGGCGATTCATTCGACGCCTGAATGGGATCTGTATGTGGTGTACGAGGGGCAGAATCCTGACACCGGCCAACCCATCATCAAAGCGTTTCTGAACCCGCTGGTGGGTTGGATCTGGTTTGGCCTGGCGGTGATTGTCGCGGGCACGTTCATCGCGCTTGTGCCCAGCCTGACGCCGGCCACAGCGGCCCTCAGGATCCCGGCGACACGGACGACGCCGATAGAGCCGGCCCTGAAAGGAGGCGCCTGATGGCAACTCCGTTGCGGTTTGCTTTTTGGATGAGAGCGGTGGAAGCTTCCGTCCTGGCCGTGGCAATCTGTTTCTCGCTGGGCGCGACGGATGCAAGCGCGCGCTTCAACAACCTGGGCCACCGGCTGATGTGTACCTGCGGGTGCGCGCAGCTGCTGGGCGAGTGCAACCACGTGGGCTGCCCGGAGTCAGGCCGAGAGCGCAATGAGCTGACCGCGGCCATTGCATCGGGCTTGAGCGATCAGCAGATTCTGGATGGATTTGCGGCGAAATATGGCGCAACCGTGCTGGCTGCGCCACCGACGAAGGGGTTTGATTTGGTGGCGTGGATTGCGCCGTTTGCGGTGTTTGCCGCGGCGCTGCTGGGAACGATTCTGCTGATCCGCCGCTGGGGTGGGCTGGGTGGAAAAAACAAGGCAACGATCGCGGGAGAGGCGTCAGTACTCGATCCAGCCGAACAAGCGCGGATGGAGCGCATTCGCCGCGAAACCGGCAGTGATGGAGGATTCTGAGCGATGACGGAAACCGATGGATTGATTGCTGGCGTCATGCTTCTGTTGGCTCTTTTTATCTACACCTTCTGGCCGGAGAACGTGTTCGCCAGCCAGAAAGAGAAGACGCAACTGGACTATTTGCTGGAGCGCAAGGAGCAGCTTTACGAGAACCTGCGTGACCTGACATTCGAATATCGCGCCGGCAAATATCCCGAGGAAGATTTCGTCGCTCAGCGCAGCATTCTGGAACATGAGACCGCGCAATTGATGGCGGAGATTGAAAGACAGGAACCAGGGAACTAGGGACTCAGCCTCGGCGAGTGGGCAATCGAAGGAACGAGACAAGGACATGAGAGTGACACGAGTTTTTGCAGGTCTTGCATGGAGTTTTTTGTTTGCCGGCGCACTGGCGCAGGCCGCGACGGTGACGGGAACCGTGACCGACAAGACCACGGACAAGCCTGCCGCAGGTGATGCCGTGGTGCTGGTTGAGCCCATGTCGGGCATGAGCGAAGTGGGCCACGCGACTACGGACGCGCGCGGGCACTATTCGTTCAATCTGCCGGGCAGCAATCCTTACCTGGTTCGCGTGACGCACCAGGGAGCGGAGTATTTTACCGCCGCACCACAGGGCGGAGGACAAGGCAATATCTCGGTCTACGACGTTGCCCCCAAAGTAGATGGCGTGACCATTTCGGAGCGCGTAACCGGCATCGAGACCGACAACGGCCAGCTCCGCGTGGTGGAGCGCTACGATTTGCACAACGAGAGCACGCCGCCGCGCACGCAGTGGAGCAAGCGCTCGTTCGAAGTGATCTTGCCGGAGGATGCGGTGCTGGGCGGAGTTTCAGCACAGCGGCCGGGAGCGGAGAGCCTGCCGACCAGCGTCACGCTCGACCCCGACGGAGCCAAGGGGCACTACTCCTTCAACTTTCCCATCCAGCCCGACGAGGGCGGCAAAGGCACGCTCTTCCAGATCCAGTACAACCTGCCGTACGGCAGCGGAAAATACACCTTTCACTCCCTGGTGACGCTGCCGGCGGACACGATGTGGGTGGTGCTGCCCAAGTCCATGACGTTCAGTGGATCGGGCTTTGAATCCTCGCCGCAGGATCCGACCGTGCAGACGTTCATGATGCGCAATGTCACGCCGGGCAAGGACGTCTCGTTCTCGATCTCGGGCACGGGATCGTTCCCGCGCGAGGACCAGAATGCGCAAGGCGATAACGGCCAGGGAGGCGCGGCGCAGGGCGGCCAGCCGGGAGGCGGAATCGGCGAGCCCATCAACACGCCCGATCCGCTGTCGAAGTACAAATGGTGGATTCTCGCCGGGCTGGCGTTATTGCTGGCGGCGATTGCTGCTTTCCTGCTGCGCAAACCGGCGAATGCAGGAGCGGGAGCACCAGCCGAAGCAACGGCGAAGGGACTTCCCGCGGCTCGCGCAACACCTTCTACACCCGCAGCAAAGAATGCCGCACTGCTGAATGCGCTCAAGGAAGAGCTGTTTGCGCTGGAGAGCGAGCGCATCGCGGGCACACTTCCGCAGGACGAGTATGCCGAGCAGAAGGCGGCGCTGGAGACAGTGCTGAAGCGGGCGTTGAAGAAAAGCTAGTTGCGAGTTGCGAGTGTGAGTGTGGTCGAGTCCGTCCGGCACACTCACACTCGCACTCCGCGCTCTTCCCTTGTATCCTTCCTCAATGAAGACTTTGCTTCGCACTCTTCTTTCACTTGCGCTCATCGTCTGGATCGGGGCGGAGATTTTTTTCCCTATCGTTGCCGCCATCACATTCAATACCCTGGCGCCTGATAAGCACACTGCCGGTACTATCGTTGGCCAGTTGCTGCGCATCCTGCACGGCATGGGACTGGTGGCGGGAGTTGTGGCGCTGGCGGTACTGGCGCTGGCGCCGGCGTGGGGCATCTACAAGCCGCGCGCGGTGCTGGTGCCCATGGTGCTGCTGGTTCTGATGATCGGCGCGACGGTCTACTCCCAGTTCGGCATCATCCCCGCCATGGAGCGCGACCGCAATGCGGCGGGCGGCGCCATCGACACCGCGGACATCACCAATCCCACCACGGTGCACTTCAACACGCTTCATCACCGCAGCGTATTTGTCGAGGAGACGGTTCTGCTGCTGGGGCTGGCAACGGTGGTGCTTGTGGCGTGGGCGGAAAGCTGAGAGCAGAGATCAGAGATCAGAGAACAGTTTTTGTCCGCGCTGCTCTTGAGCTGCTCTGCGAAGACTTCGAAAACAGTCGTCCCCTCAACACTCTCAACTGCCCGTGGACTGTTTGTATCTATAGTCAAAACTTGCCGGCCGGAAGGGTCCGGCTTGCTCTCCGGAACCGTACACGCGATCCATCCAGGTTGTGGGTACTCGTTATCAGTCCAAAGCTGCTGTGAGGTAACGATGGGGACTTTCTCGTGGAACTTCCATGTGTGGCCATGCACATCCACGAGCCAGCACTCGACCCAGCCGGGAAACCCTTCGTCAATGAAGGCTGCGATGGTAACGCGCACGAATCTCATAACATTGATTTCTCAAACCAATCATAGGCCTTGTTGAGGCGGGTGCCACTCTGCGCACTCTGCCATCTGATCCCTAACCTCTGATCCCTGTTCCCTGCTCCTGTATCATCGAAGAGGCTCGGACGAAAGTTGACGATTGTGCCTGAGCCACGATGGAACGACGATGAAAACCGGAATTATCGGCCTGCCTCAGGTGGGCAAGACTTCTCTCTTTAAGATTCTGACCAAGGCCAAGATTGAGGATCACGGATTCTCGCGCGAAGCGCACATTGGCGTGGCGCGCGTGCCCGATGCGCGCCTGGACAAGCTCTCGGCACTGTATTCGCCCAAGAAAACCACCTACGCGTCAGTGGAATTCGTCGACGTGGCGGCCATTGGGCAGGAGGCGCTGAAGGAAACCGCCTTCCTGACCAATCTGCGCAACGTGGACGCGTTGATTCACGTGCTGCGGGTCTTCGAGAACGATGCCGTTCCGCACGAAGGACCGATCGATCCATTACGCGATTTGAAGAGTGTGGAATTCGACCTGATGGTGAGCGATCTGACGCAGGTGGAAAAGCGGCTGGAGCGGGTAGAGAAAGACATGAAGAAAGGGCGCACCGGCGAGTTGGAGCGCGAACAGGCTCTGCTATTGCGGTCGAAGGAATCGCTGGAGAAGGAGATTCCGTTGCGCGAGCTGGAGATGACGGGGGACGAAAAGAAGCTCATTCGTGGCTTCATGTTTTTGTCGCAAAAGCCCATTTTATATGTACTTAATGTGAACGAGAGCACCACGCTGGGTGTCGATCTGGAAGCAGCGGTCAGCCTCTACAAGCTTGATGAACTGGCACACCGGCCGAACGCCGGCGCCACCGCGATCTGCGGCAAGGTGGAGGCGGAACTGGCGGAGATGGATGACGCCGAAGCCGCGGATTTTCTGGAGAGCTACGGGCTGCGCGAAAGCGGCCTGGTGCGGCTGATTCGCAAGAGCTACGAGTTGCAGGGGCTGATAAGCTTCTTCACGGCGGGCGAGGATGAATGCCGCGCGTGGACGGTGCCGACAGGCTCGAAGGCGCCACAGGCCGCAGGCGCGATTCACTCCGATCTGGAGCATCACTTCATCCGCGCCGAAACCATTCGCTGGGACAACCTGCTCGACGCCGGCTCCGAGGCAGCAGCGCGGGCCAAGGGTACACTGCGCCTGGAAGGCAAGGAATATGTGGTGCAGGACGGGGACGTCGTGCACATTCGGCATAGCGGATAGGGATTCATAGTTCGCGCATCACGTTTTGCGATTGCATGCTTACGACCTCACTCATCCTCGGAACCATTGCCGCACTGGCCGACGTGGCCGGCGGGTTGGTACTGGTGCGCGCGCGCGGCGTCGAGCGCTATCTGCGCTACTTTGTTGCGCTGGGCGCGGGATTTCTGATGGCCACTGCCCTGCTCGAGATGACGCCGGAAAGCATCCGGCTCAATGCACGGCTGGCTCCGGCGCTCATCATGGCTGGATATTGCGCGGTCCACCTGCTGGAACACACCATGAACGCGCATTTTCACTTTGGCGAGGAGACGCACGCCGGCGAATTTGTGTCGCAGCGCACGGGCTACTCCGTGCTGGGCGGGTTGAGCGTGCACGCGCTCTTCGACGGCGTGGCCATCGGCTCGGGCTTTGCGCTTTCCAACTGGCTTGGCTGGCTGATTTTTCTTGCCATTCTGCTGCACAAAGCGCCCGAGGGTGTCACCATGGCGAGCGTGATGTTGGCCAGCGGTCAGAGCCGGACGGCGGCCTTTTATTCCGCAGTCTTGCTGGCTGCGGCGACACTAATTGGGGTGCTTGTGATTCAACTTGTGCCGCGCTGGGTGCCGTATGGATTGCCGGTCTCGGCGGGCGTGGCGCTCTACGTAGCCGCGACCGACCTGGTGCCCGAAGTGAACCGGGAGCCGGGGATTCGCATGGCGCTGGTGTTTTTTGCCGGCGTGGCAGGATTTCTGCTGCTGCGCATGTTCTTGCCCCAACTTTAAGAAGCTCCCTGCCCGGCCCTGGCTCGATTGGGTCCGCTATTCTATTTCCTGTGGCGCATTGCGAAGCAGCTGTTCTGGAATCGGTTGGCGAATCGCGGCTGCGACGCACGCACTTTTCTTTCGAGTTTCCCGGCGTTCTGCTCTTCACGGTGCTGGGATTTCTGGTGATGGGTTACCATCCCGGCCTTGAAGACGACGGGGTTTATCTGTCCGCCGTAGAGGCGCACCTGAATCCGGCGCTTTTCCCCAACAATGCCAAGTTTTTTCGGCTGCAGTGCCAAGCCACTGTGTTCGACGGCTGGATGGCGGAGTTTGCCCGGTGGACCAGGATGCCTCTCGCGTGGGCGGAGCTGGCTTGGCAGATCGTGGCGCTGTTTCTGATTCTGTGGGCGGCAAAGAAGATCGCGAACCTGCTGTTTCTGGATCGTAGCGCGCGATGGGCAGGCGTCGCGATGGTGGCGGCAATGTTCACGCTGCCGGTTTCAGGGACGGCGCTCAACATGGCCGACCAGCATTTGCACCCGCGCAACCTGGCTACGGCCATGATCCTGCTCGCGGTGTGGCGCATCATGGACGGGAAACGCTGGCAGGCGGTCCCATTGCTGCTGATGGCGTTTTTGATGCATCCGCTGATGGCGGCCATGGGGATCTCATTTTGTTTCTTCCTTGCCCTGGCTTTACTGGGCTCAGTGCGTGTACGGCTGCGCACGTTACGGAGCGCAACGGCAGCGCTGGCGCCGCTGGGGTGGGTCTTTGAGCCTGCCAACCCGGCCTGGCGCGCGGCCCTGGACACGCGGGCCTACCTCGATCTGTACCAGTGGACCTGGTATGAATGGCTGGGAGCGCTGGCGCCGCTGATTCTCTTCGGCTTGCTCTGGCGCGTTGCGCAGAAACGTGGAGAGACGTTGTTGGCGCGATTTGCCGCAGCGGTCTTTTTCTATGCCGTGTTCCAGCAGGCGCTGGCCATGGCCATGCTCTGGCCGTCCTCCCTGGTGCGGCTGACGCCCCTGCAGCCGATGCGCTACCTGCACCTTGAGTATTTCCTGTTCATGATCGTGGCCGGCGCGATGCTGGGAAGATTTGTATTGCGGAAGAGCGTGGGTCGCTGGGCAGCGTTTTTGCTAGTGGCCAACGGCAGCATGTTCTTGGGGCAGCGGGCGGAGTTTGGCGGCGTCGAGCACCTGGAGCTGCCGGGACGTGCACCGGCAAATCCGTGGCTGCAGGCCTTTGCGTGGGTTCGCGGGAACACTCCGGAGAATGCGTACTTCGCACTCGATCCGCATTACATGGAAATGCCCGGCGAGGATTTTCACGGGTTTCGGCCCTTGGCCGAGCGTAGCCAGCTGGCGGATGCGGTGAAGGATGCTGCCGTGGTGACCCAGGTGCCGGAGCTGGGGCCGGTGTGGGCGAGCCAGGTAGCGGCCGAAGAGGGCTGGCGCAGCTTCAAGCTCGCGGACTTTGAACGGCTGAAGACCGAGTTCGGCGTGGATTGGGTGCTGGTGGCGACTCCGCAGCCGGGCGGTCTTGACTGCCGGTGGCACAATGATGCACTCGCTGTGTGCCACATTCCCTGACAGCCCAGAAATCCTCATGCAGGAGGGGTTTGCAGGGAGCGGCTGCATCCGCGAGAATGGGTGAGTCAACCTTTCACTGACACGGAAACCGGACATGCTCAATCTTGCCCAGCGACTGATTCTCGGCTGTGTGCTCCTCGGCTGCCTGACTGTGGGTCTGGTGGTTGCGACGCATCGGGCGCTGACTGCAGCCGGGCAGTTACATTTGGCGAACGCCATCTGCGTGGTGGCTGTGGTGGTTGCGGCAGCCACGATTTTCTTTGTGCTGCGGCCGATTCGGAATCTGGCGCGCGATGCGCATCGCATTGCCCAGGGAAATCTTGAACACCGCGTTGACTGGAGCAGCCGCGACAGCTTCGGCGTAATTGCCAGCGAGCTCAACCGGATTGCGGTGCGGCTGCGGGAATTACGTGACACCGAGGCCGGCCGGCGGCAGATGGAGTTTCAGCTCTCCGACGCGGTGCTGCAATCGATGTTTGAGCCCATTATCGTAACCGACGGCAAAGGGCATGTGTTGAAGGTGAATCAGGCAGCGGCGGAGTTGTTGGGTGAGGCCGCGGGCGACCGCATGGCTCTGGCGAATACGCCCGGCGGAGAGAAGATCCTGAGTGCCATCCGCGATGCCGTTTCCATGCAAAAGGCCGTGGCCGCCGAGGATGAGGCGTCGATGCTGCCGATGCGCATCGGCCAGGAAGAGCGTAGCTACCGGCTGCGCACCACGCCCATGAGGGACTCCGACGGTCGCTTGCTGGGCGCAGTGACGACGCTGGAAGACGTGACCAGCCTGCAGGACACCGACCGCTTCAAAACGCAATTCATTACCGTGGCCAGCCGCAAACTGCGCGATCCGCTGATGCAACTGCGGCGCGGGCTGTATGCGCTGGCTCAGGGCTTCAGCGGCGAGTTGACGCCGATGCAGACCGAGCTGGTGGCCTCTGCCAGCAAGGACGCCGAAAACCTGGACGACCTGATGGGCGACCTGATCGACGTGGCTGAAATCGACACGGGCAAGCGCGAAATGAAGCTGGAGCGGATCCGCCCGCTGCAAGCTCTGAATGAGGCGCGCGATCGCTTCTGCGACGAGGCCCAGAAGAAACATATCCGGGTCGACGTAAAGGCGTACGCCGATCTGACCATGGTACTCGCCGACCGGCGCGCGCTGCGCTCGATTCTGGACAACCTGCTCTCCAATGCCCTGCGCTACACGCCAGAAGAAGGTGAAATCCTTCTGACTGCGGAAGAGATCAAGGATTTTGTGCAGTTCAGCGTGCGCGACACCGGACGCGGCATCGAGGCCGAACGTTTGAGCGCCATCTTCGATCGCTTCAATCCCTTCTCAGAGAAGGGCTCGGGGCTTGGCCTGGCGCTGGTGCGGCGGCTGGTGGAGTCGCTGGGCGGGCAAATTGCCGTGGAGAGCCGGCTGGGCCACGGATCGACATTTCGTTTCACGCTTCCCGTGGCCGTGGCGGAGCAAGTCCGTCATCCTGTCGAGGTGGGCTAGATGGCCGAGATCAAGCTCGAGACGACCAAGGAACCCGCGAAGCTGCGCATCTACATTGGCGCTGCGCCCGGCGTAGGCAAAACCTACGACCTGCTGAACGATGCCTACCACATGAAGCATCAGCAGGGCGTGGACGTGGTGATCGGGTTGGTGGAAACACACGGTCGCAAGGATACCGAGGCGCGCATCCGCGATCTCGAGGTGATTCCGCAGAAAGTAATTCCCTACCGCGGCGTGAATCTGAAAGAGATGGACGTGGACGCGATCATCGCGCGCCACCCGCATACCGTTGTGGTGGACGAGCTGGCCCACACCAACGTGCCCGGTAGCAAGAATCGCAAGCGGTATGAAGATGTGCTGGAACTGCTGGACGCGGGCATCAACGTGATGACGGCGGTGAACATCCAGCACCTGGAAACTCTGAACGACGCCGTGAACCGTTCGGCCAACACGACCATCCGCGAGACGGTTCCCGACAGCTTCTTCAAGCGCGCCGACGAAGTGGTGAACGTGGACGTGACGGTGGACCAACTGCGCGACCGCCTGCGGCAGGGAAAGATTTATGCGCCGGAGAAGGTGGAACAGTCACTGGCCAACTTTTTCCGCAAGGGCAACCTGAATATGCTGCGCGAGCTCGCGCTGCGCACCACTGCGGAACAAGTGGGCAACCGGGCGGCGGAGTATCGCCGCACCCAGGGTCTGGAACAGGCGCCGATCCCCGAGAAGGTGATGGTGTGCCTGAGCATGCGGCCGGGGACAGAGCGGCTGTTGCGCATAGGCGCGCGGATTGCCGGCCGGCTGTCGAGTAACTGGTACGCGGTGTATGTGAGCCGCCCCGACGACAAGGGCCACGGCGACCCGGAGGCCTTTCACCGGCTGGAGGAGTTCCAGCGCATGGCGCGCGATCTGGGCGCGCAGGTGGTTTCACTCACCGACCGGAATGTTTCCGACGCGCTGATCCGGTTTGCGCAGCAGGAGAACATCAGCCACGTGGTCTTTGGGCAATCGGCGCGCTCGCGCTGGGACATTCTGTGGGGCGGGTCGGTGCTCAACCGCTTCCTGTCAGAGGTGCGCGACGTGACGGTGCAGGTGGTGCCGATGCAGAAGCCGGCGAAAAGGGCTTAAAGACGGGGACTGCGGGAATACGGGAGCCCGCCGGCGGGTGCGGAGCGCGCCTACGGCACGGTGAAGGGGCGCATGCCGTCCCACGGGAAGATGCCTGTGGGGTTGGTGGCCGTGGAGGGCTGCTCGCGGAACATGAAGCGGACGAAGAAGCCTACCGAGGTGTAGGTGAAGTCGCGAGAGTTATTGGCCGAGAAGTAGCCGCCCATATACCAGTGGGGGCTGAACTGATAGGCCACTTGGCTGCGCACATCGTAGTTACCGCTCACGGTGGTGACATTGGGCAGGAAAGGGTTGTTCTGCGCAGTCTCAAGCGGCTTGTCGACGGCCAGAGGCCAAAGCGGCGCGGAATCCTCTTGAAACGCCTGTACGCCGATCGCACCCATCACGTTGTAGTGCCAGCGATTGATGTAGTGGCCTTGCCAGGTGAAGGGCACGTTGGCCAGGAAGTAGCCCTGCGGACTGAAGTAGCCGCCCATGCCATGCGTGAAGGCGTTCTGGTTGTTCTGGTAGTGCATGGCGAAAAAGTTGGCGCCGACGCTCAGGCTGCCGAACTCGGGATCGGCGTAGACACGCCAATAGGCGCCGCCGTTGCCATCGACGCGATTGTTGCTGAGGACGTTGTAGCCGGTGATGTACTGGCCTGAAGTCGAGAAGTAGAAGCCGGCCAGCGCATCGCCGTGCGCGATCTGCACTTGGCCCTGGTTATAAACCACGCCGCCCCAGATTTGCCCTTCCGTGCCCAGCGTGATCTGCCCGGGATCGCGGAGGCCGGCATAGGAGAGCTGCGAATCCTTGACGGAGTCGCGGGTGAGCGAGAAGGTGAAGGGTCCATTGCCGGGCTTCCACACCACGCGCCCGGTGAACGTGGCGACGAGAAAATTGGCCGGAGTATAGCCGCCGGCGATGGCGAAGTGCGGAAAGGCCAGTTGCACTTCACCGCCGATGCCCACGGCGTTTTGTTGTGCTGGTAGCGTGGTGAGTGCTCCCGAGGCCCCGCCGCACGACGCGGAACTGGTTGGGGCGGCGTCGGTGCCGATCGGTTCAGGTATCGTCACCAGGCACGATCCCGAGATCGTGGACTCGCTCACGCTGAGCACGGCATTTCCGGTGGCCTGGCTGGAATCAAGAAACACAGGCCGTGCGACCACGGTAATGCGGGCGTGATAGCCGAGCGGGGCGGAGACTTCAAAGGGCGACTCAATGGCCGCCAACTGACTGTATCCGGGATCGCCGGTGCGGTAGTTGAGCACGGTGCTGCCGCCCAGCCAGCCGCTATAGCCGCTCTCGATAGCCTGCAGCTGCATCTCGGCTTCGTCGCGCGGGCTGAGCGGGCCGCTCTGGCGCTGGATGCGGATCCAGGGACCGCGCAGCGGCGGCAGGTTGCGCTGCTCGAGCTCCTCGTCGCTGAGACCGGTGGTCGTGGTGCTCTCTGTCGAATTCTCCTGCGGCGCGGGAATGGGCTGCTGGCCCTCAGCCGGATAAGCGGTTTCGCTGGGAGGCGCAGTGGCTTCAGGCGGCGGATTGCTGGTGATGGGAGCGTTGCCGAGGGTCTGTTGTTGCTGCTGCTGATTCTTCTTCCGTCTGTGGCGTGTGACGCAGTTCGCGGTACAGCCGGCTTGCGGCTTAGCCGGTGGCTGCTGTGCGGCCTGCGGCTGTTGCGTCTGTTGCTGCGGTGCGGAGTAGGCGCCCGTGGCAGCTTCCTGGGAGGAGGGCGTGTACTGCGCCATTTCGTAGGCGCCCTGCCCGGCGCTATTGGACTGCGGCGCTTGCACCGTGGGCATCGGCGTGACGGGTGCGTTGGGCACGTTGTGAATCAGGTTTGCCGAGCCTTGGGTGAGCTGATTGTCGGTTTGGTCGGCGAAGAGGGCCTGCGTTTGGGCAGCCGCGGGGGCCATGGGCTGCGATGTAATGCGGAGATTGGCGGGCTGCGGAGTTTGCGGCGCGGCACTATTTGTCGCCAGCGGCGGCAGGCGCGAGTTCCCGGCGGGCTCCGTGCTGTCGACGGTTTCTTCGCCGGGCGGCAGATTCATTCTGCCCGTAAACGGCTGCCGGGAATGCCGGGGCTGTTCGGTAGCGCTCTGCTGGATGAGAACCGGGCCAGAGGACGAAGGATTGCGACTGACAGCCTGGGGAACGTAGATGGGCTGATCCGAAGGCGGAGTTCCCTGCCGGTTCGGGATGTAACTGGCGCTGGGCGGGAGCGGAAGCGGCTCACTGGAAGGCGCGGTGATCTGCGGGGGCGGCACGGGGGGCTGGCTTGGCGCGGGCGTGGGAGCCTGCGTGGTGGTCTGCGGCCGATAGGTAGGCAACGGCGCGAGCCTGTCGCTGCTGGGCAACGGATCGAAACGCGGGTCGAGGAGATGTTTCGTATCGCCGGGGCTGGGCGTTTGATAGGTCGTGCCCGGTGGCACGACAAGACCGTAGTCCAGACTCTTGACGCTGGAGCCGGGAGGCATGGCGGCGATGGCGGCGCGCCAGAAAGCGGCTGCGCGCTCGTTATTGCCGCGGGCCTGCTCAAAGCGTGCGGCAAGACCGAGGATGAGGGGATCGTTGGGATACTTCTGCAATGCAATGCGCAGCCAGGCTTCGGCCTGGGCCATGTCGGTGGCGGAGATGGCGGCGGAGATGGCGCCTTGGAAGTCGCCGACACTAGCGTCGTTCAGGTTGAGAGACTTGAAGAGGGTGACGGCCTCCTGAGAACGGCCGACGCGCGCGTAGGCTCCCGCGACTGCGAGACGCACGGTCATGTTGTCGGGATAATCCTGCGACGCGGCCTGCAGGATTTCCACACCACGCACGAGATGACCGCTCTGCATGGCGTCGCCGGCGCGGCGCACGGCCCAATCGGCCCACAGAGTTTCCACCTGCTGGCGCTGATCGGTACTCAAATCCGGACGCGCATCGAGCCGCGAGAGAAGCGGATAGAGCGCCACGTCATCCCTGAGGTTATAGAGCAGCCAGGCGTGCTGTACTTCAAGGCTGGCAGGCGCGGACGTGCGATGCACGAGATAGTAGTTTTCGACGCGATTGAGATAGAGCGTAGCGTGCGGAATGTCGCCCACGGAGAAGTAGAGGCTGGCAATGCCCTGCACCCATTCGATGTCGGCTTCAAGCTGGCGGCGCACGTCGTTGGGGATCTGGCCGATTTCGGCGAGGGCCTCAGCATTGCGATTGCCGGCCATGAGCGAGAAGACCAAGCCCTTCCAGGCGTCGGAAGCGAGCGAATGCGGAGGATTGGGAATGATGTCGACCTGGCCGAAGGCTTCAACAGAGGACTGAATGACGGCAGGGCGGCCGAAGCCGATGCGCAGAGAGGCATGGGTTAAAGCGACGGCCGGACGCGTGCGTGTCCAACTGGCGAGAACCAGGTGCGCACCCTCCATGGAAGGGCGCGCGTAATACGCGCCGCGCGGCAGCGGAGAGAGCGCGGGCTCTTTCCACGCCCCGCTGCCGGGGGGTTGGTTCCAGGCGCCGGGGCCGGGTGTACCGGCGGGAGGCACGGCAGGATTCGTATCGCCGGGTTGCGCCCTGGGCAGCACGACCGGCGCGGGGTTATAGGGATCGGGACCGTAGGCAGGCAACGGCGGAAGCTTGGTGGTCTTGGCGAAGGGCTCGTAGTCGGGATCGAGCAGATGCTGCAGATCGGCCGCGGTGACGGCGCGATGGATCTTCGTGTCCTGCTCCGGGTAGACGAGGACGTGCGCGAGGCGATCAACGGGCGAGACTTTGGGCATGGCCGCCAGCGAGGCGCGATAGTAGTCGGCGGCGCGCTCGTTGTCGCCGCGGGCCTGCTCATAACGTGCGGCCAGAGCGAGGATGCCGGGATCGGTGCCAAAGCGGTCCAGGGCCTGGCGCAACCAGACCTCGGCCTGCCCCTTGTCGTTGGCGCCCAGGGCAGCCCCGATGGCGCCTTCGAAGTCGCCCGCGGATGCGTCCTGCATGGGGATGGTCTTGAAGAGGATCAATGCTTCCTTGGCGCGGCCTACGCGCGCAAACCCACCGGCCACGGCCTTGCGCACGGTGAGATTGTTCGGAAAGGCCTGCCCGGCGGCATCGAGAATGTCCACTGCGCGTTGCACATTGCCGTTGTCCATGGCGATGCCGGCGCGGCGCACGCTCCAGTTGGCCCAGATGTTCTGCACGGTCTCGCGCTGGGCCACGGTGAGGTCGCTGCGGCCGCCGATGCGCATCAGAGCTGCGTAGAGAGCGCGGTCGTTGCCCATGTTGTAAAGCAGCCAAACGTTCTGAATGGCAATATTGGCCGGCGGCTGTTCTTTGGTCTTGGCGTAGTAGACCATCACGCGGTTCATGTACTGCACGGCGTGGGTGGTATCGCCCGTGGTGGCGTAGAGGCTGGCCTCGGTTTGCAGGAAGTCGATGTCGCCGTCTAGCTGCTTGCGGATGGGCGCGGGAATCTGCGCGATCTCCTGGAGGGCTTCCTGATTGCGATGCGTGGCCGCGAGCGCAGCGATTAGGCCTTTCCACGCGTCCGCACGGTCAGGGTGGTCCGTGAGCACCTGGCGGTAGAGCGTGTACGCCTGATCGGTGTTGCTGCGCAGCAGATAGATGCCCGCCAACTGCAACTGCAATTGGACGCTGGGCTGGCCACCGGCCGCGATTTCAAGTTTTTCGGAGCGTTCGAGAAATCCCTGCGCGACTTCAAATTGATTGGCCTGCTGATAAATGGCGCCGAGCATGGCCAGGAAGCCGGGATCGGTGAGCGCGGTTTCGTAGGTCGTCGCGGGCATCTTCTGAACGTCGGCGATCGCGTCCGTGTCCTGCCCCATCTCGTGCTGGGCGCTGATGAGCCCTTCCCATGCGGAGACATTGGAGGGATCGGTCTGGAGAATCTGCGCATAAAGCGCGAGAGCCTGGTCGTAATGCTTGGCGTCCATCAGGATGCCTGCGTATTGCAGCTTGGTGCCTGCCAGAAGCGTGCCGCCGTTATCGGGGAACGGAAGCGAGAGCGCGAGGGCGAGGGTGCGCTGGGCCTCCGCGGGGCGGTTCTGGGCCTGATAGATGCCTGCGAGCGCGTGGAGATACTCGGGATCCTTATTGAGCGAGGCCTTGACCTGTCCAGGGAAACGCGCAGAGAGGGCCAGCGCCTTGGCATTCTGATTGTCGTGCGCGTAGGCGAGGAAGAGACCGCGCCAACCCTGGAGCGAGGCGGGCTGAACGTGGAGAAGCTGCTGATACACGGTGGCCGCGGCGGGATACTGCTGCTGCCTGGTGTAGACCCCGGCGAGCCCATTGAGGGCATCGGCACTGCGCGGGTTCATGTCGAGCGCGGCGCGGAACTTGGTGACGGCCAGATCGAGCCGATTCTCGTCGAGAGCCTGCGTGCCCTCGCCCATGGTGAACCAAAAGCGGGAAGTAGCCAGGGCGCTCTCGACGGTCCTGGCCTTGTAGCCGTCCTGCTCGGCCTGCACGAGATAGCTGATGGCGCCGCCGAAGTTTTCCTGCTGCATGCGCAGGAAGCCCATGCCTGCGGCGAGGCGTCCGTTGTTGGGATCGGCGGCGAGTAGCGCGGTGAAGCGCTGCTCGGCTTCGTCGAGGCGGTGCGCGTTGAGCGCGGCAAAGGCGGCGCGCTCATCGGGCGTGCGCGCAATGCCGTTGTTCATCTGCGCCAGGCGGGATTCGCTCAGCCTAAGGCCCTTTTGAATCTCCTGATCCTGGGGATGGGCCTTGAGATACTCGCGCAGTTCCTCGGCCGAGGCTGGATTGGAAGAATCCCAGATGAGCGCCTGGCGATATGCGGCCGCAGCGTCTGGATCGTTGGTGTGCGCGCGGAGAATGCGGATACCTTCAGCACGGGTGCGCGTGTCGTAGGTGAGCATGATGCCCAACTGCACGGCGTAACGCGGATCGCCGGGATTGCGCTCCGCCAGGGCGCGCATGCCAGCGATGGCTTCCTGCTTGCCACTGGAGGTGCCGTAGAGGGTTTGATAGTAGGCCAGCCCGATGTCGCCGTCGGGCGGATGATCGGCGTAGAGCTGGCGATAGATGCGCATGGCATCGTCGTTGCGGCCCTGTTTGGCGAGGTCGCCGGCCTGGCGCAACTGCTCGACCGAGCCGCTGGTAACGGGCATGGATTCGATTTTGGCGATGTTGGGATCGTTGGGATTCACGCGGCGCAAGCGCGCCAGAGCCGCACCGGCCTTTTCTTCGTTGCCCGTGAGTTTGTAGTCGCGGGCCTGGCCGGCGAGAGCTTCAGCGTTGTCGGGCGTGGAGAGAAGGATTTGCTGCCAGATCTGGACGGCGAGGTCCGCGCGACCGCGCGCTTCAAGGTCGCGAGCCTTGACCGCCAGGCCGGCGCGCGTAGCGTCAGCCGAGACGGATCCGGAAGTTTTTTGGGCGTGAATTCCCGGGACTGTCCATATCAGGCAGCCCACCACGAACAAACTTGCTTTCCAAGTTCTCCAGCCCAACCTCATTGGCGCTTCCATTCTACGTTCAGTTCGCCCCCGGGGCCAAACCGAAATCTGGCATCGAGAAATCCAGTAGCAAATAGGGCAAGATTCTGATCGTAATACGCTATGTCCTTTCCGTACAATCCCGAATTTGCATCTTTCTGTGCGTTTAGCCGAATCATCTGCCGGGCCAAGGCCCGGGAGAACTCCGGATAGGCGCGCAAATAGGGCAATACAGCCGCGGAAAAGCCTACAGGTCCATCTTGCTCCTCTGGAATGCCCTGGTCACTTACCTTTTCCGGGGGGGCATCATGATTGGCAAGATAGCCGCTCATGGCTGGGACCGCTTGAAGAATCATTTCGCGGGAGGGATCGTGGGGGTCGATCATGCCGGCCCAGAGGTAGACGCGGATGGCGTCGTAGCTGCCGCCGGGACCTGAGGCATTGGGGCCGTTCTGGCTTGAGGCCGAGGGTTCGGGCGTGGCATAGAAGCCGTCGCCAGGCACGTATTCCACCCAATCCATGGCATACCCGTGGGGTGAACTCTGCGCCAGCAGGCGGGGAATGCCCAGCTCGATCTGCTGCCAGGGCCCGGCAGGATCGAGAGCCGCGAGCCGCTGAAAGAGGAAGATGGGCAGATAACTGGGATTCAGAATCCAGTTGCTGCCGTGCTGGAAACCCACGGGCCCGGGCACCAGCATGAGGCCGAAGCCGGGGAGATTCACGACTTCTTTGCTGGCGATGAGCGTGAGCAGGTCGCGGCCGAGCCGCGTGTCCTCATTGGATTTCCAGAGGCGTCCGGCTTCAAGAAGGGAGTACGCCATCCAGACGTCGGCGTCGGAGGCGGAGTTGGGATCGAGAATTTTCCACTGGCCGTCCTTGTCCTTACCCCAAAGCCATGCCGGCAGGTGGGTGGTGAGGTCGCCACCGGCGAGATTGTTCTCCGTCCAGGCGAGGGTACGGTTGAAGGTGGCGCGGTCGTTGTCGGCCAGGGAAAAGAAGAGAGCGTAGGCCTGCCCTTCCGAGGTGCTGTGCTGGTCTCCGTTGGGGTCGAAGACGCGGCCGGTTTGCGTGTCGATGAAGCGCGACGCGTAGGAACGCCAGAGCTGCCAGGGACCTTCCTTGCAGCCGCCCGTGATGGAAAACATGGATAAAGCCACGATCAGCAGGACGCGCTTCCCTGCCCGAGATGTCGAAAGGCCCATCGTTCGTGTCTCCACCCAGGGACCTACTAACCGCCGGGATTCGCACCGCGTCAACAAGAAAATCAAGCACGGCTCAAGCGATGATGCGCAGCCTGTGCCGGGGGAGAGGAATTAGTCCTCCACCATCGTCAAACGTGCTCTGGCCCTGGCGCGCAACCATTGCCGGGTCCAGATAGCGAGCAGGAAAGCCAGAAGAATGACCACCACCGCCGCCAGCCATGGCACCTGCGTGAACCACAACATCAACCGTGTCCACCACGGCAACACACCCACATGATAGACCGCGGCGCCGACACGGAAAGACTGAAATTGCAATCCGTGGAAAACCGCGACGGAACCTGAGATGTCGCTTTTCTGCTGCACATCGATAAAGGTGTCCATGAAAGGCCCGCTGGCGGTTTCATCCTTGAAGTGAATGGCTACAATGCTTCGGCTGCTGGCGATGCCGTAGGGAGACTCGATGCCCTCAATGATGGCGTCGGGAGTGCCTCCCAAAGTCAGCGTGCCGGATTCGGTATGATCGTTGTTTTCGAGCTTCCACCAGGCGTTGTGCAGCAGATTGACGAAGAAGCCCTGGGTATCCCGCACCTGAACCTGCCCGCTGCCCAGGGAAACGGGAAGATGGGTGCCGAGCTTGTCGAAGGCGGGCTGATCGTTGCCGGATCCGATGATGAGGAAGTCGGTATTGGCGCCTTCATGGAGTGCATCGGGGCCGGCCACGGTGACGCGCAGGCCGGGGAAACCGGTTTGACGGCCGAAATGGCCCATGAGGGTGACGAATGTCTCGATCTCCTGCTCAGTGGGCGTGGGCGGCAGCACCACAGTGGTTTCGCTCAGATCGGCAACCCGAGTGAACGGAAAGCCGGCGTTGGCGAAGAGTTCGAGATTGGGCATCGGCGCCCAGTGGGGATAATCACGCAGATCCAGGAAGGAATCGCGCAGGATCGCGCCCTGCATATTGATCGGTGTGGTGTCTTCGCAGCCCTGCTTCTTGAGCAACTGGAACGTGAAGTCGAAAGACAGCGTGTTGGAGAAAGGACGCAGGTTGACGACGGGAACGGGCACGTCGGTTTGCATGCGGCGCGAGGTTTCCTGTCCCGGGATGAGCGGAATGGAGCCCATGAACGCGTCATTGACGCGCACCTGCATGCTGGAGATGGGCCCGATGGGCACGGAGTTGTAGCGGTAGACCACGTGGAGCTTGGTGTTGGGCCCTTCCGTGGCGTAGTAAATGTCGGGCGGGATGCGGAAGTAAACGTTGAGCGGCGCGGTGCCATCGCCCTGCATCTGTTCAGCGGAGGCGTAATCCCAGAGCGCGATGGTGTGATCGGTACTCGCCCAGCGCGGGGCCGCATCCGGCGCCTGCTTGCCAGGCAGACTGACGCCTTCGACCGCGGTCTGCGGGCCATCGAGCATCTCACTATGGAGAGCCACGGCCTGGGCCGCCTTGATGAGATCGTCGGCATTGCCGCCGGTGATGATCAGGAGTTTGCTGAACGGATCGTTGGGATTGTCGCGCATGGCCACGGTGGGCGAAGAGACGCCCGATAGATTCAAGCCCGCGGGAAGACTGGATGGACTCTCAGCAATGAGAATGGCGTTGCCGGGCGGGATGGTTCCGATGTGCACCGGGAAGCGGACCGGGCGATTCTCGGAGATCATGCCGAAGTAGCTGGTGACGATGCCGGCGGCTTGAACGGCTTTGTAAGAAGGCGCTGCGGAAAAGATCACGGGAACGCTGAGTGGCTGGATCACCGCGGGATCGACGAAGGGCATGGGCAACTGCTTGAGATCGTCGGCCAGGTGCAGCAAATTGCCGCGAATGTCGATGTAGCTGCTGCGATGCACGCGCGCCCAAAGTGTGGTATTAGCCGGGTCTTCGCAGACCATGGTGTAGTGGCCGATGAACTCAATGGTGAAGGTGTTGTTGTGCACCAGCAGCTCGGAAGGAATGGTGAACTCGGCCTCGGCGTCGCGGCTGTCGGAACCGCCGTTCTGGCCCGGGGTGGGCTGAATGGTAGCAAAGAGAGTTCCGTTCATGATGAGCTTGAGATGGCTCAACTGCGGGATGAGGCTGGGCGAAAACGAGTAGTCAATGTGAATCTTCGCGGGGCCGACGACATGGGTTTCGGGCAGCGTGAAGTAGATGCTGTGCTGGGTGTCGATGCTGTGCAGCTCGATTTGCGAGGAGCCGGCATCGGCCAGCGTGAAATGATCGTGAAACTGACCGGGAGGAACGGGAGCGTTGACGTCGGTGGCGGGAGTCTGCAGCGAGCCGGCAAAGCCCGGCGCCTGCGCGTGCGCCCTTTGACCGCCCCATGCCAGTGCCGCGGCCATGAAGAGCAGCATCAAGGTGCGGGCGATGGAGAGCGAACTGGACTTGCGCTCGGACGCGTCACGATCGCTGAAGACGCTGCGGAAGGTGACCCACATGCCGTGCATGGAGATCTGAAAGATGCGCCCCAGGCTGCGCAGCACGTTGTCGCTTTCGCGGGACTCGCCCCAGCCGAGCCATGAATCGGCGCGTGAATAAAGAGCGATGGTCAGTACTTCCTGTTCTTCAATCGTCAAATCTTCAAAACAAACGCGCAACACCGATCCCTCCGAAGAAACTACCGTAGCAGGCAGGTCGATGGCCACCGACGGAACGGGAAAAGCCAGGCGCACCTGCGACTGAGGCATCACGTCGAGGGCCTCTTCGAGACGAATGCCGGTTCCGCCGCTGGAGATGTCGATGGTTTCGGCGGCGACCGATTGGCCATCGGGGAATTTGACCACGAGCGGGCTCGCGACGTTGATGCGCACCGTGGTGCGCAACTGACGGAGCTCGCGCGCGACAGCCGTGCAAACGCCCAGAATGATGATGTTGAACAGGCACCACAAGACATTCATCAGCACCGTGCCGGGACGGTCACGGTCCCAGATGAAGAAGCGCGGAATAGCGACGATGAGGCCGGCGATGTTGAAGACCAGCAGAATGAGGAAAGGCTGCGCGATTTTGGAATCGAAGAACGTGCGCTTGACCACGCCGCCTTTGGCGGTGACGTTGAACTTGCCCAGCTTGGGATTGATGAGCGCCAGCATGGTGGGCAACAGGATGTAGGGCGAGAGCACGGTTTCGTAGATCTCGTTCCAGAACGAATGACGGTGGTCGCCCTGAATGCGGGAGTTAGTGACGTTGGACAGAATGAGGTGAGGCAATGCGTACGCCAGAATGGCGGCCCAGTAGCCGGGAATGTTGGTGTGATTGAGAAGCAGATAGATCAGCGGCGCGGTGAGGAAGATGAGGCGCGGCACCGCGTAGAGAAAATGGCCCATGGCGTTGAAGTAGCAGAGCCGCTGCGGGAAGCTGAGTCCGGGAGCGAAGAGGGGGTTGTCGATGCGCAGGACCTGGATCATGCCGCGCGCCCAGCGAATGCGCTGGCCGACGTGCGCGGAGAGGCGCTCGGTGGCGAGTCCCGCAGCCTGGGGAATGTTGATGTACGCCGTGTTCCAGTGATTCATCTGCATGCGCAGAGCGGTGTGGGCGTCTTCGGTGACGGTCTCGACGGCGATGCCGCCGATCTGGTCGAGAGCCTCGCGGCTCAGCACCGCGCAGGAACCGCAAAAGAAGGCCGAGTTCCAGAAGTCGTTGCCGTCCTGGACGATCCCGTAAAAGAGCTCGCCTTCGTTGGGAATGACGCGGAACTGCCCGAGGTTGCGCTCGAAGGGATCGGGAGAATAAAAGTGGTGCGGAGTCTGCATCACCGCGAGCCTGGGGTCACGCATAAACCAGCCCACCGTCATTTGCAAAAAGCTGCGCGTGGGCACGTGATCCGAATCGAAAATCGCGATCAGCGGAGAATGGGTGGATTCGAGGGCGGCGTTGATGTTGCCCGCCTTGGCGTGCTTGTTGTCAGGGCGCGTCCGGTAGCCGATGCCGGCATCGAAGGCAAACTGCTCAAATTCCGGGCGCCGGCCGTCGTCGAGGATGTAGACGTGGAGCTTCTCGGCGGGCCAATCCATGTTGAGCGCGCCCAGCGCCGTGTAACGCACCACATCGAGAGGCTCATTGTAGGTGGGAATGAACACGTCGATGTGCGGCCATTCCTCAGGATTGTCGGGTAGAGCGACGGGAGCGCGGCGCAGCGGCCAGATGGTTTGGAAGTATCCCAGGAAGAGGATGATGAACGCGTAGGTTTCAGCACCCAGGAGGCAAAAGATGAAAAAGGCGTCCAGAGCGCCGGGGTGGCTGGCGGGATCCTGGAAGAAGCGAATCACCTGCGAGATGCGCCAATATCCATAGCGGAAGGTGCAGAACATGGACAGCATCATGAGGGCGAGGGTGACGAGATAGGAGTCGGAGCCGCGCGCCATGGCCAGAGCCATGAGCAGAGCCAGAAGCCCGAGAACCGCTTGTTGCGGCCAGGTGAGCGGCAATGCCGCCATGAAAAAAAAGATGGCCGCGGCCACAAGCAGGAAGATCAGCCGGAGAATCTTGGTTAAGAGATTCTCGCCGGCCCCGATATCCTGCCAAACATCCGATACCGTCATCGCTCACTCCAGCGCACGCCGCGGAAGGTGGTGCTCGCGGGTGCGGAAAGGCTCTTGACCCATCCCGCAAGGCTGGCGTAATTCTCGGTCACGGCGGAATTGGGCGCGTAATCCATTACTGTCATACCCTCGGCCAGCGCCTCGCTAACAGCCGGGGTGTGACGCACGGCAAAAGGCAGCAGCCGATCGCCCAACTGCTCACGGAGCACCTCGCGCACGTCGAGATGCAGCGGCTGCGAGGCATCGAACTGATTGAGCACGTAGTACGGAAGCACCGGCTTGCCGTTCCCATTGTTGTGCTCGAAGAAGGCGTCGATGGAGCTGACGCTGACCACGGAGCACATATCGGGAACGAGAGGCACGAGAACCTGCGGCGACAAACGCATGACGCGGCGGGTGGTGGCGCCTGAAGCCGTGGCCAGATCGACGACGACGCGGCTGACTCCCCGGGCGTGTTTGAGAATCTCTGCCGTGAACGCTTCGGCCGTGGCAGCTTCAGAGCCCAGCGTCTCGGGATCGAGCGTGATCATTTGGATGGGCGCGTCGCCACTGGCTACCGGCGGACTGAAGGTGCGGATCAGGCCGGGGCGCTGATCCCGCGCGCCGAAGAAAAAGGGCAACAAGCCGTAAGCAGCGGTATCGACCAGCAGAACGCGCTCGCCGCGCGCGGAAAGCACGCGGCCGAGAGTGGCCACGAGGCTGGTTTTGCCCACGCCGCCCGCCAGCGAAAAGACAGCCAGGACGGGAGCGCGCGCGGCTGCGGGAGCCGGCGCCGATTGCGTGGGCACATTGTCTTCAAAAATGCTGCGCAGGGCAAACCAGCGCGAGACGAGGCGATCGCGGGAACCCTGCAACGTGTCCTCAGGCGTAGGCGGAAGCACCGGCTGACCGAAGGACTCCGGACGCTCCGGCATTAACCAGGCGGGGCGGCCGGTGATTTCGCGCTGATCGGAGGGCAGCCAGGGCGCGCGCGGCTGGGAAGCTTCAGCTTCCTGCACGGGCACAGGCGCGGGCGGTGGTGCAGGTTGGCGGTATGCGGGCGGTACAGGATAACGATCCTGCGGCGGCGGTTGCCATACCGTTTGTTGCGCGGCTTGCTGCGCTGCTTGCGCTTGTTGCGCAGCCTGCTGGGCAGCTTGTGCCTGCTCGGCGGCCAACTGAGCAGCTTGTGCCTGTTGCGCGGCCAGCTGCGCGGCGTGAGCCTGCTCGGCTGCCTGTTGCGCGGCCAGCTCTGCGGCCATGCGCGCGCGTTCCTGAGCGGCTTCCTGCGCGGCGCGTTGCGCAGCTTCCTGGGCGGCGAATTGCGCGGCACGCTGCGCCGCTTCCTGGGCAGCTAATTGGGCAGCCTGCTGTGCGGCCAGTTCGTGCCGGCGCGTTTCTTCCGCGGCGCGAGCAGCTTCGGCTGCGCGGTGCGCCTCGGTTTCCCGATACATGCGCAGACGTTCCTCTTCAATGGCCTGTTCCATGCGCTGCCGGGCTTTTTCACGCACCTGCGCACGCGAGGCGGAAAAGTCGCGATACTTGCCGCCGTGTAAATTCGCCCACGAATACAGTGACGCCACATCTTCCGGCGTCTCGTTCGGGTCGGGAAGCGCGTGCTCAGTCATTTTTTACCCCTGCACAATTGCTCTTCTTCCGAGTTCCCATGGATGGCAGTTCGTTGTGCGGTTCTGACCTTCAAAAAACCGGGAATGCGCACCCGGATAGCGGGTATTCTCACCGGTTATCGTAATGGCGCAACTGTTGCCAGAACAATAACACTTGCAAGGCCACCTTGCTAACACTTTCTTGCCATGAAAAAGCCGCGAAATGCCTCATTTTCTGAGTGATGCGGGAATCTCTTCCCCATCAGTAATCGAATGCACCGGGGCATGCGATTACCATGGTACCAGCATTGGAGATTACCTAAAAAGTCAACCTCTGTGGTGAGCAGCGGCGGGTGGAAGATTTGCGAATAGCGATGAGGTACTAGAGTCGCTGCGCGAGGGGATTTTCGGGATGCGAATGGACCCTGACTGGCTCCAGGCGGGCGAACTCTCGCTGTGGTAGTTTTGAAAGAGCAGCCTTATACGAGCTCGTAGCTCAGTTGGTAGAGCAACGCCCTTTTAAGGCGTGGGTCCTGGGTTCGATTCCCAGCGAGCTCACCACCCAGGCTGCCGATTCCCACTTGCAAATTCAGAAGATTCGATGGCGCCGGGCGAAGTGCTGAGGCCGGTCCTTCCCGGGCCGATGACGCGCACGCGTGGCCGGTTTTGCCTTAGGATAGGGCCTGCGGCTTGCGCGGCCGCGCATGAAGCACGGAGGAAGATGGTTTCGGCTGGTGAGATTGTCGCGCTGCAGGATCGGCTGACACGCCTGTGGCACGAAACGCCAGAGGGCGACGAGCCTTCGGCTGGCGCGTGGCTCGATCTGGTGGCCCGGCAGCATCGCGCGAACTTCGATTTGTGGCACATCGAGGATGAAGCGCGCGCGCCGCGGGTGAGCGACGCCGAATTGGCCGCGGTGAAGCGCCGCATCGACCAGACCAATCAACTGCGCAACGATCTTGCCGAATTGCTCGACCGCAAGCTGCTGGAGTGGCTTGCGCCGCAGGGACTACCGAAATGTGAAGCGGCGCAGAACTCGGAGTCCCCGGGGCTGATCATCGACCGGCTGTCGATTCTGGCGCTGAAGATCTACCACACGCGCGAAGAGACAGAGCGCAAGGCTGCGCCGGAGGGACATGCGGATCGCAATGAAGCGCGGCTGCGGGTTCTCATTGAGCAACGCGACGATTTGGCGGCGTGCCTGGATGCGCTGTGGCGGGACACCGTGAACGGGGCACGTTGCTTCAAACTCTACCGGCAGATGAAAATGTATAACGATCCCGCATTGAATCCAGCAATCTATGGCGATTCGGCAGGAGAAAAGGGCCGTTAATCCTGGCTGATAGAGCCCCCATTGACGGGAGGCGGGGTTCTGCGTATAAACAGGGCCTGAGTCATGTTATGTTTCAGCCACAGCGATTCCAGAATTGCTGTGTTCAGGAGCCTGGGCGCCAGGTGGCGTTTCCCTGAAGAAAACGCCACCTTTCACCGAGCTACAGGGGGCACGAAAGTTCTGCAACCGCTCTAAGGTTCCCCGCCCACATGGAGTCGGGATACGGGGGAAAGGAATGCACGCTTCCACTAAAGCCATGACGCAAGATGCTCGAGCCGCGGCAGCCAGCCGCAAGAAGAGTGCGGCCCCGGCCGCGAAATCCGACGGCCGTACCCGTGGCAAGGCGGATCCTGTCTTTCAGCACTATGAGGCCGCCTTACTGATGCTGCAACAGGGAAAGTATGAGAAGGCGCTGAACGCCCTGGAGAAATTGCTGCCAGAAGCGCCGCCCGAAATCAAGGACCGCTGCCGGATGTACATCAGCACCTGCCAGCGTCAACTGCACGGTCGCGGGCGGTCGTTCCCTACTCCGGAAGAGCAATACGACTACGCGATCTCGCTGCTGAACACGGGCTACTACGAGGAATCGCGGGAGCAGTTGAATCAGATTCTCAGCGACCACCCCGGCGCCGACTACGCCTTTTACGGGCTGGCGCTGCTGGAAGCCATTACTGGCCGCGCCCAGGACTGCCTCTCCAATTTGGCACGGGCCATTGAACTGAACCCCAAAAGTCGTGTGCAAGCGCGCGTCGACAATGATTTCCAGAACATGGCGGACGATCCGCGCTTTACCGAGTTGCTTTACCCCGAGGTTCCATAGGGTCTGTCTTGAGCTCAGCGATTCCTGCAAACAATGAACTGCCGCTGGCGCCAGAACGCGCGACGGCGGAGCGGGCACTGCGCGTGGTCGCCATCGGCGGCGGTACCGGGCTCTCCACGCTTTTGCGCGGATTGCGCCGGCACGTTCCCGCCCCCGGGGAGCGCGCCACGATGGCGAACGCCATCGCGGACCTGGCCGCCGTGGTCACCGTGACCGACGACGGCGGCTCATCGGGGCGGCTGCGGCAGGACTTCAACATGCTTCCCCCCGGCGACCTGCGCAACTGCATGGTTGCCCTCAGCGAAGAAGAGGATCTGCTGACGCAGCTCTTCGCGCACCGCTTTCGCTCCGGGAATGGGTTGAAGGGGCATAGCTTTGGAAATCTGTTTGTCGCCGCGCTCACGGAGATCACGGGCGATTTTGCCCAGGCCGTGCAATTGGCGTCAAAGATTCTGGCCACGCGGGGGCGCATTTATCCGGCGACAACGGCCAACACCACGCTGGTAGCCAACATGGACGATGGCTCGATTGTGCGCGGCGAAACCGAGATCACGGCGAGCAAGCGGCGCATCGTGGAACTGACGCTCGATCCGCCCCATCCCACGCCCCTGCCGGAGACGCTGGAGGCAATTGACCGCGCGGATCTGATTACGGTGGGCCCGGGCTCACTGTATACGTCGCTGATCACGAATCTGCTTGTGGACGGCATCCCCGAGACGCTGGGCGCGGCGCGCGGGGTGCGCGTGTTCATTTGCAACCTGATGACGCAGGCCAATGAAAGCCTGGGGCTGAGCGCCGCAGATCACATCCAGCGTATTTACGACCACACGCGTAGACCTATCTTCGATTTTGCGGTCGTCAACACGGGGGAATTTTCGCCAGACACCCTGGCACGCTACGCTGCCGAAGGCGCCACGCCAATCGTGCCCGACGTCAAGCGCATTGAAGGGCTGGGCGTGCGCTGCATTGCCGGGGATTTTGCCAGTGAAGAGAGCGTGGTGCGCCACACGGCCAGCCGCCTGGCGGACGTGGTGCTGGAACTGGCACAGACCCGCGCTGAGTCATCGCAGAATCCTTAATAAAAACTCTTTTCAGGCGTAGACGGCTCAGGATAGAGTCAAAGTGCGCGCTTCCCCTCCCTGCGCGACGAGGAGGTTCTATGAACAAGACCCGAGTTTGGATGATCGTGGGCTGTTGCAGCATTGGACTCGTCATGTTGGCGTGGGGCCAGGGGGTGAGGAAGCCCGGCTTGTGGGACATGACGAGCACCATGACATGGCAGAAGACGCCCATGCCTCCGGGAGTGACAATGCCTCCGGGAGCTGGTAACCCATTCGCGCCCACGACGCGCACCACTCAGGTTTGCCTGACCCAGGAGATGATCGACAAGTACGGCGCTCCGGTCGCGACGCCGCAGCAAGGCTGTACGATCTCGAACGTCGTGCTCAAGTCCGACAGCATGACCGCCGAGATGACTTGCACGGGGAGGATGAACGCGCATGCGACCATCGAGTCCTCGTGGGCCGGCGACACGGCGCATGGCACCATGCACTTCACCGGCACCTCGCAAATGGGAGCCAATGCCATCCCGATCGAGTTCACGATAGAGAGCACGTCGTCCTACAAAGGCGCTGACTGCGGCAGCGTGAAACCGCTGTCCGTGCCAGCGAGCAAATAAGGAAATCCGAAGCCACTGCGCGGCAAGCTTATGCTTCGACGGTGCGCTTGAGCTGGCCGCAGGCCGCAAAGATGTCGCGCCCGCGGGGCTGGCGGATATAGGCGGGAACTCCCTCCCCCGTCAGCGTCGCATGAAATGCGGCGAAAGCCTCGGGGCTGGGCATGGTGTAGGCGATGCCGGGGCCGGGATTCCATGCGATCAGGTTCACCTTCGCGGGAAGGCCTGAGCGGCGCACGAGGCGCGCGACCTCGCGGGCGTGCTCGAGACGGTCGGTAACGCCGCCCAGCAGAACGTATTCGAAGGTGATGCGCTCGCGGGGGCGTAGCGGAACGCGGCGCACCGCGGCAATGACATCGCCGATCGGCCACTTGCGGTTAATGGGCATGATTTCGCCACGGACCGCATCATTGGGCGCGTTGAGGCTGATGGCGAGTTTGGGGCGTACTTCGAGCGGTTCTTTTGCGAATTTCTCGATGCCGGGAACGATGCCGGAGGTGGAGACGGTCATGCGCCGCGGACTCAGGCCGACTTCGCGGACCAGCAGACGCACGGCAGCCATGAAGTTGTCGTAATTCAGAAACGGCTCACCCATGCCCATGAAGACCAGATTTACGCGATCGCGGCCGACGCGAACGCCCTGGCGATCGAGGAGCGCGACCACCTGGCCTGCAATCTCGCCCGCAGTCAGGTTGCGCTGCAGGCCCAGCTTTGCGGTGAGACAGAACTGGCAGTTGACAGCGCAACCGACCTGCGAAGAGACGCAGATGGTTGCGCGGGACCAGTCTCTTCCTTCGGAGCCAACTTCATCGCCCACTTCGCCGCCGTCGCCTTCGGGCATCCAGACCGTTTCCACGGTCTGACCCTTTTCGCCGGAGCCTGCAAACTCGACCAGGTAGCGCTCGGTGCCGTCCACGGACTGAAACGCGCGGGCGATGGCCGGACGTTCGATTTGCCAGCCTTCAGCGGCCAATTTCTCCCGCAACGCCACAGGCAAAGTACTGATTTCGGAAAGCGAGCTAAGCCATTGACGATACATGGCTTCAGCCAGCTGCCTACCGCGAAACGCGGGCTCGCCAATCGCGACCAGAAGCTTGGAGAGAGATTCCGCATCTAATCCGAAGAGGGGCTGCCTGCGGCCACCAGGAGCACCTTTCGCGTCTAAAGAAACGAGTTGGGCCGTTTTCTTATGCATGGCAGGGCTCAGCTTTCAGTATCTTAGCTTCTCTTGACCTACCAGGCCTGGAGCCTTATTAGCTTCACGCTCCCGGCGTGACTGCCCGACTGTCCTGATTTGGCCTACAATCGAGTTTCGACCCGGTGCCGATGAATACTGAGAGAAACCTTCGCCGTACCGTATTGCCGAACGGCCTGATCGTGCTGACCGAGCGCATGGACCATCTGCATTCCGTGGCGATGGGCATTTGGATTAAGTCAGGCTCGCGGTGCGAAACCCCGGAGATCAACGGCATCTCGCACTTTGTGGAGCACATGCTCTTCAAAGGCACCCGTTCGCGCACGGCGCAGCGCATCGCGCGGGAGATGGATTCGATCGGCGGCAATCTGGACGCCTTCACGAGCAAGGAAACCATCTGCTTTAACGTGAAGTCGCTGGCGGATCATGTGCCTATTGCGCTGGACGTGCTAAGCGACATGGTGCTGAACCCGACCTTTGCCCTGCCCGACATCGAGCGCGAGCGCGGGGTGATTCTGGAAGAAATCAAGATCGACGAAGACAATCCCGACGTGCTGGTGCACGAGTTGTTCACGCAGAGCTTCTGGAAGGGGCACCCCTTGGGCAAGCCGATCCTGGGCACTACGGAAACCGTGGCGCAACTGGGCCAGCAGCAGCTGTTTGCCTACCACGGCGACCGTTTTCACGGCGGGAACATGGTGTTCTCCGCGGCCGGAAACCTGGACCACGACAGATTTACCGAGGCCGTAGCGGAAAAGTTTTCGGCGCTGTCAGTCGGCAACGCTCTGCACGAGCTTTCAGCGCCCGAGCCCAGCGCCCGCATCATTTTGCGCAATAAAAAGGCGTTGGAGCAAGTGCAGATCTGCCTGGGCGTGCCCGCGCCGCCGATTACCGACGAAAGCCGTTACGCAACCACGATCCTGAACACGGTGCTGGGCGGCGGCATGAGTTCACGGCTCTTTCAGACCATCCGTGAGGAGCGCGGGCTGGCCTACTCGATTTATTCCGACCTGAGCCCGTATCGCGACACGGGGAACCTATGCGTCTATGCGGGCACATCGGCAAACAAGGCGCTGGAGGTTGTGGACCTGATTCTGGCGGAGTTCCGTAGCCTGAAACAGGAGCCGATCAGCGCCGAAGAGCTGACGCGCGCCAAGGACCAGGTGAAAGGCAACATTCTGATGGGAATGGAAAGCTCCAACTCGCGCATGGCGAATCTGGCGCGGCAGGAGATGTACTTCCATCAGTTCTACTCGGCCGACGAGATTATTGCGCACGTCGACGATGTGAAAGCGGAACATGTGCAGACGATGGCGCAGCGGCTCTTCAACCCCGAGAGCATTGCGGTGACCCTCCTGGGCCGCCTCAACGGCGTGAAGCTGCACAGAAGCCGGCTTGTGTGTTGAAAAGCCAGTTGTCAGTTTTCAGTGGTCAGTGATCAGTTGGAAATTGCAGCGGCGCTCAGCATCAACGGTTCTTGATTGACCGATTTGGAGCCCGCAAGCCTCGCCTTGGAAGTTGAATGGGTTGGCTCCAGCACTATGGAACTGATCACTGAATACCGTTCACTGATCACTGTTTTCGAGCGCTTCATTTCCCTTTCGCGTCTGTACGTTGTAGCATTTTGTCGGATGGGCCTGGAGCTGCGGGTCCGCTCGAAGGGACTGGAACCACAATGAATCGTAAGACCTTGCCTGCTGACTGCCCTCGCACGCGGCGCGTGATTGTGTCCAACGGCTTTACGCTGATGGAACTGCTGATCGTGATTGCCGTCATTTTGATCCTGATGCTGATGGCGATGAAGACCATCGGATCCATGAAGATTCGCGCCAACGAGTTATCGGCGATCAACTCGATCCGTGTGATTACCTCGGCCGAGACGGAGTACGAGTCTACGTACGGGGCCAACGGCTACGCCTGCGATCTGAAGGTCCTGGGCGGCGTGCCGGGATCGGGATTGCCCACGCCCACTTCCGCGCAGTTGCTGGACAACGATCTGGCGTCGTCGGGATACAAGTCAGGCTATCTTTTTAAAATCTCGAATTGCGAGAAGGTCACCGTGAACGGAACCGATCGCATCACCGGCTACGTGTTGACGGCGGTGCCGGCGTCTCCGGGCAAGACGGGCAATCGCGGCTTCTGCACCGACCAGTTTGGCGGTAATCCAAAGTACGATCCCACGGGCGGCGCCAACTGCACGCAATCCCTGCAATGAAGTGGCGTAGCGCCGGTCTCCAGACCCGGGTCCCCAGCAAGCCAACTTTTGGCTTGCTGTGGTGGGAGACCGGATGTTGTGAGGGCGTTCTCGCCCGCACATTCCGCCGATTGGTCCTCGTTGGCGCCACGGCTGCGCTAGCTGTCTTCGCCAGCGCAATCCATTCCCCCGCGCAATCCTCCCCCGCTCTCACCGCTCACGAACTCGCCGCACGCGTCGACCGACATTACGACCAATTGCACTCGCTCAAGGCCGGGTTCCGCGAGGACTATGCCGGCCTGGGGATGACGCGCACGGAGAGCGGCACGCTTTTCCTGCGCAAGCCGGGGCGCATGCTGTGGCAGTACAGCACGCCGGCGGGAAAGATCTTCCTGCTCGACGGAAAATACGCGTGGCTCTACACCAAGGGCGATGCGCAGATTCAGCGGATGCCCGCCAAAGCGCTGGACGATCTGCGTTCGCCGCTGCGCTTCCTGTTGGGACACACAGAGCTGGAGAAGGAGTTGACCGGGTTGAAGCTGGAGGGAGCGTCCAACGGTCTTTACACCCTCAGCGGTCTGCCCAAAGGCCAGGAGAATCGCGTGACGCGGCTGGAACTGACTGTGACGGCTGCGGGCGCAATCTCTACCCTCGAGGTGCAGGAAGTGGATGGCGCCACGACGCGATTCACCTTCACCGCCGAGCAGCCCGATGCGCCGGTTCCGGCCGAGATGTTCCACTTTACGCCGCCGGCTGGCGTGCCCGTCGCGGATACGATGCCGCCGGTGTGAGAAACCGGGGGCAGGTTTCAGGAATCAGGGGTCAGTTCTTCCGTGCGAAATGAGGCCCTGAGCCATGCGAAGTCCTTCCAAAGATTGGTTCGGCCCTCAACCGCACCGGCTGAGGCGCAAGGTTTGCAGTCCCAACTTTCTATATTCGTCCAAAAGTTCGTCACTCGCAAATGTGATTTGCAACACTGACTTCGCCTCGCACGCGACTATTCTTCCCGTGTCTGTTGCCGGGCCGCGATTCAATTCCTCAGATTTCTAACCATCGCAAAGGAGTGCTCAAATGCATAACATTGCTTACCGCATTGTCGCTGGCACTCGCCGCGGCAAGAGCGGTTTCCGCATATCTGCAATCGTCCTGACGGCCTGCTGCGCGCTGTTGGTTGTTTGCGGTTCTCTTGTTGCGGCTGCGCAGGATCAACAACCAGCCGCTCCGGCCGCTCGGAATCAGCAGGCAACCGCTCCGCCTGCCAAGGAGATGCCACCCATGCCGGCAGCGCCTTCCGAGGGCAAGGCGATCATTTGCATTTACCGTCCAGGGGGAGCCGTCGGTTCCGCCGCCCACGACCATCTTTATGTCAATGGCGTCTATTTGGCCACGTTGCTCAACGGCGAATATGCCTGGGTGGAGGTGGATCCGGGCACGGTCGTTGTTACCGGAGCGGCAAAAATGTACTACGGACCCAGCATCATCATGTCCAGCGCCGCGGCGGTCAACCAGACCAGGGGCCAGGCCGAGAGAATTCGACTCCAGGCCCTGGAGGGAAAACACTATTACATGAAATGGTCCTCCGGAATGTTCGCCTCGGGCATCAAGGTGGTGTTGGTCGATCCCGGTACCGGCGCCAAGGAGATGCACAAGCTGCATCCTTCCAAGCCCGCAAATACGGGCGAAGACAAGGGCGATACGCCTGCCACGCCACCGCCAACGACTCCTCCCGCGCAGCCTTGACGGCGCGCGCCGGGGATCGGGAATGAAGAGCAAGCGCGGATTCGTCATCCTTCTTGTGGCCGGCGTGTGCCTGCCGGCCGCTGCCGGCGCACAGGCGCCGAGTCTCAAGGACTCCATTTCGCACTTCGAGCAGGAGTCCGCGAAGGCAAGGTCCGGTCACAAGACGCGTGAGTTGATCCTCTATCTCAATCTTCTCGCGTCGGTCTATCGTGAGTCCGGGCAGTTGCAAAAGGCGCTCGACTCCCTCAATGAGGCGCTTCCCATCGAGCAGAAGGAGAACAGTGCGCTGGGCCAGGGCATGACCTTCAACACCATGGGGCAGGTATACACCGATCTGGGTCAGGAAGAGAAAGCCTTGTCGTATCTCAACCAGGCTTTACCAATGTGGCAAACGGTGGGTCAGCGCACCGGCGAAGCGGACGCCCTTACCTGTATCGGCCGGGTCTACGAGAACCTTGGCCAGCATGAAGAAGCGCTCAAGAATCTGAACGATGCCATGGAGATCTGGCACGACGTCGACAACCCAGACTTATCCGTGGCCGCTGAAGCCGCTCCGAGCGGGCCTTCGGGCCGAGTCGGCAGAAGGATCGAATCCGCGCGAGAGAAATTTACCGCGGCGGCCAACATCAACATCGTCAACGCCAGTGCCATTGGCGAGGCACGAACGCAAGACGCCCTGGGTAGAACCTATTCCGATGAAGGCCAGGGCCGTGAAGCGCTCAAGTACTTCCAGAAGGCGCTTCCCGTCTTCCAGCAGAGTGGCGAGCGCGCGGGTGAAGCGCTGGTTCTGAACGATATGGGTCCGGCGTACGCTGAGACCGGCCAAAAACAGAAGGCGCTTGAATCTCTCAACCAGGCCCTCGGCATTTGGCGCGAAATTGGCAGCCGCGAGGGCGAAGCGCTCACGCTCAACGACATCGGGCGCGTCTACCGCGACCTGGGCCAGCAGCAAAGCGCAATGGACTACTACAACCAGGCACTGCCGATTTGGCGCGAGGTGGGAAACCGCAACGGCGAAGGGCTGGCGCTGAGCGACATCGGCCGCGCCTACGCCGACCTTGGCCAGCCGCGCAAGGCGCTCGACTACGCGGAACAGGCACTGCCCATCTTTCGCGAAACCGGCAGCCGCCGCGGCGAAGCCATGACCCTCAATATCATGGGCAAGGATCACACCGATCTGGGCGAACCCGCCGAGGCCATGAAGCTTGAGTTCCATGCGCTGGCCATCTGGCGTGAAACCAAAGACCAGCGCAACGAAGCCCAGGACCTGATGACCATCGCCTGGTCGTACTCGGCGCTTCAGCAGCCCGAGAGTTCCCTGGCCAGCGCTCTCGCTGCCCTGGAGTTGGCGAAGACTGTGGGCGATCCCGAGGTCGAGGGGGGCATCGAGACCTCATTGATGATGGACTTTCGTGAGCAGCATCGCCTTGAAGAGGCCATCTTCTTCGGCCTTGAAGCGGTCAACTCCTACCAGTTGATTCGGAAAAACATCACAGGATTGGACAAGAGTCTTCAGGCTGGCTTTGCGCAATCGAAGTCCGGCACCTATCGCACGCTGGCCGAACTGCTCATTCAAGCTGGACGCCTGGGCGAGGCGGAGCAGATTCTCGATCTTCTCAAGGAGCAGGAGCTCAATGACCTTGTCCCAGGCTCGGGTCCAGGCGCCGGCGCCGCGGAAACGCCCAAGCTCTCGCCCGTCCAGCGGGAGATCGAATCCATGCTGCTCGATCTCGAGAAAAAGGCCCGCGACATCGAGGAATGGAATCTGGAATGGGCTCAGTTAGAGGCCAATCCCGCGCGCACTGCCGCCGGCGATGCGCAGTTGAAAACGCTGGCCGCAAACCTGGAACAGGCGCAATCGGCAATCCAGGATCGCTTCGACCGCACCATCATTCCGGAACTCGACAAGCAGTCCGCCGCCGGGCAGCCCGTGGCCGGCGCGACCGACAGCGTTCTCCAAAGCTCGCTCGCCAGACTCGGGCAAAACGTGATCGGCATCCGGTTGCTGCTCGGCGAAGATCACGCTTACGCGATCATAGTCACCGCCAACTCGCGCCAGAAGTTTGAACTTCCCGCGTCCTCAGCCGATCTTCGCAGCAAAGCATTCGCGGCGCTCAAAGCCATTAGCTCGCCCTCCACCGATCCACGGCCGCAACTCAATCAGCTCTACACCATGATTGTGGCGCCGCTCGAAGACGAATTGAAGACCATCGAGACCGAAAGCGCAGCGGAGGACAACGTCCCCACGTTGTTGTGGTCGCTCGACGACGCATTGCGCTACGTGCCCATGGGAGCGCTCTACGACGGCAGCCATTACCTGGTCGAGCGCTTCCGCAATGTCCTCTTTACGCCCGAAAGCTACGGCCACATCGCGGATGCGGCCATCCAGGGCAGCGACCCGCCCAGAGCGCTGGCCATGGGCCTTTCCAAGAGCTACGACGGGATGCCGGCGCTGCCGGGCGTCATTCACGAGCTTGACTCAGTCGCACACGATCCTTCCATCCCCGACTCGCACGGCCCGATGCAAGGCAAAATCCTGCCCGACCAACAGTTCACGCTGGCCGCGCTGAAGGCCGAACTCGCCTCCAGCAACGGATTCCCCGTGGTTCACATCGCCAGCCACTTCGTTCTGATTGCCGGCACGGGAGATGAGCCTTTCCTCCTCATGGGCGGCAGCAACGCGGGCGACGCCCGCGGCTTCGAATGGAATCTCTCTGAGATGGAAGACTCGCCGGTCGCCTTCCGCGGAACGCGCCTGCTAACCCTCTCTGCGTGCAGCACGGCGAAGGATTACAAATCCCGAAACGGCTTCGAAATGGACGGCCTGGGCATGGTTGCACAGCAAAAGGGGGCTGAAGCCGTTCTCGCCACCCTTTGGGACGTGAACGACCTCAGCACCAGCCACATCATGAGCGATTTCTACGATCGCTGGGTCAAGAACCCCACCAGGGGCAAGGCTGAGGCGCTGCGTCAGGCCCAGCTTGCCCTCCTCCATGGCGCGCCGACTGCAACTGGCGCCAATATCGGCCGCGGTTTCGAATCCGCCGACCAATCCTCGACGCAAGGTTCCAGCCTCGGCTATGCCCATCCCTACTACTGGGCACCTTTCGTCCTCATCGGCAACTACCAGTAGCGCGCTTAGCCCATGAAAGGAACTTCGTGACGAATTCATCGCTCCGTCTGCTCCCGCTCTCCGCCTGGCTGCTCGCAGCAGTTTTATTTGCCCCGAGCGTTCTCGCGCAGGAGGAAATTGCTCCGCCCCAGGGCAAGGGGCACGTGGTTGTCCTCGTCTCTGGAATCATGGGCCCCAAGCACGACAAGGCCTTTTCTGAGGCCATCGCCGCGCTGGGTTACGATGTCTACGTTTGTGACGGCAGGCAAATCGCAAAAATGCCGGGTGGCAATCTGCGTGCTGCCATTCAGGCCGCTCAGCAATCGCCACACGCTCTGCCTGGCAAAGTTGCGCTGGTCGGGATTTCTCTCGGAGGCGGGTTCGCGCTGGCCCTCGGCTCAGAATGGCCCGACGTCGTCGCGGTGGACATCGTTTGGTACCCCGCAACCGGTTTTGCCGCCAGGCTTCCCGGTTTTATCAGGCGTATGTCCGTCCCGGTGCTGATGTTCGCCGGAGAGGCCGACCATTTTGAGAATTGCTGCCTGATCGAGACCGCGCGAGCCATCGAAACCAGCGCCAAGGCCAACCACGCGCCCTTCGAGCTCGTTACCTATCCCGGAGCCGACCACGACTTCATCAAGGGAGGAAGAAACTACAATCCCACCGCGTATGAAGATGCGCTCAATCGCACCGCGGCCAAATTGAAAGCGGCCTTCGCCGACCAAGACAATTCGTCAATTGGCGCCGGGCAGAGTTCCGGCAAATAGCTCGGGTTCTTGATGCGATAAGGCGGGCCCTGCGCGTTGGGACCAAGCCAGGGAGCCATGAAATCCCGGCTTACTTGCCGGACTTGGCGGGAGCGCTGACCGGGGCAGATCGCGTGCCTTCAGTCACGGAGTGCGAACCGGTGGAGCGCACGAAGAGAACCACGAGGCCGATAGACGTGCACATGAAAAGAACGGCCGCCCACGTCGTGAGCTTTGTGAGCACGTTGGCCGCGGCGCGGGGGCCAAAGGCGGTTTGCGAACCCTGGCCGCCAAAGGCGCCGGCTAGATCGGCCGAGCGGCCCTGCTGCAGCAGGACGACGCCAATCAGGAAGAAACACACGATCACGTGCAGGACGATAACGACGTAGAACAGAATCTGCATTCTTAGCTGCTTTCCAATCGGTCTCGGCGATGAGGGTATAGGTTGCGCCGGTCCGGGTGCGAAAATCTTTGGTGCGGAAGACGGGACTTGAACCCGTACGCCTTTTGGGCGCCGCCCCCTCAAGACGGTGCGTCTGCCAATTTCGCCACTTCCGCAGTTCTCTCAAGTATATCAAATGCGGAATTGCCAAAAACGGCTCGGAAAACCGGCGGCGGAGGGCCGCGGACGGGCCGTACCTGGGTATACACTCATCGCAAGCCTATGCGTGTTCTTGCGTCGATATCCCTTCTTTTGGCAGCCGTTTCGACCCTGGCCATAAGCCAGAGTGCAAGCCACCCAACTACTTCCATGACGAAATCGAAATCACCCACTCCCGCAGAGGTGCATCGCTCCGCGATCGTGATCGATACCCACGTCGACACGCCACAACGATTCGTAGACGAGCACTTCGACCTCGGCGATCCGCTGAAGGGCGGCAACTTCAACCTCGAAACGGCGCGCCGTGGAAACCTGGGCGCGGAGTTTTTCTCCATCTGGGTCGACCCGAATGTATACAAGGACCACGAGGCGCGGCGCACGCTGGTGCTAATCGACGCCGTGAAGATGCAGGTGGCGAAGCACTCCGACCAAATGGAACTAGTGACCTCGGCTGCCGGGATTGAGAAGGCGCACCGCGATCACAAGCTGGCGGCGCTGATGGGCATCGAGGGCGGGCACTCCATTGAGGGCTCGCTGGCACTACTGCGGCAGTTTTACGCGCTGGGCGTGCGTTACATGACGCTGACGTGGAGCAACTCGAACGGATGGGCCGACAGCTCGGGTGATGCCGGCGACGCCAGCGTGCCGCACACGGAGCAGGGATTGAGCGAGTTCGGCAAAGACGTAGTCTACGAGATGAACCGGCTGGGCATGATGGTGGATGTCTCGCACGTCTCCGACAAGACGTTCTACCGGACTCTGAACATTTCGCGGGCGCCGGTGATTGCCTCACACTCGTCGGCACGGGCGCTGTGCGATGCGCCCCGCAACATGACCGACGACATGCTGCGCGCCATCGCGCTCTACGGCGGCCCGAATTCGAAGGGCGGAGTTGTGATGGTCAACTTCTACTCCGCGTTTCTATCGCAGAAGTATCGTGACGCGCAGAAAGCCATGCAGCCGGAAGTGGACAAGGCGGTTGCCGAACTGAAGGCGAAGGCCACGGCCGACGGTCGCGACAAGACTCCGGAAGGGCGTGCGGCGATTCAAGACGAGATCGACAAGCTGCAGCGGTCCTTCGCGGATCGGATTCCGCGGCCGCCGCTTTCCGTGCTGATTGACCACATCGACCACATTGCCAAAGTGGCAGGCATCGACCACGTGGGATTGGGTTCGGATTTCGATGGCATCCAGGGGCAGTTGCCGCAGGGCATCGATTCCCCGGCCGACTTGCCAAAGATCACAGCGGCGCTGATGGCGCGTGGCTACTCGCCCGAGGATTGCCGCAAGATTCTGGGCGGTAATCTGCTGCGCGTCTTCCGCGAAGTGGAGCAGGTTTCGAAGCAATTGCAAGCTGAAGATCGGCCGCGGATTACGGACAAGCAGCCCTTCGATAAAAAGTGATCCGTGGTCAGATGTCAGAGACCTGGGGTCACGGACCGACTTTGCAGCTTGCGTCCCGGTCCCGCACTTTATACTAACTATTCGCTCAATTCCCTTCCCGGAGAATGAAAAATGAACATGTTCGACCGGCGGTTTGCCGTTCTCATCATAGCGGCACTGCTTCTTTTCCTTGGTTCAGCCTGCGCGCAGGACGATAAGACGGCGGCGAAGCCAGCGACGACCGACAAAGCCACCGAGCCGGCGCCGGCGCCGCCCGACTCAACCACGCAAGGCACCATCGACGTGGGCGGGCAGCACATTGCCTACACCGCCATTGCCGGAACCATCACGGTAGGCTCGACCGACGAGCAGGACGCGCAGCTCGGGTCGGACGGAAAACCGCAGCCGGGAAGCCAATTGGCCCTCGAGGAGCCCGATAAAGCCAAGGATGCGCCGCCGGTGGCGCGGATGTTCTACGTGGCGTACTTCAAGACAGGCGCCAAGGCCGAAGATCGTCCCATCACGTTCTTTTATAACGGCGGCCCAGGCAGTTCCACGGTGTGGCTGCACATGGGATCGCTGGGGCCGAAGCACGTGGTGACGGCCGGCGACACGCACCTGCCCGCCGCGCCCTACACCATGGTGGACAATCCCAACAGCTTGCTCGATGTAAGCGACCTGGTATTTATCGACATGCCCGGAACCGGATTCGGGCGGCTGACTGGGAAGGATGCAGAGAAGACTTTCTGGGGTATCGACGGTGACGCCGGCGCGTTCGCGCGCTTCATTGAGCGGTTCGATACCAAGTACTCGCGGTGGAACTCGCCGAAGTTCATCTTTGGCGAGAGCTACGGGACGACACGCTCGGCGGTGCTGGCCGACCTGCTGGAAAACAAATACGACACCGATCTGAACGGCGTGATCCTGCTTTCGCAGATCTTCAACTTCACGGCCGACATCGATGCGCCAGGCGCGAATCCCGGCGTGGACCTGCCCTACGTGCTGGGACTGCCGACCTACGCAGCCACGGCGTGGTATCACAAGAAACTTCCCGCGCAGCCTGCCGCGCTGGAGCCGTTCCTGAGTGAGGTGGAACAGTTTGCCATGGGTCCCTACGCGCACGCCCTGGCGCTGGGCACGGACGTGGGAGCTGACGAAAAGCAGCAGGTAGCGGAAAAGCTGCACGAGTACACGGGATTGCCAGTGGGCTATTTGCTGAAGGCGAATCTGCGCGTGACCGGCCCCGAATTCGAGAAGACGCTGCAGGACGATTCGGATACGACAACAGGGCGGCTCGATACGCGATTCTCCGGGCCGAACTTGAATCCACTGAGCGAAAATGCAGAGTACGATCCGCAGAGCTCGGCCATTTCTTCAGCGTATGTGTCGCTGTTCAACGACTACGTGCGCCGCGACCTGAAATATGGCGACGGATTGACGTATGTGCCGGAGGTCTACGATGAGGGCGTCGGGCACTGGGACTTCAAGCATGACGGCAATCCCGTGAGCGTGAACGTGGCTCCGGACCTGGCGGAAGCCATGAAGACCAATCCGCGGCTGAAGGTGATGGTGAACGGCGGCTACTACGATCTGGCGACGCCGTTCTTTGCCGCGCAATATGAGGACAAGCATTTGCCGATTCCGCAATCGCTGGCGAAGAATATCGAGTACGACTGGTACGAGTCGGGGCACATGGTCTATGTGCGCGATGAGTGCGTGAAGCAGTTGCACGATCGCGTGGCGGAGTTTATCACGAGCACCGATGCGGGGAAATAGGCGGAAAGATTTCCGCCAATTCCCCGGCCTCTATGAAGCTTTCGCGGCCGGGGCGTCTTCGTAGACTTCTTTGGCGCGGTCGAGAGCGGCCTGGACGTTGGGCATAATGTTCTCGCGGCCCAGGCGGTCAAGGAAGCGCGTGCCGCTCAGGAGCTTGGATGGCTGCTCCATGGCGCCGCAGAGGATCAGCGTGCGGCCGGATTCATGCAGGCGCTTCGCAAACGTCTCGATGGCGTGGATGCCGGTCGCGTCGATAGCGGTCATGTTGCGCAGCCGAAGGATGACGACCGGTTCAAAGGCTTCGATATTGACCGTGGCCTCGACGAGCTTTTCCGTGGTGCCCCAAAGAAATGGGCCGTGAATGCGGAGCAGCGAGACATAAGGCGGAACGATGCGGCCCTGCAAAACATGCGGCAAACCGTCGCGAATGTACTCTTCGGTGACCGGAGAAACCGTCGTGGTATCGGCAACGCGGCGGATATAGAGCAGGGCGGCGAGCCCGAGGCCAACGCCGACGGCGACGGTGAGATCGGCGAAGACAGTGAGCGCGAAAGTAACCAGCCAAACCGAGATGGCTGTGAAATCCAGGCGCAGAATTCCGCCGATCTCGTGCCACTCGCCCATGTTGTACGCCACGACAAAGAGCACTGCGGCCAGCACGGTGAGTGGGACGTAACTGGCCAGGGGCGCAGCAACCACAAGAATGCAGAGCAGCGTGAGGGCATGAATCATGCCGGAGACGGGCGAACGCGCGCCTGCGCGAATGTTGGTGGCCGTGCGGGCGATGGCGCCGGTGGCGGGAATGCCGCCAAACAACGGAGAAACAACGTTGGCGAATCCCTGGGCGACGAGCTCGACGTTGGGATTGTGACGGTCGCCGGTCATCCCGTCGGCCACAACGGCAGAGAGCATGCTTTCAAGCGCCGCAAGCATGGCCACGGTGAAGGCTGCGGGAATGAGGGGCAGAATGTGCTCGGTGTGAAAATTGGGGATGGCAAAGGGCGGAAAGCCGCGCGGAATACCTCCGAACCTGCTGCCGATGGTTTCGACGGGCAGTTGAAAGAACGCACTGACCGCCGTACAGGCTAAGACCGCGACGATCGACGCGGGGACGCGGCGGATCAGACGCGGCAGGATCAGGAGGATGGCGAGCGTGCCGAGGCCGAGGCCGAGTGCGTAGGGATTAACCGTGTTGAAGGCTGCGGCAAGCACCCTCGCGCGGGGCAGGAATTCGCTGGGAACAGCCGGCGTGCGAAGGCCAAAGAAGTCCTTGATTTGTGTTGAAGCGATGAGGATGGCGATGCCGTTGGTAAAGCCGACTACCACCATGCGCGGAATGAACTTGACCGCGGCGCCGAGGCCGGTGAATCCCATGACCAGCAGAATGCTTCCGGCCATAAGAGTGACCATGGCAAGGCCGCTCATGCCGAAATGAGCGACGATGCCGGCAACAATGACGACGAAAGCTCCGGTGGGTCCGCCTATCTGGGTGCGCGAGCCGCCGAGGGCTGAGATAAGAAATCCGGCAACGACAGCTGTATAAAGTCCAGCCTGCGGCGTGACGCCGGAGGCGATACCGAATGCCATGGCTAGAGGCAGCGCGACCAGGCCGACCGTGACGCCGGCGAGCAGGTCGTGGAAAAACATCTGCGCGGTGTAGACGCGGAGGGCCAGGATCGACTTGGGAAGATTGGGATTGCTGATGGACATGGGGACTTATGCCTATTCTACGCGAATCGGAGTTTTCAGAGGTTTTCGGAGCTGCCTAAAGCAGCTTTGCGTAGACAAATGCGGCACGGTGGCGCGCATAGTAGTGCTCTTCCCTGCCCTCGCGCGTGTAGCCGCGGTTTTCATAGAGACGAATCGCCGCTGTGTTCTCGACATCCACATGCAAAGCGATGCTGTGCGCGCCGGCCGCGCGGGCGGAGTTTTCGGCACGGCCAAGCAGCTCAGCGCCGATGCCGCGGCCGCGAAATGCGGGATGCACTTCGAGAGTCTGGATGTACGCGGCAGATTCGCTCTGCTCGGCCGGCCATTCCACGATGGAAAATCCCATCAGTTCGACATTCGTTTCTGGGCCCCCTTCCGCGATCCAGGTTGCCGCATTGGGGCTTTCGATTAACCGGCGCATGTAGATGCGACTGAAGCGGAATGCCGGCTCGAAACACAGCTCTTCGACCGCGTAGAGCGGGGGAAAATCGCCGGGCTGGTAGAGGCGATAGAGCACAGGGAGACTTTACAGGATGGGCGGGGAGAGTGACTGGGTTCGTGCTTTCCCACCCTTTCCGCGATGAGACTGCGGAAAGGATGGGGCACGGAGATTCGTATCACGAATCACTAACCACTGCTCCCTACACCTTGGCTTCGAGGTCAGCGATCACGTCGAAGAAGCGCTGATCGAGGCGGCGGTTGGTCACGATCGCTTCCTTGATGGGAATGTCGGTGATGTCCAGGCCGCGAAGGACGGCGATGCGGCCCCACTTCTCGTCATGCACCATGTCGATGGCGTGCAGGCCATACCGCTGGCCGAGCACGCGATCGTAGGCCGTGGGAACGCCGCCGCGTTGCGTGTGGCCGAGGTTGACGGAGCGGGTTTCATAGCCCGTCTTCTTCTCAATGAGCTCGGCGAGCGCTTCGCCAACGCCGGAGAGGCGGGCATGGCCAAAAGAATCAACCTGTGCCGACCCGATGACCTGGCCGACTTCGGGCAGATGGCAGCCCTCGGCGACCACCACAACGCCGTAATGTTTGCCGTGATCGTAGTTGTATTTGAGCAGGGCGCAGACGTGATCGATGTCAATGTCCTTCTCAGGAACGAGAACCACATGCGCGCCACCGGCAGTACCCGAGGCGTAGGCAATCCAGCCGGCGTCGCGGCCCATGACTTCAATGACAACGACACGATTATGCGAGTCGGCGGTGGTGTGGATGCGGTCGACGGCTTCGGTGGCGATGGAAACGGCCGTATCGAAACCGAAAGTGGCATCGGTGCCGTTGATGTCGTTGTCAATGGTCTTGGGAACGCCTACGGCCTTGACGCCGTGTTCGGCGAGGTAGAGGGTGACAGATTGCGTGTCGTCGCCGCCGAGAGCAATAAGGGCGTCGATCTTGTTGGCCTTGAGCACCTCCTGCGCCTTCTCGATGCCGCCGGGAATCTTCTTCACGTTGGTGCGCGAGGAGTGCAGGATGGTGCCGCCCTTCAGCTGAATGCCGTCGGTATTTTCCAGAGTGAGCGGGATGAAATTGTTATCGAGAACGCCCTTCCAGCCATTCAAAAAGCCGATAAATTCGTCACCGTAGTGGTTGATGCCCTTCCGCACCGCCGCATAAATAACCGCATTCAATCCGGGGCAATCGCCGCCGCCGGTCAACAGAGCAACTCGCATCGTGAAATCTCCTCGTAGCAATTCATCGGCTCATGGAGCCTGAAGTTCAATGGGCGTAAGTTGCTGGTTCCGGAGGCGGGGAGATCACCGGCTTTAACGCCTTAGATAGTGTATCGCGGAGCTGTCAATGGAATTGTGATTGAGGTTACAGGCCTCGGATTTCAGGGGGCAGGGTTTAGTTGACAGTGCGAGTGTGAGTGCGAGTGTGAGTGTGGTTGCATCTGTGCGGCACACTCACACTTCTTCAGTCCCTTGATCCCTCGTTCCGTGCTTCAATAGGGTATGCCTGAAAACGGGGCTCCGTTTCTGCTTGCGTTCATCGGCCTGGTCGTCATTGTGCTGCTGGTGTTGCTGCAGTTGACGCGGCTGGGATACATCATTCGCGCCACCATTCCGGACCGGCCGCGGCAACGTATGTTCATTGCCTCGGTCTCATTCCTGATTACATTCGCGGGGGTGCGGATTCTGGTGCACCGGATTGCCAGCCACGAGGGGCGTATGCAGTGGGTGACGCTGCACGGGATGCACATTCATCACCTGGTGTGGGGCATCCTGATCCTGCTCTTTGTGGGCTATGGATGGTTGCTCGATCTGGGATGGTCGAATTCGCCGGAGTCGATTTTTTTCGGCCGCCTGATGGCAGTGTTTTACGGCGTGGGCGCGGCGTTGACGCTGGACGAGTTTGCGCTCTGGCTAAGCCTGTCGCCCGACGCGTACTGGACGCGCGAAGGCCGCCTGAGCATCGATGCCGTAATCATTTTCGGCTCCATACTGGGGGTGGGCGCGTGGGGCGCGCCTTTTTTCCGCGCTCTGCAAAGGATGTGGCGCAGGCGGACGGCAGCCGGCAAAGGCATCGGCCAGGTCAGCTCGCCGATCCGCCGTGGGCGGTTGCTTCGTCGGCGTAAAGTTCGGCGATCACCGCCGCATATCGCGCAGTAAGAACGCGGCGCTTGATCTTCATCGACGGCGTCAGCTCGCCGGAGTCCTGGGTCCACTCGTCGGCCAGGACTCGGAAACGCTTGATGGTTTCAAAATTAGCCAAGGTTCCGTTCACTGCGCGAATCGCCTCGGCATAGACCTCAACAATGCGCGGATCGGCGACCAGAGCGGCACGCGAATCGGCGTGCACGCCGCGCTGCTGCGCCCATTCTTCGAGAGCTGCAAAATTCGGCGCAATGAGCGCGGAAATGAACTTGTGGCGATCGCCGACCAACGCGGCGTTGGCGACAAGCAAATGATTCTTCAGCTTGTTTTCGATGGGCTGAGGCGCGACCATTTTGCCGCCGGAAGTTTTGAGCAGCTCCTTCTTGCGATCGGTAATGAAGAGAAAACCGTCGGCATCCAGGTGGCCGATGTCGCCGGTATGGAACCATCCATGGCTGTCGAAGCACTCGGCCGTGGCGGCGGGCTTGTGCCAGTACCCGCCGAACACCGACGGGCCACGCACCAGCAGCTCGCCATCTTCTGCAAGTTTGAGTTCGACGTTGCCAATGGGCATGCCGGCCGCGCCCATGCGATGCTGAATGGGCGTGTTGAGCGCAATGACGGGCGAGGTTTCCGTGAGGCCGTACCCCTCCCACAACGCAATGCCTGCCGACGCGAACCAGCGCGCGGTGTCGATCCCCAGCGGCGCTCCGCCGGAGATGAAGATGCGCACGCGGCCCCCGAAGGCCTCGCGCACTTTGGAGTAGACCAACTTGTTGGCGAGCTTCCAAAGCAGCGCGTCGGGCTTACGGCCGTCGTAAACCACATCGGTAAAGCGCGAGCCGAGATGCACGGCCCATGCCAGAAGACGCTTCTTGATGGGCGATTGCGCCGCGCGGCGTTCCACCTCCTGGTGGATTTTCTCGAAGACGCGCGGCACGCCGACGATGACCGTGGGCTGGATATCGCGCATAGCTTGCGGCAGCTTGTCGAACTGCGAACAGTAAGCCACCTGAGCGCCGTAGTTGTACATCACGTAATCCAGAACGCGGGCCGTGACGTGAGAGAGAGGCAGGAAAGAAATGCAGGCGTCGGTGGAGTCGAAGTGAAAATCGGCAGGAGCGTAATTCTGGTTGGCGGCGATATTGCCGTGGGTAAGAGCCACGCCTTTAGGCTCGCCCGTGGTGCCGGACGTATAGATCAGCGTAGCCAGATCGCGCGCTTCAACGGCGTGTGCAAGAGCATCGAAAACGGGATCGCGCTCAGGTCCGAGAGCATCTGCATTGCCGAGCAACGCGCTCATGGCGATGGCGCCTTCGGGAGCTGGAGCATCCATCATGACGATGCGCTCAAGGTGAGTCTGGTCGCGTACCGAGAGAAGCTTGTCGAATTGCAGGCGCGTGGAGACGACAGCGATGCGGCAGCCCGCGTCGCGAACCTGCTCCGCGATTTGCTCCCCGGTGAGCGTGGGATAGAGGGGCACATCGGCCGCGCCAATGGCCAGCGTGGCAAAATCCGCGATCAACCACTCCCAGCGGTTCTCGCTGATGAGAGCGATCCGGTCCCCTTTTTTCGCGCCGAACTGGAGAAAGGCCGTGGCCAGAGCGCGCACGCGCTGGTAGATCTGATTGGAGGAGAGTGGGTGCCACTGATTGAACTCATCCTGCCAAAGAACCGCGCGCGGATTGGCGGCCGCGGCAACACGAAAGAACAGGTCGTTGAGCGTCGTGATCTGAGGTACAGGCATCATTGTCTTCGAGAACGGACCATCCTAACACGCAGACCATGCGAGTGTACCATTTGAGCTTCGCGCGTTAAGTTATAGACTGCAATCAGGAGCGGTTTCACCTTCCCTCAGAACGGAGTCCCTTTCTCCTTTCAAGATGGCTGAATTAAAACCTACATTTCTTGCCAGCGAACCGGACCCCGGCGTGCTGAGAAAGCTTGCGGTAGCGGAGCAAATTGCGCTGGAAACGGTGATCGCTCTTGCGATTCTGAATTTGGCCTGCTCCTTTCTGCCGCTGGCGCAGCAACTGGAGGCAACAAACTGGCGCTTGATGAGCGGCGAAGCGGTGCTGCTTGCGCTGATGAGCGCACTTGGGTTGCTTCTGCTGGAGCCGCGCCGCTCGCAGCGAATGCAGTGGACAAGCGGGTCGTTGGCAGCGGCCGTGCTGTTGCTGAGCGGAATCGTCGTTGCCGCTCGCGTGCTCCATCCCATGCCCGGATCTGCCGCTCCCATTTCTTCCCTCTCGCAACGCTTTTGGCTTTTGACTACCCACATTTCCCTGCCGACCGCCTGCGGCTTCGCGCTGCTTGGGCTGTCGATGCTCTTTCTCCGCACGCATAGCCGCGCAGGCGTTCTTGCTGCCGATCTTTCGACCTGCGTCCTGGCGTTCGTGGTCCTGGTGTGCGCATCGGAGCAGATCAGCGATATGTCGCACGTCTTCGGCCCCGCGACGGACACGGCCCGTTCGTTCCAGACCGCGGTTTGCCTGCTCCTGCTTGCCGGCGTGACGTTTTCCTATCGTGCCCGGAATGGACTTCTCTCGATTTTCCTGGGACGCGGAACCGGCAGCAGGCTGGCGCGGGCATTGTCGCCGATTCTGCTGATGCTCCCTTATCTGCGGGAGTGGGGTCGCGCTCACTTTATCGGCGACAAGAGGATGCCGCCGCCTTATTCGACTGCGATTCTGGCCACGCTGGCGGTGATGGTGTCGAGTGCCCTGTTGCTGTATCTCGCGCGCCGCATAAACAGCATGGAAGTGGAGATCCACTCCCTCTCGCTGCGCGACGAGTTGACGGGACTTTATAACCTGAGAGGCTTTCGCCTGCTTGCCGAGCAGGCATTGCGGAGGGCGAATCGATCAAGCCATCCTTTTTCGGTCTTGTTCGTCGATCTGGACGACCTGAAGCAAGTTAACGATCAGTTCGGACATTTCGTGGGTTCCCAGTGCCTGGGGGAAACCGCAGAAATCCTGCGCACGGTGTTTCGCGAAGCGGATGTGCTGGGGCGGATCGGCGGGGATGAATTTGCCGTGGCGGGCGAATTCACCGAGTCGGGCATGGCTCTCGCGGTCGGGCGCCTCGAAAAGATCATCGCAGGGTGGAACATGGGGCCGGAGCGATCGATCCCGCTCAGCCTGAGTATCGGAGCCGTGACTTCAAGCGCGGGGTCGCACGAAACACTCGATACCCTGTTGAAGAGTGCCGACCGCGCGATGTACGAGCACAAACGCCGCAAGAAGAATTTGGCGGGGGAAATCGTGCAGCCTTGACGGGCAGTTGCGATGAGGAGTCCGGCGGGCGCCGGACCCCTCATGAAGGTCTACGGCAGCTTATAGACGGTCTGGAGGACCTTGGCGGCCAGGGCCTGCGGCAGCGGCGCATAGGACAGGCTCGAAGCTTCGCTTTCGCCAGACGTAATAATCCAGTTCAGCATGTCCTTGATGACCTTTTCCTTGGCCATATCTCTCGGCTGCGTAAGAATGAGCAGATAAGTGAAGCTCGAGATGGGATAGGCGTTGGCGCCGGGCGCATCCGTGATGGAACCGCGGTAGTCGGCTGGTATTTTGGCCGTGGCCGCCGCATCGGTGACGCCCTCGATCGAACCCTTCACCCAGTTTCCTGCGTGGTTCCTGATGGCTCCGAAATCGATGTGATTCTGAAGAGCATAGATGAGTTCGACATAGCCAATTGCGCCGGGGAACTGGCGAACCTGTGCGGCAACACCCTCATTGCCCTTGCCGCCCACGCCGGTGGGCCAGTTGATCGCGGTACCCGAGCCTGGACCGCTCTTCCAATCCTTGCTTACCTTGCTCAAATAATCCGTGAAGATGAACGTAGTTCCGCTGCCATCGGAACGATGCACGATGATGATTCTGTCGCCGGGCAGATGCGCGCCGGGGTTGTCCTTGGCGATGCGGGGGTCATTCCACGTGGTGATTTTGGCGAGATAGATGTCGGCCAGCACGTCGGGACTGAAACGAAGATTGGAGACGCCGGGAACGTTGAAGATGGGCACCACCGCGCCCATCACGGTGGGAATGTGGATGAGCTTGACACCGCAGGTCTTGAGCAGATCGTCGGTCATGGGCATGTCGGATGCGCCGAAGTCGACGGTCCCCGAGCAAATCTGCTTGATGCCGCCCCCGGAACCAATGGGCTGGTAGTTGACTTGAACGCCGGGATGCGCGGCGCTGTACTCAATGAACCACTTGGAGTAGATGGGTGCGGGAAAGGTTGCGCCTGCCCCGGTGATCTTCTGGGCCTGAGCAGCACTCAGAGCTGCGACCATAAATAAAACAGCAAGTAACGTATTCTTCACAATTCGCTCCCCTGCAGTTTGCCTGCCGCAAATCATTCTCTACGCTGAATGTTAAGGCCAGTTGAAAAGAAACAGGATTCCTGCACCGGGCTGTGGGGAACGGGATCGGAGATCAGGGTCTGCTCACACTGCTGGGATGGCGGCGACCGAAGCCGGTTTCCTTCAGTTCCAGGAGCGAGGAGCGAATTCGAATGATTTACAGGGACGACGTTAGAGTCGTTCAGTGCTTTGAAATATCTGAGCCTTTATACCATCACTCCTGGCGGAATGACGGCCTCAGTGCGCTCCATCCCCAACGAGAGAACTCCCGCGCAATTGCCTGGGGTTCAGCGGTCGCCAGATAGTTACGCATCACATCAATGGGATACACAGACATATCGCCCGGTGCGACGGCTTCGATCCGAACAAAACTGCGCGCAAGACGATACACCTTGTAACCCGCATCTTCGAGAAGCCGATGAACGGGGCTGGGATACTGACCCATATCTTCGAAGATGATGTGCGTAACCCGCTTCGTCCGCAAAAGATCACTGGCGCCCTTCAGCACTCCCAATTCATGACCCTCCACATCGATCTTCAACACATCGATCACCCCTTTCTGCGCCGATAAAGCACGATCGAGAGTGATCGTTTCAACTTCTTCAGATTCGACGGCCTTGCCGCCGCCCCACGACTGGTCCATCGAAGCAGTTCCGTTATTTGATAAAAACACGTCTGCGGCGTAATAAAGAAGATGCCTGCCGTTGTAGTCTGATGCCGCGCTGGCCACGATCGAAATGGGTGCGAATCGGCGGTCATTCGCCCATCGCGCAACGTTGCGGCTCAAAGTGGCGCGAATTCGTGAACTCGGCTCAAACGAGATGACCCGCCCGCTTGGGCCTGCCTGTTTTGCCATCAATCCCGTCATGTGGCCCACATTTGCGCCCACATCGATGGCTGTGCCACCCACGCGAAGGAGGCGGCAAATCGCCTCAGACACCACTAAATCGTAAATTCCTTGATTCCATATTGCCCGGCCAATGTCCTCCGACGTGTTGCAAGTCAATGTTGTTCCCCAAGCTACTCTCACGTCTTCAAAGCCCCTGCCGTGCCGGTGCGTTAATCGAGAAATCACCCGCGACGGGCGAAACCAGTAAGTGGGCTTATTCAGGAAAGTGATGGCCTTCATCAAGAGACTCCTGGTGCTGGGTTCAAGTTAAGCTCAGGCCGGGAAAGTACAAACGCCGAATCTGCTTCTCGCCGTAAAAGTCTTTCCTCGCCGACTAATCATACGCGATGAGTCGACAAGAAACGGCGCCATTGGCGACTACTCTTACCGCGGCTATAGGATCAACGACGGCTGGATGTTGGTGCCCGGCGACTGGACCTTTCAGATCTGGCATGGCGACCAGATGGCGACTTCGCTGACCCTTACGCCGGTGCAATAAGGCGAGGCTCGCTCAGACGCCGGTTGCGGCAGGCGTCTGCTGCGCGGGCTGCGGGGCGGTCTGCGGGGCCGGCGCGAAAGGCAGCGTGAAATGGAAGCTGGCGCCGCTGCCAAGCTCGCTTTCAGCCCAGATGCGGCCGCCGTGAGCCAGCACAATGTGCTTGACGATGGCGAGCCCGAGGCCGGTGCCGCCGGATTCGCGCGAGCGCGCCTTGTCCACGCGGTAGAAGCGCTCAAAGATGCGCTCCAGGTGCTCGGAGGCAATGCCGGGGCCGAAGTCCTGAATGGTGAACTGCACCTCAGAGGCGAGCAACCGCGCGGAAGCCTGAATGCGCTTGCCGGTTTTTGCGTACTTGAGGCCGTTTTCCAGCAGGTTGCCGAAGACTTGATGCATGGCGTCGGGGTCGGCCATAACCAGCGCGTCGGGTGCGGTCGCGGACTGAATCTTCACACCCGAGTCGACGAATTTGCCGCCGATGGAATCGATAGCGTCGCGCAGGAGAACGTTGGCGCGGACGGGCTGCAGATTGACCTTGTAGTCGGGGCTTTCGACGCTGGCCAGGGCGAGCAGATCCTCGGTGAGACGGTTCATGCGGCTGGCGTTCTTGAGAATGACGCCGAGGAATTCCAGGGTCATCTCCGGGCTGGGGTTGGGATCTTCAATGAGAGTTTCCACGTAGCCCTGAATGGAGGTAAGCGGCGTACGCAGCTCGTGGCTCACGTTGGCAACGAATTCGCGGCGGGATGTTTGCGCGGCCTCGATGCTAGTGACATCGTGGAGCACCACCAGCGCGCCACCCGCCGGCAGCGGCGCGGCGTTGACTTCGAAAACGCGGCCGGGAGAAAGCAGACTGGCGCGGCCCACGCAGAGCTCATTGCGCTCGAGAGCTCCGCGCACACAGGCCAGCAGCTCGGGGTCGCGGACGGAGTGCACGAGGGGACGGCCGGGAATGAGCTGCGATCCAGCAATGCGTTGCATGATGGCGTTGGACCAGCGCACAAAACCGCTGGAGGTGATGGCAACCACGCCCTCCTGCATGGAGTCGAGCATGACGGCCAGCTCGGCGCGGCTGCTTGCGAGCTCGGAGAAGTCCCGGCCCACGCGCTCGGCCGTTTGATTCAGAGCGGCTTCAACGGCGGACAGCTCATCTTCGCCATGGGTTTCAATGCGGGCGTCCAGATCGCCGTCCGCGATGCTGCGAGCGAAGGCGACGACGCGGCCCAAACGAGCTGAGATGCGGCCGGAGACCCAGACGGCCAAAGGCGGCGCGATGACGAGCGCGATGAGCGCGAACCATAGTGCGTCGCCTCCGAGCACGCTGAGAGCGTCCTCGGGCGTGCGTTCCCAGATGCGGCGAAAGGCGAGCTCCACCACCAGCATCTGGACGGCGAGCAGGAGGAGAAACACCCCGAGCAGCTTGGTGAATACGTTGGAGTTCATGAAAGACAGCTTCTAGCTTCTAGCTGCTAGCTCCTAACTTGTTGTTCGCCTTGCGAGAGTCCCTGGGCCAGCCGCAGCGATCAGTTCGGGCCCCTGCTGGCTAGAAGCTAGGAGCTAGCGGCTAGGAGCTTGCGTTACTCGCCCTTGGGCAGTTCGAAGCGATAACCGGCGCCGCGTACGGTTTTAAGGTAACGCGGATTCTCCGGGTCGATCTCGATTTTCTCACGGATGCGGCGCACATAGACATCGACGGAGCGGGGCGTGACGAAACGGGCATCGCCCCAGACCGCGTCGAGGAGATGATCGCGGCTGAAGACGCGGCCGGGATGGCGCGCGAGGTAGTCGAGCAACCGGAACTCCGTGGCCGTGGTGGTCGTGAGTTCGCCGCGGACCTTCAACTGCATGGCGCTGGCGTCGATGATGACCTCTTCAAAGCTGATGATGGAGGGCGAACTGGGCCGCTCAAAGCGGCGCAGAACAGCTTTGACGCGGGCCACCAGCTCGCGCGTGGAAAAGGGCTTGGTGATGTAGTCGTCGGCGCCCAGCTCGAGGCCGAGAACGCGATCGTTTTCACCGGCGCGCGCGGTGAGGAAGATGATGGGAATGGTGGAAAGGCCGGTGTGGTTGCGCAGGCGCCGGCAAACATCCAGGCCATCGCCGCCGGGAACCATGATGTCGAGCAGGAAAGGCGTAGGCGGCTTGCGCTCGGCGTCGGGAATGAGATTGGTGGGGGTATGAAACAGGCGCGCTTCAAAACCCGCCGCTTCAAGGTGATGTTGCACCAGCCGCGCGATGTCGGCGTCGTCTTCAAGAACAAATACCGATTGGCTCAAACCGTCAGTCCTCGTCCGGCGGCCGGTTGAGTGGTTGAGCAGGTGCGGGCCGCTGGAACCAAGATCAGAGTAATGCAACCAGGCAAATGGATTGCAAACGTTTGATGAATTCGTAATTATCCCTTGAGGGTAGGTACTGATGAATCAAGCGAATATGGTCACTAAGACCCTTGTAACGCGCTATTCTCAATCTGGAATTGCTTACCAGACTTGGGAGTCGCCCGTGCCCGCAATTGATCCGAACGTCCTCCAATGTGTGTTCTACGTGTACCCAGACGTTCCCTCTGCCGAGCAGGGCAAGCCAGCGGGTGGTACTGGATTCTTTGCAGGCGTTCCGCTCAAAATGAACCCTCACCTGAGAATGATCTACGCAGTGACGAATCAGCACTGCATTGAAAAGTCAGACCCACGGGTCGTTCTGCGCGTCAACAAGAAAACAGGCGAATCGGATTGCATTCCGACTAAGAGGTCCGACTGGAAACCACATCCCGACGGCTTGGATGTCGCAGTGTGCCCGATCATGCTTTCGCCCGACTATGACTACAACTTTGTTTCGACCGATATGTTTTTCATCACACCGGAGATCGTTAAAGAGCGGTGGATCGGACCTGGCGATGACGTCTTTATGGCTGGCCGGTTCATAGGACATGACGGCAAACTTGGCAATCTGCCGACTGCGCGCTTTGGGAATATTTCACGCATGAATTCCGAACCGCTGGAGGACCGCAATGGTATGCCACAGGACAGCTTTCTAGTTGAGATGAGATCGATTCCCGGCTACAGCGGCTCTCCTGTGTTTGTGTATATCAATGCAACGTTCCCGAGACCACCGAACTTCACGATGCCGAACCTCTCACCTTATAGACAGGGGATGCACGGACCTTGGCTGCTGGGCATCGATTGGTCGCATCTCAGCAACTTCCATCGCGTGCTTGAGGAAAATCGAATAACAAAGAAGTCACCGGCAGAATGGGTCGAGACGAATACTGGAATGGCTGGGGTCATTCCCGCTTGGCGCATCAAACAGCTACTTGATTTGGAGGAGTTTCAAGTGCAGAGAGAAGAGCAGGACAATCAGTATTCCAACTATTCACGAATGGCTGGCTCTCCTTCGCAGGACAGTGCCGAAGGAGAGCAGGTGTTTACGCAGCAGGATTTTGAGGTTGATCTACGCAAGGCGTCTCGTCGGGTTGCGCCTTCGCAATCTGATTCAAAAACGAAGTGAACATTGGCTGAGTGCTGTTCCTGCGGTTGTAGCGGAAACTGTATTCGTCCAAGTAGGACTGGAGATAGCCCTGCCCGACGGAGTGGTACACGCCGCGAATTCCGCCCTTAATCAAGCTCCAGAAGCCTTCCACGCTGTTTGTGTGCGCGTCGCCAACCACGTAGATTTTCTCACTGTGCTTGACGCGCTTGTGTGTATAGCCGTTCGCCATATGGCTGAGGCCATCGTAGGGCTGGTACTCATCGGTGAAAACGGTTGTGTTTGGCAGGATGTGTTCCTTAACCAAGCCGAGCAGGGTGGCGCTTTTCGTATCTCTGGCGACCAACGCGCGAACGCGGCCCTTGCGTTCCAGTATGCCGACAATGGCGGTTTTCTTTTTGTCGCCGGGTGCGGGCTTGCCTTTGACGCCACGCCGGACGCCACCGAAATACGTCTCATCCATCTCTACGCCACCGCTTTCAGGACCACCCAAGCCTACGCTGTGATCCTCTTTCAGCATGGTCCGAATCTGCTTGAACATTCGCCACGCCGTTTTGTACGTGACGCCGGTCTCCCGTTCGATTTGCTTGGCTGAAATACCGCAACGGGTCGAGGACATGAGGTAGATCGCGTAGAACCACGTGGTCAATGGAGTTGTGGATTTGTGAAAAATCGTGTCCGCCGTGGGATGGACGTGGTTTCCGCAGTGGTCGCAAGAGTAGGACTGGCGCTTTGCAACCCTATGATGCTTCGTGACTTGCTCACAGTTCTTGCAGAGAATGCCATCGGGGTAAAGGGAGTTCTTGAGCCATTCGAGGCAAGTGGCATCGTCAGGAAATTGGCGGTCAAAATCACGCTTCGTATACCGTTGCGTTTTGTTGGACTTAGCCATTGATTACCTCCCTTGACTACATAAAGAGTATCAAAAATAATACCTACTGTCAAGGGATAATTACGGATGAATTTGGAAACGGCAGATGAATGCCGTGTTAATGAGCGGTAATTTGAAGAGCCGAGCGCAAAGAGAGGAAAGCATGGCGCCTGAGCAGAGATTTCCTCTGTCGGCGGATGCTCGGACCGGGGATGCCGAGCCGCGATGGCTTTAGCGCTTCTTGGCGAATTTCGAAGCCGGCTTCTTCGCCGTGGGCTTGGCGGCCTTCTTCGCCGCAGGCTTTGGTTTGGGCACAGGCTTCGAGGCCTTCTTCGGAGCGGCCTTCGCGGGCACTTTGGCTTTGGCCGGCGCGGGCTTTTTCGCAGCCGGTTTGGCAGGCTTTACCGCTTTGGCCGCCGCTGGTTTGCTTTTTGCAGCGGGAGCCGGATGGGCCTTAGCGAGCGCAGCCTTTGCCGGAGCGGGCGCAGACTTTGCCGGAGCGGCAGCGACCGGCTTCCCTTTTGCGGCAGTCTGCGGAGGCGCGGTCTTGGCGGCCACGGCCGGCGTTTCCGCCTTGCCCGGCCCCTTCCTGGCCGAAGCGGCTGCCTGGGACTTTTTCTTGCTGGCCGGGGCTGCCTGCTTCTCGTCGGCTTCTTCTTCGTCGTCTTCGTCGGACTCGTCCTCTTCATCAACCTTCAGAGCACCCTTGGGCAGAACGCTCAGGTCGAGTTCCTCGTCGTCGCCGATTGGCTCCAGGTCATCGTCGGCCAACAGGCCCTCTTCGCCCTCCTCTTCTTCATCGAAGGCTTGCTCCTTGATTTTTGCCTCGGCGCGTTTGGCGCGGGTCCGCTTGATGGTCACCTGCGGCGGCGGGGCGGGCGGCGAGTGCGGCTCCAGATAGGCGCGCATCTCTTCCGGGGTGGTCAGGTGGCCATCGATCAGTTCCAGGAAAATGTTCTGCACCAGCTCCGCATAGCCGGGTAGTTCGGGCGTGATGCGCATCTCCTGCATGAGCAAGTAAGGGATACGCTGGCGCGCTTCAGGCCAGACCTTGAGGAAGAGATTGAAGCGCTCCTGAACCCCTTTATCTTTGCTTGTAAACCCAAGCCAAAGAATCGCTTCCGGATCATAGCTCATGAAAAGCTTGTAACTTGCCGAGGCCTTGGCATTCTGCTTGGAGAGCAGCACTTTGGCAAAGCCGCTGGCCAGGGAATCCAGATGATTCCACTCCTCCACGAATCCGGGCCGGAGCATCGCCTTCTTGAGCGCCGACAGATCCTTCGACGGAAGCTTGGCGGTAAGCAACTGCATCTGGGCCGCGGACATATCGGGATGAACACCCTGCACAAGCAACAGGACCGCCAGATCGTGGAGGGCCGTCAACTTGGCTTCATCCGCCTTGGCCGAAGTCCAGGCTGGGCAAAGAACCTTCATCCAGCCTTCGGCCTCGAGGGCGCGGAGCACCTTGAGCCCATCCTCCTCGTGGCCAATCTGTTCCAATTCCTCACTGCGCGCGTGGGAGGAAAGGTGCTCAATAACGCCTTCGTTCTTAGCGTTTTCGTAGCGGGTCTGGGTTCTGGGATCCATCTCCCAGCCCAGACGCGCGCGATACCGGGTGGCGCGGATCATCAGCGAAGGTTCTTCAAGGAATCCGTAGTTGGAAACCAGGCGGAGAGTTCGAGTCTCGATGTCGGCGGCCCCGTTCAGAGGATCCATCAAGAGGCCGAAGGAGCCTTCATTGAGGGAGATGGCCATGGAGTTGACCGTAAAGTCGCGGCGGCGTAGATCCTCCTGGATGGAGGTAGGGTGATAGACCGGCTTGCCGGGTTTGGGGTATTCCACGCGGTGGGTACTGATGACGTTGACCCGGATGGTGCCAGGAAAACACAGGTAAAGGCTGCGGGAGGGCTCATCTTCGCCCCAGAGCTTTCCGCCGAGTTTCTCCAATGGTTTCTTAAGCTTGAGGGCGTTTCCATGGACCGCGACTTCCAGCTCGCGAACCGCGTGGCCGCTGGTGAGGTCGCGAACGGCGTCTCCGGTGAGGAAAAGGATGCTGCCGGCATCGCGTGCCGCGTTGCGCAACTGCGTGAGCGCATTGCGTTGATCTGCGGAAAGCCGTTTTTCCAGGAGGTAGATATAGTCGGGCATGCGTGCTCCTGTTCCTGCCATCCTCAACTTCAGCCAAGTACCTGATGATGTTGCCCTTACAGGGGGAATATTACAAGCTGGCAAACAAAAACATTAACACAAGTTGAGCAGAATGACCAGTTTTGATGCGTGGATCAAACATCTATTGGACGGGATGGAAATCGGGGAAGACCCAACTTTGGCTTTCCCATCGGCGCTGCGGGGATGCATTTGGTCATGAGGAGCCAAGAGGAGCAATAGAGCCGCCCGCCGTTGCGCGCTTGACCGTGCGACAATCCAGAGCGATGGCTTCGGCGCGCAAACCCGTCATTGTGCGTAAGTTCTCGCGTGACTGGTGCGCCGGCTACGCGGGCGCGGAATTCGGCCAGCAAAAAGCGGAACTGGAGTTTCTGGACCTGACCGGCAAAGTGGTCCGGATGGGTTGGGAACAGGTGAAGTGGGTCTGCTATGTGCGGGACTTCCCTGTCGGATCGGCGGACCAGGCAAACCCTGAGCGGCTGGCACGCAAGCGATTTTCGTTGCGGCCGCGCACTGCGGGGCTCTGGTTGCGCCTGACCCTGGGCGATGGTGACGAGTTGGAAGGCCTCGCGGCCAACGACCGTTCCCTGGTGGAAGGCGCCGGGCTCTTGCTGACTCCACCCGATACGCGCTCGAATACCCAGCGGATCTACGTACCTAGACAGGCCATCCAGGCACTCGAAGTGGTGAGTTTGATCGGAGCCGCGGGTCGGAAGCGGGCTGAGGCGCCGAGGCCGGACGAGGCGCAACCTGGACTGTTTGGCGCCGAAATTGAGACGGAATGAAGGCCGCCAATTTCCCGTGCGCAACGCGCCACGCCCGCGCTACCATCTAGCGATGAGAAACGCGTCGACAGGCTTCAGGCTCATCCCCATCCTGATTGCGACCGCGATGCTGCTTCCCAGTGCTTCCATGGCGACCCAGGGGGCCAGCGAACGCTTCGACGGGAAATGGGACACCACCCTGAATTGCACGCCCTTTCAAGACGCACAGGGATTCACTTGGCATTTTGTAAGTGCAGTGAAAGACGGGCACCTGGTAGGACGCTTCGGCACGGAAGGCCAGCCCGCATCGCTGCGCATTGAGGGACAAATTGCCGACGACGGAACCGGCATTCTGCATGCCACCGGAAGAACCGGCATGCCGCAGTATGCCACCGGGAACCTTCAGCGCGGCTCCAATATCGTGTACGACATTCGCGCGGAGTTTCGCGAAGGTCGCGGCAAAGGGACACGGCTGGAGGGCCGCCCCTGCACCTATGAGTTCGCGCGGCAATAATGGTTAGTCTGCTGCGGCGAAAGCTTTGCGATCGCCTCCGGCGCTTTGCAACGATGAGATCAGCCCGGCGTCAAGCATGCCTTTGTAGTAGTCGACGGTCATGCCCACCACACGCGCCTCCACGTAATGCTCCACAATCCACGCGCGCGCGGCCCGCCCCATGCGTCGGCGGCGCTTGGAATCGCGAATGAGTTTCATCACCGCCTCATAAATCGCATCCGGATGCCCTGGTGGAATCATCAGCCCGGTGATTTCAGGAAGAACGGAATCGCGCGCGCCGGTGCTTTCCGTGGTGACGACGGGAAGTCCCGAGGCTGCCGCTTCCAGCACAACATTTGGGAAACCCTCGCGCCAGGTGGGCAGAACCAGAAGATCCATGGCGCGGTAATACGGCGCCGTGTCGGGGACAAATCCCGTGCAGTGGATGTTGGGATGACGCAGAATGCGCGCCCTCAGACCTGGATCGAGCGCATCTTCAGCGACGTCAAACCAGCCCACCAGCAGCAGGCGCGTGGAAGGTTCGGCGCAGAGAATCAGGTCGAAGGCCTCGCAGAGTTCGGGCAGCCCCTTGTCGCGTGTCAGGCGGCCGGCAAAGCCGATGACCGGGACGCTGCGCGGAATGCCCAACAGTTCACGAATCGGGCTGGGCCCGGGAAAAAAGCGATCGATATCGACGCCGTTGCTGCTGCCCTCGCCCAGCAACCGCAGTTTGCTCAAGGGAGCTACTCGTAACACGAGGCTTTCGGCACGCAGGCTTTCGCTGTTGCACAACACCACATGCGCGCAGCGCGCAGCCAGGCGTTCCGCGGCCAGCAGGATGCGGCGCTTGAATCCGGATGTGGTTTCCAGCTTGAGCCCGCGCAACATGTAGACGCGCCGGGGCACGCCGCGCAGCCAAGCGGCGAGTGTGCCCAACAACCCGGCTTTCGGCGTGCTGAATTCGACAAGGTCGGGGTGGCATCTCCCAATCAACAGCCAAAGCTGGTAGAGAGACACCAAATCGGCGAAGGGCGCGATGCCGCGGTGCATGGGGAGCGCAACCCGCTCTACGCCTTCACGCGCGGCGGTGATATCGAGCAATGGCCCCGGACTGGAAAGCAACAGGACGTGGAATCCGGCGTTGCGCAAAGCCCGCAGGCGGGCACCGAGTACGAGGCAGGTCTGCGCGTGCGTGACTCCAACAAGGATGGTTGGCGGATGGTTTGCGCGCGAGGGAGAAATGCAGAGATCAATTAGCGCGGAATCTGCCATAGAGCGCCTGAGCCGGACAAATTTCCCCAAGAGATGGAGACCGGTGCGCAGATTCTGGAAGAAAGAATTGCAGTTGTAACTATTTGGGACATTGATAAGTGTTACTTAAGAAAGATTCAGTGATTGCGAACACATGGCTTGATGTGGGTACTGGAGGACAATTGCTTTCCTCTCAGGAAACCCATGGAGCAACGCACAAAAATTCTCTTGCTGACTCCTCAACTCGGCGGCGGCGGCGCACAGCATGTGATGGCGCTCCTGGCACGCGGGCTGTCGCGGGAAAGGTTCGAGGTTCATCTGGGGCTGGTGCGGGCCAGGGATGCCGGCGCCGGCGCGATACCGCTCTGGGTGACGGTCCATGCGCTGGGCGCCAGGCGAGCGCGCGCCGCGACGCTACCGCTGCTCTTGCTGGTGTGGCGGCTACGGCCGAATGTGATTTTATCGGGAGCGCCGGAGATCAGCTTTTTGGCGCTCTTTCTGAGACCGTTTCTCCCGCCAGGAACGCGCGTGCTGGTGCGGCAGAGTGGGACGGTCTCTTCCGGGCTGGCTCATGGCGGCGTGCCACGCTACACGCGCTTGCTTTACCGGCTGCTTTATCGGCGCGCCGATCGCGTCATCTGCCAATCGCGCGCCATGGCCGAGGATCTGGCGCGCGAGACAGGGGTTCGGAATGAGCAGATTGCGGTGCTGCCGAATCCCGTCGATCTCGAAGGGATTCTAGCTGCGCGCAACGCTCCGTCGCTGTGGAGCGGCCCCGGCCCGCACCTGCTGGCCGTGGGAAGACTCTCACGGGAAAAGGGCTTCGATCTCCTGATTGAGGCGCTTGCCGCACTGCGAGGTCGGTTTCCGGAGGCCGACCTGACTCTGGTGGGGTCGGGCCGCGAGGAGTCGGCGCTCAAGGCGCTTTCCCGTTCGCTGAAGATAGAGACCGCAGTCCGCTTCGCGGAACGAGTGGATCCTCCTTATATGTTTTTCCAGGGAGCCACGCTGTTCGTACTGCCGTCGCGCTATGAAGGCATGCCCAACGCGTTGTTGGAGGCGGCAGCGGCGGGCTTGCCGCTTGTGTCCACTCCGGCGTCAGGAGGAGTGGTCGACCTGCTCAGGGGCCGTCCGGGCGCGTGGTTGGCGGCCGAGGTCTCTGCGGCTGCCCTCACCAAGGCGCTGGAGCTAGCTCTCGAGAATCTCCATCCACGAGACCGCTTCCGCCACGGATTCTTCCCGTCGGCAGTCTAAACAAGTTCGCAACGAGCATGGAATATTCCGGTCGGCGCATCGCCACGCCGATGGACCGCTACTGCCCAAAGTAATTAACCGACTATTTTTCCAAATTGTATTTTAGTTCTTGACATTTTTTTGAGACGGATGTTTCCTTACAGTACAGTTTTCCACCCTCAATGAAGGACCTGTTACCAGGGTCACTCCTGTGTTGTTCACAGGGGGCTGGATTCGACGGCGATGGATTGGGCATGCCGGGCCACAGATACACCGGCTTTATTTCCATAGAGCATCGCCTCCCGTTGTCGAACCGGCCACCAGCAAAATCTTTCACGGTGCACGTCCATCTCCGCGTCAGGAACGAGCCGCTCGTCCAAGCGAGCGTGCTTCTGCCGCTGTAGCTCCGGGCAAAATCGCCGTGAAGCCGTCCACCTCGCCGCCTGCGCCGGATCCGGCTTGCGACGTGCAAACGAGGTTGCCGGAGGGGCCTATGGTTCGTGATGCCTTGCGCTTTACGCTCTCTTTCTTGCTGGTTGCTTTCTCATTACCGTTGCTTGCGGCTTCGTTCTTGATCGCCGCTCTGTGTACAGCGATGGTTGCCCTTCTCCCAGGTTCCCTGAATCGTAATCGTGTTGACCTGATTGCCTTGCAAAAGCTTCGGCCGGTCGATGAATTCGGCTTTGAAGAGGCCGTAAAGGCCTACGAGGAACTGATCGGCGCGTATGTGTGGAGGCAGCCATGAGCCACGCAGCGATGGCGATTCCCCGCCTCGACCGCATAGGCGGCGCAGAGCGGCAGGCCATCTTGCTGGCCAAAGGCCTGCGGCGGCGTGGCTGGCGCGTGAGCATGGTGGCGCTATCGGGCTCCGGCGGCGCTGCGGCGGCAACGCTCGAGGATGCGGGGGTTCCCTTCCTGAGCCTCGAAATGCGCAAAGGGCTGGCCGACCCGCGGGGATGGATTCGCTTCCAGCGCTGGCTTTGGCGCGAAAAACCCGACGTGTTGCACGCGCATCTGCCGCACGCCGCATGGCTGGCTCGATGGTCGCGCCTGGCAGCGCCCGTTCCGTTGGTGGTGGACACCTTGCACAGCTCCTCCACCGGCAAGGCGGGACGGCATTTCGGCTATTCCTGCAGCCGCTGGCTAACGGACCACGTAACGGCGGTGAGCGAGGCAACGGCCGCGGCGCATCTGGCAGCCGGGATGGTGGGCGAAAGCAATCTCTCCGTCATTGGAAACGGTATTGACGTAGGTGCCTGGCGACCAGACGCGCAAGAGCGCGCCAGAACACGACGCGAACTCGGAATCAAGGAAGAGTTTTTGTGGCTCGCGGTAGGCCGTCTGGAAACGGTGAAGGATTACCCCAGCCTGCTGCTGGCGATGACGCGCACACCGGAGCGGGCGCGGCTGCTGGTTTTGGGCGCGGGGCCGCGGCAGGGCGAGCTGATGGAGCTCGCCGATCGGCTGGGCCTGAAACAGCGCGTGCGTTTTGCGGGCTTCGAGCCTAACGTGGCGCGCTGGATACGGGCCGCCGACGGATTTGTTCTTTCCTCGCGCTACGAGGGACTGCCCATGGTTCTGCTCGAGGCGGGCGCTTGCGGAGTGCCGGTTGTGGCTACCGATGTTCCCGGAACGCGCGAGGTGGTTGTGGATGGAGAAACCGGCTGGCTCTCGCCTGCGGGTGATGCACAAGAGCTGGCAAAGACGATGATCAAGCTGATGCAAATGCCTCCCGATGAGCGGCGCACGATGGGAGAACGGGCGCGGAGGCACGTGGCGCAGCGCTTTAGCCTGGACGCCGTGCTGGACCGCTGGGAGCGGCTTTATGCGGAGTTGCTGGAGCGGAAGAACGCCGCGCGGCACAATCGTCTGCCGGCGTGGGAGATTTTGAGACGCCGCAGCGCACATACAGCCTGAATGCGCGCGGTGAGGGTCAAGGTGGCAGGCTGAAATTGGAAGAGTACACGATCGACGGAGGTGAACTGCGCCGCGTGAACGGCGAGAAAATTACGCAAGGCCGCAATCTCTTGGTCGTTGGCGGTGTTTGGGTGAATGCAGATGGTCCAGAGGCCGCCGTCTTTCTCGACCGGGGCCCAAAGCTGCTGCGGAATCCAGGTCAAGCCGCTGCGAAGGAACGGGGCGCGCGTAAAACCATCGGATAAAACCAGGATTCCCTCCTCGCGCAGAGCTGCGAGCGTGTTCAGGTCGAAACCGTGGCGCGGAGCGACCCAAACTCTGGGATCGAGGCCGTGGCCGCGCAGGATGCGCATGCCCGCGCCGATCCATGCCCGCTGCGTTCGAGCGGGGACGCAGGCAAACTCCGAGACGCGATGCAGATCGACCAGGCCGCGGCCGTGGCTTGCGCATACATGACGGTAGCCGTGGAGGCCGATCGCTGCTCCTGCCGCTCGCAGAGTACGCATGCGGTCCCAGAAGGCCGGATCGGGCGGAGACACCTGCAATTCCGGGTCCAGGTTGTCGGGGACGACAGCCAGGATCGGTTGCAGGTGGAACTCCTCGATCAGCGATTGCATCTGCCGCCAACGCGCGGCGGAGACGGTGGGGCAAAGATCGTCGATGCGGAGCAGGTATTGCGCGGGAGATGCGCTCACGCGGCTGCCTCCTGCGCGGAGGCGCGCGCCATCAGCTTTCGGCTCCAGTACCAGAGATAAAAGAACGTGCCCACGGTCCAGAGCGAAGTGGCAAGAGCGATTCCGGCCACGCCGAACCAGTGCATGAGAACGAGATTGAGCACAATATCGAGGCCGAGGTTGACGATGCCTCCGTAGAGAATCAGATCGGTGCGCCGCATGGCGACGATAAAGCGGTAATAAACGCGGCTGGTGACATAGAAAGGAATTTGAACGGCGTACATGGCAAGCACCGTGCCCACGATGGCGGTGTCGTGCGGGCCGAAGTGGCCGTGCTGGGAGGCGACGCGGACGAGCGGCCGCGCGCCGGCGATGAGGAGAGCCGCGATGGGAACGGAGACGCACGCGGTCAGCAGGACCCAGGTACGAATGGTGTGGCGGCATCCCGCCCAATCGCTGTGGGCGATCATGCGCGAGAAGTGGGGCACGATGGCGGTAGAGACTGCGCCGGCCAGCAGCGTGAGCACGACACTGACGAAGCGATTGGCGTAGACCAGCGCGGAAACGCTGCCTGCGGGCAGCATGGCGGCCATTGACTGATCGACCAGCAGACCTCCTGAAGCGACCACGCTGCCGAGCAACATGGGGCCGTATTGGCCGGCAACCTCGCGTGTGGCTTCCGTCATGCCATGCCAGCGCAAATGGAATTGGTAGCCGTGGGCCTCCATCATCCACGCGACAAGGCCGACGTGCAGCAGCGAACCAAGAAGCGTGGCGTAGACCATGGCCCAGATGCCGAATCGGCTGCCGAGGAGCAACGCACCGAAGAGGACGGAGATGGAGATGACCGCCGGAGCCAGAGCGGGAAGGGCGAAGCGATCGAGTGTGTTGAGAATCGCGGTGCAGTTGGTGGCGATGCCGGTGAGGAGGACAATGGGCAGGAGACCGTAAAAAAGCCGGATGGAGAGCGCGAGCTTGGCGGGCGGAAAGTTCGAGGCGATGAGCGGAAAAAAGCCGTGGGCAAGAAGCGCCATGAGAACGGACGCCAGGCCGAGAAGCAGGCACATCCAGAGCATGGTGCTGGAAAGCAGCTGCTGGGCGTGCTCGCGGCCCTCCCGTTCCCTCACCCGAATCAGCGTGGGCACGAGCGCCTGATTCATGGATTCCGAGATCAGGTTGACGAGCAGGCTGGGAATGAGCGCCGCTGCGAGAAAGGCGTCCATGGCATCGGAACGGCCATAGACCGAGGCGACGCCAATTTCCTTGGCCGTGGCGATGAGCTTGACGATGATGCCCGCTGCGCCCACAGAGACGGCGGCGTGAAGGATGCTGCGATGGACGGTAGAGAACCGGGTCGGCGCGGCAATGGGCGTGGCGGGCGGCATGGCGTCGCGACTTTCAGGAACTCGGTTGCGCTGCAAATGTTGGGGCTGGAGCGGCGATTAGGCGCAATGGCGCAGACCGGAAACAGGCGGCCAGACCGCGAGGGTCCTCTTCCGAAAGCCGCGCGGCGACCAGGATGAGGCCGAAGAGCAGCCAGGTAGTGCGGTTCTCCTCGACCGTGGCGATGAGCGAGGTGATGGCCCAGACAAGCAGGCATGTGACCAATGCGAGGCGCAGAGGTTCGCCGGTCTGGAGCGCCGCGCGAGCGGCCAGGACGAAAAGCAGCGAAGCGAGAAGCAATGCGCAAAGCCCTCCGCCGACCAGAATGGACAGCACAGTGTTGTGCGCAGTATCGATCGGCGCCAGATGCGCGGCGGCAACAAAGGAACCGGCGCCGGTACCGAAGAGCGGCGCATGTACAAAGGCGTTCCAGCCGGCCGACCAGATGTTGAGGCGCTGGTTTAGGTCGCCGCCCTGAAGTTGCTCGGGGATGGTCGCGAGGCGGTCGAGGGTGCCGCGGGGAACGATAAACCAGAGGGCGGCGAGAAAGGGCGGAAGAGCGAAGAGGCCGAAGGCGACGCGGCGGGCGTGACCGTGAGCCAGAATGAGAAAGCACCCGGCGAGAGCCACGAGTGCGGCAAGGAATCCGCTGCGGGAAGCGGTGAGCAAAACGGCCACGACGCCAAGCGGCAGAAATCCGATGGCCATGAGACGCAGGGGCCAGCGGCGCTCGCAATGCACCAGCAGGGCCGCAAGCGGAAAGCCGAGATCGAGGAAACGCGCCACTTCATTGGGGTCCTGGCCGTAGGCGGCAAAGCGGATTTGGCCGGCGATGGCCTCAGGCGAGCGGAAAGCAAAGACGGTGAGCGCAGCCAGAACCCACGAACCGGCGACAGTGGCGCGCAACAGGTTGCGGAAATCGGCGGGCGTATCGGCGAACTCCCACACCAGCCAAACGATCATCATCTCCTGAAAATAGCCGCGGAGTCTTTCGAGAGTGGCGACGGAATCGATGGACCAGAAACAAGTGCAGCAGAACCAGAGATAGAGCGCGAGCGTAATCCAGCAGAATGCGCTGGGAGTGCGGATGCGGCCGGCCTGAAGAATGGCAGGAATGGCCGCGAGCAGCACCAGCAGGCCCGCGATGCGAGCCACATTACCCAGCGGCTCGCCCAAATCGAGGGAGTACTCCCAGGGGATGGCAAACGCCAGGAGCAGCAGCAGAATCCAGGCAATTCGTCGCATTGCCTAATACCTCTGCGAATAGACCAGAGCGGAGTAGATGGTGACGCCGATGGCCGATTGAATGGCGGATTCCATGGTCCGGTTCGCCAGGTTCTTGGCGAAGGAATCGGGCACGTAGAGGATGTCGCGATCCTGCACGGGCTGGTCGGGATCCTGGCCGTGCAACATGCGCCTGAGGTTGAGGGCAATCATGGTGCGGCCGCCCTTTTGCTCGCGGATCAGCAGAGCGTGGCCCACGGCGGCGTTAAGCGACGGCCCCCAGGCCAGCGAGAGCGCCTGCACGACGGTGAGGCCCTGCACGGGATCGACCGGGAACCCGCCGGGACGAATAACGTCGCCGACCACATAGACAAGACCGGCGCGGCTCACCTGCACGGTGTCGCCGGGGCTGAGTTCGGGATTGTGATCGGAAGCGGTGTCCGTGCCGCTGGGATCGAGAACCACAGGATGCGGAGTTTTGGGATCGCCGGAATGAAAGACATTCACGAGGCGTCCCGCATTGGACGAGAGACCCTGGGCGGCGGAGATCAAGTCAAGCAAACGGTGGTGATAGGTGTAAGGGTAGACGCCGGGACGGGTCACTTCGCCGAGAACGCTCACGTCCTGACCGGCGTAGGCCGTAACCAGCACCGAGACCAGCGGATGCAGAAGCATACCTTTGGCCAGCAGAGCAGCTTCTATGGCGTGCGCAGCGGCCCGCTCGTCCATGCCGGAGATATTGATTTCGCCGATCATGGGCAGCGTGATCGTGCCGGCGGCGGAGACGCGCACGGTGGAATGAAATTCGGGCGTGTGGTACTCGCTGATGTCGAGAAAGTCGCCGGAAGCGATGGGCGCGGGCATGGGTGAAGAAGCCTGCGCGGCGGCGAGCGGCGGCACACCGGCGCTACCGGCGCTGTTCCAGACCGTGGGAGCTTCCTTGGGATTCGGAAGGCTGCGCGTCTCCTGCGATTGCGGGAGGTTGACGACTCCTGTGGGCAGGCCGGAGGTGCTGGGCGTGGGCGCCTGAGCGTGGAGGCAAGCGCCGGCAACCAGCAATGCCAGCAGGGCTGTGGCGGCGCGCGTTGTGGAATTCGCCAGCGACTCGCGGAGCAGCGCCGCTCCTACGGCGATCCAGAGACCGGCGAAGAAAGTGATAGCGAGATACAGCGGCAGATCGGGTGCAACGGGCTTGACCGGCTGGCGGGCTGCATCGACGACCGAGATGTTGGAGCTGTGCACACCAGCGGCCAGGCCGGCTTCTTCTGATTTTTCGAGCACGCGCACGTAGAGTTCGTGACTGGCATTCGCTTCCTGACGCATGACGGCATACTCCGTGGCGGCCTCGTTCATCTTCATGCCCTCGCTGGTCGCCTGTTCCAGGCTCTTGCGCACCAACTGCTCGCGGTCGAGAGCGGTTTGCCAGTTGCTGCGGAAGCGCTCGACGAGTTTCGCGTCTTCCGCCTGCTTCTGCCGGTCGAGATCCTGCAATTGACGGCCAATTTCCACGACGCGCGGAAAGCTGGGCCCGTGTTCGGCGCTGAGCTGGGCCTCTTCCTGCTCCAGATCGCTGCGGCGGGCGTGAATCTGCTCGAGAAGCGCGGTGGCAAAGTTGGCGTTTGGGGCCTGCAAGCGCGGATCAGCGGCGACCACCATCTCGGGATCGCCCTGAGTGGCGGCGCGATACTCGGCTTCCGTGAGGATGCGGTCGGTGGTGGCGGCCACAAGCTGACGGCTGAGTTCGTCGAGCTCCAACAAGGCCGCCGCGTGCTCGGTTTCGCCCGGCTGGCCGTTGGCCTGCACCTCGGGCGTGCTCACGATGCCGTGCTGCGCCTCGAAATCGGCAAGGCGCTGCTGGTCATGATCGACGCGCACCTTCAAATCGACGAGCTGAGCATTGAGCCAGCCGGATGCTTGCGCCGTGGCCTGAATCTGCGATTCGGTCTCCTGTTCCTGATAGGCGCGGATGAGCGCATTAACGACAGCGGCCGACAATGCGGCGTCGCGAGAGCGGAAACGAATCTCAACCAGCAGCGTGCGCGGCATGGTTTGCACGTGCAGTCGCCATGCGAAGCGTTCGAGAAGCCAGGCTTGCGCATCGGGAGCGGGTTGGTCGGGATTGAATCCGGGAAAGCGTTGGTTGAAGCGGCCACGAAAGCCCGCTTGCTGATAGAGCTTGAGCCCGGCAATCACCCGCCAGGCGAGTTGGTCGCTGCGCAGAACGCTGGCCAAGGTTTCAAGCGCCATGGGCGCGGAGAGAACGGACGCCGAGGCAAAGGGCTCCTGCGCTTCAAGGCTGAGTGAGGAAGCCGGGGCGGTGCGCAGCTCAACGCGCGCATCGGCTTCGTATTGATTGGGTGCGATGAGGCAATACAGAAGGCAGGCGGCGAGCAGTGCCGCTTCAAGGGCCGCAATGAAGCGGCGGCGACGCCACACGGCTTGACCTAGTTCGCGCAACGAAGTCGATCCGCAGCGCTGAGCCTCGGTTGCAACCCGCGGCGCGGAATCGTCCGGCAGTGCAGTCTGGAAAGACAGAGAATCAGGCAACGGGCATTAACCTCGCGCAAAAGTATTCGCGCAGAGCAAAGCCTTCGCCCGTTTCCTGCCGGATGAGAGCGCTTTCGATTCACTTTAAGACACGAACCGAAAACACTGGAACGGCCTGAAGCGAAATGGTCTGCCGCGGCGTACCGCAGCCGACGCCCGCCATGGGCCTCTCTTCCCACGCCTAACTGGGACGAAGAAATAACCCTGGCGTTCAGAACGAAAAGCTAATTCTGAGGAAAACCCTGCTAGTTTCATCCATAAAATGCGATTCGTCAATGCTGTCCATCACAATTCGGGAAGATTCCGGCGGGGACTATTCGGGAGCGGCCGCTAAATGCTCTGCCCGGAGCTTCGATACCACTCGACGGTGCGGCGGAGCCCCTCGGCAAAATCGACCGAGGGCGCGTAGCCCAGCAGTTCGCGGGCCAGGCGGATGTCGGCGAGGGAATGGTGGATATCGCCCGAGCGCGGCTCGGCGTAGGCGGGTTTGCCGCGATAGCCCGTGAGGCCGCAGAGAAGCTCGAAGGTCTGGTTGAGCGTGACCGCGGCGCCGGTAGCGACGTTCATCATGCGGCCGGAAACCCTTTCGGCGGGGGCCTCGGCAGCCAGCAGGTTGGCCGCAACCACGTTATCGATATAGGTAAAGTCGCGGCTCTGCTCGCCATCGCCGTGGATGGTGGGCCGCTCGCCCAAAAGCATCTTGCGGCAAAAGATGGCCAGGACGCCGGAGTAGTGCGATGTCGGGTCCTGATAGGGGCCGAAAACGTTGAAGTAGCGCAGAGTAACGGTTTCGATACCGTAGACGCGAGTGAAGGCGCGCATGTAGTGCTCGCCTGCCAGCTTAGCCACAGCGTACGGACTGATGGGGTTGGGAAGCATCTCTTCGTGCTTGGGCAACGTGGGCGTGTCGCCGTAGGCCGAGGAGGATCCGGCGTAAATGATGCGGCGCACGCCAGCGGCACGCGCGGTCACCAGCACGTTGAGGGTAGCGTCGACACAATTGCGATTGGTTGCCTCTGGATCGGCGACAGAGCGCGGGACCGACGCCAGGGCTGCTTCGTGGAAAACAACCTCGACTCCGGCGCAGGCCCGCGCGCAGACGGCGGGATCGGCCAGGTTGCCTTCGAGAAATTCCATGGCCTCAAGGCCCGCGAGATTGCCGCGCTTGCCCGTAATAAAGCTATCGATGCCGCGCACCGATTCGCCACGCTCCAGGAGCGCCGCGGCAATGGACCGGCCGATAAATCCGGCAACGCCAGTAACAAGATATCTGGACAAATTCGTTCCCCAATGAATGATAGCCGTGAGACCGGAGTGACAAACGGCGCACGTTCGCAGTGTAACGCGAATCGAGGCCGCCCCGAAGAGGCCGTACAATCGACTGCATGAAGATTGCCACCCCGAATCAGCTTTCCAACCTGAAGCAAAAGATGGAGTCCCGCGAGGCCCGCATCGGGATCGTCGGGATGGGCTACGTTGGATTGCCGCTGGCGCTGCTCTTTGCCAGAGAGCGCTTCCGCGTGACAGGTTTCGATATCGCGGCGGATAAGGTGGCCACGCTGAATGCAGGCGAGTCGTATATTGTGCGCATCCTCCCGGAGGCCATTCTGGAGGCGCAACACGCCGGCTTTCGCGCCACCACGGACTACTCCCAGATTGCCGCCATGGACGCAGTCATCATTTGCGTGCCCACGCCGTTGAACGAGCACCATGAGCCCGATATGAGCTTTGTGACCGGCACGGTGAAGGCGATTGCGCCGTACATTCATCAGGGACAACTGATTGTGCTCGAAAGCACTACCTACCCAGGCACGACGGAAGAAGTGGTGGCGCCACTGCTCGAAAGCGGCAATCCGCACGGCCTGAAAGTGGCGCGCGGCGCGGAGGAAAGTGGAGTGCACGTGGTGTTTTCGCCGGAGCGCGAAGATCCCGGCAACGAAGTCGTCGACAGGCGCGATGTTCCCAAGGTCGTAGGCGGTTGCGGTGCGGCGGCCGTGGAGCTGGCGACAGCCATGTACGGCGCCATATTCCGCACGGTTGTACCGGTAAGCAGCCCCTCGGTTGCGGAGATGACCAAACTCCTCGAGAACATCTACCGCTGCGTCAACATTGCGCTGGTCAACGAGCTCAAACGGCTGTGCATGCGCATGGGTATCGATATTCACGAGGTGATTGAGGCGGCCAAGACCAAGCCTTTCGGCTTCCAGGCTTTTTATCCCGGCCCCGGGCTGGGCGGCCATTGCATTCCCATCGATCCCTTCTATCTTTCATGGAAGGCGCGGGAGTTCGACTTCCGCACGCGCTTCATCGAGCTGGCCGGCGAGGTGAACTCGGCCATGCCGTACTTCGTGCTGGATCAGATCGGCGCGGCGCTGAATCGGCACGCAAAGCCTCTGCACGGTTCCAGGGTTCTGGTCCTGGGGCTGGCCTACAAACGCGATATCGACGATCTGCGCGAGTCGCCTTCGCTCACAATCATTGAACTCCTGCGCAAGCGCGGCGCGGTGGTCGCGTACAACGACCCGTACTTCCCTTGCGTAGGCCGCGGACGCAAGTACGAACTGAATATGACGTGCGTGCCGCTGGATCATTTGGAGCGATACGACGCGGTGGTGATCGTGACCGATCACTCAAGCTATAACTACGCGGAGATTGTGGAGCAGGCGCAGCTTGTGATCGATACGCGCAATGCGACGCGTGGCATCGATTCGCCCAAGATTGTGCGCTGCTAGAACTGGGCGCATAAACAGCGGGGCTTTAGCCCCTGAGGGACGCTTTTTAATCGGCTTTGAGCATCGCTCCTACCAGCTCCCAGGGTCAGTTCACACTGCCGGGACCCCATCGTGTATTGTGGCTTGGTGCAACCATGATGAACCTGATGCCAACCGCGACTGAACCCCTGCACTTTGCGCTCTGGGAGCGAGGGCTGTTCGCCGTCCTGGCGGTCGCATCGGCCTACGGATTCTGGCGACGCTTCGGGCCCATCCTCAAAAAGATTCTGCAATCGAAAAAGGATCCCGACTTTCATGTCTTCCCGATCGGAAAGCGGGTGTGGGATTTCGTCTGGGAGGTACTGCTGCAGGCGAAAGTGATCCGCGAGCGACCGCTTGTGGGCGTGGCGCATGCGTTGGTGTTCTGGGCATTCTGCGCTTTCGCGTTGGTTACGCTGAACCACTGCGCGACGCTTCTGGGCGTTGGATTCCTCGATCCCGCCGGCAGCGTAGGTCAACTTTACTTTGATGTTGCGGCCATCTTTGCCGTCGGCTGCGCGGCAGGCATTCTCGGGCTGTTTGTACGGAGATTTCTGCTGCGACCCAAATGGCTGGGCGAGCTTTCGTGGGGTTCGGGTCTCGTTGCGCTTTTGATCTTCGCGCTCATGGCAACGTACCTGGCGGCGTTTTTCGTAAAGGGACCGGACGCTGCGGTGCAGGCGCTGTGGTGGGCGCACACCCTCACATTGCTCGCGTTCCTGCCGCTGATTCCCCACACCAAGCATCTGCACCTGGTGTTGAGCCCGTTCACCGTGTTCTTTTCGCGCGGCAGCTTTGCGCACATTCCTCCACTGAGCGGCGATGAGGATTTCGGGTTGGTAGCGGGCAAAGACCTGACGCGGCTCGTGAGCCTGCAGGCCTACTCGTGCGTGGAATGCGGGCGGTGCATGGAACACTGCCCCGCCAACGCGACCGGCAAAGAGCTGAACCCGAAAGAAATTGTTCTAGGATTGCGCGGCTACTTGAACGAGTTCGGGCCCAGGTCTGAGGAGCCGATGCTCGGCAAGTACAACACGCAGGAAGCGGCGTTCGAGTGCACCACCTGCGGCGCGTGCGAATTCCAGTGCCCTGTAGGCATCGAGCACGTTCCCATCCTGGTGGGTCTCCGGCGCGGCGCTGTGAATACGGGCGCGTGGGAGAACTCTTACGGATCCAAATTATTTTTAGCCCTGGAGCGCGGCAGCAACGCGCTGGGCATGAGCGCCACGGAGCGCGACAAATTCGTGGAGAAAAACGCGCTGCCCATCTTCGACGGGACGCAGGAATTTTGCCTGTGGCTGGGCTGCATGGGTGCGTACGATCCCCGCGGACGCGAGATTGTGCTGGCGCTGGTGCGCGTGATGCGGCACCTCGGCGCAAGCTTCGGCGTACTTCGCAAAGAAAAGTGCACCGGCGATCCGGTCCGCCGCCTGGGGAACGATCTGCTCTTTCAGCAACTGGCAGAGGCAAACCTGGAAGCGCTGGCGCAGAACCGAGTCAAGAAGATCATCACGATTTGTCCGCATTGCGTGCGCACCATCCAGGAAGATTGGAAAGAGTTTGGCACGCCCCCCGAAGTCGAGCATCACAGTGAGTTCCTGGCCCGCCACCTGGGCGAATTGAGCTTTGTATCAGGGCACGTCACCTCGGGCTCAGAAGAAACTCCAGCCGCAAGCGGTCTTGTATCAGGGCGCGACTTGAGTCGCGCCGAAAGCGATGACAAAAATGAAGGGGCTTTAGCCCCCGAGCAATCTCGCAATGAAAAGATCGTGTTTCACGATCCCTGCTATCTCGGCCGCTATCGCAACGTTTACGACGAACCGCGCCAAGTCGCCGCGCTGGCCGGCGAACTGGTCGAAGCCCCACGATCGCATGAGCGCAGTTTTTGTTGCGGCGCCGGCGGAGGCCTGGCGTTTCTTGGCGAGGAGAAAGGTGAGCGCGTGAGCCATGTCCGCGCCGAAGAACTGGTCGCCACGGGCGCAGGAGTAGTGGCCGCAGCCTGCCCCTTCTGCAATACGATGTTGCGGGATGCACTCGCGGCCCACGGCGAAGGTGCCCCGGAATTGGTGGACATTGCGCAGTTGGTGGCGCGGGGATTGCCGGAAGAAGAGTAAATCTGGAGCGGGAGCGCTCAAACAATGAAAATCGTTGTTGCTATCAAACAAGTGCCTGACCGCGATGCGCCCGTCCGCATCGCCGCGAACGCGAAATGGATCGAAGAGCGTGACCTCCAGTGGGCCATGAACGAGCCGGATGCCTACGCACTCGAAGAGGCGCTGCAGCTCAAAGAAAAGCACGGCGGCGAAGTGATCGTGCTCAGCGCCGGACCGGAGCGAGTGGGATCGACGATCCGCGAGGCACTGGCCAAGGGCGCGGACCGGGCCATCCAAATTATGTGCGGCGACCTCGGTGCGCGCGATGCTTTGGGTGTGGCGCGATTGCTCGCCGAAGCGATCAAGCCGGAGAATCCTGACCTGGTGCTGACCGGATTGCAGTCGGAAGACCTGGGACTGGGCCAGACCGGCGTGATTCTGGCGGAGTTGCTGGGGCTGCCCCACGCCACGCTCATTTTGCACGTGGAGAAGACCGATGCGGGCCTCAAAGTAAGACGCGAGCTCGAAGAGGGATGGTTTCAGTCCGTCGAGATGCCGCTGCCCGCGGTGCTGACCATGCAGTCGGGCGGGAACAAGCTGCGCTATGCCACGCTGATGGGCATCAAGCGCGCCAAAACCAAGGAGCTTCGCGCAGTGAACGCTGCGGAGCTGGGCACTGCGGCTGCTCCCGTGGCGACGCTCGCACAAATCTCTGCGCCAAAGAAGCAAAAATCGACGCAGATTCTCTCGGGATCGGCGAAAGAGGCTGCGGCAGCTTTGGTAGAAAAGCTGAAAATGGAGGCGCGGGTGCTATGAGTGTTCTTCTGGTTTTGGAAGAGAGCGGCGGGAAGATTAAGCGCGCCAGTTGGGAAACTCTCGCGGCCGCATTGAAGCTCGGCCCCGCGCAGGATGTCACGGCCGTCGTGATTGGCGCGCAAACTGAGACGCTTGCCGCCGAGGCAGCCACCAAGGGCATTGGCAAGGTGGTACGCGTAGAGCACCCTTTACTGGCGCATTACACGGCAGACGGGTTTTGTCTCGCTTTGCATGATCTCATCCAAAGCCAGAACGGCACGAAGTGCGTGGCGTTTCCGCACACGTATCAGGTGCGCGACTACGCGCCTGCGCTGGCGTGCAAATTCGGCCAGGTACTCATCGGCGATGTGATTGCGATTGAAGACGGTCCGCTTTTCACGCGGCAACTGCTGCAAGGGCGGTTGACGGGAACGTACCGGCACAGCGGCGCTGGCCCTTGCTTTGTCTCGGTGCAAGCGGGTGCGTTTCGTACTGACACGCCTGAGACGCAGGGAAACGCGGAACCGGCCCCGATCGAACTCTTCACGCCGACTCTCGATGCCGCACAGATTCGCACCAAACCGAGTGAGCCGTTTCGCGAATCCGCGCAGACAGTCGATCTCGGCTCGGCGCAGCGGATTGTCAGCGTGGGTCGCGGCATCAAGGAAGAGGCAAACATGCCAATGATCGCCGCGCTCGCCAGTGCGCTCGATGCGGAGCTGGCAGCATCGCGGCCCATCTGCGACAGCGGATGGATGCCTCTGGAGCGGCAGGTCGGCAGCTCCGGGCAGACGGTCGCGCCGAAGCTCTATCTGGCCGTCGGAATCTCCGGAGCCATTCAACACCTGGTCGGCATGAAAGGTTCGCAGTGCATCGTAGCCATCAACAAGGATCCCGACGCGCCCATATTCGAGGTAGCCGATTACGGCATCGTCGGCGATCTGTTCGAAGTGGTTCCAGCGCTGACGGAAGCGGTGAAGGCGGCGAGGCAGTAAGATTTTCAGCGACACGTAGTGCGCGCGCGGCCAGTCCGCCCCGCCGTTAATGAGTCCCATTCGTTTTGCGCTCTATACAACGGCAATGCCAATGCGTTATGGTTCCTTGTTTGCCGCAAGTCGCCGTCTGAACGGAGGGAATGGTCGATGCTCGCTCCCGAAACGTATCTGGCCGCATTGTGCCTCACAATCCTGACCATGCTGTGTTGGGGATCGTGGGCGAACACACTGAAACTGTGTCCCGGCTATCGCTTCCAGCTTTTTTACTGGGATTACGCCATCGGCATGGCGGTGGGCGCGATCTTCTGGGGACTGACGGCGGGGAGCATGGGCCGCGTGGGAACAGCCTTTCTGCACGACGTAGCGCAGACACCAGTTGCGCCCATGCTTTACGCGATGGCGGGCGGCGCCATTTTCAATGTGGCGAACCTGCTGCTGGTGGCCGCAATTGACGTGGCGGGAATGGCAGTGGCCTTCCCCGTCGGCATCGGACTCGCGCTGGTGATCGGCGCAATTTCGAATTACGTGATCAAGCCAGTGGGCAATCCCCTGCTGCTGTTTGGCGGCGTGGCGCTTGTCGTGGTGGCGATTGTGCTGGACGCGGCGGCCTACAGCAAGCGCGAAGCCACGGCCAAGTCGACGACGGTGCGCGGCATTGTCCTCAGCCTTGCGTGCGGCGTGCTCATGGGCTGCTTTTATCCCTTCGTGGCGCGGGCGCTGAACGGCGATCCCGGGCAAACCGCGCCGGGACCGTATGCTGTTACATTGTTCTTCACCATCGGGCTGCTGATCTCAACCGTGCCGGCAAATTGGTTGCTGATGAAGAAGCCTCTCGATGGCCGCGAGCCGGTGGATGGCGCTGATTACTGGAAGGCTCCCTTCGGCTGGCACCTGGCAGGAGCGCTGGGCGGAGCCATCTGGTGCACGGGCGGCGTAGCAAATTTTCTGGCCTCGGGTGCGCACCTGGTGGGCCCGGCGGTCTCGTATAGCATTGGTCAGGGCGCGACCATGGTGTCCGCGTGCTGGGGCGTATTTGTGTGGCGCGAGTTTGCCGGTGCGCCGCGCGCAGCCACGGTGCTTCTGGTGTTGATGTTTCTGTGTTTTCTGTTGGGGCTGGGATCGGTGGCCGCAGCTCCGCTATATTGAGGTGCCTGCTATGAGCGACACGCGCAAGCCGATTGTGATTGTCGGCAGCATCACGATGGATCTGGTCACGCGCACGCCGCGGATTCCCGCCATCGGGCAAACGCTGATCGGAACGGGATTTGAGACCACGCCCGGCGGCAAGGGCGCAAACCAGGCAGTGGCCGCGGCGCGCCTCGGCTATTCAGTGGCCATGGTGGCCAAGGTGGGCGACGATACCTTCGGGCCGGTGCTGCTCGAAAACTTGCAGCACGCGGGCGTGGACATAACGGCGATGGCCCATACCACCGGCTCCTCGGGACTGGCGCCGATGTTTGTCGCAGAAGACGGGCAGAATGCCATCGTGGTGGTTCCGGGCGCGAATGGCAAGATGGACCGCGCAGCCGTCGACAGCCACGCGGACCTGATTCGCTCGGCCGGCATGGTTCTCTGCCAACTTGAAATTCCCATGGACACGCTTGGCTACACGCTGGACCTTTGCGCCAAGGCGCAAGTGCCGGTGATGCTCGATCCCGCGCCGGCGGCTGCCCTTCCCGATGCGGCGTTCGCCCAGGTGGCGTGGTTCACGCCCAACGAGACCGAGGCGGCGTTTTACGTGGGCGACGGAGCGAATGTGAAAGACACCGCGCAGCGCCTGCATGCGAAAGGGCTCAATGGCGTAGTCCTCAAGCGCGGCGCGGAGGGAGCATTCGTTTCGGTTGCCGGCGGAAGAGCGGAGTGGGTCAAGCCGTTCAAGGTGGACGCCATCGATACCGTGGGCGCGGGTGACTGTTTCAACGGCGCGTTTGCCGCGGCGCTCGCAGAGGGCAAGGACCCGTGGACAGCAGCGCGCTTCGCCAATGCCGCATCCGCCATCAGCGTGACACGTAAGGGCGCACAGGCCTCAATGCCGCTGCGCGCCGAAGTCGACGCGTTTCTGGCACAACGCACTTAGGCGGAACCAACACCGTCTCCGGATTTCCGGCTCGACGGGAGAAGGAGAAGTCGCCGCATGCTTCGCGACGTATGCCTGGGAGCACTGATGGGAGCGGTCGCGCTGGCCGCCGCCGCGCAGGACACGCAATATCCGGCCCGCGGACAGCAGATTCCCCCGCCCGACTGCATGAGTTTGCATTTTGCGTGGGAGAACGTGCTGCAGCCGACGTGTCCTGCGGGCTGGCACGACCGCTGGATCAAGGACTTGCAACATTGGCGCGCCGAGCGGCGCATTCGCGTCGCCTTCGATCCGTGGCGCTATGAGACGCCGGCGCTCGCATGGGCACAATCGAGCTTCATCCAGCCGCAAATGATGGTGCAGGATCGATATTTCTACGATCCTTTGGTGGGCCGTTACACAGTGGACCGCTATCTGGACGACCTCGAGCATCGCTACGGCGGAATCGATGCGGTGCTGGTTTGGGCAACGTATCCGAACATGGGAATCGATGACCGCAACCAGTTGCAGATGGTGGAGTCCTTGCCTGGCGGAATAGATGGCGTGCGGCAAATGGTGGCGGACTTTCATCGCCGCGGCGTGCACGTGCTGTTTCCCATGATGATGTGGGATGAGGGAACGCATCCGCCGTCGCAGCCGTGGCCGCAGGCGATTGCCGGACTGATGAAAGAGATTGGCGCGGACGGCATCAACGGCGACACGCAAGACGGTGTGCCGCTGGGATTTTCGCTGGCCGCGGAGGCTGTAGGGCATCCCCTGGCGTTCGAGCCGGAGCAAAGCCCCAGCGACGAGGACCTCAGCTGGGACGTGATGAACTGGGGCCAGTACAGCTTTCCCTTCATCCCCATGGTGGACCGGTACAAGTGGCTGGAGACGCGCCACATGGTGAACATCAGCGACCGCTGGGCGAAGGACAAAACCGACGACCTGCAATTCGCGTTCTTCAACGGCGTGGGCTGGGAGAGCTGGGAGAACGTGTGGGGCATCTGGAACGGGATCAACTCGCGCGATGCCGAGGCCACGCGCCGCATGGCGACCCTGGAGCGCGGCGTAGCGCAGTTCCTGGTGAGCCCCGACTGGGAGCCGCATGATCCGATGCTCAATTACGGGGTATACGCCAGCCGCTGGCCGCTGGGCCAGCAGACGGTGTGGACCATCGTGAATCGCGCCTCCTACGACGTGGACGGCGAACAGATGCAGGTGCCTGCGGTTGCCGGGATGCGCTTCTTCGACCTCTACCATGGCGTGGAGTTGAAGCCGGCCGCCGATGGTGGAGATGTGGTGCTGAGCTTCACAATGGAAGCCAACGGTTACGGCGCAATTCTGGCCACGCCGGGCGAGCCCAGCGCGGCGATGAAGGCGCTGATGCAGCGCATGGCGGCGATGACGGCAAAACCACTGAGGGCCTTTGCGCATGAGCCGGTGATTCTGGAACAGCACATCGTCGACATTGCGCCGACAAAATCCGCGGCCGTGGCGCCGGCTGGAATGGTGCGCATTCCCGGCGGCGCATTCTACTTCAAAGTGGCGGGCGTGGAGATCGAGGGCGGCGCGTATCCGGGACTCGATGTTGAATATCCGTGGGAGAATTCGCCGCGGCGTTTTCACGAGCACACCATTCAAGTAGCGCCCTTTTACATCGACAAATACCCGGTGACAAATGCGCAGTTCAAGCAGTTCCTTGATGCGACGCACTACGCGCCCAAAGACGCCATCAATTTCTTACGGGATTGGAAGAACGGAACCTTTCCGCAGGGCTGGGACAACCGCCCAGTGACGTGGGTTTCGCTGGAGGATGCGCGTGCCTATGCGGCGTGGGCCGGCAAGCGGCTGCCGCACGAGTGGGAGTGGCAGATGGCGGCGCAAGGCCCGGATGGGCGCGCCTATCCGTGGGGCGACACGTGGCAGGTTGCAAATATGCCCGTTCCCGACACGGGGCGCATCATGCGAGGCCCGGACCCGGTCGACGCGCATCCGCAAGGCGCAAGCCCCTACGGCGTCATGGACATGACCGGAAACGTGTGGCAGTGGACCGATGAATTCGCCGACGAGCACACCCGCACGGCCATAGTGCGTGGCGGTGAATACTACCGTCCGCAAGGCTCCATTTGGTATTTCCCTCAGGCCTACAGAAACACCGAGCACGGCAAGCTACTGCTGATGGCGCCGGGATACGACCGCTCGGGCGGGGTGGGGTTCCGCTGCGTTGTGGATGCGCAGTGAGAGTTGCGCCTTTGCCGCCGGAATTGAGCGACAATACAAAGCATCGATGATGCCGACGATCCAGATGAGGCCACAGCGCGGTGTGTGCAAGCGCACGACGAGCCGGCGCGCGTTTTTGGCTTCCGCTCCGATGGCTGCCGGCGTCTTGATGGCGCGGAGCCCGTTCGCGTGGGCGCAGACGATGCCTGGCGCTTCCCTGACCCCGGCCGGACCAAGCGCGAAGGCGGAATACACTCTCGAGATCTCCGAGATCGAATGGGAGCTCGCGCCAAAGAAGAAAATCCGCACCACGGCGTACAACGGGCAAATTCCCGGACCGCTGTTGCGCGTGACCCAAGGCAAGCCGGCATCCATCGAGATTGTCAACCGGTTGGATCGCGAAGAAATCGTCCATTGGCACGGACAATGGATTCCCGTGCCTGTGGATGGCGCAATGGAGGAGGGATCTCCGATGATCCCTGCGGGAGGCAGAACGCTGATCCAGTTTTCTCCCAAACCAGCGGGCCTGCACTGGTATCACACGCACGCCATGGCGCATCGCGATCTGAAGCGCGGTCTCTATAGCGGGCAATTCGGCGTGTTGCATGTTGACCCGGAAAGCGGCGATCCCGGCCGCTACGATCAGGAGCAGTTCATTGTGCTGCACGACTGGGAGCCTTACTACACAGCCGGCGACGACGGCTCCATGATGGTGAGCTACGTGTGCGGATCGGTGAATGGCAAGATGCTGGGTCACGGCGAACCGATCCGCGTGCGCGAGGGAGAGCGTGTACTGTTTCAGATTTTGAACGCCAGCGCAACGGAGGCGCATTGGCTCGCGCTGCCGGGACACAAGTTTCAGGTGCTGGCCATGGACGGAGCTCCGGTGGCGACCGAAGCCGCGGTGGAAACTCTGCGGCTGGGCCCGGCGGAGCGTATCACGGCCCTGGTAACGATGAATGCGCCCGGCGTGTGGGTGCTGGGCGAGGCGCAAAAAGCATTTCGCGATGCGGGCATGGGCGCGGTGATTGAATATTCAGGACGCGCGGGAATACCGCAGGAGCCGGGTGCGGGGAAACTGATTTGGGACTATCGCGCGTTTGGTGATGCCACGCCCGCAACGCACACACCGGACGTAACCATTCCCATGGTCTTCACTTCGCGCTTCAAAGGCCATGGCGCGCTCGATGAATGGATGATCAACGGAAAGTCCTGGCCCAATTATGATCCAATCACTGTGCACGAGGGGTTGCGTCACCGGCTGGTTTTCGAAAATCGCAGCATGGACGACCACCCCGTTCATCTGCACCGGCACAACTTTGAGCTGGTGTCGATTCGCGGAGCGGCAGCCAGCGGGGTGCACAAGGACGTTGTCATCGTGGAGGCGGGAACCAAGGTCGAGGCCGACCTGGTCGCCTCGAACCCCGGCAACACGCTCTTCCACTGCCACCAGCAGGACCACATGGATATGGGATTCATGAGGTTGTTTCGCTACGCCTAACAATCATTTCAAGACGGCGGGGAATGATGGACGACAAATCTGAACAGAAGAGACCGATCAAGGAATTCGCGGGAGCGCTCGCCATAGCGTTCTTCAATGAATTCAGCAGGGCTCACCACGGCTCAAGCATCATGCACCGGGTCTTCGTCGCTCTCATTACTGCCCTACCGCTGGCCATCATCGCGCATCTGGCAAGAGGAAAGAAGAAGCAAATTCATTGGAAATATGTCGGACTCTTTGGCGTGTCGTTCGCATTGGCTCTGCTGATCGAGTGGCAGAGGGCAGGACACTCCTCCGGCTTCACTCAACTCTTATCCGGCTCCTTTACGATTGCTGTATGGATTGCCGCGACTGCAATTCTGCTTACATACATGTGGCGGCAAGCAGAAGGACAAACGGAGTAGATTGACAACCCTGACCTGATGAGAGCTTTGCATCGAATGCACAGGACATTTCTTATCCTGGCCGGCGCTGCACTTGCAGCCGCTGCCGCGACGGCGCACCCACAGAATAACTACGAGATCCAAGTCTATGGCGCCGACACCGTCCCACCGCGCAGCACCATGGTCGAGTTGCATTCGAATTTCACCGCCGATGGCTTTCGCACCAAAATTGGCACGGTCTTGCCCGACAATCACGCCGAGCATGAAACCATAGAAATCACGCAGGGAGTCAACAACTGGTCCGAGGTCGGCTTTTACATCTTCACCAGCGAGGATGACAGCCAGGGAGTGCAGTGGGTTGGCGACCCCCTTCGTCCCCGGGTTCGTGTTCCCGACAGTTGGCGCTGGCCGATAGGCGTCAGTCTCTCCACCGAGTTCGGCTATCAACGCGCCAGTTACGCGCCAGACACCTGGGACTGGGAGATTCGGCCCATCATCGACAAGGCCACGGGGCGCTGGTACTTCGCCGTCAATCCTGCACTGGAGCGCGCCTGGCACGGGCCCGATGTAAATCTCGGCATTGACTTTTCGCCGTCAGCGAAAATCAGTTACGACTTTACCAGGCAGATTTCAGGCGGTCTGGAATACTACGCCGATTACGGCAGCATTACGAACATCGCCAGCCTGCACGACCAGCAGCAACAGTTCTTCCCTGCCATCGATCTGAACCTGTCGCCGAAGTGGGAGATCAACTTCGGCGTCGGCGTTGGACCCACGGCGGCCACCGACCACTGGATCGTGAAAGGAATCGTGGGCAGGCACTTCGATTGGGGAAAACAGAAGCAATAAAGAAAGGCCGCGCCCAACCTGGACGCGGCCTCACTTCTGCAAACGCAATCACCAGATGTGGCAGGCGTTGATCGGCATCATGGGCTGGCCCACTTTGCAGCCGAAGGCCTCGCCAAATGCAGGCAGATTCTGCACCACGCCGTTGGCGCGGAACTGGTTGATCGAATGCGGATCGGTCTGGACCAGCAGCCGGATCCTTTCCGGCCGTAGATTGCCGCACCAGTTCTGTCCGAAGGCAAGGAAGAACTGTTGCAGCGGCGTATATCCGTCCTGCTTTGCGTTCAGATTGATACCTTTGCGCTTGGCGTCGGCAAGAAACGCAAGATAGGCCAGGCGCAAACCACCGTTATCGGCCGTATTCTCTCCCAATTCCAGCTTGCCGTTGAGTTTTACATCGCCCAACACTGTGAAGTTGCCATATTCTTGCACTTCACAATCTGCCATCGCGTCAAACTTCTTGCGGTCGTCGGCCGACCACCAGCCCGACAGGTTGCCGGAGCCATCGAACTGGCTGCCTTCGTCGTCGAAACCGTGCGTCAGCTCGTGCCCAACAACCGCTCCAATGTGGCCGTAAATTACAGCGTCGGTGGCGTGCGGATCGTAGAACGGCGCCTGCAGAATTCCGGCGGGAAAATTGATGTCGTTCATCGAGGGGTTGTAGTAAGCATTCACCGTCGGCGGGCTCATGCCCCATTCGCCGCGATCCACCGGCTTGCCGATCTTATTCAGCTCGCGCTTGTTCTCAAAGTCCGCCGCACGCAGCGCGTTGCCCACCGCGTCGCCGCGAACGATCATCAGGGTCGAATAATCGCGCCAATGATCGGGATAGCCGATCTTGTTGGCCACCAGGTGGAGCTTCGCCTCCGCGGTTTGCTTCGTCGGATCGCTCATCCACGCTTGCGTTTCCAGTTCCGCACCCATCGCGGTTTCGATGTCATGAACCATCTGCAGCGTAGAGGCCTTGCTCGTGGCGGGGAAGTTTTTCGCAACGTACACCTGGCCGAGCGCCTCGCCCATGGCGCTGTCCGTAGCCGCGACGCAGCGCTTCCAGCGCGCTTCCTGCTCCGGCTGTCCCTGCAACTCGTGGTTGTTAAAGTTGAAATCTTCCTCGCTCAGCGCCTTGGGTAGCGCATACTCTGGAATGGCGTTGATTAGCTGCCAGCGTAAGTAGGCCTTGATGGTGTCGAGATCGGTCGACTCAAGGACGGACTGCAAGCCCGTGAAGAAGTCGGGAACGGTGACATTCAGCTCTGCGACTCCGGGCACGCCGGTATCGGCAAAGAGCTTGGGCCAATCGATCGCCGGCGTCAACGCGGTTAATTTGGCCGCTGGCAATAGGTGATAAACGTTCGCGGGGTCGCGACGCGAGGTGACGTCCATCGACGCCTTGGCCAGCGCCGTTTCCAGCGTCATGATCTTTTGCGCATCAGAGGAAGACTGAGCCGTGGGCTCGCCCAGCAACTCCAGCATCTTCGCCACATGCTCCACATATTCCCTGCGCGTCTTATCGGCTTCGTCGCCAGTGCGGAAGTAATAGTCGCGCTCCGGAAGGCCCAATCCGCCCTGATCGACGACGGCAATCTGCTTGCGCGCATCCTTGAAGTCCTGCTGCTCGCCGTAGCTGAAGAATGCGCCCACGTTGATCATCTGGTAATGAGCGAGCAGAGCCGTTAATTCCTTCTTGCTGCGCAATGCCGCAATGCGATCGAGCTCGGGCTGCAACGGCTTCAGACCCTTGGCATTAATTGCGTCTTCATCCATGCAGCTCGCGTAGTAATCGCCGATTTTCTGCTCGTTCGCACTGTGCTGCGCCCTCCTTTGCGCCACCTGATCGAGCAGACCGCGCAGAATGCCCTGCGTATAGTCGTGGATGATGGCAAACTGGTCGTACCCCCGCTTGTCCGGCGGAATCGGGTAGAGCTTGGCGAAATTTCCGCACGCGTACTGGTAAAAGTTCGCGCAAGGGTCCGCGCTGGTATCGATCAACTGCTTGTCGAGACCGGGTAGAAGCTCAACCTTCTGGGGAGCGCTGCTTGCCGTGGAGTTCGTGGCCTGCGCATGAAGAACGGCCACCCGAGGCGCCAGGGCAACTGCGCCCATCAGTCCCAACAGTGCAATGCGACAAAGTCGATTCATTCGATTGCTCCTGAAATTCAATCTTTTGAGTGTAATGGCCGGCGGTTGCTCCCGGCTAATGCATTTCGGAAATTCCGCACACCGAGGACACACATCCAAGTCGACGCGACCTCAGGGAGCGGCGACCTGTAACCGCTCTCAACAGGACTACACCGTTTCCGAAAAGGCCATAGAGAAACCATACGCAAATGGAGGGAAACAGTTCCCGTGGGAGGCCCGGGCCGACCCATCGAAGGCGCCGCTCTCCGGCATTCTTCTCCGCGGACGCAGAATAAGATGGGGCACGGCCCGCCCGCTGGCTCGCAGAGTCGCTGCTTTTATGCCACCAGCGCCATGGCGCGGATGGTCTCCTTGCGCACGGTGAGCTTTTCAATCAGGCCGGTTCGTGCCTCGTAGCCGCGGCCCGGCGTATCGGGAATGGCAATCTCGCCTTCCGCCGAGACCGCGACTTCGGGCTCGATGATGTCTTCCGCAAAGTAGCGCGCCGAGGCAGAGACGTCGCCGGGCAGCGTAAATCCTTCCAGCGTAGACAGCGCGATATTGTGCGCGCGGCCAATGCCCGTCTCGAGCATTCCGCCGCACCACACGGGAATGCCGCGCTCCATCGCTGCGTTGTGCACCGCGATGGCCTCTGAGAATCCTCCTACGCGGCCCAACTTGATGTTGATGATCTTGCACGACCCCATCTCCACGGCGGCCAGCGCGTCGCGGCGGTTGCGGATGGATTCATCAAGGCAGATGGGCGTGTTGAGGCGTTTCTGCAATACGGAGTGGAAGTAGAAATCGTCGTGCCAGAGCGGCTGCTCGATCATGAGCAGGTCGAAGGCGTCGAAGGACTCGAGGTGGTCCTGATCGCGCAAGCGGTACGCGGAGTTGGCATCGCAACTGAGCAGGATTCCGGGCCAGCGGCTACGCACACGCTCGAAGACTTCCACATCCCAGCCCGGCTTGCATTTGAGCTTGATGCGCTGATAACCGGCCGCCAACTCGCGCTCAATGATCGCGAGCAGCTCGGGAATCGAGGACTGAATGCCCAGCGACACGCCACAGGAAATGCTTTCGCGCACGCCGCCGATTAGGCGGGAAAGTGAAACGCCTTCGCGTTGCGCCTCGAGATCCCAGATGGCGTTTTCAAGCGCGGCCTTGGCCATGGGATTGCCGCGCACGGCGCGAAAAATGCGCGGGCACTCTCCACCGTGCTCCGGCGACTCGGAGGCCAGCATAGGACCCAGTTCATTCACCATCACCTGCCATGCGGAATCCGTGGACTCGCCGGAGAAGAACGGCCGCTCGCCCGCGGTGCATTCGCCCCAGCCGGTCAACCCTTCGGACTGTATCTCGGCCAGCACGATCCTTCGGTTGCGGGTAACGCCAAAGCTGGTTTCAAACGGGCGCACCAGCGGCATGTGCAGTTCGCGCAGGATAATTGCATCGATTCTCATTCGTTCCTCATGGTCCGTCAGGGTTGAGAGAGAAGGCCCAATTCGTAGACACCATTGCCTTCTGCATCGAGAGAGAAACCCAGTACCGCCAAACCCCTGGAAAAAGCCTGTTGAAACTTCTGTCGATTCTCTAACTGAACATCGATAGCCCGTTTGCGGGTTGCTTCGCTGGCCTTCCACCGCTCGATGGCGGCCTGAACCAGAATGCGCTCTTCGATGGTGCGTGCGGCTGCCGGGCGCGGAGTAATGAGGGCCTCAACTCGCGGGGAATCCAGCTCCCACTCCGCTAAAAGGCGATCCGTTGGCAGACCACCCTGCAGTCGAGATGAGGATACACCATAGAAATTCACGCGGTACTCGCGCGAGATGGCGCCCAGCCTGTGGATATTGAGGAAAGCGTTTTTGATCTCGAGGGGATCAAAGGTCCACTCCATGTGACGGATGCCCCGGGAAAGCGCCTCACGCCGCTGTTCCCATTTGAGTTGCGCGCCAAGGCCGCGATTGCGGTGCGTGGGGCGAACCGCCAGCATGTGCGAATGAATGTAAGGCTCAGGCCCATGCGGAGTGGATTTCAGCCCCGGCAAAGACATGGCGAAACCAACCAGCGTTCCGTCGGGTCCGGCAGCGGTATCGCTCGCGAGATCGCTGTCGAATGCGCCCAGCACTTGTCCGCCGATTTTTTGCGCCAGCAGAAACGTTTTGCGTGAAATGACGTCGTTTTCATCGTAGCCCCAGGTCTCTACCTGGAGGTCCACGCACGCCTCCATCTCGCCCATTCCCGCGCAGGAGCGAATCCGGATCATGGCTCTGCCTGTTCTGCCGTCTTCAACGTCGCAAGGTCGGCTGCGAGCTTCCGTTTGGCCTGCGCCCAAAGCGCTTCCAACTCGTGCGGCGACAGCTCCTCAAGGGGCCGCGGCGCAGCCAACTCCATTTCGCGAAAGCGCTGGCGGAAACGTAAATTGCAGTTGCGCAAAGCCATCTCCGCATCCACGCCGAGATGGCGGCCGAGGTTCACGACCGTAAACAGCAGATCGCCCAGTTCGGCTTCGACAGCAGGCTTGCGCGCAGGATCGGCGGAAGCGGCTTCGGCTTCCAACTCGGCGGTTTCTTCCACAATCTTGGGCAGCAGATCGCGCCAGGTCGGCCAGTCGAAGCCAGCTTTCTGCGCCTTGGCCCCGAGCTTGGCGGCTTCAGCCAGCGCCGGCATGGCGCGCATCACAGAATCCAGCCGCGACAGCTCCTTCGCTTTGTTGCTCCCTTGCTCCCTCGCTCCCTCGCTCCCAGCCTTCTCCGCGGCCTTGATCTCTTCCCAATTGCGCAGAACGGCATCGGCCGAACCTTCAACATTGGCGTCGACTTCGGCGCGATTGCCGGCGGCACGCGCAGCCTCGTCGCCAAAAACGTGCGGATGGCGGCGAATCAGCTTGCGATTCAGCGAGTCGAGCACATCGGCGATGGTAAAGTGGCCCTCGTTGGCGGCCATTTCCGCATAAAACAACACCTGAAGCAGCAGATCGCCAAGCTCCTCGGTGAGATGCGCGAAGTCGCGGCGCTCGATGGCGTCAAAAACCTCGTAAGCCTCTTCAAGCGTGTATTTGCGAATGGAATCGAAGGACTGCTCGCGGTCCCACGGACAGCCGCCGGGAGCGCGAAGCCGGGCCATGATGGCCACCAACTGCTCAAACAACGCCGCCGCCCGCGCCGGGTCGGTGACGTTTTGCGGCGTGGAGGCCTTTGCCTTGGAACTCTCTTGCGGAAGGTCCATGCATTCCCAGTTTAACTTGCGGCGCGTGTAGCTAGCAGAAGCGCGTCCCACAATCGCCGCTGCCGCGCCCGAAGACCCAGTGGCGACCTTTATACTTTGATTACAATGATTCCGATTTTTGTGACGGTTTTTGCGGGGGTTTTGGGGCTGGTATTCGGGAGTTTTCTGAATGTTTGCGCAACCCGATGGCCCGAAGAAGAGAGTGTCGTCAAAGGGCGCTCGCATTGCCGCAGTTGCGGCCGCACCCTGGCGTGGTGGGAAAACATTCCGCTCCTTAGCTGGCTGGCGTTACGCGGGCATTGCCGCACCTGCAAAGCGTGGATCGGCTGGCGGTATCCACTGGCTGAACTGGCCGTAGGCGGCCTCTGGGCTTTCTCCGCCTGGCAAACCTTCCTTGAGGCGCCGGATCTCGCCACGGGGAATTTCACCTACGACGCAGCAATCTCCCTCGCGAACGGCATCGCCCGCATTCTCTTTCTGTGGATTCTGGTGGCACTGGCCGTGATGGACGCGGAAAATTATTGGCTGCCCGATCGGCTCACGTATTCCGGCATCGCCCTGGGGTTTGCGCTCGCCTTCGCGCGCGGCGGCATTCTCGCTTCGATGAACTTCGGCGGCGGGTTCGACGAATGGAAACATTACGTCGCCTTCTCGCTCTTCTACTGGTTTATCGGAGCTGTCGCCTCTGCGGGAGGAATCCTGGTCATCCGCTGGCTGTACATCATGATCCGCGGCCACGAAGGGATCGGCATGGGTGACGTCAAGTTGGTCGCGATGATCGGCGCTTGGCTCGGCGTGCATGGCGCAGGGCTGGCCTTTGCTGTCGCCGTTGTTCTGGGCGCGCTTTTCGCGCTTGTGATACTGGCCCTGCCGTCGGCGCGCGCCAAAAACCACTCCTGGAGACTCACAAAGCTTCCCTTCGGAATCTTCCTTTGCATCGGCGCAGCGGTCAGCGCTTTTTGGGGTCTGCCCCTCATCGCTCTCTATGCGCGCTGGGCAGGCTTCTGACGCTGCGCTGCGGCACAATATCCAAATCGGGCCCGGCACTCGTGAGCGGGTAGCATCTCAGTTCGCATCCGGCCTTTCGATGTGGTCAATATTGATTTCGTATGCCGGCCCTTTTCCAGGCTTTAGCATCAAGCCAGCATCGGTAAGCGGCATTCGATCGAGAGGACTGCTGAACTCGCTGTCCGGATTATGCTGCCGGTCATACCACGGCAAGGTGAAGTCGTACCGCCCTGTAAGGCTGGTCTTATCCTGGACAGGAGAGTCCGGACTCAACTTCGTCAGAAGAACCGCCAGCTCCGCCATGGATACGCCAACAAATTGCCTCTGACCGTTGTCTTCGATATAGAACCCATCCCCTAGCTTAACGGTCTTCAACTTTACCGGTTCTATCGCGCCTGGCACCGTCTCTTTCAGATTTGCGCCATGCTTGCCCACCACGAGGTCCAGATAACGCGCCTGAGTGGGTGTTATGTGAATCGAAAGTTTACAACGTTCCGTGAGTGCTAAACGCCACGCGCTGCGCAGGAGTTTCGAGTCCGTCATGCCCCCGGATTTTTTCCAGGCTACCTGATCGGCCTGCCAAGCTGCTTCATCCTCCGGAGCCACGCGCGCCTCAATCTCATACCAGTCGGTGTTCACCCAGGCTGGCGCATTCACAATCTTCCACGAGGACCACTTGCGCCAGTCCTGTGGAAAGTAGGCGAGCTTGATCGCGAAACCGAGATCGGTGGTTGCAATATAACCATTGGGCGTGAACCGTACGTCGAGTGGCCTGGTTCCGGGCTCGTGGGGTCGAATCGAGAATACTTCAAATGCAAATGGCTTTTGGGTATGGGTACTGGCGACCGAGCCTTCGGCGTCGCCGTTTTGCGCTGTTGCTCGTAGAGCGATCATCAAAAAAAACGGCGCAAAGCACAGTGCGCAACGAATGAGATGAGCTTGAAGCTTTCTCATGAATGCCATCTTGCCTTTCTACAGCATTGAATCGCTGGGCCGGTTTTTGACATGATTCCGGACTGGCTATTGCGGCGACGCAGAGGGCTGCGCGGGTTTGGGCGGCTTGGCGTTGGCGATGGCAGGGTCCGCAAGAGCCTTGCGCGCCTCTTTGGCGTGGCGGCTGCCGGGATCGTACTCCATCACCTTCTGGTAATTCGCGCGTGCGTCGGCAAAGTCGTTCAAATGACGCTCAGCCTCGGCCAGACCCCAATACACATCGGGATTATCGGGGTCGAGCACCAGGGCGGACTGGAAACGCGACAGCGCGCCCTTCCAATCCTTGTTGTCGAGATAATAGCTCCCGACATTTTCGTCCTCGGCCGCCGTTTCCTGATGCTCGGGCACGACCTGCTCGCCCTTGCGACGGTGTCTTCCCGGTTGCGTGTCGTCGTCGGAGGGAGGAAGCACGCCGCTCATCCCCGCCAGGCTCGAACTGGAACTCTGCTGCTGATTCTCGGCCGAAGATCCTGCGTCTTCCGGACTGCGCACCGGATCCACGTCGTCGGCGGGCATGGGGATGCGCACGGCCCGCGATGCATCGCTGTCCCCGGGAATCGTGCCGGGAGAGTTTCTCGTAGGCATCACGGGAATATCGTTAGTGTCCTCAGGAAACGGATTTTGACTCGACTGCGTTTGTGTGCGCGCGGGAGTCTGATCGGCAGGAGGGTTTTCGGAACCGGCAGCGGGCTGTCCATTGGACCCGTTTGCAGCCTGGGCGCACAACCGAGACCCCGCAAGCAAGCAGGCTAGCAGCAGCGCCATCCACAATCCCGGCTTCATCGCAATCATCCTTTGCCCCAGCGGCACGAATCGGACCCCCGTCGCCCTGCGCGCAACGGTCGTAGAGGGAGAATCGCCCCCATTCAAGGATCGCATATTTGCGCAGGGCTTTTCATTCGGCCCTTCGCCCTGGCGCAGCGCAGATCGCCTCCCTATTTGGACTCGGCGGCCTTCCGATGGTCATAAGCGGCCGGTTTTGCACTCACATCCCCTGCATGTTCAAGATGCAATTTTCCACCCGCCGTCGCCTTAGCCCGGAACGATAGAATCTGACAGTAGAATCTTTGAGGGCTGTTTCACCTCCGGCAGCCTCGCAGGAGTCGTGTTCGCATGGGTTATCAGGTTCTGGCTCGCAAATACCGGCCGCAGCGCTTTGCCGACGTGGCCGGCCAGGACCACGTTACGCGTACCCTCCTCAATGCTTTAGAGCAGAGCCGCATCGCGCACGGGTACATCTTCTCTGGGCATCGCGGCATCGGGAAGACGACCATCGCGCGCATCCTGGCCATGGCGCTGAACTGCCGGACCACGATTGGCTCCGCCGAGCGCCCCACGCCGGAGCCTTGCGGCGTGTGCGAGGCCTGCACGGAGATTCGCCAGGGCAACGCGGTGGATGTGATTGAGATCGACGCCGCCACCAACCGCGGCATCGACGAGATTCGCGAGTTGCGCGATGCGGCGCGCTACTCCCCGGCGCGCGACCGCTACAAGATTTACATCCTCGACGAGGCGCACCAAATTACCGAAGCTGCGTTTAACGCCCTGCTGAAGACGCTGGAAGAACCGCCGGCACACGTCATTTTTATGATGGCGACGACGGAGCCCGAGAACATTCCGCAAACCATCCGCTCGCGTTGCCAGCACTTCAGCTTTCACGCGGTCAAGTTTGACGACATTCTGGCGCAGTTGAAGATGATTGCCGCCGAAGAAAAAGTTGCAGGCTCGGAGGAAGCGCTGGCGCTGCTGGCCGAGGCCGGCGACGGGTCGATGCGCGACGCGCTCTCCATCATGGATCAGGCCATTGCATCGGCGCCGCTCGAGGAAGGCCGGCCCAGGCTTTCGATCGAGCAGATTCGCGAGCTGATGGGATCGGTGCCGAGCACTGTGTTTGAAAAGCTGCTCGAAGCCGTGGCTGCCGCCGAGAGCGCTCCCCTGATGGAGCAATTGAATACGCTGCTGAACGCGGGGCATAGCCCCTTGTCGTTGGCAAGGCAGATGGTGCGCTACTTGCGCAATACCCTCATGGCCAAGCTGGGCGGCGAGCAGACGGAGTTGCTGCAGATTTCTGCCGACGAGCGGAAGCGCGCGGCGCATACGGCGCTGCTGTTCACTGAAGAAGAGCTGACGCGCAACCTGCAAATTGTGCTGCGCACCTTCGACGATTTGAATTATCGCCAGGAGCAGCGTTTCCACCTGGAACTGGGACTGCTGAAGCTGATCCACGCCCAGCGGCTCCTGCCGATTGAGGAACTGCTGAGCGGAGTGGCTGGAGGAACGGGCGCGAGAACCGCGAGCAGCCCGCCACGCGCGAGCGCAAGCGGAACACGGTCGGCGGTTGCATCATCTGGGATTTCAACAGACGCAGCGGCGCGAGAACCGAGCGGTTGGAATGCAACACCATCCCCGAGGCAGAGCTCCGGGCCGGAGAGCAGCGCGATGGTGGGCAGATCGACCGCGACGGCCGAATCCACGAGGTCGGCGAGCACAGTCGCGCGCGAACTTTCACCCTTCCCTGCCGTGGGTGCGCACGCCACGGGGCATGCATCGACTGAATCGCTCACCGAAGGCGCACTGGCAAAGGCGCCTGAAACCACTAGAGCCACAGGCGAAGGGTTGAATGTCGACTCGATCCGCCAGGACATTGTGAGCGCACTGGCTACCGCGGGCCACGGCTCGGCCGCGCAACTGCTGGGCAACGGCGCCTGGCGATTGGAGAGCACGAGCGTGCAGGTTACGGTGCCGGGGATGGGCAAGAAGATGCTCAGCCTAACGGTAAATGCCGCTGCCGAAAAAATCGTGCGCCAGGAACTGCAGCGGCTGGGCGCGCCCACGCGTTTTCTCGTCTCCGCCGGTGATGCGTCGGCTCCGGCCGTGGTTGCGGCGCCCCTTGTGCCCGTGGGTAGCGTGCAGGAGGCGGCGCTGGCGCATCCTATCGTCAAGCGCGCACAGGAGATTTTCAAAGCCGAAGTCCGCAGCGTGGTGGATTTGCGGCAGAAGTAACGGGCCTCTGAGGAGAACACAACGAGAATGATCAATCCGCTCAAAATTTCGGAGATGCTTTCCAAAGCCGGCGAAATGCAGGAAGAAGTGCAACGCAAGCTGGGAGAGACCGTGGTGGAAGCCTCGAGCGGAGGCGGCGCGGTGACCGCGACCATGAACGGCAAAAAAGAACTGCTCAAGATCCACATCGATCCCTCCGCAGTGATGAGCCTGAGCGGCAGCCAGCCCGATGTGGAGATGCTGGAGGACTTGATTGTGGCTGCGGTGAACGAAGCCGGACGCAAGGCGGATGAGGCGATCAAGTCGAGCGTGCAGGGCATGCTGGGCGGTTTGAAGATTCCAGGACTCGGCAGCTAGAAGTTTTGCAAGGGCGCGAGTCTACTCGTGCCGAGGATTCCGGGGTCGTGAAGTTTTGCACGGGCGCGACTCTGCCGCGCCGTAGGCGCAACGGTTGTTAGCCCCGCGCTTTAGCGTGGGGAAAGCGGATTACAGAAATTTATTCCGGAGTCCCGTAGGGACGGCTCAAGGAGATTTCTTCTGCAAGATTCGATGACGCCTGAAGAAGTACCGAGTCGCAAATGAATGCAAGGAGGCGGGAACATTGTCACGCTATGCCGAGCCGATGGCCCGGCTCATTGAGGAACTGAAGAAACTACCCGGCGTAGGCACCAAGAGTGCGCAACGCTACGCCTTCCACGTGCTGCGCGCAAGCGACGAGGACGCAGCCGCTCTGGCCGACGCCGTGCGCGGATTGAAGGCCAGCCTGCGCCTCTGCTCCATCTGCAACAATGTGACGGATATCGACCCCTGCGCCTACTGCGCCAGTCCCTCGCGGAATCAGCGCCTGGTCTGCGTCGTGGAAGAGCCCACAAATATCGCCTCTGTGGAGCGGACGCAAATGTATCAAGGCGTCTACCACGTGCTGCATGGAACGCTGTCGCCACTGCACGGCGTGGGACCCGACCAGTTGCGCGCGAAAACTCTCGTTGGCCGCGTGGAGCGCGGCGAGGTGGACGAAGTAATTCTCGCCACCAGCCCCACACTCGAGGGCGAGGCCACGGCGAGCTGGCTCGCAACTGCCTTGCGCGGGCATTCGGTCAAGATCACGCGCATTGCCACGGGCGTTCCCGCCGGAAGCGACATCGAATACGCCGACGAGGTGACGATGGCGCGGGCGATGGAGGGGCGGCGAGAGCTTTAGTCCGACCTGCTTTCCTATGAGCGCAAAAGAAAAGCGGGACGGCCGATTAGCTCATCCCGCATAAGAGTGGCGTGGGAAGCCGCTGCGAATAAACTATTTAGATAACTGATCAAGAGCCAAATTCAACTCCAGCACATTCACGCGCGGCTCGCCGAGAAAGCCGAGTTGGCGCGAGGTGGTGTGGTCCGCAACAAGTTTCTTCAGCCGCTCCTGGTCGATGCCCCGCGCCTGAGCGACGCGTGGAACCTGATAGTAGGCATTGTCGGGCGTGACGTCGGGGTCGAGGCCCGAGCCGGAAGTTGTCACCATGTCGATAGGCACGGGCTTGCCCGGGTTCTGCGCGGCCAGCTTGTCAATGTCGCCCTGAATGCGCGTGACCAGCGTCTTGTTCGACTGGGCGAGGTTCGAGCCACTGGAGGCCGTGGCGTCGTAGCCGTTGCCCGCATCTGAAGGACGCGGATGGAAATACTTGTCCGATGTGAAGCTCTGCGCGATCAGCTCCGAGCCAATCACCGTGCCGTCCTTGAGCTCGATGAGGCTGCCGGCTGCCTGATGGTGAAAGAGGACGGTGGCGAGTCCTGTCATCAGCAACGGATATCCCAAGCCGAACAAGACTGCGGTGACGAGCGTGAAGAGAATCGATGTCTTCCAAACCGAATGCACTTTAAATCTCCTTGCAGCAGGGGCTAAAGCCTCGATCCATCTTTACTGCATGTACGGCACGACTAAAGTCGTGCCCTTTCAAAACCCAATTTCGACCACATGCCTCTACGCTAGATGCAGCGCAACCAGGCACACATCGATGGCCTTGATGCCGACAAACGGAATCAGAATGCCGCCCACACCATAGATCAGCAGGTTGTTGCGAAGCAGAACGTCAGCCGCCTTGGGCTCGTACTTCACGCCCTTCAACGCCAGCGGGATCAGTGCCACGATAATGAGCGCGTTGAAAATGACCGCCGACAAAATTGCCGACTGAGGCGAGTGCAGGCGCATGATGTTCAGCGCGCCCAGCACCGGAAACACGCCCAGGAACATGGCCGGAATGATGGCGAAGTACTTCGCCACGTCGTTGGCGATGGAGAACGTCGTCAGAGCGCCGCGCGTCATCAAAAGCTGCTTCCCGATCTCCACAATCTCGATGAGCTTGGTGGGATTGGAATCAAGATCGACCATATTGCCTGCCTCTTTTGCAGCCTGGGTGCCGGAGTTCATGGCCACGCCCACATCGGCCTGCGCCAGCGCGGGCGCGTCGTTGGTGCCGTCGCCGGTCATGGCTACCAGCTTGCCCTTGCCCTGCTCGCGCTTGATCAGGTCCATCTTGTCCTTGGGCTTGGCTTCGGCCAGGAAATCGTCTACGCCGGCTTCGCGCGCGATCACGGCCGCGGTCAGCGGATTGTCGCCGGTGATCATGATGGTGCGGATGCCCATGGCGCGGAGGCGCGCAAGACGATCCTTCAGGCCGCCCTTGACCACGTCCTTCAAATAAATCACGCCAAGGGCCGAGGAATTTTCCGCGACCACCAGCGGCGTGCCGCCCAGGCGCGCGATGTCTTCCACGCTCTCGCGGACCTTTTGCGGAAGCGCCGTGCCCTGCTCCTCAAGGAAGCGGGCAATCGCGTCCACGGATCCCTTGCGAATCCGCGTGCCCGGCAGATTGACGCCGCTCATGCGCGTTTGCGCGGTAAAGGGCACGAACTCCGCATGAATGCCGCCCAGATCGCGGCCGCGCAGGTTGTACTTTTCCTTGGCCAGCACCACAATCGAACGGCCTTCGGGAGTTTCGTCGGAGAGCGACGCCAGTTGCGCGGCGTTAGCCAGCCGCTCCTGGCTCACGTCAGGCGCGGGAATGAATTCCACCGCCTGGCGATTGCCCAGGGTGATGGTTCCTGTCTTGTCCAGCAGCAGCGTGTTCACGTCGCCCGCGGCTTCCACGGCGCGGCCGCTCATGGCCAGCACGTTGTACTGCACCAGGCGGTCCATGCCCGCGATGCCGATGGCCGAAAGCAATCCGCCGATGGTGGTAGGAATGAGGCACACTAGCAGCGAAACCAGCACGAACACGGTTTGCGGAGCGTGGGCGTAGATGGCGAACGGCTGCAGCGTGACCACCGCCAGCAAAAAGATGATGGTGAGCCCGGAGAGCAGAATGCTGAGGGCGATTTCGTTGGGCGTCTTCTGGCGTGTGGCGCCTTCCACGAGCGCGATCATGCGGTCGAGGAAGGTTTCGCCGGGATTGGAGGTGATCTTCACCTTGATCCAGTCCGACAGCACCTTGGTGCCGCCGGTAACGGCCGAGCGGTCGCCGCCGGCTTCGCGAATTACGGGAGCCGACTCGCCGGTAATTGCCGACTCATCCACCGACGCCACGCCCTCAATCACTTCGCCGTCGCCCGCGATGTAGTTGCCGGCTGCGACATAGATCACGTCTCCCGCGCGCAGAGAACCGCTGACGACCTCTTCGAAACCACCGTCGGCGGTGTAGCGCTGGGCGATGGTCTCGCCCTTGGCCTTGCGCAGGGTATCGGCCTGCGCCTTGCCGCGGCCCTCCGCCATGGCTTCGGCAAAGTTGGCAAACAGCACCGTGAACCACAGCCACAGCGTGATCTGCAGGTTGAAGCCAAAGGTCTCACGATGATGCTGGAAGTTCACGATGAGCAGTGCGGAGGTGAGCACGCTGCCTACCTCCACTACGAACATCACCGGATTCTTCACCATCCAGCGCGGATCGAGCTTGCGCACGCTGTCCAGCGCCGCCTGGGCCATGATCTGCGTATTCCAAAGACTCGTTTTTTCAGCCATGTCCGTCCGTTTCGTAAAGCAGCTTTGAGCTTTTGACTCCCAGCTTCTAACTCGTCTTGCTGGTGCGAGCTTCTTGAGTAGCTCCGTCAGCCTTTGGCTAAGAGCCAAAAGCTAACGTCGAATCGCTCAAAAGAGCGTTCCAGGGTTCGTGTGCAGCAGCAGGTGCTCCAGAATCGGTCCCAGGCTCAGCGCCGGGAAGAACGTGAGCGCGCCAATAATCAAAACCACGCCGATGAGCAGCACGGTAAACAACGGAGTGTTGACCGGGAATGTGCCCGATGACGGCGGCACGCTCTTCTTCTGCGCCAGATTGCCGGCCAGGGCCAGTGCCGGAATCATCATCAGGAATCTGCCGATGAGCATGTCGAATGCCATCGCGATGTTGTACCACCAGTTGGTCCCCAGACCCGCGAAGGCCGATCCGTTGTTCCCCGCGCCCGAAACAAACGAGTACAGAACTTCACTAAAGCCGTGCGGACCGGGGTTGGCCATCGCCGACTGACCGACCGGCAGCAACACAAAAATCGCCGCAAAAGTGAGAATGATGAACGGAAAGATGAGCGCGTAAAGCATAGCCATTTTCACGTAGGATTCGATCTTCTTGCCGAGGTATTCCGGCGTGCGCCCCACCATCAGTCCGGCAATGAAGACCGCGATCACAACGTAAATCAGCATGCCGTACATGCCGGAACCCACGCCGCCAAAGACCACTTCGCCGAGCATGATGTTGGCGAGTGGGACCATACCACCGAGCGGAGTAAAGCTGTCGTGCATGCCGTTGACGGCGCCGCAACTGGCATCGGTGGTGACGGTGGCGAAAAGCGCGCTCTCGGCGATGCCGTTGCGCACTTCCTTGCCCTCCATGTTGCCGCCGGGCGCGGTTGCGGTGCGCGCCTGCTCGGCCCCGTGAATCATCGGATGCGGATGCGCCTCGGCCCAGTAGCACACCGCGAACCCGGCCGCAAAAAGTAGGTACATTGCGGCGAAGACGGCCCAGCCATGCCCTCGCGAACCGGTCATCTGCCCCAGCGTGTACGTGAGACCCGCGCCGATGAGGAAGATGGATAGAATCTGAAAGAAGTTCGAAAGCGGAGTCGGGTTCTCATAGGGATGCGCGCTGTTCGCATTGAAGAAACCGCCGCCGTTTGTGCCCAGCATCTTGATGGCTTCCTGCGAGGCGACCGGCCCCTGGCCGATGGTCTGCGTGCTGCCTTCGACGGTATGCACGACGGTGTAGGGATGGAGGTTCTGCGGAACTCCCTGCCAAACCAGAAGCAGGCCGTAGACGATGCAGGCAGGCGCGAGGATATAGAGCAACGTCCGCGTCATATCCACCCAGAAGTTGCCGATGGTGCTCGACTGCGTACGTTTGATGCCGCGGATAAGCGCCACGGCAACCACAATCCCTGCGGCAGCCGACCAGAAGTTGTGCGTCGCCAGGCCGGCCATCTCCGTCAGATAGCTCATCGTGCTTTCCGGCGTGTAGAACTGCCAGTTGGTGTTGGTCGTGAAGCTCGCCGCGGTGTTCCAGGCAAGATCGGGTCCCACGGCGGCCAAATGCTGCGGATTGGCCCAACCCTGAACGAATCCTTGCAAGCGCTCGATCGCGTAGGTGAGCACGAGCGAGGCAGCGGAGAAGCCAAGCATGGCGAAGGTGTACTCCCGCCAGTTCATCTCTTTGTCCGCGCGCACACCGCAGAGCTTGTAAATGATGCGCTCGAAAGGCCGAAGCACCGGATCAAACCAGGTGCGCTCGCCCTCCAGAACACGCGTCAGGTAAATGCCGGCGGGGCGAACGGTGGCAAGCAAAATAACAGAGTAGATGGCGAATTGCAACCAGCCATTTACGGACATATCAGAATTTCTCCGGGAACAGTAGCGCGACGGTGAGATACACCATGAGAAGAATCGAAAGAACCAGTCCGGTTGCCGAGATCCAATCCATGTGCATGGCCTACCTCAACTTTTCGCATGCCTTGACGTAGAGAAACGCCAGGGCGAAAAAAACGGCGGTGAAGAACAGCATGACTGCGTCCTGCATACGAGAACTCCAAAGTCCGCCCGGCACGGCGCCAGCGGGATTGCTGGAAAGCAGATTCCGTTGATTGTCCATCGGTTCCGCCGCAGCGAGCATGGGAATTCGCGCTACCATGCGCCCCCGGCCTCACCCATCGGCTGACCCGACATTGATTGTGTCTTCTGACAGGTTTGAGTATCGAAAAGAATTCCTAAAGAAACCGTAAGGATTGGAGCTGAGCGGCTGTAAGCCGTGGAAAATCAGCGAGCGTAGGGCACACTTCGGCCCGCAATGCGATATGCGTGAGGTGCCCCCGTCTACTCTTCGTTGCCGGTCCAGCCCTCGGGAATAAAGCGGTAACCCACCCAGGGCTCGGTCTGAACGTATTGGCGGCCGGTTTGGGTTTCTAGTTTCTTGCGCAACTGGCCGACAAAAACGCGCAGATACTCGGGCTGGTGGGCCGATTGCGCACCCCAGACGGCGGTCAGGAGCGCGCGGTGCGTCATCACTTTGCCTGCGTTGCGCGCTAAATGCAGCAGCAGATCGAATTCCTTGGGCGTGAGGTGGATCGGCTTGCCTTGCACGGTGATGGTGTGCGCCTGGGAGTCCACCACAAAGTCCCCCACCTCGATGGCCGCCGTGGTGCGCTCGGGAGCGCGCCGCAGATGCGCCCGCACGCGTGCCTGCAATTCCTGAATGCTGAAGGGCTTGGTCACGTAGTCGTCGGCTCCGGCGTCGAGCGCTTCCACCTTCGACCGCTCGTGCTCGCGGACCGACAGGACGAGTACCGGCGTCGAGCCCCGCGTACGGATGATGCGGCAGACGTCCACCCCGCTCATTCCCGGCATCATCAGATCGGTAATCACAAGGTCGGGCGCCCAGTCGCGGAAGACGCGCAAGCCCTCCTCGGGATCGTTGGCTGTGCGCACGTCGTATCCCTGTGCAGAGAGCGCGGCGCGCAGCACCCGCGTAATCTGCGATTCGTCGTCAATTACCAGAATTCGTCCAGGCATGGTCTTTCTTCTTCCCACCGAAGCTTACATCATTGCGCTACGCCATTCCACAATCCGCGAAAGGCGACTATGATTCCGATGGGGAAATCGATGCCATTGCGCGCCTATTCAGGACACATTCTTCGCTGGTTTCTGACCACCGCTGCGGCCACGCTCACCACATTTCTGCTGGTCTGGCTGGGCGTTAATTCCACCACCGCGGGCATGGTCTTCCTGGTGTTGGTGGTGTGGTCGGCGAGCCAGGCTGGGATCGCGCTTTCTCTCTACATGGCGGCTCTCTGCGCGCTCTTCTTCGATTATTTTTTCCTGCCTCCCGTCCACACCTTTCAACTGGTGGGCGCGCAGGCATGGGTGGAGATGATTTCCTTCGCACTGAGCTGCGTCGTGGTCAGCAGGCTGGCGGAACGCGCGCGGCAACAGGCCATACAGGCAGAACAACGGCAAGTGGATGTGGAGCGGCTGTACGCCCTCAGCCAGGAGATGATGCTCTCTGAAGATGCCGAGCGGCTGATCCGAAATCTGCCCGGCCTGATCGACCGTATCTTCGCGCTCGACGGCGTCATCTTGTACGTTTACGACCACGACCGCTTTTTTTCTTCGCGCGGTGAAGCGCCGGCCAGCATACGTGCGCATATGCAGGCCCTGACGGAAGGATTGAGCCCTACGCTTGTTCCTCTGGCCGGCTACCATTCAACATCCCTGATCCTGGGAATGAGGTCCGTGGGTGCGCTGGCTTGGCGGCCGGAGTCGCTTTCGCGCGAGGTTTCCGCGGCCATCAGCGCCCAGGTCTCGATTGCGGTGGCGCGCTCCATCGCCATAGAAACCACAGCCCGCGTTGAAGCCGCCCGTGAAAGTGAGAGGCTGCGTACCGCGCTCATCGATTCCCTCACCCACGAACTGCGCACGCCGCTCACCTCGATCCGTGCCGCTTCCACAACTCTGGTGGAGAGCGAGGGCCTGGACGAGGCCGCACGACTGGATATGGCGCACATCATCGACGAAGAGGCGGCGCGGCTCGATCTGCTGATCGGCGAGGCCGTGGAAATGGCCGAAATCGACGCCAACGTGGTCAAGGTGAAGATGTCCCCGCAGAATCCCCGTTCGCTGCTCGATCATGCCGTGGAGGAGTCGCGCAAGATTCTGGCCGCGCACAAGGTGAGCATCGCGATGGAAGAAGAAAACCCTGCCGGCGGCGATGAATCGGCCCATGGCGAGTCGGCCTGCGGAGAGTCTGTATGGATCGATCCGCATCTCCTGGGCCGGGTTTTGCGCCACCTGCTCGAGAACGTGGCCGGCTACACGCCGCCCGGCAGCCGCGTCAAGCTGAGCTGCGCGCGTAACGGCGACCGGCTGGAGTTTTGCGTGGAGGATAACGGCCCCGGCATCGATCCGGCCGATCTGCCACTGATCTTTGAGAAGTTTTATCGCGGCAAGCACCGCGCCGGCCAGCGCAAAGGATCGGGCATGGGCCTGGCCATTATCCGCGCCATCCTGATCGTCCACGGCGGAGGCATCGAGGCCTCCAACGTTCCCGGTGGCGGCGCGCGTTTCCGTTTCTGGGTCCCGCTGATCGAGCGAGAGCCGAGCCGGGGGGCCTAACCGCAGTGCAATGCCTCACATTGCTTGCGAGCCGAGATCGCATATACTGGCGCCGATCGCCACATGCCCTGGCCGAGGTTTCAATGCAAGCCGCCTTTCGGCTTTCCTTTGCACTGCTCGCCGCAGCTCTTCTCTGCGCTTGCCACGGCGTAGCTCAGAACGCTGCCGACAGCCGAACCGCTGTGCGCAATGTCCCAAGCCAAAGGCTGCCAGTCACAGCTTCCGGAACAAAGGGCTTTCTACCGATCTACGCGACAATGCGCGGGGTGAGCGTAGACCTGGGGCTCGTTAATCCGGCGGCAAAGAGGGCCATCGTAGTGATTCACGACAGTCGTCGCAATGCACAACGCTACGACGTCGTTGAGGATTGGGCCATTCATGACTCCGGCGAAACCTTCTGGAACACGCTTCTCATCGCGCCCCAGTTTCTCGAGGTGGAGGATGCGGAGGTCCATGGGGTTCCTGACGACGACTTGCGCTGGAGGCATGGGGCTTGGACGGACGGTGAGAACGCGCACAATTCGTCCATCAGCTCGTTCACTGCCCTCGATGCAATCCTCGAGCGGCTTTCAAACCACTTACTGCTGCCTAATCTCGAGAGCGTAGTTCTGGTCGGCTATGCCGGCGGGGGATTAATGGTCCAGCGCTATGCCGTGGCCGGCCGCGGAGGCGATGCCCTGGTGCATAGCGGAATCCATCTCCGGTTTGTCGTCGCCAATCCATCTTCGTATCTCTATTTCTCTCCTGAGCGCCCGGTTCCGAACTCGCAAGGTGACTTCAAGTTCAGTGTTCTTCCTCGCGAGTGCTCAAACGGTAACAACCACTGGCGCTTCGGAATCGTCGATCCGCCCCCCTACGCTGCCAACGCCGATTTTGCCGACTTGGAGCGGCGCTACATACAGCGCGACGTCATTTACCTTCTTGGCACAGAAGCTATCGACCCCAACGATGCCGGCGACGGGAGTTGTGCAGGAGAAGACGAGGGCCCCAACCGCTTCCTGCGCGGCGTAGCCTACTTTCGATATCTCGAACTGCGGCACCCCGAGTTGATGGAGGAATCTGCCTCACAACAGCTCTGGTTTGTGCCCGGCGTAGGAAACGACGTCTATAAAATGCTGACATCTTTCTGCGGAAGAGCGGCTCTGTTCGATGTGGGTAGCTGCGAGACACGCATTCTCTATCCCAGACCATAGGCCAGCCTGTCCCTTCGCGTTACCTGCAAAGGTTGACAACGAATGATCGTTAAATGGGCTCCTGGCTCCAGTCGCACACAATCTCACGGCGTTTTTCGGAGCTTTCCACGGCCCATTCGAGCAGCCGCGCCACGCGCCAGCCATCCACGCCTGTGACCGGAGCGGGAGCCTTGCCGAGCAGCGCATCGCGAATGCCCGCGTAGTAGAGCCGGTAGTCGCCGGTGACTGCCGGAACGGGACGGCTGACCGAACCGCCGTCGATGTCCACATACAACAGGCCCCACGCCGACGAGGGTTCCTGGCCCCATGCAGCATCTGTAATGCGCGTAATTTTAGTAAGCGCAGCCTCTTGCGGATCTACGCCTTTCTTCACGTACCCTCCACGCGTACCGCGCAGGCGATAGCGCGGCCCAGCCTTGAGTGAGAGCAGATTGGACGCGACGGTGACCATCAGGCCGGGGTAGCGCAGGCGGATGGTGAAGGAATCGTTCGGCCCTGCTCCATCTCTTTCCCGCAGCACTTCCGCGCTAACGCCTTCCGGTTTGCCGAAGAGCGCCAACGGCTGATCGACGAGATGCGGCCCCAGATCCTGCAGCATGCCGCCGGAATCGACGTCTTCTTTCCACAGCCGCTCCGTCAACCGAGCCGGACGCCAGCGGTCAAAGCGGGATTCGAAGGCCACCAGCCGGCCCAGCGTACCCTCATGCAATAGTTTCTGAACCGTCAGGAAGTCGCTGTCCCAGCGTCGGTTATGAAACGGCGCAAGCAGCACTTTGTGCTTCCTCGCGAGGCCGATCAATTCCGCAGCTTCGGCCGAGGTCAGCGTCATCGGCTTATCGACGACGACGTTCTTTCCCGCGCTCAGGATCTCTTTGGTGAGCGCGTAATGCGTGCCGTTCGGCGTGGCGATGACGAAGAGTCCGAGAGATTTGTCGGCCAGCATCTCTTCGAGCGAGCGGTACACCGTGATGCCGGGATAGCGCTCAGCGGCCTTGTCGGTGCTGCGCTCCATCACCGCGGCCAGCTCCAGCCCCTCGACCGACGAAAGCAGCGGACCGTGAAAGACGCGGCCCGCCATGCCAAGACCCACCAAACCCACGCGAATCATGGAACACTTCCTTTCCAACTAACTCCGCTGTTCTCTTCTAGCCATCGAGTTTAAACCGGGTTTCCGCCAGATGGTAAAGCCGCCGCCACACCAGCCGGTTCATGGTGACCACCATGAGCGAGATCATGATGGTGGCCAGCAGCAGCATGGAGAAACGGCCGCTGTCGGTGGCCGCGTCAATCTGTGCGCCCAGGCCAATGGTCGAAAGCGTCACGCCCTTCACGTGTGAATACTCGGCCATCACCGAGGCGTTCCACGCGCCGCCCGATGCCGTCACCATTCCGGTAATGAGGTAAGGAAAGATGCCGGGAAGGATGAGCTTGATCCAGCGCTGCCAGCGTGTGAAGTGAAAGAGCGACGCAACCTCGCGCAGGTCGGAGGGAATGGATATGGCGCCGGCGATCACGTTGAAGAGGATGTACCATTGCGTGCCCAACAGCATCAATGCAATCGACCCGATCCCCAGGCCGCCGCCGATACGCACCAGTCCCATGAGCAGAATCGGGAAAAATGCCGTCGCCGGCACCGAGGCCATGATCTGCGCAATAGGCTGCACGATGCGTGCGAGCTTCGGGTTGAGGCCAATGGCCACGCCCACGGGAATGGTCCACGCAGCGGAGATGAGCAGCGCGGCGTTCACGCGCAAGAAGGTCGCAGCTGCGCCCTCGAGCAGCAGGCGCAGGTCGGCCAGCGTCACGCTCCTCAGCATGAGCACGGCCTGTGTGGCCGCCCAGCAAACGGCCATCGCGCCCGCCAATGCCACCGCCCAGAGCACCGGAGAAACTTTACCGGATTTCGTCTCGTCGAGCGGTCTGACCACGCGGCATTCCTGGCTTTGCGCCAGATGCCGGTAAACCGGCTCCTCCACGCGATCCCAAATGCGGCCGGGAAGCGTCTGGCAGATTTTGGATCTCCGGATGAGCTCAAGAATCGGCGAAGTGACCTGGTCGGCGGCTTCCACCTGCTCGAATTTGAACTTGTCGCTCCAGGCAATCAGCGGCCGCCAAACAAGCTGATCGGTGGCAACGACAATCAAAATCACTGTGGCGATGCCCGCCAGCAAGGCGCGCACGTCGCCCGCGTAGGTCGCGGTCTGGATGTAGCTGCCCAGGCCGGGCAACTGGAAGTTGCGGTCGCCCATCGTGAAGGTTTCGCAAAAAATGAGCGCGAACCAGCCGCCGGCTACGGAAACGATCGAATTCCACACCAGCCCGATCGTGGAAAACGGCATTTCGAGCTGCCAAAAGCGCTGCCAGCCGGAATAGCGAAAAATGCGCGATGCCTCCAGCATCTCGCGCGGTATGGTCTTGAGCGAGGAATAAAAACTGAAGGCGAGATTCCACACCTGGCCGGTGAAGATGAGAAGGATCACGCCCATCTCGATGCCGAGCTGATGGCCGGGAACGAGCGAAACCATGGCCAGCACCACCGGAGGCAGAAAACTGAGCACCGGAATCGATTGCAGAATGTCGAGCACCGCAACCATCCACGGCTCGAAGCGCGCGTTATAGGCGGCGATGTATCCGTAGGTTACGGCGAAGGCCAGGCTGAGGAAATAGGCGATGACCATGCGCACGATGGAGTAGAAGGCATAAACAGGCAGGGCGCCGATGGAACTTGATATGGGCACCATCGGAATCGGCTTCTGGAACCAATACACGCCGGTGCTGACGATCGCGAAGAAAATCGCCAGAGCACAGGCCGCCACGCCCAGGTCGATCACGAAGGGCGTGCTGCGAACATTGACGAGCGTGCGTGCGAGCGGGCGCTGGAGGTTCACTTCTTGCCCTCGCTCGGAGCAATCTCCTCTTCCAGCGCATCGGGCAGCACAAACCGGCGGCGCGCGGCATCGAAGTCAAACAGCTCGGCGTAGCGGCCCCATGTGACGGCGGTTTCCATCTGGCGCTGGCTTTCCTCCTCGCTGAACTGCTCGGCGAGCATGTCGATGAAGAAGTCCTCAGGCACGGTGTGGTCGCTTTTCGTGTCGAGCGCGCGGCGAATCTGCCGCAGCAGCAGCACATTCTCGATGGCGGCATTGCGGAAAAGCTCCTTCTGGCGAAGAATCTCCGAGTTGGCAAACTCCTCGCCGCTGGGAGTGATGACGGCGTCGCCCTCCTCGACTTTGAGGAAGGCCAGCAGTTGTGCGGCGTCGACGATGGGCAGCAGATCGTCGATCTCGAAGGCCAGATCGTCGGCCAGACGGTACATGTCGTCGCGTCCGCCCTTGTCGAGAAGCAACTCAAGCAAGCCGGCGATGCCTCCGGGCCGCGCGTGGGGCAGCATCTGGTAGCGCATCTGGCGCTGGTCGCGCACCGCAGGCAAAGCCTGCTGGCCGGGCGCTTCCGCGGGTTCTGTATCGGGCCGGGTGAGGACTTTGTAGATGTAGTCCACCAGTTGCGTGAAGGCCTCCGACTTGCGGTCGCGCGGCTGCGGAATCTGCACGGGAAAGTTGGTGCGAATGTGGCCGGGATTGCGCCCCAACACGATAATGCGGTCGGCCAGCAACACGGCCTCTTCAATGTTGTGTGTCACCAGAAAGATCGCCTTGGTCGGCATGGTCTTTTTCGTCCACAGCTCCAGAAGTTCGCTGCGCAGGTTCTCGGCGGTCAACACATCGAGCGCGGAAAAAGGCTCGTCCATAAACAGCACTTCCGGCTCCACAACCAGGGCGCGGGCAAAACCCACGCGTTGCCGCATGCCGCCCGAAAGCTCCTTGGGATAAGCCGCTTCAAAACCGTCAAGGCCGACCATGTCGAGCATCTTCATGCTGCGTTCGCGGCGCGCCGCGGGTGCAATGCCGCGCGCCTGCAGCGGCGCTTCAACGTTCTCGAGCACCGTGAGCCACGGGAAGAGCGCGAAGCTCTGGAATACGATCGAGACGTTGATTTCGGACTCGGCGATGGGCTTGCCGTGCCAGTACACCTGCCCCGCCGTCGGCGTGGAGAGTCCGGTCAACATCCTCAACATCGTTGACTTGCCCGATCCCGACGGGCCCAGCAAGGCAAGAATCTCGCCGGGCACAATGCTCAAATCGGTCGCCGAAATCACCTGAATGCGATTCTGGCTCGGCTGCGCATAGTACTTCTCGATCTTTTCCGCGCGAATGATCGCGTCATCGATCGCTACAGGGGCCGCCGCGGCGTCGAGCGTCTGGTTCGGGGTCGCCATTTCCTGCATCTCCGGTTCTCCGGCGCGGAACTGCTGGCCAATCTGCGGCCTGCTGCCAGTATAAAGATGAATAATTGATGCGCGGTGAATGCCTTCCAGGAAGCCGGCGAGACTGCCGCTGGACGGCTCCCTGGCTCCCTCCATGGCTCTTGATGTACTCGGAGCGCCGTGCATTACACTACTTAAACGTACCATTCCTGCTGGTTGGAATATGGTTGGCCAGGAGGGTCGAATGCTGGCGCGCTAGACCGTGACCCTTGAGAACGGCCCGTCACGATTTTTCATCCCCCGGCGCCGAGGAGACTATGCCCACGACCACTGAAAAACGGCGGGTTCTGGTAGCGGACGACGAACGCGTTATCGCCGATACGCTGGCCATGATCCTGAACCAAAGCGGCTTTGAAGCGCGCGCTGTTTACTCCGGCGAGAAGGCTCTTGAACTCGCCGAATCCTTTCAGCCTGACATGCTTATCTCCGACGTGATCATGGCCGACCTGAACGGCATCGATGCGGCGATCCGTATTCGCGCATTGCTGCCGGGGATCAAGATTTTGCTGTTTTCCGGCCAGGCCGCCACGGCCGATCTGCTGGAAAAAGCGCGCAAAGACGGCTACGAGTTCGACATCCTCGCCAAACCCGTCCATCCCCAGGATCTGCTGGCCCGTTTGCGCCAATAAGGGCTCGCCCGCAAATAAGTACCGCCGGCCTCCAGGCTGCGGAAAAACTCTTCAAGGGCCGCAAGAAGTGTCAGGGCACCACTTTAGTCGTGCCGTGGGTGCTGCAAAAACAATGTGGGCTTTAGCCTCTGCGCGATTCTCCACTCGCACGAACGTCTTTTCCCCCGGCCCCTGCGGAGACCGGCGCCATTTCAAGAGCTGATTTACGGACAAGCCCTACTGCGAACGCAAGCCGGATCGCCGGCTTTCGCCGCGGCGGCCTGCATCCCAGCCTTGTCCCAGGTGCGGACCCGCAACCCATCTTCGGCAATCTGGTACGGAACCGGTGCACCGCGGTGCGATGCTTCCTGACCCAGCGCCGTGCGCAACTCCGCGGCCGCTTCCGGATCGCGCGCCAGCAGCATCAGAAATCCGCCGCCGCCGGCGCCGGCCAGTTTGGCTCCATAAATAAAAGGCCGTGCCCGATCGAGCAGTGCGTTGATCGGTGCGTTGGTCGTGTTGGAATCGAGCACTTGGTTCAACTGCCAGTGCCGGTCCAGCAATGCGCCCAGGTGCTTCCAATCGCCCTCTGCCGTGGCGTATGACATTTCGACGGCCAGCGTCTTGATGCTGTGCAGCACTTGCACGGTAGCCGTCTCGCGCGCCAGGTAGCGCGATACCACCTGGCGCAGAAGGTCTTTTGCCATGCGCTGCAGGCCGGTGTTGTAGAGCACCATGTGCGCGCAGAACTCCGCACGCCGCGGCTCGCTCCAATCCAGCGGCTGCACGCGAATACGCTGATGCAGCCCGGGTCCGGTAATCAGCAGCTTCACGCCGGGAAAAATGCCGCCCGCCTGGTCCTGCCATCCGCCGCCTGTGGTCATGTGCTGTTCCAACTGGATGACCGCTTCAGAGAGCGCATGATTGTCGAGATCCGTTCCCGCCAGGCCGGCAAGCGCGCGCACCACCGTGGCCGCCAGAATGCTGCTGGTTCCGAGGCCCGAGCCAATGGGCAACTGCACACGGCAGCAGATTTCGAGACCGCCGCCCAGCCGCCGCAGCGTGTCTTTGAGCGGCTCGCCTGCAACCGGAATGCCGTGGAGATGCAAAGCCGCGCGCGGAATGGAGTACACCGACCCCGGCTCGCAAGGCTCGCTCAATTCCTCGGCCAGGCGAAATTCAGCCGGCGTCTCCTCGCCGCCCGCAAAGCAACGTATGACGGGCTCATCGATGCGCCGGATTTCGGTTTCGATCGGATAGATTCCGTCGATCTCGAGGGCGCAGTTGAGCACCGTGCCGCCCCAGTCAAAACAAAAAGGCGGCGTGTCGGACCAGCCGCCGCCCAGATCGATGCGCGGCGGCGCGGAAACCTGAACGCGTTCGAACTGCCATGGAGAAGGCGCGCGCTTTCCATCTGCCATCGAACCCGCGCGCACTGCATCCTGAATGCAGGTAAACGCATCCGCCTCGGCTTGCGCGGCCTCCTCTTCGCGCCCTGCGCGGCCGAGCAAGCGCGCCGCCTGCATCAGATGGCTGGCGGCAAGCGTGAATTGATCGGCCGACCCCTTGCGCAATTCATCGGCATGCGCGCGCAAAGCGCGACCGGCAGCCGCGGCAGGACCCAGACCGGGCAAATTCGCAAGCAGCGGGCGCAGATCCGATCCCGCCTTGGCCAGATCCACCGCCGTCTCCTGCCAAATACCCTGCAAGCGGTGATTGCGCGCATCGGCCAGCGCTTTTCCGTCGGCGCAGCGCGCGCTCTCGGCCAGGGATGTGCGCGTTCGCTCGCGCCATTGCTCCGCGCCGAAGCCACTTGCGTATCCCATCATCCAGCGCGCACTCGCCCAGGCTTCGTCGGGCGTGGTCACGGGAAATAGCGCGGCGCTCCACAGGTTGCGCGGTTCGTCCCCCTTCCAAATCTCTTCCCTGCGCAGTCCAAGCCTTTCGAGCGTCTCCGTCATCGGCCGGTTGAACCAGGTTGCGTTTTCCAGGAGCTGCTTGGGATCGTCTTCGACGCCGTACGCGCGGACCACCCAGCCCGCGCCGCACTCGCCGTCCACAGGAAGCTGGTGGACCACTGTGTCTTCGGGAACTTCAATGGATCCGGCGAGACCGGTGAGCCCGTGCAGAATCGCTCCGCGGCTGGCGTGCACCGGCCCTTCAAGATCGCATTCCAAAACCACCGCCTCGTGCCCGACCTTGCACGTCCCCGCCACGATGCTGTCGAGGATTCCTCCCGAGCCCGCTGCCAGCGCGCGGAAAGAACGCGTGGTTCCGGCATGAATGAATTCACCGTCGACCACCGAGCAATGAAACTCCACGGGCTGCTCGGCGCCGCGCAACATTCTTTCAAGCTCCCGCCAGAAGGGTCCTGCGTCCGCCTCCGGTCTCCACTGGCCCGTCAGCATGCGCGTCATTTGATCGTAAAGATCCACAGCCGGCAGGCTCTTGAGTCCAGCCAGCTCCGTCAGTGCAACCGTCAGGCCGGCGTCAAAGCGCAGCAGTCCGATATCGACGGCCACGCGGCCGTCTTCCAGCAAGCCTCCTGCAGCTTTCACTTCAGCCGGCGAGGGCTTTTGCAGGAAGGTGTACACCTGGTCGCCTGCGCCTACCGCGTAGACGCCGTGATGCACGGCCTGCTCCATTTCGAGCCGCATGGCAACGCCGGTAACGCCAGCGCGATCCCATTGCACTCGGTTGGCGTCGAAGCGCAGCACCACGTCGCCTGAAGCCACCAGAAGTCCGCTGCGCATTTTCTCTGCCCACGCCGACGAAAGCGCCATGGTTTCATCGAATACCGTAGTGGTGGCGCGCGGTTGCGTGCGCAAAGGCAAGATGCCGAACAGCTTGCCGCCCGGAGAATATTGCGGCAGCCGCCGCGAATCGCCGCCGGAATGCACCAGCAGCGCGCGGTGTTCGCTCCACCACGCGCGGTCTTTGCCCAAGATGCCGAGCGCGTTGATGGTCGCGCCGCCGCTGCCCACTCTTTGCCCGCCGGGATCGGGTACGACAAGAAATCTCGTCTCCCTGGGCAACAGTCCCGATGAGTTCCGCCGCTGAATCTCCTCGCGGTAAAGTTCTGCTTGCCGCTCCGACGAGGCCGTAATGATCACAACGTCCCAGAAACTCACTGAACTCGCTCCCCAAAGGCGTGAAGGCTCCCGCCGTCTTCTCAAGCGCGGGTCCCGCGAACGGCGAAAATCCTTGCGCTTGCTATCAGCATCCCCTAGCGGCGAAAGTATTCAAAGGATGGCAAAAGCACTTCGTTCGACGCGCGTCTTGACACCGCATGGCATCGCACCCGCCGCAGTGATTGTAGATCACGAGCGGATCGCTGCGCTGCACGCATGGAATGAAGTGCCGGCAGGCGCGGAGCTCTTCGATTTCGGCGACCATGTGCTGCTCCCCGGCCTGGTGGACTCGCATGTGCACATCAATGAGCCCGGCCGCACCGAGTGGGAAGGATTTGCGACCGCGACCGACGCCGCAGCAGCGGGCGGCGTGACCATGCTGGTCGATATGCCGTTGAATTGTGTTCCTGAAACCATCAATGTGCCGGCCCTAGAGGCCAAGCGCGATGCGGCGCAAGGCAAAGCCAGGGTGGACTGGGCTGCATGGGGCGGTGTGGTGCGCGGCAATGCCGATTCGCTGCCCTCGCTCGTGCGCGCGGGCGTTCCCGGATTCAAGTGCTTTCTCGTTCACTCGGGAATCGACGGCTTTGCCTGGGTGGATGAAGCGGACCTGCGCGCGGCGCTTGAAAAGTTGCGCGGCACGGGACTGCCCTTGTTGGCGCACGCTGAAGTGGCCGGCCCTGTAGGTGCGGCGACGCAGGCGCTCGACAGAATGAGTGCGGACTGGCGCAAGTACTCCACCTATCTGCGCTCTCGTCCCGACGATGCCGAGGTAGAGGCCATTGCCTTGCTCATCCGCCTGGCTGGAGAGTTCCAGACCCCCATCCACATCGTGCATCTCTCCAGCGCCCAGGCGCTGCCGCTGCTCCGCGATGCGCGCGAACGTGGCGTGCCCGTCACCGTGGAAACCTGCGCACACTATCTTTGGTTCGAAGCCGCGGCGATTCCTGACGGCGTCACCCAATATAAATGCGCACCGCCCATTCGCGATGCCCGGAATCGCGAGGCGCTGTGGAATGCTCTCAACGAAGGACTGATTGAAATGGTGATCACCGACCACTCCCCTTGCCTGCCGGAGATGAAGCGCGGCGAACCCAACGAGGAGATTGCCCGTTGGGATCAGGCGTGGGGCGGCATCGCAAGCCTTGGGCTGGCATTGCCGGTGCTGTGGACGGGAATGAAACAACGCGGCATCGCGCTGGCGCGGATCGGAGAGTGGATGGCTGCCGCGCCCGCCAGGCTGGCAGGGATGAGCGGACGCAAGGGCGTAATTGCCGTGGGCGCCGACGCCGACTTTGCCGTCTTCGATCCCAGCGCCAGGTGGACCGTCGCGCCTTCCGATCTGCACTTTCGCCATAAAATCTCGCCATACCTCGGCGCCGAATTGCAGGGCCGCGTGCTCGAAACCTGGTTGCGCGGCGCGCCTGCCTTTCGCGCCGGCGCGCTGGTGGGCGAAGCACGCGGCAGAGAGCAGGTTCGTCAATGAAAGAACGTGCGCAACGCGCCATTGCCGAGTGCCGGCGCATCGCAACCATGAGCGAAGAACCGGGCCGTACCACGCGCAGGTTCCTCACTCGTCCCGTGCGCGAAGTGCATGCATTGCTGCGCGGGCGCATGGAAGCTGTCGGTTTGACGGTGAGCGTAGACGCAGTGGGAAATCTGCGTGGCTTATGGCAGCCTCCAAACGCAAGGGGCAAGCGCCTGATCATCGGTTCGCACATTGACACCGTGCCCAATGCCGGAGCCTTCGACGGCGTCCTCGGCATCGCCCTGGCTCTCGAATGCGTCGAGATCGCTCAGAAGCTCAAGCTGCCGCTAGCCATCGAAATCATTGCCTTCAGCGAAGAAGAAGGCGTGCGCTTTGGCGTGCCGTTTATTGGCAGCCGCACGGCCGCCGGGTGGTTCGATGTTGCCCTGCTCAAGCTCAAGGATGCGGAGGGCGTGACGCTGGAAGCTGCGATCCGCGCCTTCGGGCTCGATCCCGCGGAGATCGGAAAAGCGGCCATCGGCGACGGCGCGCTGGGCTTCTTCGAGATCCACATCGAGCAGGGCCCGGTTCTTGAGGAAGAGGGTTTGCACGTTGCCGCCGTGACGGCCATCGTGGGCCAGACGCGGCACACCCTCGCGTGGACAGGACACGCCAACCATGCGGGCACCACGCCCATGCATCTGCGCCGTGATGCGCTCGCCGGTACGGCGGAGTGGATAATCGCGGTGGAATCCATCGCGCAGCGCACGGAAGGGCTTGTGGCCACGGTGGGTCGTGTGGATGTGGAACCGAATGTGGGCAACGTGATCGCAGGGGCGGTGCGTGTAAGCCTCGACGTCCGCCACCCCAACGATCTTGAGCGCAAGACGGCGGTCAAGACCCTGCTCGCGCAAGCTGAAGCCATCGCCGCACGGCGCGGGCTGATCTTGCAATGCACACGCCAGATGGATCAGCCCGCCGTGCCCATGGACGAGCGGCTGACGGCGTTTCTTGCGGAGGCCATCGAAGCCGCGGGATTGCCCGTGAAGCGCATGCCCAGCGGCGCCGGTCACGACGCCATGGTGATGTCCGCGCGTGTGCCCACGGCCATGCTCTTTCTGCACAGCCCCGGCGGCATCAGCCACAATCCCGATGAAACCGTGCGCGAAGAAGATGTTACGGCCGCTCTGGAGGCGTGCCGCAAATTTCTCCAGCGACTGGCCGCCGAGGTCGGATAAAATCGAGCAACGGATTTTGCTCGCATTCCACTCTTCCGATTTCCCTTTGAAGAGGTCGCACGTGCATTACTTAGGATCGACGCGCAGCAGTCTGAAGGCAGACCATCTGCTGCAGACTCCAGACACTTTCGTTCGTTCGCCCCTCCCCGGCGTTGAGGGCGTGGAGTTCATCATTCACGCCGCGCCGCAACTGGGCGCGCGCTTTACGCAGATGACGGCGGAGTTTGTCGCCGGAGGATCGCTCGGATCCCCGCCGGCACAGCGCTTCCTCTACGTTCTCGACGGCAAAATCGAGCTCAAAGCCGGTGGCAAGCGTCACGTCCTCAAGCCGGGCGGCTATGCGTACCTGCCGCAGGGCGCTCCGCACACGGTGCGCGCGCCGGGCATTGCGCGCGTCGCAGTCATTGAGAAGCCCTACGAACCATTCCTTGGAGCAGCCGTTCCAGAGATTGTGGCCGGCGACGAAGGCGATGTACCTCCCGTCGCGCTCATGGGCGATCATGCGCTCCGCGTGCGTACGCTCATGCCCGACGGCCCCTCCTACGACTTTGCCGTGAACACCATGACCTACGATCCTGGCGCGGCCCTCAGCATGGTAGAAGTTCACGTGATGGAACATGGCCTTTTGATGCTCGAGGGCGGCGGCATCTACCGTCTCGGCGACTCCTGGTATCCGGTCCATGCCGGCGACTTCATCTGGATGCGCGCCTATTGCCCGCAGTGGTTCGGCGCGTTAGGCAAGAAGCCGGCGAAGTACCTGATCTACAAAGATTGGCGCCGGCATCCCTTGGGAGAAGACAACGTATGACCACGAGCCAGCCCAATCTTTCCATCGACGGCCTCATGGCCGAGCTGATGGCCCTCGCGCAAATTTCAGAAGCTGACCCGCCGGTGGTGACGCGCGTAGTCTTCGGCGAGGCGGACATGCGCGCCCGCGCGTATGTGAAGGGCTTGTGCGCGGAAGCGGGCCTGAACATCCGCGAAGACGCCGTCGGCAACACCTTTGCGCGCTGGGAAGGCAGCGATTCCTCACTCGCGCCCATCGGCACCGGCTCGCACATCGACGCCATTCCCAATGCCGGCCTCTACGACGGATGCGTAGGCGTGCTCGGCGGCCTGGAAGCCATTCGCGTTCTCAAGAAACTCGGATTCAAACCGCGTCGCTCCATCGAACTCGTGATCTTCACCGCCGAAGAGCCCACGCGCTTCGGCATTGGCTGCCTGGGCAGCCGCATGATGGCCAACGTGCTCACTCCCAAGCAGGCGCTCACTCTGCGCGACAAGGAAGGCCGGGGCCTCGAAGAGTGGCGCACGCAAGCCGGATTCACCGGCCCGCTTGAGTCCGTCCAGGTCCCCTCTGGACGATTCCATCAATTTGTGGAGCTGCACATCGAGCAGGGTCCATACCTCGAGCAGGAGGGACTCGATGTGGGCCTGGTGACACACATTGCCGCACCGGCCAGCCAGCGCATCGTGATCGAGGGCGAAGGCGGCCACGCCGGCGGCAAACTGATGCCCGGCCGAAAGGATGCGCTCGCCGCCGCGGCGGAGTTGATTTTGGCTCTGGAAGCAGCCGCGAAATCGACGGGCGCAATCGATACCGTGGGCACTGTGGGCATTTGCGACGTATTTCCCGGCGCCGTAAACAGCGTTCCCTCCCGTGTGCTCATTACCACCGACGTGCGCGACATCGACCGCGCGCGCCGCGACCGCGTCCTGGTCGCACTCGATGCGGCGATTCAAGGCGTAAGAACGCGCCGCAGCTTGAAGATCACCACCGAACTGATCAACGCCGATCCACCGACCACCTGCGATCCTGCGATTTTGGCGGCTCTCGAGGAGGCCGCCCTCGCGGCCGGCAAGAAATACAAGAAGATGGTGGCGCGCGCCTACCACGACTCCTCCTTCGTCTCCTGCATCGCGCCCGTGGCCATGTTATTTATTCCCTGCCGCGGCGGCGTCAGCCATCGGCCCGACGAATACGCTTCGCCCGAGTGGATCGGCGGCGGCGTGCACGTACTGTCGCGCACTCTGGCGCGTTTGGCCGAGTAGGGCGCGCGCTTTCAAAAATGCGCTGCGCCTTGTATCCTATCCCTCAACCCGTTCGGCATTGTCGGCACCTATGAGCACGCATGCGACAACTCGCATCGTTGGTACCTCCGTTCCTCGAAAAGAGGGCGTGGACAAGCTGGTGGGCCGCGCGTGCTACGTAGACGACATGGAGCGCGAGGGCATGTGGTACGGAGCTACGGTGCGCAGCACCATTCCGCGCGGGCTCATCCGCTCCATCGCCTTCGACCGCCGCATCGACTGGAGTCAATTTACAATTGTCACCGCCGCCGACATTCCCGGCGAAAACATCATTCAGCTGATCGTCGCGGATCAGCCCTGCCTCGCCGACGGCAAGGTGAATCACTGCGAGGAGCCCATTCTTCTCCTCGCGCATCCCGATAAGCACAAATTGCGTGCGGCCCTCGGCGCGGTCAGAATCGAGTACGATCCGTTGCCGCCCATCTTCTCCATTGAAGAGAGCGAGCGGCAGGATCAAGTCGTCTGGGGCACAGACAATCTGCTCAAGAGTTTTCTTCTGGAAAAGGGTGATGTGGCTTCGGCGTGGGCCCGCGCCGCGCACATCGTTGAAGGCGAATATCGCACCGGCGCACAGGAACATCTGTATATCGAGAACCAGGGGGTCATCGCCGAGTACAGCACGCAGGACGGGGTCACGGTGTGGGGCTCGCTGCAATGCCCCTACTACGTGTTCAAAGCCTTGCGCGGCGTCTTCGATTTGCCTGAAGATAAGGTGCGCGTCATCCAGACTGAAACCGGCGGCGCGTTCGGCGGCAAGGAGGATTATCCCTCCGTCCTCGCCTGTCACGCGGCGCTGCTGGCCAAGAAGAGCGGTCATCCGGTCAAGATGGTCTACGACCGCATGGAGGATCTGGCTGCCACCACCAAGCGCCATCCCGCGCGTGTGCGTCATCGCACCGCGCTCGACAAAGATGGCAAGTTGCTGGCGATCGAAATCCATCTCGATACCGACGGCGGCGCCTATGCCACACTTTCTTCCACCGTGCTTTCGCGTGCCACGTTGCACTCCACCGGCCCCTATCTCTGCCCCAATGTGCGTGTGCGCGCGCGTTCCTGGGCCACGAATCTTGTCCCGTACGGCGCGTTTCGCGGCTTCGGAACGCCGCAAGCCGTCTTCGCAATGGAGCGGCACATGGACGAGATCGCCGCGGCGCTAGGCCTCGATCCCATCGAATTGCGCCGCAGAAATTTTCTCCACCAGGGCGAAGTGAACGCCACGGAGCAACTGATGCGCGAGCCCATGTTCCTCGAACAGTTGCTCGATCGCGCTTTGCAGGAGAGCCATTATCACGCCAAGCGCGCGCAATTTGCGCGTGAGAATGCCGTGAGTCCCATCAAGCGCGGCATGGGGATCGCCGCCTTTTATCACGGCTCGGGGTTCACCGGCTCGGGCGAGCTGTATCTGAACTCGCTGGGCGGCGTGGACGTTGCACCGGATGGAAAAGTGCGCGTTCTGGTATCGAATACCGAATTCGGCCAGGGCACGAACACAATTCTCACGCAGATTGCGGCTGAAGCGCTGGGCATCCAATACAGTGACCTCACCATGGCCGCACCGGACACCGATATGGTGCCGAATAGCGGGCCCACAGTGGCTTCGCGCACTTCGATGGTGGTAGGCCGCTTGATTGAGCGCGCGTGCCTGCAGCTAGTTTCCATGTTGCGCGAGCAGGCAGGCCTCGGCGCCACGCACACGCGCGAAGAATTCCTTGCCGCGTGCGAGCGTTATCGCAGCGCCCATGGTGAAGTCTCGTCCATGTGCCGCTATGAGGCTCCGCCAGGCATTTACTGGGACGATCAGAAATATCACGGCGAGGCCTACGGCGCATATGCGTGGGCGATTTACGTGGCACAGGTCGCCGTGGACACGGTGACGTACTCTGCTGAGGTGGAGGAGTTCTGGGCCGTGCAGGAAGTGGGCCGTGTGCTGCACCCGGTGATGGCGGCGGGACAAATTGAGGGCGGCATCGCGCAAGGCATCGGCTACGCCCTCTACGAGAAGGTGGTGCTCGCGGACGGCCGCATGGCCAACAACCAGATGACCAACTACATCATGCCCACCGCGGAGGATGTGCCGCCAATTCATGTGTTTTTCGAGGAGATCCCATTCCGTCATGGAGGGTACGGTGCCAAAGGCATCGGCGAGTTGCCGCACGACGGCCCTGCGCCCGCAATTTTGAATGCCATCCGCGATGCGACCGGCGTGAGTTTTCATGCCATTCCACTTTTGCCCGAGGATCTTTATGCGGGCCTCGTTGCGAGCCAACCGGTGGAGGAGCCGGCCTTGCCATGAATGCCCACGGAATGGCCACGAAGGACGCTCCCTGGCCGACAATCCGTTTTACCGTGAATGGCGAGAGCCGCTCGGTGCGTGTCCCGCCCATGAAGCGGCTGCTCGACGTGCTGCGCGAAGATTTACATTTGACCGGGACCAAGGAGGGTTGTGGCGAAGGCGAATGCGGCTCCTGCTCGGTGCGCATGAACGGTGAGTTGGTGAACAGCTGCCTTGTGCCCGTGCTGCAGGCCGAGGGCGCAGACATTCAAACTGTGGAGGGACTGGCGCTCGAGGGCGGCCTTCATCCTTTGCAGGAATCTTTTTTGCAGAACGGCGGGGCGCAGTGCGGCATTTGTACGCCCGGCATGTTGATGGCCGCGGCGCAGCTTCTCGCGAACAGCCCGCATCCCAGCGAAGTGGAGGTTCGCGAAGGGTTGGCAGGCAATTTGTGCCGCTGCACGGGATTCATGCGCATCTTCGCGTCCGTCGCGGCCGCGGCCGGCGCATCGGAACCGGATCCTGCGAAAGAACCAGTCCTGTCATCGAAATTGGAGCAGACGCACCATGCGCGGTAATGCGGAAATGCACGATCTCGTTGCGCCCGGCAGCCTGGGCGCGGTGCTCGATCTGCTTGCCGCCGAGCCGGGTCAGTGGACACCGATCGCGGGCGGCACGGAATTGATGGTGGCGTTTTCCGCTGGACGCTTGAGCGCCTCCAAACTCGTCAGCCTCTGGGGCATTCCCGATCTGCGCACCATCGCGATGACACCGCAGAGCGTTGTCATCGGCGCGGCGGCCACGTTTCTCGATCTGCGTAAGCATGCCGTCATCAACGCGGAGTTGCCGCTGCTCGCAAGAGCTGCAAGCTGGATCGGCTCCATTGCCAACCAGAGCCGCGCCACGCTGGGCGGAAATCTGGTCAACGGCTCGCCCGCCGCGGATTCTCCGCCCGCGCTGCTCGCATACGACGCCGAAATTGAAACCATCTCCGTGCGCGGCCGCCGCAAAGTTCCCTACTCCGAATTCCATACCGGCTACAAGCGCAACGTGCTCGCCGCGGATGAGTTGCTCTACGCCATTCATCTGCCGCGGCGATTCGCGCGCTACCGGCAATACTTGCGCAAGGTGGGAACGCGGCGCGCCATGGCGATCGCCAAAGTCGCGCTCGGGGCCACTGCGCTCGTCGAGCAAGGCGTCGTCCGCGAAATTCGCCTCGCAGCGGCAAGCCTTGCGCCCTATCCCACGCGGCTCAAGCAAACCGAAGAGGCGCTCGTAGGCCGGCCGCTCACGCGTGAAACCGTGCTGGCCGCGCGGCGCACGCTGCTTTCTGAAGTGCAACCCATCGACGACATTCGCTCCACGGCCGAGTACCGGCGGCGCGTAGCCGTGAATCTGCTCGAAGAGTTCTTGCTCGAACTGCGCCGGGAGGGATTGCAGCCTTGAATGCCACGCTAGCAGCCTGGAACGCGGCCGGCGAAGCCGAGGCCCGGAATGCCATGCTGGCCTGTTGCGGAGCCAAACGGTGGGCCGATGCGATGGCAGCCCTGCGCCCCATCGCGAGCATCATTGCGCTGAGCGAAGAGGCAGACCGCGTGTGGGGTACGATGCAGGAAGCCGACCTGCTTGAGGCTTTTGCCTGCCATCCACGCATCGGCGAACGCAAGGTGTCGGCGCGCGCGGGCGTGCAATCGGCCGCGTGGTCCAGGGCCGAGCAAGCGCGGACCAGCGCGGCGAACGATAATGTGCTGGCCGAAATTGCCGAGGGAAATCGGAGATACGAGGAGCGGTTCGGATTCACTTACATCGTGTGCGCTACGGGCAAGAGCGCCGAAGAGATGCTGGCGATTCTCGAGCGGCGGCTGAGGGCGACGCGCGAAACTGAGTTACGCGAAGCCGCCGAGCAACAGCGGCAAATCATGCAAATCCGTTTGGGAAAGTGGTTGATCGAATGAGCGCAATCACAACACACGTATTGGATACGGTTCTGGGCAAGCCGGCGGCGGGAATTGCCGTGCGCCTCGAGAAATTGAATGGCAACTGGGTTGAAGTTGCGGCCAGCGTGACGGACGCCGATGGCCGCTGCCGCGATCTTGCGGCCGATGCGCCGGCCGGCGATTACCGGCTCACATTTTCGACTGGCAGTTACTTCAATCGCCAGGGCCGAGCCAGCATCTACCCCGAGATAGCCATCACCTTCACCTGCGACGGCAAGGGGCATTATCATTTGCCGCTCCTGCTCAGCGACAACAGCTACACCACCTACCGAGGAAGCTAACCGATGGCAAGACTGAGTGAAAACCGTTACGGAAAATCGCGTGTGCGCTTGTCGCGCATCACGCGCCACGATGAGATGCACGAGTTCAACGAGTGGACCGTCCACATCATGCTGTACGGCGACTTCGAAACCAGTTACACCCAGGCCGATAACAGCAAAGTGCTGCCCACCGACACCATGAAGAACACCGTCTACTACGTGGCGCGCGAGTCGCAAGCTTCAACCATCGAAGCCTTTGCCTGCGAGCTCGGCGACTACTTCCTCTTGAAGCAGCCGCAGGTGGCAAAGGTCACTATCCAGGTCCAGGAAAAGACCTGGCAGCGCATGATCGTCGACGACGCACCGCAAGCCACGACTTTCAAAATGGGCGGACCCGAGATGCAGACCGTGCATGCCACACGCGAGCGCGGCGCCGCGTGGAACGTCACCTCGGGCGTGGATGGGTTGACGATTCTCAAGACCACGAAGTCGGCGTTTACCGGCTACATCAAGGACAAGCTGACCACACTCAAGCCGGCCACCGACCGCATCTTCGGCACGCGCGCCACGGTCACATGGGAATACGCGGCAGCGGCACTCGATTATGCTAAGGTGCGCTCGACGATTCTGGCCGCGCTGCTGAAAGAATTTGCTGAGCACGACAGCATGAGCGTGCAGCACACCCTCTTCGACATGGGCAACGCCGCACTGGCCGCTGCGCCGGAGATCGCGCGCATTCACCTCGCCATGCCCAACCTGCATCATCTGCTTGCCGACTTGAGCCCCTTCGGCCTCGACAATCCCAATCACATTTTCGTGCCCATCGACGAGCCGCATGGTACGATCGAGGCCACCGTCGAGCGGTAATTCGCACATAACCAGCAAGAGGCAAGCACGTGACCGGCACAACGACCACAAAGGGCCAGGTGTACGCGCAAGGCGGCACAGCCGAGAGCTACGGGTTGCGCACGGGCGTGCTCGGCCCGGTAGAAACTCTAGCGCAGTCTGTCTCCGCCATGGCGCCCAGCACTTCGGCGTCGCTCACCATTCCGCTGGTGTTTGCGCTGGCCGGCAACCTCACGTGGTTTGTCTATCTGCTGGCCACGGGCGCCATGCTGCTTGTGGGTTTTTGCATCAGCCGGTTCGCAAAGCTTTCTGCCTCGCCGGGATCGCTCTACAGTTACACGGCAGATACCTTGCCGCCCGCATTTGGTGTCGCGGCGGCTTGGGGATTGCTGCTTGCCTATCTTGCCACCGGCGCATCGGTTGCCGGCGGAGCTCTTTATTATGCAACCGTGCTCTGCAGGCAGTTTTTTCAGTGCACGCCGCCTGCCATCCCTACCCTGGTTCTGGTCTGCTTTGTTGCAGGCTATATCGCCTATCGTGACGTCAGGCTATCGGCCGAAGTGATGCTATGGATTGAAGCCGTCTCCGTCAGCCTTGTCATGATTGTGCTCATTCTCCTGCTCGTCCACGTGGGACCGCACATTGACGCCAGCCAATTCCGGCTGCAGGGCGCTTCGTTCAAAGGGCTGGGGCCCGCGCTCGTTCTCTCCATCTTCAGTTTTGCCGGCTTTGAAAGCGCGACCACGTTGGGTGGCGAGGCGCGCGAGCCTCTCAAAACGATTCCCCGCGCCGTGCTGCAGTGCGCATTGCTCGCCGGCGTCTTTTTCATGCTCTGTGCCTACTCTGAGGTGGTCGGCTTCCGTGGCGCATCCACGGCGCTCAGCGAGTCCACCAGCCCGCTCCACCTTCTTTCCGCGAAGGCCGGAGTTTCGCCGCTCGGAGTTGGCATCGACTGCGGCGCATTCATCAGTATGTTTGCCTGCGTGCTCGCCTGTTCCACGGCTGCCGCGCGCGTGCTCATGCGCATGGCGCACGACGGGCTTTTGCCCGCCGCGCTCGAGCGTACCAGCCGGCGGCATGGAACTCCGGGCGTCGCGGTCGTGCTCTCCACCGCTCTCATGTTTGCGGCCACGGCAGGCTTTGCCATGCGCGGCGCCACCGGCTCCACCATGTACGACCTCCTCGGATCGCTTTCCGTCTTCGGCTTTCTCACCGCCTACGCGCTGGTGGCTGTGGCGCTTCCCTTCGCGCGGCGCGCGCGCGGCCAGCACTCTCATCTTCTTGTTGCCGTCAGCATTCTCACCGTCGCCATCGTGGTTCTGATTGCAATCTTTGACCTCAACTCCGCCGCCGACACGGTGCACGCGCGCATTCCGTATCTTTATCTCGTCTACATCGCCGCTGGGCTGGGCTGGTACGGTGTGCGGCGAGCAGTGCGTGCAAATCGTTGACGCAATGTGGAAAACGCGTCCCCAACAGGCGCGATTTACAACAAATCTTTACATGAACTTTATGCTGCAGACATTACCATGCCACTAACCCGCGCGGTCGCAGTTCCATGTCTTTGAACGGTCTCCGTTCGAAACCATAACTTTTCCAGGTTGGAAGTTGCTCGCACTCAAACGCCGGTTCTCACATTTGCCAATGCTTCATTTTTGAAATCCCGGAACTTCACACGGGAAATCTCTATTTCGAGGTCAGTCCTTTGAAGCAATCCATGCGCACGCTCTCCTTGTGGTTCGCTGTTCTGCTGGTTCTTGTCGTGGCCGCGGTGTTCTCGACTAACCCGCTCAATGCCCAGCAAACTCTCGGCGGAATTACCGGCGAGGTGACCGACGCCTCGGGCGGCGTCATTCCCAACGTGGCCGTTACGGTGACTGAGGAGCAGACCTCGCTTACCCGCACCACGAAAACCAACGGCTCAGGCAGTTACAGCTTCGTCAATCTGCCCATCGGCCTTTACACGCTCACCTATTCCGCTGCGGGCTACGAAGCACAGAAGACTCCGCACATCACGGTGCAGGCTGACCGCACGGCCACGGTGAACGCTTCGCTGAAGGTGGGCCAGGCCAGTACTACGGTAGAAGTTGAAGCCGCGCCGCTGATGAATGCCGTCGACACCACCAACGGCTACGTGATGGAAGCCCAGCAGATCGACGCCGTGCCCTTGCCCACCGGCAGCTTCACCGGCCTCGCGATTCTTTCGCCCGGCGTGGATGCCGAACTGCCCGGCGGCACCGGTTCCAACTCCGGCCTGGGCAACGCACCCATATGGGCCAACGGCCAGCGCGACACGTCCAATGCATTTCTTGTGAACGGCGTCGATGCCAGCAATCTCTTCAACGGCAAGAGCACCAGCCAGGTGGATTCGTTCCGTGTCGTCAACAATACCGGCCAGGCCAACAACGCGGCCGGCGGCGTCATTCCCAGCGCAGCTTCGGTTTATCTTGCCATCGGCAACGCCATTCCCACTCCGGCGCCCGAGACCATCGCCGAGGTGCGCGTCAACGCTTCCATGTACGACGCCCAGCAGGGTTCCGACAGCGGCGCGCACATCGATATGAGCACCAAGTCGGGCACCAACCAGTTCCACGGCGGCGTCTATGCCCATCGCGGCACCAACTGGATCAACGCCGCGCCGTTCTTCTTCAAGAAGGACAACAACATTCCCGCAGCCGACAAGAACCCCGAACTGCATCGCTACATCCTGGGCGGCGACATCGGTGGCCCCATCATCAAGGACAAGCTCTTCGGCTTCGTCGGCTACCAGCACCTGCATATCTCCGACCAGGAGACGGGCGACGAGCTTCTCGACGTTCCCCCCGGATTGGCGACGAGCGGCCGCGGCGTCGCCAATTTAATTCAGGTTGCCAACGATAACTGGACGGCCAATATATGTACCGAACAATCCAGTGGTTTCGATCCCACGTACGGCGCGACGCAAAATGTCCCGCCCGGCAGCCCCTGCGTCGTCGGTAGCCCGTTCAGCGGCGGCACCTACAACGGTTTTGGCCCCGGGACAAATCCTGTCGCCTATGACCTGCTGACCGCACCGTCGCTCCCCGGTGAGCCCGGAAACTATCTCGTCCCAAGCCCCCTCGCCACCGCCAGCCCCAATGTCTATTCGCCCTATAACGCATTTCTTCCCGGCACGTCCCGTTTCACTTCCGATCAGGGCGTCGCCGATCTTGACTGGAATGTGAGCTCCAGGGACATTCTTGCGATTAAGTATTACTACCAGCACGATCCTTCGAGTTCGCCCTACGCCTACTCCAACGTGCCCGGTTTCACTGGACACATGGACACCGGTTCGCAGTTGGGTTCCATCAACAACGTGCAAACCATCGGATCGACATTGAGCGTCTCGGAAACGGTCGGCGTGCTCCGCGAAAAAGCCTACGCCACCAACGACCAGCCCTGGGCGCCCGGCCAGTTAAACACACCAGCGGCAGGTTTAACGGCCGCCTTCGGCGGTTACTTTCCAGGTTTCACCATCAACGACGCCATCGGCGATCAGTTCGACTCGTCCACCGGGCCGCTTTATGGTGGTGTTGCTCCTTCGCTCTCCATTGGTCCCGATGCCGAATACCAGGCTGAAAACACCGGCGTCTTTCAGAACCGCATCATGCCCTCGGGCACAGCGATTTGGTCGAAGGGGCGCCATGCACTCAGCTTCGGCGGCAGTTGGTCGTATACGCAGTTGAACTTGCGCGATCACCGCACCGGAACGGGCAGTGTGGCCTCGCCTGACTATGTCTCCTTCCTCGATAACTGGTTGACTCCCTACTCCACGCAGAACTTTACGGCCTCCACTTACCTGCAGGGCAACGCCGATCGCTATTACCGCGCCAACGAGACCGGCTTGTTCGCACAGGACAAGTTTCAAGTAACCCCGACTCTGAGCATCACAGCCGGTGTTCGCTACGACTGGAATGGCGGTCTCACGGAGAAGAACGGCGACATCATCAACTTCGATCCCTCGAAGTACAGCTACAACGTTTCCTCAGACACCATTACCAGCTCCGGTTTCCTCATTGCCGGCAACAACGCCAACGGAACCTCTGGCGTGAGTAAGACCACGCTCACCGGCCGCCAGTGGGGCATTGCGCCGCGCCTCGGCTTTGCCTGGCAGCCGTCCAACTTCCATTCAAAGTTCGTGGTTCGCGGCGGCGGCGGCCTCTACTACGACCGCGGCGAACTTTACACCTATCTCTCGCCCGGATATGCGGCAGGCGAAGTCGAGGGCGGCCCCTTCGGCATCGCGCAAACGCCTCCCTTCGTCACGCAGCAGCACTGCCCGTACTCCTCGTCCTTCCAGGCCGCTGACCCAACCTTCCTGTACCTGAATTACATCCCCATCTGCGGCGGAGACTATTTCACGCCTCCCACCGGCGGCAACTACACCCTCTCAACTCCCTGGGGACCCACACGTGGCCCCGGACCTTCCAATCCCAAAGCCTCCGACGTCAACAACTATCTCCCAACGGCCCACGAGATTGTCGACGGCACGGTGACGGGCTCCAACGCGCAGCAGCCCTTCATTCTCGGCGTCTACAATCGCGCCAACAAGCTGCCCTACAGCATCAATTTCACGCTGAACATTCAGTACCAGCCGCGCAACGATCTCATGATCGAAGTCGGCTATGTGGGCAACCTCGGGCGTCATCAGGTCATCCCCGTCCCCTTCAACCAGGCGCAGATTGCAACCCCGGGCAGCCCCACCCATCCCGGCGGATATGCCACGCAAGACTACAGCTACGGCTACACGGTGTACGATCCCAACACGTTTTTCCCCATCTGCGTGAATAATGATCCGGCCTGCGCGTATGGCCCGATGCAGAACAACTTCGAGGGCGGCAACGTCGATCTGCGCGTTCCGTACATCGGTTACTCCTCCGAATCCGAGTCCTACACCGCGGCTGGAATTGCGGCCTACCACGCGCTCACGTCGCACGTCGAAAAGCGGCTCAGCCATGGCTTCCTGGCTGGTGTCTCGTATACCTACTCCCACGCCACAGACGAACAAAGCGGCCTCGGCCTCTTCTACAACGGCAACAATCCCACCAATCTGCGCTCAGGCTATGGTTCGGCCGACTTCGACCGCACCCACGTGCTCAACTTCACCTACGGCTACACGCTGCCCAAGTTCTTCTCTGAAAGCACGCTGGCGGGCAAAGCGCTCAACAGCTGGGCTATTCACGGTCTCGCCATCATCCAGAGCGGCCAGCCCTACAGCATCATCGACTACTCGGGAGCTGTTGGCAGCATCTTCTACAGCACCTTCAACGGCATTACGAATCCCATCGTGCCCTTGAACTACGCCGCCGGCTGCAATCGCAAAAACGCCCTCACGGGCGCCAACGGCGCCTTCTACAATCCCACAACCCAGACCGGAGCGGCTCTGAAGGCGAGTTGCTTCACGCTCCCGCTGATTCCGGTGGGTACCATGGGCGTCCCTGCAGGCGATCCCTTCGAAACCAACTTCACCACCGGCCAGCGCAACATCTTCCGCCAGTCCTGGCAGCGCCGCGCCGATGCATCCTTGACCAAGGAACTAACGATCTACAACCAATACAAGTTGACTTACGACTTCGACGTGTACAACCTCACCAACACTTCGAGCTTCGACATTCCACAAAACAACGTGAATCAAAACCAGGGTTTCAACAACGTCCCCGACGCCATCGGCAGCAGCTCGACTGCGCCCACGCAGGCGGCGCCCACCAACAACTGCCAAACCAATCCAGGTGGCGCCAACACGGGCTTCTTCAACTGCCCCGCCGGTCTTGGCATCACCAAGCACGCCATCGGCAGCGCGCGTCAGATTCAAATGGCGCTGCATTTGGACTTCTGAGGCGCACCGCTCGTCGACTCGCGAAAGGCGGCTCTCCACGGAGCCGCCTTTCTCGTTGCGCGGGTGCGCAACTGCCCCGTGCCCCATCCTTTCCGCAGCTTTATCGCGGAAAGGGTCGGACAGCACAACCCACCGTCTCGCTCTCAACCCAGCACGATGAGTGGGTGCCCGATCCCCACCACGTTTCTGTCGCTAAGGTCGGGTAGTGCTTCAGCCCCTACAATCTCTCTATGACCGCCGTCCCGTGGACTCTTCGCGCTCTTCGCCGCGCTCTCGCCAGCGGAACCACAAGCCCCTCGAAACTGGCTGAAGCGGCGCTCGCGCGTTCCAATGGGAGCGCCAACCGCAACACGTACCTCTGGCAGGATGCAGCGTGGACCCGCGCGGAAGCCGCCCGCGCCGAGGCCATGCCCCCTTCCAGCGGCGGGCCATTCGGCGACGGTCGTCCTGCCTTATGGGGCCTGCCCGTCTCGGTGAAGGCCTGCTTCGATCTTGCCGGCTCGCCGACCACGTGCGGCGTGCATTTTTATCGCGATTTAAATGGCAAGGCCGCGCGCGATTCCTGGCTGGTGGAGCAGCTCCGCGCCGCCGGCGCCGTAATCGTGGGCAAGACCCACCTGCATGCGCTGGCCTACGGAATCACCGGCGAGAATCCGGAGTTTGGCGATTGCGTGCAGCCGCGCGATTCCGGCGCGCTCACCGGCGGATCTTCAAGCGGCGCAGTCGCCAGCGTGCAGGAAGGTTCGGCCGTGGCCGCCATCGGCACTGACACCGGCGGTTCCGTGCGCGCGCCCGCGGCGCTCAGCGGACTGGCTGGATATCGCGCCACCATCGGCCGCGGCGACTGGCGCGGAGGCGCGCACCTGGCCGTCTCTTTCGACACCATGGGCTGGCTCTTCCGCGACCTTGAAGATGCGCCGCTGTTAGTTGCTCCATTTGCCCCTGCCCAAAGCCAGGAAAAGCTTCAATTCAAGCGCGTCGCTTTTCTCGGCGACAAGTTCCTCCTCGATTGCGAGCCGGACGTGATGGAAGGCTTTCGCCGCGTGATCGGCGAATTGCAGGCGCTGGGGCTCGAGGCCCAACCCATCGATCCCGAGTGGTGGAAGGATTCCGTAGAGATCTTCGCGCCGTTGCAGGCATCGGAAGCTGCGCTGGTGCACGCGGGCCACTTCGAGCTCTGCGAACCCGCCATTCGCGACCGTCTGAAGTGGGGCGCCGGCCTCACGCCCAGCGAAGTGGCCTCGTTGCGGCAACGTCACGCCGAATACCGCGCGCGTATGGATGAGATCTTCGCCGCACACCAGCTGATTCTGCTGCCCTCCACTCCGGTGGCGCGCCTCGCGGCTGGGGCGGACCACAGCCAGACGCGCAGCCGTCTGCTGCGCTACACTGCGCCGTTCAGCCTGGCCGGCGTGCCCGCGGTTGCCATCCCCTGCGCCCACGGCGGCATGCAATTAGCAGCTGCGCGTGGTTGCGACGAGTCGCTGCTGGCGCTGGCCGCTCAAATCGGCGCGCAAAGAAATGCGGCCTCAAAATCCTGATGGGCTATAAGAGTTGCTGGATGGAATGTGGGCTAGCTCCGCCAACTCCGCTAACACCGCTAGCTCCGCTTGTCTCAACCTAGAACGGCTTTTCCGTCAGGAACGGCTCGGGCTTCATGGTCCCATCGCGCTGCTTCACCAGCATTTGCACCTTGCCCTCGGCGGCCTCGAGCTCCTGTTTGCAGGCAGCTGACAGGTTCACGCCCTCTTCGAAGAGCTTGAGCGAGTCCTCGAGCGCCAGATCGCCCTTTTCCAGTTGTTCGACAATGCTTTCGAGCTTCTTGAGCGATTCTTCAAAGGAAGGCATGGGGTTCACCTCTTGCTTTTATTTTTCCTGCGGCAGCGCCCCGGCAATCACTTCCGCCGCCACGTCGTAATGGCCGTACGGCGCGCTCACCTGCACGCCCTGCACGTACGGACGCACCGCCGCCACCATCTCCCGGGCGATCTGGATTCCTTCGGCCCGCGCGGCCTCCGGCGTATCCGCCTGCGCCATGCGCAGCATAATCTCCTCCGGCATGGCAATGCGCAGGTCGTTCTTCATGTATTCGGCGTTGCGCAGACTGGTGAGCGGCCAGATGCCGGCAATGATCGGAATGCGATGGTCGCCAACCCGTTCCAGAAACTCTTCCAGCAAGCGCAGATCGAAGACCGCCTGTGTAATCGCGTATTCGGCCCCCGCCTCCACCTTGTAAGCAAACCGCCGCAGCTCATTTTCGATCTCCGGCACCCCGGGATTGGCGGCCACGCCGATGGTAAAGTTCGTGCTCGCGTTGATCGAGTTCGAACCGATGTCGAGCCCGTGATTCAGCCGGTTGGCGATGTTTACCAAACCGATGGAGTCCACGTCAAAGACTTGAGAAGCGTCAGGATAATCCCCCTGCTTGGGCGGTTCGCCGGTAACGCACAGAATGTTGCGCAAGCCGATGGACGACGCCCCCAGCAGATCCGACTGGATCGAGAGCAGATTCCGGTCGCGGCAGGTGTAATGCAGAATCGTCTCCATTCCGGTGTGCTGCTGAATCTGGATGCAGAGACTTTGCCCGCTCATGCGCGCCGAGGCCTGGGCCGCGTCGTACACGTCGATGGCGTCCACGCCCAGCCGCGCCAGAAATTGCGCGCCCTCGATTTCTTTGGAGCAATCGATGCCCCGCGGCGGCACAAACTCCACCAGCTTGATGAACGCTCCTTCGGCAAGCAACGCGCCCAGCCGCGAGCGCTGCCCCAGCGTTGCCGGGGGCGTCTCCTTGCTCACCTCCGGCGTCGCGCCAGTCACCGTCACGCGGGTTTGCTCGTCCATGGCGCGGATGGCCGAGCGCATGGCGCGGATGTGATTCGGGGTGGTGCCGCAGCACCCACCCACAATCTGCACGCCTGCCGCAACGGCCTTGCGCGCAAAGCTGGCCATGTACTCGGGCGAGCAAAGATAGACATTGCGGCCTTCAATGGCCCGCGGCACGCCGGCATTGGGCATGGCCGCCAGGGGCAGCCCGGTTGCCGCGCGCATGGCCTCCACGGCCGTCAAAACTGTAGCCGGACCGGTGGAGCAGTTCACGCCCACGGCGTCTGCGCCCCACTCGGTGAGCAAAGCCGCAGCCTGCGCGGGCGAAGCGCCATCCAGGCACTCGCTTTCGTCATCCACCGTGACCATGACCAGCACGGGCAGATGCGGAGCCACCGCCTTTGCAGCTTCCAGCGCCTCATGCGCCTCGTTCAAGGCCGGCATGGTCTCCACAATCAAGAAGTCCACGCCGTTCTCGGCCAAGATGCCGATCTGCTCGGCAAATGCCGCGCGCGCTTCGTCCAAACCGGTTTTGCCCAGGGGCTCCAAACGCACGCCCAGCGGGCCTACCGAGCCGGCAACCCACGCCGCAACTTCCGCGCCAAATTCAGTATTGCCCGCCTGCTTTTCCTTCAGCCGATCCACCGCTTGCCGCGCCAGGCGCACGCCCGCGGCGTTGATCTCGGCCATCTTTCCCGCCAACCCGTGACGCGCCAGCCGAAAGCGGTTGGCGCCGAACGTATTGGTTTCAAGAATCTCCGCACCGGCCTGCAAATACTCCTCATGCACGCCAAGGATCAGGCTGGGGTTCGAAAGGTTCAGCTCGTCGTAACAGCGGTTGACGAAGATGCCACGCGCGTAGAGCACCGTGCCCATGGCGCCGTCGGCAAGCACGGGGCGGTCGGCAAAAAGCTCTGTAAAGCGGGTCATTCTGTTGTCATGCTACCGCATTGCCGGCGCAATTGTATGCAACCTTGCTGCAGTTCCTGCCGGACTTTGCCGCGGCCTGCCGGGCCTTTCCTGGCGGCGCGCGCCCCTGTTTCCACAGCCGGAACCGCACGCGGAGGCAACTCCCTCGCCCGGGCCGCTCCGGGACCCCGAGGAACCGGGTGGCTTTGTTATACTTCGGGAGTCATAACCTGCGTGGAAATCGCTTTCGTCTGCTTTGATTTGAACGATTTCCGTGTGCGCGCAATGCTATTTCTGTGTCGCGGCGGCGAATTGCGCCGCTCCATCAATCGAGGGTTGGGATTTTGAAGAAGAAGAGCCTTTGGATCAGTGCCAGTGCAGCTTTGGCAGCAGCAGCCGCGCTGGCCGGTTGCGGCAGTACCTCCTATTTCGACGGCCGCGTGTTGCCGCCCAGCGGGCTCACGAACCGCGTCGTCATTGCCATCCAGAACCCCGGCGTCCTGTCCAAAGGGGCGCTGCAGATTGTCGACGCCTACTATGACGAGCGCAGCAATTACAACGGTACGCCGGGCTCATTTTCCATTGCCGGATTCGGCGGCGCGCTCCCCATCACCATCCAAAGCATGCCTGAAGAGCAGTTCGGCGCTGTATACGGATCGGGCGATGGAAGTTTTACTCTCGTCAATTACGCGAGCGAAAAGACCACAGGCACCGTCAGCAACCTTCCCGTTCCGTCGTCCAGCATCTTCATTACCCGGAACGGGGCTTACGTCTTTGCCGTCAGCCAGCCGTCGCATCAGTTCACCATTGTGAATCAATCGGGGGGCAGTTCTCTCGGCCTGGCGCTTGCCAACGGGTACCGCGTAAGCGTCAATCCCGGCGGATCTGTTGCGCTGGCCTTCGTTGAGAACTCTCCTTACGTCTACTACCCTCGCCAGCTCTCCGCCGCGCAAACCGTCAACTATTCCGGCGGTCCTTCCACGTGGCCCAAGGCCGCGGTCGACTGCGAGCCGCAGAATGGCCCCTATTGGTGCCTGTTTCAAATGCAGAGTCCCGATCATGTGGACGCCACCGGCAATTACTACGGCGCGCCGCTCACCTTCCATCACCCCATCAAGGCTGTCTTTTCGTCCGACGGCAGCACGGCATACATCCTGAGCTGCGGGCCGGAGTGCGGAGGCGCCGCCGCCGCTTACACGCGGGTTCCGATTGCGCCCATGATCTTTCTCCAGGGCCAGCAATCCGGGCTCTTGCCAACCACCAGCGCTCTCGCCAGCGCCACCGTTCCCATCCCCGGCGGGGCGAGCAACGCGCTGGTCGACTCAACCACCATGTACGTGGTGGGCCAATCGCCGCAGCTGATCAACGGACAAACCCTCTTCGGCGGCAATCTGACCGTGGTCAATCTGGCCAGCAACACCATCTCAAGCAGCACTGCCATCAGCGACGGGCAGCCCGGCACCATGAACCGCATCCTCGAGGGCGACGACAATACTTTGTGGATTGCGATGACCGGCTGCACCAACGGCGTGCGCTTTGCGACCAATTCCGCCGGCGGATACGGCTGCCTGACGATGTACAACACTGCCACCAACAAGGTAACGCTGATTGAGCCCTACATTGGCGACGCAACCGGCATTGCCGCGGTTACGGGCCTGCACAAGCTCTACGCGGCCGAAGGCGGGCAGGTGTACATTTACTCCACCGTCGATGGCTCGTCGATCAACAACGAGTTCGTAACCGTGACAGGCACTGCGTACGATGTGGCCTACATGGATGCCATCACCGACGCCGACAACACCGTCTACTGATCCTTTCCGTACCCGAAGATGCGCTCCGTGCCCGAGAGTTCGTCCCGTGCCCGAGAATTCGCCCCGTGCCCCATCCTTTTCGCGCTTTTTGCGAAAAGGGTGGGAACGCACTGCAGCTTTCCTCGCCGTCGAGCTTCCTGTAAGAATGTCGTAGGATAACTCCCATGCCTCCTGAGGCCATCGACTTCCGCGCCGACGTTCTGGCTATCGCCGCACACCGCGACGACGTGGAGCAGACCTGCGGCGGCACGTTGCTGCGCATGGCGGCGCGCGGCCTGCGCACCGCCATCCTCGATCTGACCCAGGGCGAAGCCGGAACCCGCGGCAGCGCCGAGGAGCGTGCTCGCGAGGCCGAAGAAGCCGCGCGCATTCTGGGCGTTGGCTGGCGGCAGGCGCTCACCCTGCCCGATGGCGCCATTGAGAACACCCTTGAAAACCGCATCGCGGTCGTTCGCGTTCTCCGCCAGCTTCGCCCCCGTGTGGTGATTCTTCCCTACTGGCAGGCTCGCCATCCCGATCACGCCGTCACCGGGACGCTTGGCTACGACGCCTGCTTCCTCGCGGGCCTCAAACGGATCGACACCGGCTTGGATCCGCATCGGCCCTTCAAAATCGTCTACGCCAGCCTCTATGCCGACGTCCGCCCCAGCTTCGTCGTCGACATCACGCCGTTTATCGAACAGCGGCATCAGGCCCTGATGGCCTATCGCTCGCAATATGCCAACCAGTCCGCCGGCAGTGGCCTCTTCGTGCCCGAGGAAGAAATTCGCGAACGCACGTTTGCCGAAGCACGCCACTACGGCCTCCTGGCCGGCGTCCGCTACGGCGAGCCGTTTGTCCAAAAGGAAGTCGGCCTCGTCGACGATCTCACGCTCCTTGCCGTGCAATCAATCTGACGACCCACCTCGAAATCCGGAGGGCCATCATGCCGCAAACCTGGAACCCTGAAACCTACAGCCGCGACGCTGCGTACGTTCCGCAGCTCGGCAGCGGCGCGCTGGAGTGGCTCGCTCCCGAAACCGGCGAGCGCATTCTCGACCTGGGGTGTGGTGATGGGCAACTGACGGAACGCATCGCGGCCAAGGGCGCAATCGTTACCGGCATCGACGCTTCGTCGCAGATGGTCGCCGCCGCCCGCGCGCGCGGCATCGCTGCTCAGGAAGGCTCCGCCGAGTCGCTGCCCTTTGCCGATCGCTACTTCGACGCGGTTTTTTCGAACGCCGTACTACACTGGGTGCGCGGGCAGGACGCCATGATGACTGAAGTGCATCGCGTGCTGCGTCCGGGCGGACGTTTCGTCGCCGAGATGGGCGGCCACGGCAATATCGCCGCCATTCGCGTCGCGTTCGCTGCTGTGCTGGCACATCTGGGCTTTGACGAGTTGGGCCGGCACGACAACTACTTCCCCACATCCGATACATACGCTCGTAGCCTCTCCGCGCACGGTTTTGCGGTCGATCGCATGATTCATTTCCCGCGTCCAACTCCGCTCGGCGCTGGCGGCATGGTCGCATGGTTGAACATGTTTCGCCGCGGCGCGCTCGATGCCCTGCCCAAAGATCTGCGCGAAACCGCAGTCGCGAAAACCGTGGCTCTGCTCGCGCCCACCTTGTGCGACGAAGAAGGAAACTGGACGGCGGATTATGTGCGTCTGCGCTTTATTGCAACGACCTGATTGCATGATTTCGCGGCGGCTGAATAGTAACGCCGGTCTCCTCACCGGCTGTCGTGCAGGCGTCCCCGCCCGCACTCGTCTCAGAAGCAATACTCAATCGTCAGGCCAGAGCATTAGTTGCGTTTTGAAATCAATTTCCTGCTAACTTCGCGCAAATGTTTTTTGCTTTTTTCGCAAACTCTCTTGCATTTGCTCGTCACTTATGGCAAAGTATCTTCTGCGTAGGAGAACGCCCGATGATAAACAAAACGCAAAATTCGACGCGTAGGCTGGAACCATCCGGCCGCCGGGCACAGTGTCTCTCTGTTTCGTAACCCTTTGCGGTCAGCATCCTGCGCATCCCGTATGAACATTGGTTTTTCCCGAGTGGCGTAGAAGCCAGTTTCATCGCCTTGAAAACGTCACGCTGTCTTCGTCTGTTCCCTCGGGGAACTCGAACTACGTTTCTCGCGCAGTGTTTTCCGTTGACGCCCTGATAACTCACTTGGCGTTATGAGGAAAGCTTTGTCTCTAACTAGGAACTTAGTAAGTTGTTGCACCGGTGGTGTAGGCAGCGGTTACTTCTTAAGCCGAAGGTTGTGGGTTCGAGTCCCACCCTGCATGCAAATGCAGGTAGCTCAATGGCAGAGTATCGGAAAACACCGCAGCCGCTTGTTCCCCGGCGCGAACTTTAAACCGGCGAGACTCTCGCCCAAAACAGGGAAAAAACCGGTGGTGTAGGCAGCAGATACTTCGGGAGCGGAGGATGCGGGTGCGAATCCCGCCACGGTCTTGGATCGCGTCGTTCAATGGCAGGACATTCGCTTAAAAACTGTTGCCGCTTGTTCCCCGGTTTGAGTATTGCAACGCACTTGTCCAAAACCAGGAAAGCGACCGGTGGTGGTCGTAACGGATACTTCGACGCTTCCCTGAGGGAGGCAGTGGGTTCGAATCCCGCCCGGGGCCTTCGGGCTCCGGATGCTCGATTGGCGAGCACCGAGAGCAACACCGTTACATTTGTTCCCCGGTCATAACCTCCGGCAAAGCCGGATTAGAAAACGAATTGCCATGAGCAAGTTGAAAGTGAAAAATGGTACGCCGGTCGGTAACGTCCACCTGTGCCGCAACTGCAAGAATGGCCAGTTCACCGTCGGCTACCGCGAATCCGACGTGCTGGTGATCTGCACCAACGCGAGCCCGGCAAGGTTGGTTCCATTTCCTGTGCACGAGTGCACAGACTTCTGGGACCGCAATCGTCCGGGCTATGTCGAAATGACCAAGCTGGCGCTGAACTTCAGTGAAGGCCACAGAAAGGCCATCACCGGCTTTCGCAATAGCGGATTCGCGCGCATTCCCGTGGTCGCCGAAGGCGAGCCCGAGGAGGAAGAAGACGAGGCAGCCATCAGCCGCTGACCTCAAACCAAAACCAGACAAACTGCCGGTGGCGCAGGGCACGGTTACTTCTGGATGCACGCAGGTTCGACCCCTGCCGCAAAGCATTTTGTGCGATGCGTTCCGCGTCCGAAAATTCCCCGGCGGCATTTATTCTTGATATTCGCAAGGAAAGGAGGCGCACCATGCGCCTGAACATCTTCAAGCCCAAGCCCCGCCCCCGCACCCACGAGGGAGCACGAGCCCGCGTCATCACGCCCGAGCAGGCTCTGCGCCGCTCCGTTCTCTCCTGCATGTTGTGGGAGGGTGAGTTCTACGAGGATGGCGTACAGATCGCCGGCCGCATTCACGAGCTGGTGCCGCAGGTGGAGGCGGAAAAGGTAGCCGCGCTGGCTGTCGAAGCACGCGAGCGCATGAAGCTGCGCCACGCGCCCCTGTTGCTGGTGCGCGAAATGGCGCGCTACGCGACCCATCGCGCCCTTGTCGCCGAGACCCTGGAGCGCGTAATTCAGCGCGCCGACGAGTTGAGCGAGTTTGTCGTCATTTACTGGGCGATGGGTCGCCAGCCTCTCTCCGCGCAGGTGAAGAAGGGCCTCGCGTCTGCGTTCGGCAAGTTCGACGAGTACGCGCTGGCCAAGTACGACCGCGCCGGCGCCGTTCGCCTGCGCGACGTGCTGTTCCTTTGTCACGCGCGTCCTGTGGATGAGACGCAGGCCGCGCTGTGGAAGCGGCTTGTCGATAACCAGCTGGCCACGCCCGACACCTGGGAGGTTGCTCTCTCGGCTGCCGGACGCGGCGACACTCCCGAAGGCGATCGCGCCGTTGCCAAGCGCGACGTGTGGCAGCGTTTGCTCGCGGAGCGCAAGCTCGGAGCTCTGGCCCTGTTGCGCAACCTGCGCAACCTGCGCCAGGTCGGCGTGAGTGAGGACCTGGTTCTGGCCGCGCTTGCGACCATGAAGACGGACCGGGTTCTGCCCTTCCGTTTCCTGGCGGCCGCGCGCAACGCGCCCCAGTGGGAGCAGCCGCTCGAGGCGGCGATGTTCCGCGCGCTTGACGGTCGCACCGCGCACTTGCCCGGGCACACCGTCCTGCTGGTCGACGTCTCCGGCTCCATGGAGGCGCCGCTCTCCAGCCGTTCGGAGATGCGCCGGACCGATGCTGCCTACGGACTGGCCATTTTGCTGCGCGAGATCGCGGAGAAGGCAACGATCTACACCTTCTCCGATCACGCGAAGCTGGTGGCGCCGCGGCGCGGCATGGCATTGCGCGACGCGCTTGAAGCGAGCCAGCCGCACTATGGCACCAACCTGGGCCACGCATTGGCCCACGTTGAGGCGGAATGCCACAGTGGCTACGACCGGCTCATCGTGATCACCGCCGAGCAGTCGCACGACAATGTGCCTGCGCCGCGCGGCAAGGGCTATGTGATCAACGTAGCTTCGAACCGCAACGGTGTGGGATACGGCGCGTGGAGCCACATCGACGGCTGGAGCGAGGCGGTGGTGGACTATATTGCCGAGCTCGAGACCGCGCAGGCCGAGTAATCGCTCCTCCGTCAACGTCGCAAACAACATCGGGGAGCAGCCCAATCGATTTTGGATTAAGGGCCGCTCCCCGATTCCTTTTTTGCGATGACGTCGTTAGTCGGCAGCCAGCAGCTTGGTGCGGAACAACAACCCAGCCGCCGCGCCGCCCGCGCTGGGAAACAACAGGAATAGCCACAACTGGCTGAGCGCATGCCCGCCGGCAAACAGCGCCGGCCCCAGGCTGCGTGCCGGATTCACGCTCACGCCCGTGATGTGAATACCGAAAAGGTGGATCGCCACCAGCGTAATGCCGATCGCCAATCCGGCAAAGCCCGCGGGCGCGCTCTTCTGCGTTGAGCCCAGAACCACAATCACAAAAATCATGGTTGCGAAAAACTCAAAGAGCATCGCCGATGCCGAGTTGTATCCGCCCTGGTAGCCGGGCCCCCATCCGTCCTGTCCCAGCCCGTTGGCCGCAAGGTTATACCCTGCACTACCCACGGCAATCACCAGCAACACCCAGGCCGCAAGAATCGCGCCCACGCATTGCGCTACCCAGTAGCCGATCATGTCCTTGAGGCTCATCCGGCGCGCCAGCCACACTCCCAGGCTTACCGCCGGATTGATGTGACAACCGGAGATGGGGCCAATTCCGTAGGCCGCGCCGATGAGCGCCAGTCCAAAGGCGAACGCAATGCCCACAATGCCGACCAACCCGGGAACCCCACCGGTGATTACCGCCACTCCACAACCAAAGAACACCAGGATAAAGGTGCCCACAAGTTCCGCGAAGTATTTCTTCATGCTTCCTCCTCGGTAATGTGAAAAAGATTTGCGAGATTCCGGACTCTGCAACGCCATCCACGCCGTGCCGCTGTGCCGGGATTGTGCGTGTGCCAAAGCGCGAACGCAGTTTTGCAGAACCGCGTCGGCACAGTCAAGAAAAAATCTGACTTTCCTTCCGCGCCGGACCGTGGAAAACTCGGGCGTTTCTGCGCTCTTCTTCCATCGCAATCAATCACCGAGCAGTCCGCGGCAGCGTCGCGCTCCCTTCGCTAACAAGTCAATTCGATTTCGTCTTGAAAGGGCGCGACTTCAGTCGTGCCGCAAATGACGCTCATTGAAATGGGGCTTCAGCCCCTGAGGGAAGACTCTTTCAAGCTGACCTGCTACGCTCCCTTCTCATTGTGCTAAGGTTCAAGCGTGAGCGTTGGCGCGCCAATAAAGGCTGAAACAAAGTGCGCAAAGCCGCGGCTTTTGCCTGGCCTGGCGGTAAAAGATGGCCTCATCCGCCACCCCTTCGACCTGGAGTTTGGTGTACGCACCAGTGGGCTCGTCGCCGGCCGTCATCTCCACGCCGGGCACCGGCACGATCGCCACGTGACGGCGTACTACGCGGTTGCGCCTTCGGTCTTTCAGGGAATTCTGGTGCGCTGGCGGAGATGCCGACCCACTCCGCCAATCGATGCCTACACATTTGTCGATCTCGGCGCTGGCATGGGGCGCGCTTTGCTGCTGGCCGCCGCGTATCCATTTCGCGCCGTATTCGGCGTCGAATTGCACCCCACGCTGGCGCGGATCGCGCGCAGAAATCTTGCTCTGTGGCGCGCCGCCGGCCGCACCCGCGCGCCCATGCGCATGCACTGTCGCGACGCCGTCGATTTCCCGCTTCCGCCAGGGCCGTGCCTGGTTTTTCTCTTCAACCCCTTTGGCGCGCCCGTGCTGCAGCGGCTGCTGCAAATGTGGAAACAAAACTCTGCCGCGCACGCCGGTCAACTGGATATTCTGTACGTCAATGACGAGCAGAAGAACGTGCTCGCCTGTGAGCCCGGATTTGAACGCCTCTTTCGCGGCCAGATTCGCCGCTCGCACGCCGATGCCGTCGCCGATCGCACCATCCTCTCGCAGCAGCCCGGCGGCGAATACGCGGCCCCGGGATGGGAAGACTGCTCGATCTATCGATGGAAAGGCGGAGGGAAAGGGATTGAGGATTAGCGACCAGAGATGAGCAAGTTGTTTTCGGAAAATTGTTCTCGCGCGACCGGCTCGCAGTTGCTCGCTACAGAAACGTCCCCTGTTTTCTGTTCCCTGGCTCCTGATCTCTGATCCCTGCTTTTGACATGAGCGAATCGCATCTGATCCTCGGAATCGGCGAACTGCTGTGGGACATTGTGCCCGACGGCATGCGACTGGGCGGCGCGCCTGCCAATTTTGCCGTCATGGCCGGCAGGCTCGGCAATCACGCTGCAATCCTGAGCCGCATTGGCCGCGACGACCTGGGCCGCCAGGCCATTGAACGTCTGGGACCGATGCCCGTGGACACCAGCTTCCTTCAAGTGGATCCGCTCCACGAAACCGGCCGCGTCACAGCCAGTCTCGAAGGCGGCGAGCCGCACTACACCATTCACGAGCCCGCGGCGTGGGATTTTCTTGATCTCTCCGACAAGTGGGTGCAACTCGTTGAGCGCGCCGACGCCATCTGCTTCGGTTCGCTCGCGCAGCGTAGCCAGCAGGCGCGGCAAACCATCCAAACGCTCGCTGCGCAAACCTCGTCCATCTGCATTCGCGTCTTTGACGTGAACCTGCGCACCCCGTTCTACTCGGCTGAGGTCGTGCGCGAATCGATGGAATTGGCCACTGTGGTCAAGATGAACGACACCGAAGCGCCGCTGGTGTTGGACCTGCTTGGCCTGACCGCCGCTGAAGCGCCCGTCCCCGGCGAGACGTTATCCACGCCGGAGTATTTGCGCGCGGCAGCCGAGCGCCTGCTGGCTGAGTTCCCTTCCTTGCAACTGGTTGCGGCTACGCGCGGCAGCCGCGGCAGCCTTCTGGTAACGCGCGACGAGTGGGACGAGCATCCCGGATTTCCCATTCACGTTGCCGACGGCATCGGCGCGGGAGACGCTTTCACTGCCGCCATAACTCACTACATGCTCCACGGCGCCGGCCTGGCCACGCTCAACGAAGCCGGAAACCGCTGGGGCGGCTGGATGGCCTCGCAATCCGGCGCCATGCCCACCTTGCCTGACGCAGTCCGCGACGCAATTACGCTCGCCATCGAGCGAACGGCAAACTGAAAAACAGCTTCTAGCCTCTAGCTCCTGGCTCGATTGCAGACGCACTGACGAATCTTGCCAAAAACGGGAGCCTCTAGCTCTGCCAGCGGATCTGCCCTGCGCAAAATAGCTGGAAGCTAGTGGCTAGGAGCTTGCGAAGCATCGGATGGCATGGCAGTGTTCGGTAAGCTTTTTCCAGATTGTCAGCCACGCAGCCCCCGCAGTACGATTGCGGGGTCATGATCAAGACCTCCGCAGTCGTCGCATTCTTTGCCGCCCTTGTGTTCTCCTTCACCCTGTCCGCCCAGGCGCCATCGTTCAACATTCAGGCAGACCACCCCGTCGCAGCGGTGAGCCCCACCCTCTATGGCCTCATGACGGAGGAGATCAACTACTCTTACGATGGCGGCATCTACGGCGAGCTCGTGCGCGATCGCACGCCCAGCCACTCTTGGGACGCGCTCGACATCTGGCCCATGGTGGCGCGCGGCAACGCGGTGGTGAATGTGTCGACCGACGACGCCACGGGCCCAAGCGCCGTGCTCACACGCAGCCTCCGCATCAAAGTCTCCGCGGCCACTCCCGACGCACCCGCAGGCATTGAGAACGGCGGCTATTGGGGCATCCCTGTGCGCCCGCACACCGTGTACACGGGATCGTTCTACGCCAAAACGGATGCCCCCGGTCTTCCCGTCACCGTGACCCTGCAGAACGATCAGACCGGCGTGGTCGCGGCGTCGGCCACCATCGCTGGCCTCACCGGCGAATGGAAGCAGTTCACCTACACGGTCAAGACAAACGATGTGCCGGTTTCGTCGAACAACCATCTTCTCCTCACCATCGCGCGCCCGGCCACGGTGTGGTTCAACCTGATCTCGCTCTTCCCGCCTACCTATCACGCGCGTCCCAACGGCAATCGCATCGACATCATGGATAAGCTGGCTGCCATGCAGCCGAAGTTCCTCCGCATGCCCGGCGGCAATTATGTCGAAGGCAACCACATCGCCGACCGCTTCGACTGGAAGAAGACCATCGGCCCCTGGACCGACCGTCCCACGCATCCAAGCCCCTGGGGCTATCGCTCCTCCGACGGCATGGGCCTGCTGGAGTTTCTTGAGTGGTGCGAAGACCTGAAGATGGAGCCCGTGCTTGCGGTGTATGCCGGCTACTCTCTTGCGCAGGACCACGTCGATCCCGGTCCCGCGCTCGAACCTTACGTGCAGGACGCGCTCGACGAAATTGAGTACGTGACCGGCGGCCCCGACACCAAATGGGGCGCGGTGCGCATCAAGGACGGTCACCCGGCCCCGTTCCCTTTGCATTACATCGAAGTGGGCAATGAAGACCAGTTCGACCGCTCGCGCTCGTATGACGGCCGCTTCGCGCAGTTCTACCACGCCATCAAGCAGCGCTATCCGAATTTGCAGATCATCGCCACCACGCCCGTAAAAGGCGTTACACCCGACGTGCTTGACGAGCACTTTTACATGTCGGCGCAGCAGTCATTCAGCGATGCTCACCACTACGACGCCGCCGATCGTAAGGGACCGAAGATCTTTGTCGGTGAGTGGGCCACGCGCGAGGGCGACCCCACGCCGAACCTCCAGGCAGCGCTCGCCGACGCGGCCTGGCTCACGGGGCTCGAGCGCAACAGCGATCTCATCATCATGGCCAGCTACGCGCCGTTGTTCGTCAATGTGAATCCGGGCGCCATGCAGTGGGCTCCCGATCTCATCGGCTACGACGCACTCACCTGCTACGGCTCGCCCAGCTACTGGACGCAGGTCATGTTCTCCACACATCTCGGAACCGAAGTAGTCGCGAGCACGCTTGACCGTGCTCCCGCCCGCATCTACGCATCTGTCACGCGCAACAGCCAGACGCACAAGATTTTCGTGAAAGTCGTCAACGCAACGTCAACCGCACAGCCCCTTGCCATCACGCTCACCGGCGTCGCTAAAGTCGCGCCGCAGGCCACGCTCACCACCATGAGCGGCAAGACGCCCAACGCGACCAACAGCATTTCGCATCCCGACGCGGTCAAGCCGGTGGAGCGGAAAGTGCCAGTTGCCGGTCTCAAGTTCGCCCAGACCTTCGCGCCGTATTCGGTGAACGTGCTGGAGTTGAGCTACTGGTAACGGAGTAGAAAGGCCACCGCGCCGCTTAGTTTAATGACCGAACAGAACATGAAAGAGTCGGCGATTTGAAGACTAGACATAAGTGCATGATTATTGGATTTGCTTCAATAGCCGTCTTGGATTTGGCTGGGTTCGTTACGATGGTCGCGAACCCGGACCTGACCGCCAGGGTGATTCCCGCACTTTTTGGCGTTCAGATTTTCGGATTTGTCGCGATTGCTGTCATTGTCGCGACAAGCAGACGGGAATACATCTCGGCAGAGGAAGCAGACAAAGATTTTGCGGGAATAGGGCGGCAATGGGTACCGTGGCTGTTTGGCTTTCTGGCGCTGCTTAGCTTCTTGAGAGTTATTCTGGCTCTCCTTTACATAGCAGGTGAAGAGGGGCACAGCCATTCCTGGTTCAGTCCCATTGCTGGGGCCGCAATGGGGTGTTTCTTTCTCTGGGTGGCCGTTAAGACAAAACCATTGGCATTAAACGGAAAGCCAAAGGAAAGAACCGGCGGCCCGAATGGCGGACTGTGATTCTGCCAAAGCCAAGAGCGCGAGTCGTCTGACCATTCAAAAACAGCTTCCGGAATTCAGCAGATAAATCACTCGCAACTCTACCCCTCAGGGTGTATAACTCTCTGGCGCGCCGCAGCCGGATGAAGATCACATCCAAAAGTCTGCCGCACGCAGCGCTGCCCAAAGGAGCTCATCATAATGCTGCGCAGTCTTCTCCTCGCCGCGGCCTGTCTTGCTCCTCTGCCGGCCTTTTCTATCGCCGCCCAACCCGCGCAGCCCGCCCCTCCAAAGACCTGGGTCGACAAGGACACCGGCCATCGTGTCTGGCGGCTCACCGATGAACCCAACTCCGGCGGCTTTTACTTCAATGTCAACGCCTACTCCCCCGACCTAAAGACCATGATCTACACCGCGCCCGACGGCATCCATGCCATGGACATGGCGACCAGGAAGACGCGTCTTCTGGTGGCGAATCCCCCGCGCCCGGCCGACGCCCCTCCGGGGCCCAGCGGCTTTTTCCGCTTTGGCGTCCACGCCCTGGTGGCCGGATTCAAAACCAACAGCGTCTTCTACACCCAGACGAATCCCGCGACCAACATCACCTCCGTCTATAAGGTCGACGTGTACACCGGCGTCATTCGCAAGCTCATCGATCTGCCTGAGCGGCGCATGATCGTCTGCATCAATGCTGACGAAACCCTCGCTGCCGGCACCTTCGATGAAAGCAACCGGCCCGACCAGCAATACGGGCAGAGCGCGCCGCCGCAGCCCTCAGGATCACCGGACAATCGCATTGCCAGCCCGGATCAGGGCCCACACAACCAGCCGCCCGACAAGGGCCAAATGATGGAGCGGCGCTTGGCCGCGCGCCTGCCGCTGCAACTTTTCACCATTCGCCTCGAGCCCGGACTCAACGGCGAGAAGCCCGGCGACATCAAAGTCCTGCTCCACTCCACCGATTGGATCAATCACCTGCTCTTTTCGCCCACCGATCCTGATTTGCTGATGTACTGCCACGAAGGCCCGTGGCACAAGGTCGACCGCATCTGGATGATCCACACCGACGGCACCGGCAACACGCTCATCCACAAGCGCACCATGGCCATGGAGATTGCGGGCCACGAATTCTGGGGACTCGACGGCGAAACCATCTGGTACGACTGGCAATACCCCAGGGGCGAGGTCTTTTACCTTGCCGGCTACAACCTGAAGACCGGCAAGCGCACCGCCTTTCACATGGAGCGCGACGACTGGGGCATCCACTTCAACCTGACCAGGGATCTCGACATCTTCTGCGACGACGGCGGCGATCCGGGACAGGTGGCCCGCGCCGCAAATGGCGAATGGATCGAGCTCCTCCATCCGCAAATGCTCACGGTCACCGCGGATACGCTCAACGGCCCGAATTTCTGGCAGCCCGGCGTCTTCCACTCTGAACATCTCGTCAACATGTCGCACCACAACTATCGCCAAGAGCCCAACGTGCGCTTCTCGCCCGACAAGAAACTCGTCATCTTTACCAGCAATATGTTTGGGCCGAGCTACGTCTTCGGCGTCGAGGTCGCAAAGGCCGATCCGTCGGCCACCGGCGTCGAATCCACGCCTGGCCTGGCGCGCCGGTTCAACCCCGTCGACCCCAAGCCGACACATTGACCGTCGCGTCGTAACGCCAGCGTCACTGTATAGCGCCGGCATTTACTTGTAGCGCCGGTCTCCAGACCGGCTGTCGTGCGGGCCTCCAGACCCGCACATCCGCCGCAGCCCGACAAAATGATTGCACCATCCTTTTCTCAGGAAAGTTCGCCATGAAGCATTTCGCTCTCGTTGTTCTCCTCGCCGCCGCAATCGCCTCACCCGCACAACGCTTCGTTTGCGGAAAATCCCGCACGGGCGCAATGTTGCTAACCACAAGCTCCATCTACTCGGCCACCACACCCGGTTTCGATCTCCAGACACTTCCACAAATCGACGCAAAATCCTGTTCCAGCAGCAAGCCATTCTTCTTCTCTGTCGCGCTCCATGAAGGTAGCTACCGCGTCACGGTCACGCTCGGTGGCGCACAGCCCTCTACGACAACGGTCTGGGCCGAAGCGCGAAGGCTCATGCTTGAGAAAGTCGCCGTGAAAACCAATGGCTCCGTCACGCGCAAATTCGATGTGAACGTCCGCGTCCCGGCCATCGCCGGCGATGCCTCGCACGCCGTGCACCTGAAGCCGCGGGAAGTGGACAGCCTGGATTGGGATGCAAAACTCACCCTGGAATTCAACGGCGACCACCCCAGCTTCCGCGAACTTCGCATTGAGCCCATCCATGAAACCACGATCTATCTCGCCGGAGATTCCACAGTGGTCGACCAGGACGTGGAACCCTGGGCGGCATGGGGCCAGATGCTGCCCCGCTTCTTCCGTCCCGGCGTGGTGGTCGCCAATCATGCCGAGTCGGGAGAAACCACGCGCAGCTTCGTCACCGAGCAGCGCCTCGCCAAGATCGTGTCCTTGATCCAGCCGGGCGATTACCTGTTCGTTCAGTTCGCTCACAACGATCAAAAACCTAACGCCGTCTCGCTCGTTGACTACAGGAAGCTGCTCATCGACTACATCGCCCAGGCGCGCGCCAGGGGGGCAACGCCGGTGCTGGTCACCAGCATGAATCGCCGCACCTTCGATGCCGAAGGAGAAATCACCAATTCACTCGCCGGATATCCAGACGCCATGCGCCAGGTTGCCACCGAGCAACACGTCGCATCGATTGATTTGAACGCCATGAGCAAGACACTCTTTGAGGCGCTCGGCCCCGAGGGCACACTCAAAGCCTTCATGCACTATCCCGCAAACAGTTTTCCCAATCAGACGGAAACCATCCACGACGATACGCACTTCAACGCTTACGGGGCCTACGAGCTGGCGCGTTGCATTGAGCACGGCATTCGACAGGCCAGGCTGCCGCTTCGCAAGTACCTGACCAACGATGTACCTGATTTCAATCCGGCAGTGCCCGACCCGATTGGCGCCTTCAGTTTGCCGGCGACGCCCATTCCACCGAAGACGCCCACCGTGACAAAGATTCCGCAGACCTAGCCGTCACTGCCGAACGAAGAACTGTAAACTGACTTTACCGTGATTATCGATCTGGCCAGGCGCGCGCACGATCACAACTGGGAGATGGATCCCATCACGCGCTCCCTGCTCGACACCGACTTCTACAAACTTCTCATGCTCCAGTTCATCTGGAAGCATTTTCCCTCGACGCGCGCCACCTACACGCTCATCAACCGCACGGCTTCGGTGCGCCTCGGCGAAGTGGTCGGCGTCTCACAACTCCGCGAACAACTTGAAGTCGCGCGCCAGTTGCGTTTCCGCAAATCGGAGCTGGTCTGGCTCGCGGGCAACAGCTTCTTCGGCCGCCGCGGCATCTTCGAGCCCGCCTTCCTCGATTGGCTGGAGCACGATTTCCGGCTCTCCGATTACGAACTTTCCGTGCGCGACGGGCAACTGCATCTCCGCTTCGAAGGGCTCTGGTCGGGAGCATCGATGTGGGAGATCTACGCCCTCGCCCAGATCGGCGAATTAAAGACGCGCGCCGCGCTCAAGCACTTAAGCGAGCTGGAGCTCGACATTCTTTACGCGCGCGCCAAGACCCGGCTCTGGGAAAAACTGGCGCGTCTGCGCGGCGTTCCCGATTTGAGCATCAGCGACTTCGGCACGCGCCGCAGGCACAGTTTTCTCTGGCACGAATACGTCGTCAACGCCATCAGCGACACCATCGGCGCGGGTTTTACCGGAACCTCCAACGCGTTCCTGGCCTACAAGCACGACCTTGAAGCCATCGGCACCAATGGCCACGAGCTCCCCATGGCCATGGCAGCGCTGGCTCGCGATGACGAGGAATTGCGCACCGCGCAGTACCGTTTGCTGGAGCTGTGGCAGCAAAGCTACCAGGGCGAGCTGCTCATTCTTCTGCCTGACACCTTCGGCACCACGCAATTTCTGCGCAACGCACCCGACTGGGTAGCCAACTGGACCGGTCAGCGCATCGACAGCAAGGATGCCTACGTGGCCGGCGACGAATACATTGCCTGGCTGGAGCGCCACGGCCGCGATCCGCGCCAGAAACGCCTGATCTCGAGCGACGCACTCGACGTGGAGCAGATTCTCGGACAGCATGCTTACTTCGCCGGATCTCTCCGCAACGGCGCCTCGCCCGACGATTTCCACTCCGCAAGCGATTTTCACGACGCCAGACGATGGGTTCCCAACCGCCGCATCCGCTTCAGCGCCGGCTGGGGCACGATGCTCACCAACGACTTCCGTAACTGCAATCCCCAGGGCAACGACGGCTTCAATCCCGTCGGCCTGGTTTGCAAACTCACTCAAGTCGACGGCCGGCCCGCAGTGAAACTCTCTGACAATGAGTCCAAGGCGCTGGGCGACGCAAAAGAAGTCGAGCGCTATCGCCGCATTTTTGGCGTGGCCGGCCTGGCCGACGTGCCCGTGCTGACATAGCACTCGCCTCAGGGATCTGGGTTGGCGTGCGCCATCCCTTGCGCGCGCCCGACGATTCGAAACTCGCGCCCCACCGAATGTCCAGTCTGTCCAGTCCGGCCTGCTGAACGATGCCGTTCGCCAGACCTCCTAGTCCCCCCATACTTTTATGAGCTGCCTTTCCCACACCTGCGCCCTTTGAATGAGGTGTTCCTCGGATTTATTAACCTGAGAGTAACTGGACGTTCATATTGCCTACTTAGATTGAAAACGGTTTACCCCTCTTTTCTGATTCCGATTCCATCACTCTTGGAGGCAATTCATGAACCACAAATCTGTGTTGAAGTGTCTGTGGGCAGCATTTTTGCTCTCGTGCCTGATGACCCTAAACGCCGGCATGAACCAGCTGCATAGCCAGAGCAGTACGGGTACCATCCAGGGCATCGTCACTGACCCGGCCGGACCGGCGGTGGAAGGCGCCACAGTCGCCGTCCTCAACGAATCTCAGATCGTAAAAAAGGCCACCACAGGCGCGGATGGAAAGTTTGTCATATCCGGTTTGCCGGCCGGGACCTACAAGGTGCAGTTCTCGGCTCCCGGTTTCTCAACCTTCCAGCGCAGCGTCTCCGTCGTCGCAGGCTCAAACACCAGCCTGCCGATCACGCTCTCCATCGCCTCGGTTTCCCAGGAAGTCACCGTCGAGGCTGAAGCCGATACCTCCATCGCCGCCCAGCTCGCTCCCGTAAAGTCGGTGCTTGACGCCGGCTCGGCCCGTACCGAGATCACCAGCAACTATGTCGCTGAATACACCTCGCCAGTGACCGACTTTGCCGACATCATTCAGGCTGCCCCCGGCACTGTCAGCTACACCACCAACGGCATCGGCAACGGCCAGGCCAAAATCTACTTCCGCGGCTTCGTGGACGACGACTACACCATGACCTGGGATGGCGTGCCCTTCAATGACTCGAACGATCCCAGTCACCACTCCTGGGCCTACATTCCCGCCGCCGCGATCGGCCATGTGGACTTCGACCGCAGCCCCGGCACTGCCTCCGATATGGGCCCCTCCAACTTCGGCGGCTCCATTCACTTCTTCTCGCCGGAGCTAAGTGATGAACCGCATGTGCACGCCGAAGTGGCCTACGGCTCCTGGAACACCTACCAGGTCCTCGGCGATATCAACTCGGGCAGCTTCTGGCACAACAAGGCGCATTTCTGGCTGAATGGCGACTATCAGAGTTCGGACGGCTACCAGACCTTCTCACCCAAGCAGAACGTCGCTGCGACCGCCAAGTTGGAGTACAAATTCAGCGACCGCACTTACCTGAGCGTGATCGGCACCGACATCATCGTCGACGCCTTCACCAACAACGACCCCACCCGCCGCCAGCTCCTCCACTACGGCGACAATTACCTCTACGACGGGACCCAGACCAACGCGGCGTACGCGTCGACTTCCAAGTACTACTACGACCCGCAGTTCTGGCGCTTCTCGGTCTACCACGTGCCGAGCTTCTTCTACATCGTCGATTTCAACCACGACTTCGGCAAAAACTGGAAGCTCACAACCAAGTCCTACAGCTACGGCTACTCCAACCATCAGCACTACCAGAACAAAACCGACCAGGACCTGATCACCGACTCGGTGAACACGGCGGTAAAAAATGAGGTCGTCGGCGGCGATGACCAGCCCACCACGTCGCCCTTCTATGTGGCGCAGTCCACGGGTGTGGACAAAGAGAACCAGTATGCCCGCGGCGGCGAGATCGCGGACCTGAGCTATGCGGCCAAGTGGGGCGTGTTCCGCACAGGAGCATGGTACGAGCTCACCAACACCCTCCGCTATCAGATCTACACGGACCCCATCACCTGGGTCGATTCGCCCTATATCGCGAACATCAAGTTCCACGAGCACTTCTACACCACGGCCGTTCAGCCTTATGCCGAGTTCCAGATTGTGGCCATACCGGATGTCACCATCACCGCCGGCGTCAAGGACGCCTTCTATCGCATGAACCTCACCCAGTACGCAGACGGCCATACGGTCGGGCCGCTCACCTGCGCCGCCACCGCTCTCGCGTCTGCCTGCAGTGCCACCACCCAGCACGCGCAGAATTACAACGCCATCCTCCCCTCGATCGAGGCCAACTACCGCCTCAACAGTGAAGCGTCGGTCTACGCTCAGTACGGCCGCGGCAGCATCGCTCCATTCAGCAATATCTTCGACGTGACCGGCGCGCAGGTTGCCGTCACTCCGCCGCCCACCATCGCCGACACCTTTCAGGGCGGCACCGTGGTCAAGCTGAACCGCTTCGCCTGGGATGCGGACGTCTATCACATCCACTTCACCAACACTTACTCGTCCGCAACGGACAATACGGTAGGCGACCCCAATTTCGGCTTTACCTACTACTACGCCAACCCCGACTCCGACACCAACGGTTTTGAATCCGAGGGCAACTACGCCATCACCAACCACCTCAGCTTCAACGCCAACGGCACCCTCGGGGTTGCGAAGTACGAAGCCTCCGCCGGGACGCCTGCCGTCTACGACTCAACCGGCACGTTAGTGACTGCCGCCGGGCCCGCTACTCCAACGGCTTGGGTGGCCTACGCTCCGCACGACACCGAGTCGCTGGGCATGACCTATCAGCAAAGGGGGCTCGACTTCGGCATCTTCGGCAAGCGCATCGGCACCCGCTGGAACGACATCAGCAACTATCACCAAACGGTTCCCATGGCACCGTTCTGGATGAGCAACCTCTTCCTGAACTACAACATCGTAGGGCACTCGATCTTCGATGGCTCCAAGGTCAAGCTCAGCATCGACAACATCTTCGACGACCACAGCATTGTGAATATCAGCGCAGCCAACGACGGCACCACCCTCACGTCGACGACTGTCACCAAATCCCTCGAGGTCACGCAGGACCTTCAGCTCTACAGCCCAAGCTGGGCTGACTCTATCGAGAAGCAGGCCGGCCGCGCAATCATGATCAGCTTCCAGCTCGGCCTCACCCGCCACGAACGCTAACCAACGGCGCCGCGCAATCGCGCTCCGGCACCAAAGGCCTTCCAGCGAACCTTCGCTGGAAGGCCTTTTCCTCTTCAAGTGGGAGTAGTCTGATCTTCAGATGGCCCGCTCCACTGCTCTCTTTGCATCTCAGCTTCGCCACGAGCTCACTGTTCGCAACCGCATCTACGCGCGCGGCCGCGCGCACGTCGAGAGCTACGGCAGCGCTCCCGTCGTCGTGTACGAGCCCGACGGCGCCCGGCACGGCAATTTCTTTGACGCGGCCTATGCGGCCATCCTGGCGCGACCCGAATGGATGCGCCGCTTCGACAAAATCCACGCCCAGGCGGCGCGTTCGCTGCCCAGACCGCCATCCGACCAAGCCCGGCGTTGGCGCGAGCTCGACTCCTCCATGAGCTCCGACGCGCTGCTGATGAACATCTTCTGCACGCCCGGCGTCGCTGAATCCACGGCAGTCCGCGCCATGCTCGGCGTCGACGACGGCGCGGAGCCAATCTTCGGCGCGGAGCCAGTCTTTGGATGGCGAGCTCGCGTTCCGCTCGTAAGCGGACGATTCGACCGCACCGAGGTCGATCTGCGCTTCGGTTCGCTTCTAGTTGAAGCCAAGTTGACCGAGACCGACTTCCAATCACGCTCCGCGGCGATCGTCGAATCGTACCGCGATTTCGACGAAGTATTCGACCGCGACCGCCTGCCCCGCACCGAGATCGCCGCCACGCGCTGGAAGAAGGCGAGCGAATTCCCTGAGAATGCCTCGCAGGAACTGGAAAGTTTAGTCGGCGATCCCGCCCTCTTCTCTCCTCTCGATCCCAGCTTCCGCTCGCCCGGCGAAGAGGGTTATGCCGGCTATCAGCTGATCCGCAACGTGCTGGCTGCGCACGCCGCGGGTGCGAGTTTCTGCGTCCTCCACGACCAGCGCCGTCCCGACCTGCGCGAAGCGTGGTTCGAAGTGATGGCCGCCGTAAAAAGCGCCGAACTGCGCACTCGCCTGAAGGTGCTCACCTGGCAGGAACTGGCCGCACTGCTTCCCGAAGCGTTGCAGGAATTTCTCGATCGAAAATACGGCATCGTCGCGCCGGACCGCGAACCTTCGCCAATAGAGCTGTCATCCTGAGCGGAGTCCGCCGCGGCGGACGAAGTCGACGGATCTGCGGTTGCTTTTGAGGGTGTCTCGGGCCACCACACAAGTCCATAACCCAGAGTTGTGCATTTACCCGTGCCCCATCCTTTCGCCTTTTTCTTGGCGAAAGGGCGGGAAACCACGAAGGCCAGAAGAACAAATTCATGCTGTCAGAGACTTACAGTCCCAGAATCTTCCGATTCCGCTGCGCATCCGCCCCGCCCCCCGCGAAATCGTCAAACGCCCGATCCGTCACGCGAATCATGTGTTCGCGCACAAACGTTGCGCCCTCGGCCGCGCCTACCTCGGGATGCTTGATCGCGCACTCCCACTCCACGACGGCCCATCCCGGATAGTCGTACTGCGCCATCTTGCTGAACACCTGCCCGAAATCGATCTGCCCATCGCCCAGCGAGCGAAACCGACCCGGCCTGTCGATCCAGTCCTGATAGCCGCCATAAACGCCCGCGCGCCCGCTCGGCCGGAACTCCGCGTCCTTCACATGAAACGCGCGCACGCGCTCGTGATAGAGGTCGAGGAAGGCCAGATAATCCATCTGCTGTAAGACCATGTGGCTCGGATCGTAGAGAACGCAGGCGCGCGGATGATTGCCCACAGCCGCGAGGAACCGCTCGAAGGTTGCGCCGTCATGCAAATCTTCGCCGGGATGCAGCTCAAAGCACGCATCCACTCCAGCCTCGTCGAAGGCATGCAGAATCGGCAGCCAGCGCGCTGCAAGTTCCTTGAAAGCCTCGTCGATCAGGCCCGCGGGCCGTTGCGGCCAGGGATAAAAGAAGGGCCACGCCAATGCGCCCGAGAATGTCGCATGCGCAGTCAGGCCCAGGTTGCGGCTCGCCTTCGCTGCCCAACGCAGTTGCTGCACCGCCCATGCGGACTTGGCCTTCGCATTGCCGGCAAGTTCCGGCGGAGCAAAGCCGTCGAGCAGCGTATCGAAGGCCGGATGGCTCGCCACCAGTTGCCCTTGCAGGTGCGTGGAGATTTCCGTCACCGCCAGCCCCGCCCGCGCCGCAATCCCCTTCACCTCGTCGCAATACGCCTGGCTTTCGGCGGCGCGCTCCAGATCGAACAGCCTTCGATCCCAGCTCGGAATCTGGATGCCCACGTAGCCGTGTTTTGCCGCCCACCCCGCCATCCCTTCCAACGTGTTGTATGGCGGCTCATCCCCGGCAAACTGCGCCAGGAAAATTGCCGGCCCCTGAATGGTCTTCATTGTTCGCTCCTCAATGCGCCGCGGCCCCGGGCGTCGCGGCAAGATCGGTGCCCTTGCCCTTCGCGTCTTCGCCGTGGGTGAGCAGTTCGAAAGTCATCATGTGAATGTCCACCGGCTCCGCCACGCTCAAAATATGATCGAGCCATTCGCGCGTCTCTGGCAGCGATTGCCCAAGGCGATTGTGGTACTCGTTATACCCGATTCCAAATGTGTATCCCTCGGCGTAGTGAACCTTGCCCCCGCACACCGTTGCGGGAGCCGGCTCTTTTCTCAGAAACAAATGCGCGTGAAACTCCAGCACTCCGATGAGCCGCTGCTCTTCGCTCTCGTACAGTTTGTCGCCCTGGATATGCGCGGTCTCCGCGGCGGCCATGGTGGCGGCGATGGAGTAGCCCGTGTGTCCCAGGTCGCGGCACGTCTCGGCCGCAATGCCGTTCGTGCTCTCGTCGAACGTGGTCTGTCCGTACCAGCTCTGATGCACCGAGGGATCCGGCGTCCGCGGGTGGTCGCCATCCAGCTTGGCGTTATAAAAGTACGTCGCCACGCGCTTCCGCCACATTCCCTCGGCATGGTTCAGCAGCGCACGATCGTCGGTGAACACCGCAATGCCCATCATGCCTTCAATCATGCTCAGTTCCCAGTTTCCGTTGGTCCGTGGTCCCCCGTCATGAATGTGCGGCAGAATCACTTGGGTAAGCATTGTGCTGAATGCCTGAATGTCTTCCTGCTTCCATCCGGCGTGACTATAGCGGATGATCTCCGCCGCGCGCGGAAATGTCTCCGAGCTCCACGCTGCCTGCAAGGGCGCATTGCTGCCGGTGTATCCCTTCAGTTGCCGTGCATACGTATTCATGATGCGGATCGAGTTGTCCGCATAGCGATGATCGCCGGTAATCCACCACAGCACCGCCTGCAGATACGCAGCGCTCGCGTCGGTATCCTCTGCGTGGCATCCGTGATCGGGACGCGAATACGGGCCGCAGTCAACGATTCCCGTCAGGGGTGGACCCAGCAGCTTGTAATCGAACGCAGCCAGCGGGCTCGCCGTCGCCTTCAGGTACTCGCCGTAGATCGGCTCCTTCTTCTCTTTCACCTGTTGCTCGATGAAGTTCAGTTGTTCCCCGCTCACCAGCACGCCGGGATGCTTCATAGCTTGCGCTTGCGCTTGCGCCTGCGCCACGCCGCACAGCGATCCCAGCACAATTAAGGCACTCAACCGCATTCTTATCGCCGCCTCGCACAGAATTTGCATTTTCAGATTGCAGGGAAGTATAGCAGCCACAACGAGCCTCCCGCACCCGGCCGCACATTCTCCTGCATGCCGAAATTCTTCGTGCCCGCGACACGAAGCTAAAAGCTGAAAGCTGATAGCTATTAGCTGCTTCTAGATCTCCACCCAACCTTCTTTGCGGTTGCTCTCGATGGCGCGCTCGATAAAGCGCATGCCGCGCACGCCCGCTTCAATCCCAGGCAGCGTGGCCGGCAGCGGATGCGCCTGTCCCTGTTTCCACGCCACGAGCGCATCGGCAAACTCGCGATAGAGCACGGCGAAGGCTTCGAGATACCCCTCGGGATGTCCGGCAGGCACACGCGTCACCGCCAGCGCATCCGCACTGAGATAGTTCATCGCCGCATGATGAATCTCTTCCGGCCGGTCGAGCCACTTCACCATCAGCCGGTTCGGATCCTGCTGCCGCCATGCGATCGAGCCCTTCTCGCCATAGATGCGCAGATGCAGCTCGTTCATCTCGCCCGCAGCCACTTGCGAGCAGGCCAGTGTGCCCGCAGCGCCGTTGCTCATACGCAGGAATGCGCTGCAATCGTCGTCGAGCCTGCGCCCCGGCACAACAGTGCGCAATGTCGCGTTGATCGCCGTCACTTTCAAGCCGCTGATGTATTCGAGCAGGTGAAAGGCGTGCGTGCCGATGTCGCCAATGGCGCCGCCAGCGCCGCTCTGTGCGGGATCGGCGCGCCACGCTGCCTGCTTGTGTCCCGTCGTCTCCAGCGGCCCGCTCAGCCAGCCCTGAAAATATTCCACCGCAACTTTGCGAATCGCTCCCAGCTTCCCTGCCGCGCACATCGCCCGTGCCTCGCGCACCATCGCGTAGCCCGCGTAGGTATGCGTCAATCCGTACGGCAAGCCGCTCTTCTCCACCGCGGCCTCCAGCTTGAGCGATTCTTCGTACGTCGCCGTCGCCGGCTTATCGCTCATCACGGGAATGCCCGCTTCAAGCGCCGCCAGCGCGACGGGCAGGTGCACATGATTCGGCGTATCAATCGCCACAAAGTCGATTCCGTCTGCCCGCTTGCGTTCGGCCTCGATCATCTCGCGGTAATCCGCATAGGCGCGCGCGGAGTCGATGCGAAAACCCACGCCCGCCTCCCGCGACCGCTCCGCCGATTGCGAAAACGCACCCGCAACCAATTCGATTTTTCCGTCCAGCTCCGCGGCAATGCGATGCACCGGGCCGATAAAGGCTCCCGGCCCTCCGCCCACCATGCCCATGCGCAACTTGCGTGCTTCCGCCATCGCTTCCTTTTTACTCTTGCTCCCTTGTTCCCTGTTTTTGCTCCCTTGCTCCCTTGTTCCCTCGCTCCCTGCCTTTCAACAGTTCACCCCGCTAGCCAGGTAACCGCCATCCACAATCACCACTTGCCCGGTGACGAACGACGCGGCCTCCGACGCCAGAAAAATCGCAGGCCCCACAATCTCGCGCCCCTTTCCAAACCGGTGCATCGGCGTCCGCATCAGGATCTCGTCACCGCGCGCCGTGCCTTCAACCAGAGGCAGGCTCATATCGGTGGGAAACAGGCCGGGCGCAAGCGCATTCACGTTCACGCCTGTCTCGGCCAGCTCGATCGCAAGCGTCATGGTCATTGAAACCACCGCGCTCTTGCTCGCCGCATAGGGAGCCACCTGATAGAAACCGCGAAACGCCGTCATCGACGCAATGTTGATGATCCGTCCATAACGCGCCGCGACCATGGAGCGGCCGAAAATCTGGCAGGTGCGCATGGTTCCCGTCAAATTGGTCTCAATAATCTTCGACCAGTCCGCCTCGTCCGCTTCGAGCGTCGGCATCTTCTTTGTCGTGCCCGCTCCGTTCACCAGGATGTCCACTTTGCCGAAGCTCTCGATCGTCGCATCGTGCAGGCGCTGGATGGAACCCCGGTTCAGCACGTCGCTCGTGATGCGCAGTGTGCGCCGGCCCAGCGCCTCAATCTCCGCGGCAATGGCATTCACCTGTTCCTGTCGCCGCGAGCTGGCCACCACGTCCGCGCCCGCAGCCGCATACCCCAGCGCAATCTCGCGGCCCAGGCCGGTCGTCCCGCCAATCACCACTGCAACCCGCCCGCTCAAATCAAAAAACTCCAAACCCTTCAACGCATCCTCCCGTGAAATTGTAGCGCCGGTCTCCAGACCAGGGTCCCCAAGAAACGGTCTTTGTTTCTTGGGGTGGTAGACCAGGGTCCCCAAGAAACGGTCTTTGTTTCTTGGGGTGGTAGACCAGGGTCCCCAGGAAACGGTCTTTGTTTCTTGGGGTGGTAGACCGGCTGTCGTGCGGGCATCCACGCCCGCACACTTCATCGAGTGACTACCGCACAAGCTACCGCTGCCATTAGCCTAATTGATCTCTCGCTTGACGGTCTCGCGTGGACCGGCCCACTGACCGCACCAACCCTCCTGCGCTAAAGTATTGTGTGACCATGAACTCTCTGTCGATTCCCGATTCCAACCGCCGCTGGGACTGCCTCAGCCTGGGCGAAGTCATGCTTCGCCTCGATCCCGGCGACATGCGCATCCACACCGCGCGCCATTTCCAGGCGTGGGAGGGCGGCGGCGAATACAACGTAGCTCGCGGCCTGCGCCGCTGCTTCCGACTGCGCGCCGCTGTAGCCACCGCGCTCGCCGATAACCCCGTCGGCCGCCTCGTCGAGGACTTCATCCTCCAGGGCGGCGTCGATACTTCGCTCATCCGTTGGATTCAGTACGACGGCGTTGGCCGCACCGTGCGCAACGGTCTCAACTTCACGGAGCGCGGCTTCGGCGTGCGCGCGGCTTCCGGATGTTCCGACCGCGGCCACACTGCCGTCAGCCAGATCAAGCCCGGCGACTTCGATTGGGAGTCGATCTTCGGCCCCGCGAATGGCTCGCGTTGGTTCCATACAGGCGGCATCTTCGCCGCGCTCTCCGCGTCCACCGCCGAAGTTGCCGTGGAAGCCATGGATGCCGCGCGCAAACACGGCACGCCCATCTCCTACGACCTGAACTTCCGCGATAGCCTTTGGAAAAGCATCGGAGGCAAACCAAAAGCCCAGGAAATCAATCGCGCCCTCGTGGGCAAACTCGACGTGCTCCTTGGCAACGAAGAAGATTTCTCCTCGATGCTCGGCATCGCCATCAAGGGCGTGGGCGAGGACTTCGCCGAGCTGCCCATTGCCGGATACGAAGAGATGCTGCGCGAAGTCGCAGCCGCGTATCCCAACCTCAAGCTCGTCGCCAGCACCTTGCGCACCGCGCAAACCGCCAGCCGCAATGCCTGGGGCGCCATCGCGATCTACGAAGACAAAATCGTCCACGTCCCGCAGCGCGAAATCGACATCCTCGACCGCGTGGGCGGCGGCGACAGCTTCGCCTCCGGCCTCATCTACGGCATGCTCGCCGGCAAAGGCATCGACTGGGCCGTCCAATGCGGCGTAGCGCATGGCGCTCTTGCCATGACCACCCCCGGCGACACCAGCATGGCCTCGCTTGCTGAAGTCGAACGCATCATGAAAGGCGGCTCGGCGCGCATCGCACGCTAGAATCAGCCTCTGGCTTCTAGCCTCTAGCTCCTGGCTTGATTCTGGCTGATTCAACAGTTTCGTTTGGCGAGGAAGAGGCTGGAAGCTAGTAGCTAGAAGCTAGAAGCTCGCAATGAAAGAGTCAGAATTATTGAAGGGTAAAACAATGTCCGAAACCACGCAGCAAATCATCGAACGCGTCGGCCTCATTCCCGTTCTGCGCGCCAAAAGCGTTGCCCAGGGCCGCGCCGTGGTCGACGCCATGATCGCCGGCGGCGTCACCGTCGTTGAAGTCACCATGACGGTCCCCAACGCAGTCGACCTCATCAAGGAACTCAAGAAGGAGTTTGGCGAGGACCTCCTCCTCGGCTCCGGCACCGTCACCACCGCCGATCAAGCCCAGGCCACCATCGATGCCGGCGCGGAATTCGTCGTCAGCCCCAGCCTCCACCACGAAGTCATCGCCGTCACCAAGAAGAACAACAAAATCTCCTGCCCCGGTTCCCTCACGCCCACTGAGGCCATCACCGCGTGGAACGCCGGCGCAGATTACGTAAAAATCTTTCCCTGCTCCGCTGTCGGTGGCGCAAGCTACTTGAAGTCCCTGCTCGCGCCCTTCCCGCATCTCAAGCTCATTCCCACGGGCGGCGTCACGCTGCAAACCGCGGAAAGTTTCATCAAGGCCGGCGCGCGCGCCCTCGGCGTAGGCAGCGACCTCGTCAATCTCGCAGCTATCGACGCGGGCCATCCGGAAACCATCACCGAAACCGCCCGCGCGTATCTCAAGGTGATAGCCGACGCGCGTAAAAGCTAACGCGTCCACAAATATGCCGGCTAAGACCGATCCATTTCGCCTCGACCATCGCATCGCCCTCGTCACCGGGGCGGCAAGCGGCATTGGCGAAGCCACCGTGAAAGAACTCGCCCGCGCCGGCGCAGAAGTCTGGATCGCCGACATCAACTTCCACGCCGCCGAAGCCCTCGCGGCCACACTTCCCAACACCCGCGCACTTCATCTCGACGTCACCAATCCCAAGTCCATCGCCGCATCCCTTGCGCAACTCGAATTCCTCGACATTCTCGTCAACAACGCCGGCATCGGCCACGTGGGCTCCATTGAAACCACCGAGCCCGAAGACTTCGACCGCCTGATGAACGTGAATGTCCGCTCCGTCTATCTCGTCACGCGCGCGTTTCTTCCCCTTCTGCTCGCCGCGCACGAGCGTCACGAGCCCCTGGGCGCGATCGTAAATGTCGCTTCTGTCTCCGGACTGGTCGGCATCAAGCAGCGCTTCGCTTATTGCACAAGTAAAGGAGCCATCGTCGCCATGACGCGCCAGCTCGCCGTCGAGTATCCCAAAACGCTGCGCGTCAACGCCGTCTGTCCCGGCACCGTGCAAACGCCCTTCGTCGAGGCCTATCTCGACAAGTTCCACCAGCACAATAAGGAAGAGATGCGCGCCGAACTCCGCGCCCGCCAGCCCGTCGGCCGCCTCGGCAAACCGGAAGAAGTCGCCTCCGCCATTCGCTATCTTGCCAGCGACGAAGCCGCTTTCGTCACCGGCTCGCTGCTCACCATCGATGGCGGCTGGACCGCCGCCTGATTTCGCGCATCAAGCAGCTGCAGGAGACTACTTATGCATCTGGTTTCATTTTCCGTCGCTGACAGTAACGTGCCGCGCCCGGGCGTACTGCAAAGCGACACCGTCATCGACCTCGCCCCGGTCTACGACGACACTCTCGCCGTGATCGCCGCCGGCATCACCGACCTCAAAAGCGCAGCCGCACACGCGAGCCACAAGCTCAGCGAAATCCGCCTGCTCGCGCCCGTCTCAAATCCCCCGCGCATCTTCGCCATCGGATTGAATTACCGCGACCATGCCGCCGAAGCGAAGATGGCGCTGCCCTCCGCGCCCGTCGTCTTCTTCAAGCTGCCCACGGCCATCGTCGGCGACCAAGACGCAATTGTCCTGCCCCAAAACTCCCGTGAGCCGGACTACGAGGCCGAACTCGCCTTCGTCATCGGCAAGGGCGGCTATCGCATTCTGGCAACGGCGTGGCGGGAACACGTCTATGGTTACACCATCATCAACGATGTGAGCGCCCGCGATGTTCAGCGGGCCACCTCGCAATGGTCCCTCGCCAAAAGCTTCCCCACCTACTGCCCCATGGGCCCCGCCATCGTCACCGCCGATGAAGTCGCCGACCCGCACCAGCTCGCGATTTCACTCAGCATCGACGGCGAAACGCTGCAAAACTCCAACACCCGCGAGCTGATCTTCAAGATCCCCGAGATCATCGAATACATTTCGTCCATCACGCCGCTCTTGCCGGGCGACATCGTCTCCACCGGAACGCCATCCGGCGTGGGCATGGGCCGCACGCCGCAGCGCTGGCTCCAACCCGGCGAAACCGTAACCGTCACCATCGAAGGCCTCGGCTCGCTCACCAATCCCGTCGTTGCCGAGTGAGATTCAAGTTCCCACAAAAATGGGTGCCCCCCGGTCCCTTGCATTTGGGGACCGGGGATGGAACCAGGTCGGTGGATGTAAACATTCGCTGCGACCCCGCTACGCCTGCTCCGCGGCAATCTCTTCCGGATCCATCTGCGATCCAAACCAAGCGTAAAGGGCGATGCCCACAAAGCAAACCGCGGGCACAAGGTAGGCGTCTGCGATGCTCACGCGATCGGCCACGCGTCCCATTGCCAGCGTGATCAGCGCGCCTCCGATAATCGCCATCACGATGCAGGCTGCGCCGCTCTTCGTACGGGCTCCCAAACCTCTAGTGCCCAGCGCGAAAATCGATGGGAACATCGTGGACATCAGGAAGGTCGCGGCGACCAGCGAGTACACGCCCAACCACCCCGGTCTCATCACTGCTACGCAGCAAATCACCGTATTGAGCGCAGCATAGCTTCCCAGCAAGTGTTGTGCGGGTACAAAATTCAGCAGCCACGCGGAAAAGAACCGCCCAGCCGTGAATGCAACCAATGCGCCTGTAAGCCAATATCCCGCCTGCCGCTCCCCAATCCCGGTTCCGGAAATCACATAGGGAATCATGTAGCTCCAGATGCCGACTTGCGCTCCCACGTAAAGAAACTGCGCCCCTACAGCCAAAACAAAATGCCTTCGCTTCCACAGGGGCTTGGAGTGGTCGCTGGCGAGCGAGTCCTCGGAAAAATCAAGACCGGTATGCGGAAAAGGCGTGCGCGCGATAAGAATTGCCCAAAAGAACACGACCGCTCCTAAAACGAGGTAGGGTGCAATCACGCGCAGAGTTTCCGACTTTAGATAGGCATGGTAGGTTCCAGCCACCCGCATGGCCGCAGCCTGGGCGGGTTTCAATTCGATCCCTGAAAAAATAAACCGGCTGCCAATCAGCACCGCAGAGATGCTGCCTAGCGGGTTGAACGCCTGAGCAAAATTCAAGCGCCGCGCCGCGCTGCGAGGATCTCCGATTTGCAAAGTGAAGGGGCTCGCCGCAGTCTCGAGAAAGGCGAGTCCGCTGGCGATCACGAACAACGCCGTTAAAAAGAACCAGTATTTGCCAACGATCGCGGCTGGCCAAAACAATAGGCAGCCTGTGCCGTAAAGGCAAAGCCCGACGAGAATCCCGGCCTTGTATCCCGCGCGCCGCATCAACTGCGCAGCAGGCATGGCTAACAGAAAGTATCCCAGGTAGAACGCGGACTGCACCAGACCCGCTTGAAGCCGGTTGATCTCGAACGACTTCATAAACTGGCGAATCAGAATGTCGTTGAAGTTGTTGGGCACGCCCCACAGAAAAAACAGTGCCGTCACCAGAATGAACGGCAGCAACCGTCCGGCGGGAATCAACGGGGCTTCAAGTTCCTCATGCTGCGACGGCGAATTTCTTTGCCCTGAGTTTCGAGGTTCGGTGGGCCCGACGGAAAAACTCAAAGTATACTTCTCCTTCTGCTCGGCTGTCTGCATAGGGACGCCGGCTCCCAGCCCTGGTTTTCTTCAGCGAGCGGTCTGTTCCCTCTGAGTAGGCACTCACCTTTGTATCGAATCCGCCTTTGTACTGGCAAACTCGTAATCGTTCGCGTTAACGTTACTGCCTCGTCGATGGTGGGCCGCCATCGCTCCCGACACGCCTATAATCTGCGGTGTACCGCCAGTCTCTCGATCCCAGGCCTCCGGTGAGCCACCTTGGCTCGCTGGGGTGGGAGATTGGCTATCGTGTGGGCCTCCAGACCCGCACTTCTCATGACCGTCTCCATCGAATCCGCGCGTCGCTTTTATGCCGAGGAGTTGTGCCGCCTCAATGGCATCTCCTCGCCCGCCATCCTCGCCGCCTTCGCAACCGTGCCGCGCGAGCGCTTCGTGGGCCCCGGCCCTTGGGTGATTCAAAGCAGCGGCACCAGTTGGTTCACCGCGGACGCCGACCCCACCCACGTTTACCGCGACGCCCTCATCGTGCTCGACGAAGCCAGGCGCCTGAACAACGGCCAGCCCAGCCTTTGGGCCATCCACCTCGACCGGCTCCGCATTCGCCCCGGCGATCGCATCCTCCACCTCGGCTGCGGCACCGGCTACTACACCGCCATCCTCGCCGAACTCACCGGCCCGCAAGGCAAAGTCACTGCGATCGAAATTGAGGAAGGCCTTGCAACCCGTGCGCGCGCCGCACTCGAGCCCTGGCCGCAGGTCACCGTGGTCCACGCCGACGGCTCGCGCGGCCCCTTCGCGCCCGCCGACGTGATTGTGGTCAGCGCCGGCGCCACCCATCCTCTGCCCGCGTGGCTCGCAGCCGTCAAACCTTCAGGCAAGCTCCTCTTTCCACTCACCTCCACGCGAGGGCCCGGAACCATGGCGCACCTCATCCGCGTCAGCGCAGACCTCTTCGCGGCCACGCTTCGGGGCTCGGTTTTCTTTGTCGATTTTGAAGGAGCGCGCGATCCCGCCGTCAGCACCGAGCTAGCCCGGGCGCTCCGCCGCGATGAAGGCGCCGGCGTACGCTCCCTCCGCTGCGACGCTCACGTGAAGAACGAATCCTGCTGGCTGCACGGCAACGGCTGGTGCTTCTCGCGCCTGTCGCCCATCGCCGATCAACCTGCGTAACTGACCCACTACGCATCCGTGCCCCATCCTTTTCGCGCTTCTTGCGAGAAGGGTGGGAAAAACAAAGGCCCAGGAACATCGATCCCAGAACCCTTTTCGGGCCGATTAGCCCGTGCCCCATCCATTTCCGCGCTCTTTGCGGAAATGGGTGGGAAATTACAATCTCACAGCACCCGTGCCAACCACTTCCCCGTATGCGAAAGCAAGTTGCTCGCAATCTCTTCCGGCGGACCCTCGGCCACAATTCTTCCCCCGCCTTCACCGCCCTCCGGACCCAGATCGATCACCCAGTCGGCGCTTTTGATCACGTCCAGGTTGTGTTCGATCACGATCAGCGATCCTCCGCCGTCGATCAGCTTGCAAAATGCCGTCAGCAGCTTCGATACATCGTCGAAATGCAATCCCGTCGTCGGTTCGTCCAGGATGTAAAGCACGCGGCTGGCCTGCGAAGGCCTGGCCGTCGCATTCACTTGGCGCACAGCGGCCAGATGCGCAGCCAGCTTCACGCGTTGCGCCTCGCCGCCTGAAAGCGTCGTCGCCGACTGTCCCAGGCGCAAATAGCCGAGCCCGATTTCGTCCAGCACCGCCAGTTTTTCCAGCAACTTCGTCTGCCCGGCAAAGAAGCGCAGCGCCTCCTTCACCGTCATCTGCAGCACGTCGTGGATGTTCTTGCCCTTGTACCGCACTTCCAGAATGCGCGGCTGGTAGCGTGTGCCGTTGCAGTCCTCGCAGGGCAGCTCCACATCGGCCAGGAACTGCATCTCCACGGTCACCGTGCCGTCGCCTTCGCAAGTGTTGCAGCGCCCGCCGGGCACGTTAAACGAGAAATGCCCCGGCGTGAGCGACAGCCGCTTGGACTCAGGCTGCGCGGCAAACAGTTCGCGCACCAGGTCGAAACCCTTGATATACGTGATGGGATTCGACCGCGGCGTGCGCCCGATCGGCGTCTGGTCCACCAGCACCACGTCATTTAAGCGCTCGGCGCCAGTCAAAGATGCAAAAACCCCGGAGGGGTCGCCGCCATCCGTCTGCCCCAGCGCCTGCGTCACCGCGCGATACAGCACCTGGTGCACCAGCGTCGATTTGCCCGATCCGGAAACTCCCGTCACCGCGACCAGCATGTTCAGCGGAACCGTCACGTCCAGCCCGTGCAGGTTGTTGGCTCGCGCTCCCTTCAGCACCAGCTTTTCGCGGCCCGGCGCGCGCCGTCGCGTGGGCACGGGTATCGCAATCTTCCCGCTCAAATAGCGTCCCGTCAGCGACGCCGGGTTGGCCTCGATCTCAGCCAGCACACCCTCGGCCAGCAGCTTGCCGCCGAATTCTCCCGCCCCCGGTCCCAGGTCGAGCAAATGATCGGCCGCGCGCAAAATGTCGGCGTCGTGCTCAACCACGAGGATCGTGTTTCCCAAATCGCGCAGCTCCTCGAGAATATGAATCAGCCGCGCCGTGTCGCGCGTGTGCAATCCGATCGAGGGTTCGTCGAGCACGTAGAGCGCGCCCACCAGCCGCGATCCCAGCGATGTCGCCAACTGAATGCGCTGCGCTTCGCCGCCGCTCAAGGTCGACGCCAATCGATCCAGCGTCAGATACTCCAGCCCCACCGCGACCAGAAAACTAAGCCGCTGCCGCACTTCCGTAAGGATGGGTCCGGCAATCTCCTCCTGCATCGGCGAAAGTCTCAGCGCGTCGAAAAACTCCTGGGCCTCGGCAATGGTGAGCGCCGTCGCCTGGCAAATGTTTTTGCCGCCCGTCTTTCCATTTCCGACGCGCACCGCCCTTGCCTCGGCCCGCAGCCGCTGTCCGCGGCAATCCGGACACTCCGCATAGCCGCGATACTTGCTAAGCATCACGCGCACGTGCAGCTTGTACTTTTTGCGCTCCATCTGCGCAAAGAAGCCCATCACGCCCGCAAATCCATCTTTGCCGCGCAGCACCGTCTCGCGCGCCGCTGTCGGCATCTCGCGCCACGGCACGTCCAGCGGCACGCCCAGTTCGGCCGCGCGCTTGCGCAGTTCGCCAAACCACGGGCGATACTTCGGCCGATTCCACGGATCGATCGCGCCGCCCAGCAAGCTCAACCCAGGGTCCGGGATCACAAGATTCAGATCGAAGTCCACAGTGTTGCCGAATCCCTGGCAGCGCGGACACGCACCAAAAGGATTGTTGAAGCTGAACAGCCGTGGCTCCGGCTCGCGCCCCGGCCGATGGCATCTAGTGCACTCGTATGACCCCGAAATCCGCAGCCGCCTCGGCTCCGTCGCTTCATCGCTCGGCTTCGGGGCCCCCACGGACAGGTCTTCGTCCGTGGGGTGATGGGGCGCTTCTTCGAAAATGACCTCACCCGCCTCGCGATACGCCGTCTCCACCGCGTCCACAATGCGCGGACGATTCTCGGCGCTGACAACGATTCGGTCCAAAAGGATAAACAGCGGAGCCGATAAATCCAGATCAATCAGCGACTCCGGCGTGGAGAACTCGAAAATCTTTCCCTCCTGCCACAGCCGGTTGAATCCGCTCGATCGCAAGTCGCTGAGCCGCGCCTTCACCACCTCAATGTGCGTTGAATCGCCAGTCTTCCCCGCTGTCTTGGCTTTCGCCGTCTTCTTTGCCGCGCGGATTGCGGTCTTCTCCGGCTTGGCTTCCGTTTCCGGCGCAGGAGCCGCGCTCATTGCGGGAAACAGCACATTCAGCCGCGTGCCCTCGCCCAGCGCCAGCACTGCTTCCGCCGCCTCATCCACGGAATTGCGTTTCACCAGCCCGTCGCAATAAATGCAGTGCACTTCTCCGCAACGCGCGTAGAGCAGCCGTAGGTAATCGTAGATCTCCGTCGCCGTCGCCACTGTCGAGCGCGGGTTGCGCGTAGTGTTTTTCTGCTTGATGGCAATGGCCGGTGCCAGCCCGTCGATCTCGTCGGCATCCGGCTTTTCAATCCGCTCCAGAAACTGCCGCGCGTACGCCGATAGCGACTCCACATACCGCCGCTGTCCCTCGGCATAAATGGTGTCGAAGGCCAGCGAACTCTTGCCCGATCCCGACACGCCGCTGATCACCGTCAGCTTGCCGTGAGGGATATCGCACGAGAGATTCTTCAGGTTGTGTGTCCGCGCGTTGCGGATGATGATGGAATCGTTCAAGAGGAAGTCTGCCGGCAAAGAATTGTCCGGCGGCGACACAGACGCCTCAGCGAGGCTCAGAGCGCAACCGTCCATTTTCAATTATAAATTGCGCGGCAAGCCTTGCCCCTTTGCGAATATGGCCTAACTTGAGTCCCTTCTATTCGAAATTCCGACTCGATGCGCCCCCGCAACATGTATCATGTTGCTGTGATTCGCCGCCTTTACGTAAATAATTACCGGTGCCTGCAGAATTTCGACCTGCCCATCGCGGGCATGCCGTCTGCACTGTTGATTGGGAAAAACGGCGCAGGCAAAACTACTGTCGGATCAGCGCTTGAAATCCTTCAAAAGATCGCACGAGGAACGAATCGAGTCGGCGAATTAGTAAAGCCTAAGGACTTTACCCGCGGCATTACCGATGTGCCAATGCGTTTTGAGATCGAGGTTGAGCTTAACAATGAGGTTTATGGGTATGCGCTCGCCTTCGAACTCCCTGAGAAGTTCAAGGAACTGCGGGTACTTGAAGAAAAACTGGCAGTAGGCGGAAAAGTGGTCTACACGCGTGAAGTTGCGCAGGTGCATCTTGCCAAATGGGATCAAGACAAAGTCGCTGATTTCGTGATCGACTGGCACCTCGTGGCTTTACCGATCATTCAGATCGCCGCACCGAACGACCCAATATCCGTCTTTAAGCAGTGGCTCGCCCAGATGCTCATTCTCCGCCCGATTCCAAGTTTGATCCGCGGCGAATCCGACGAGGGGACGCTGCAGCCAAACCGTACTGTCACCGATTTAGGGGCATGGTTCACGGGCCTGCTCGCGTCCGCACCGGACGCGTACGCCGCGGTCGACGACTACTTAAAGCAAGTGATGCCCGACCTGAAGAACATTCGCAACCCGCTGATTGGCGTAGAATCTCGCAGCATGGTCATCCAGTTTGCAAACGAACAAGGCAGCTTCGCCAACCCGTTCGACGATCTCTCAGACGGCGAAAAGTGCTTTGTGATCTGCGCGCTGGTGCTCGCCGCAAATTCCTCGTACGGCCCGCTTGTCTGTTTTTGGGACGAGCCCGACAATTACTTGTCCTTGAACGAAGTTGGGCAATTCGTGGTGGCGCTACGTTCGGGATTCCAGTCAGGCGGCCAGTTCATCGCCACATCGCATAATCCTGAGGCGATTCGCCGATTCTCAAAAGAGAACACTCTGGCCCTTTTCAGAAACAGTCACCTCGAGCCTACGGTTGTACGCTCCCTAAAAGAACTTCAAGTCAACGGCGACCTTGTCGACCAGCTGGCTACCGGTGACCTCTGGTCATGAGCCCGAATGACTTTCAGCCACACGTTTTAGTGCTCCCTGAGGATCGCGCAAACAGTGAAGTGGCAAACGGCTTCTTGCTGGACCCGTCGCTTGCTCGACGGTCGATCCAGGTTTTGGCGGAAGCGGGGGGCTGGATCAAAGTTCTGGATTGTTTTGAGTCGGGTCACATCGGCCGAATGCACAAGTTTCCCCAGAGGCATATGGTGCTTCTAATCGACTTTGATGGCCATGATGATAGGCTGACGCACGCAAGACAAAGAATACCAGCGGATCTGACGGACAGAGTATTCGTCCTCGGCAGCCTGACGAATCCGGAAGACCTGAAACGTACGTTGGGCCTCTCCCCGGAGAAAATCGGCGCAGAGTTGGCAAGAGATTGCCGTGAGAACACCGCCGGTGTTTGGGAACATGATCTTCTCAAGCACAATGCCCACGAGCTTGATCGAATGCGCGGACGAGTCCGGCCCATCCTCTTTCCTTCGCTTTGAGTTGCCATAGCGCGTGTTCTTGGACTGCTCAAGCAGGTCGGCTGACCAATCGTGACATGCGCCCGCTACACTGTTGATTGAGGAACTTCGTGCTCCGTATCGCCTTTTTCGCCCTGCTTTTTGCGCTCATCTCCCGCCCCGCGCTCATCTCCGCACAGGATTCCACATCGCCGCCCGCCGCCGGCTCGCCCCAGCCGTCATCGGAGCCCGCGCCGCCGCAGCCCATCTCCGCTGAAGTCGTCGCCGCCGAATCCGCCATCGCCAGCTCCGACTGGACGACCGCCGAGTCCAAGCTCGATTCCTATTTACTCACCCATCCCGCCGATGCGCGCGCGCTCTTCGATGCCGGCTACGTGGCCGACGCGCAAAATCGCCTGGACGACGCGGCCGCCCTCTATCGCCGCGCCATCCAAGCCAATCCCAAATCCTTTGAGGCGCACCTCTCGCTGGGTCTGCTTCTCGCCCGCCAGAACAAGCTGGATGAAGCCCGTCCCGAGCTTGCCGTCGCCACAACACTCGATCCCGGCGTTGCCGGTCCGGAACTCAAGGCCCGCGCCTGGCGTGCTCTGGCGCGCATCGATCGCGCCTCCGACCCCGCTGTCGCCTCCAATGACCTGCTCCAAGCCTTGAGGCTTTCGCCAGAAACCCCTCAAGACACGTTACTTGCAGCCGAGTTGGCCGAACAGGCCGGCCAGAACGACGCCGCCGAAGCCGCCTATCGCCGCATGCTGGCGAAAGATCCCCACTCTGCCCCTGCCAACGCCGGCCTTGCGCACCTCCTCATCGCGCGCAAGCAATATCCCGATGCCGAAACCCTGCTCCGTGCCGCGCTCTCGAACGCCCCTGACGATCCCACGCTCAACGCGCAACTGGCCACGGTGCTCGTCGCAGAGGACAAGGCAGAAGCCGTGCCGCTCCTCCAGAAACTCCACGACGCGCACCCGGCAGATCCCGCCATCACGCACATGCTGGCCGAGGTGCTGGCCGTAGCCGGAGATTATGCCGGCTCCGATCAGCTCTACATTCATCTGCTCGCCGCCAACCCTCAGGACGTCGACCTCCTCGTCGCCCATGGCCAGAATCTTGTCCGTCAGGCCCAGATGGAAGAGGCCGTCAAAGTCTTTGACAAGGCCACGCAAATCGATCCCGCCAACGGCGACGCATGGAGCGGTCTGGCCTTCGCCGCCTTCCGCACCAGCCACCCCGACGTCACTCTGCACGCCCTCACCATGCGCTCAAGAACTCTGCCTGAGAACCCCGCTACCCTCTTCCTCTGGGCCCAGGCTTACGATACCCTGCACCAGAAGCCACAGGCCGCCGCCTACTACCACCGCTTTCTCCAGGCCGCGGCGGGCAAATTCCCCGACCAGGAATGGCAGGCCAGGCAGCGCCTGCAAATCCTTGAAAAGTAGCCCTTCGCGCGTCTTCGGAATCCCGGGCCGATCGCGATACCTATGCTTTGCAGCTCTTTTGCCGCCGCCCTTACTGGTACCGTCGTTTTTACGGCATCAAACTTTCATACTTTTATTCTTGCAGTCGCCTGCAAAATACAGGTACCATCAGCTCACTCGGGGGCAACGCCGCATTGGAGGAGGTTCCTTATGCGTGCTGTGGTTCCAATCATCGCCTTCCTCACACTCAACTTGTCTGCAGCATCTGTGTGCGCTTCCTCGGGCGACAACAAGCCGCCCGATCCGGATGCCATCGCCGCGCTTGAGGCGCGCGCCAACCAGGCCCAACCGCGCGAGCAATGCTTCCTCTATGCGGAGCTCGTCCAGCAAATGACCGAGCTGAGCATCCGTCTATACGCGGCCGGCGACTTCATCAAGGCCACGAATTTGCTCAAGCAGGTGCAGCAGATCGCGCAGAAAATCCATCTCTCTCTCTCCGACAATGACAAGCGCCTCAAGGACGCCGAAATCAAGCTGAGCCACACGGCCTTCCGCCTCAACGAAATGATGCACGCCAGCAGCGCTGAAGACCGCCCGCTGGTGGAGCAAACCCTGGCGCAGGTGACCCAGGCGCAAAACGCCACCTTGATGCACGTCTTCCAGAAGTAGTGGTTAGCGCAAGTGTGCGCGTGGTTGCACCTGTCCGGCACACTCACACTCGAACTCCTCCCTACCCCCTGTCCTTTGTGCTGAAATACAAGCTCCGGAGACCCACCGCCATGCGTCCAATTCTGGTCAGTGTCTTCTGCCTGCTTCTGGCCGCGCCCCTCGCCGCGCAACAGCAAAAGCGCGAGCCTCTCACCGAAAAGCAGCAGGACCAAATTGCGGAAGCCGGCATCGATCCCGTGGCCCGTGTCGATTTGTACGTCAAGTTTCTTAATGACTATTGCGACACCGTCAAAGGGCTGATCCCGCGCGCCAAATCCGCCGCTCGCTCCCGCCGCATCGACGACGAGCTGCAGGATTTTGCTGCCCTGATGGACGAGCTAGGCGACAACCTCGACACGTTCTCCCAGCGCAAAGCCGATCTGCGCAAGTCGCTCAAAGGGCTCAACGAGTCCATCCAGCGCTGGCAGACAACCCTGCACGATCTGCCCAGCGAGCCCGTCTTTGAGCTGTCCTTGAAGGATGCAATCGATAGCGCCAACGATCTCTCCGACCAGGCCAAAGAAATCACCGCCGACCAGGAAACCTATTTCAAAGCCCATCCCGACGAAAAGGGCCAGGACCGCTACGAGCCGAAATAAAGCCAGTGTGAGCGTGTGGGTGTGAGTGTGATCGTATCTGTCCCGCGCACTCACTCACACTCACACTCGCACTCCCCGCTGTTATTCTGCTCTTCGTGGCCCTCGACGTCGCCCCCATCTTCCAGGCAGAGTACCGCGCCCTTCGCCCGCGCGCGCCCATGCCGCCCATCCATGTGCGCTTCCGACGCTTCACCTCGCTCAACACCACCATTCGCCTGCGCGAGGGCAAGATCTTTGCCTCGCTCTCCGATCTGCTTGAAGGCGCGCCAGAGTCCGTCCTCCACGCCATCGCACACATCCTTCTCGCCAAGCTCTATCGCAAGCCCATCGACCGGGCGCACAACCTGCGCTATAAGCGTTTCGCCTCCAGCGCCGCCGTCACGCGTCAAACCGACCTCATCCGAACCGCGCGCGGCACCAAGCGCTTCTTCGGGCCCGAAGGCCGCTATTACCATCTCGAAGAGGTCTTCGACGCCCTCAACACGCGCTTCTTCGGCGGCCTGCTCGGCCGTCCCGACCTCACCTGGAGCGAGCACCACGCCAAGCGCTCGCTGGGCCACTACGACGCCGCGCACAACACCATCGTCGTCAGCCGCGTCTTCGACCGCCCCTCCAGCCCGCGTTACGCCATCGAATACCTGCTCTACCATGAGATGCTGCACCTCAAGCATCCCGTCCGCACGCGCAACCTGCGCCGCTGCGTCCACTCCCGCGAATTCAAAGCCGAAGAAGCGCGCTTTCCCCAGCTCGCTGAGGCCCTCGCCTTCATCAAGCGGCTATGCTGACTTCTACGCTTCAAAAAAGCACCACGGTCATCCTCAGCAACAAAAATAGAATGTCATCCTGAGCGAGGTCGCCGCGGCGACCGAGTCGAAGGATCCCGATTTTGGGGCATCGGATTGCACGCGCTCGCCTGCGATATCCTAACCTCTTATCACTTCCCTCTTGAGGTACACGCACGTGACCGAGAATCCCCGCCTCGTCCTGACCGAGCGCTTTACCGAGGCCGTTGAATACGCGCGCCAGTTGCACACTGAGTACCGCAAAGGCACCGGCATCCCCTACATGGCGCACTTGATCGGCGTGGCCGCGCTGGTGATGGGCGAGGCCGGCGGCCGCATCCCCGTAACAGAAGACATGGTGATCGCCGCCCTGCTGCACGACGCCGTGGAAGACCACGGCGGCACACCGCGCCTGCGCGAAATTGAGCAGCGTTTCGGCCCCAATGTGGCCCGCATGGTCGCTGCCCTTTCCGACACCTTCGCCGAGGAGCACGACAAGAAGGAAGGCTGGGAGGAGCGCAAGAACAATTACCTCGCCCGGTTGCGCAGCGAGCCCGGCGACGTCCTGCTCATCTCCGCCGCCGACAAGCTCTACAACGCAAAAGCAATTCTGGATGATTTCAGGGAAATTGGCCCGAAGGTCTTCGAGCGTTTCAAGCGCGGCAAAGATGAGCAGCTCTGGTATTTCGACGAGCTCCTCAAGGTCTTCCGCGCGCATCCGCCGAATCGCATCGTGAACGATCTGGAGCGCATCGTCCATGAGCTGCGCGCAGTCACATCAAGCAAGGCATAAGCCCTCGGAAGTTGCTTTTCCAGTCCCTTAGTCCCTAGTCCCCGGTCCTTGCTCCCTCGCTCCCTTGCTCCCTTGCTCCCTGTATCTCCAACGCACCCGTCAAACTGCTCACCTTCGCCACGTCGCGGCTCCTGCACCACGATTCGAGCCCCTTCGCCAGCCGCTCCGTCGCGCGTGGATCGGCGTAGCTCGCCGTCCCCACCTGAATCGCCTTCGCGCCCGCCAGCAAAAACTCCACCGCGTCCGTCGGCGTCACAATTCCGCCCATCCCCAGCACGGGAATCTTCACCGCCCGCGACGCTTCCCAAACCAGGCGCAGCGCGATGGGTTTAATGGCCGGCCCCGAAAGCCCTCCGGTCACGTTGCTCAGCCGCGGCTTGCGCTCCTCGGCGTCGATCGCCATGGCCAGAAACGTGTTCGCCACGCTCACGGCATCGGCTCCGCTGTCCGCGGCCACGCGCGCCATGTGCGCAATCGAAGTCACATTCGGCGTCAGCTTCACAATCAACGGTCGGCGCGCAGCTGCCTTCGCGCGGCCCACCAGGTACTCCAGCGATCCCGCATCCGCCCCGAACGCCATGCCGCCGGCGTGCACATTCGGGCACGACACGTTCAGCTCGTACGCCGCAATCCCCTCCCCGTCGTTCAGCCGCTCAATCACCCCCACATACTCGTTCACCGTATACCCGAAAATATTCACGATGACCTTGCACTTGGGATAGCGCTTCATCGGTGGCAGTTTGCGTTCAATAAACTCCCGCACACCCACGTTCTGCAACCCGATCGCATTCAGCATGCCCGCTGCCGTCTGCACAATACGCGGCGACGGATGCCCGGCCATCGGCTCCATCGAGATGCCCTTGGTGACGATCGCGCCCAGCCGCTCCAGCGAAACAATCTCTTCGAATTCGATGCCGTAGCCAAAGGTGCCGCTGGCGGCGATCACTGGATTCACCAACTCCAGTCCCGCCAACCGCACTCGCATGTCGGGTTTCACTAGCCGCCTGTCTTCCTTTGCTTCCGCAGATTGCCCGCCGCACACGCGAAATCGCGGACTTCCGCGGGCCTTCGTTCATGATACCCGCCCGCGCAACCCGCCGCTGTGCGCTTCGCCACGACACAGAAAGGCCCTCCGGCTCAAGCCGGAGGGCCCGTGTTTCAGAGCTAGCAGCTAGAGGCTGGCAGCTAGAAGCTGTCTTTACGCCGTCACCGTCTCGCTCGCGTCCACCTTCACCGGTGTCAGCCAGCCAAACCGGTCCGGCTTCAGGCCGTTGACAATGCCGAAGAACTCGTCGGCGATCTTCTTGGTAATCTCGCCCGGCTTGCCGTCTCCAATCGTCACGCGGTCGATCGACCGGATCGGCGAAACCTCCGCCGCCGTGCCCGTAAAGAAGACCTCGTCGGCGATATACAGCAGCTCCCGCGGAATGGACTGCTCATTCACCGTGAATCCCAGGTGGCGTGCAATGGTCAGCACACTGTCGCGCGTGATTCCCGACAGCGCCGAGTTGGCCAGCGGCGGCGTAAACAGCACGCCGTTGCGCACCACAAAAACGTTTTCGCCCGATCCCTCGCTCACCAGCCCGTTTACATCCAGCGCAATCCCCTCCTGGTAGCCGTTGATTTCGGCTTCCATGTGGATCAGTTGCGAGTTCATGTAGTTCGCGCCCGCCTTCGCCAGCGCCGGCATGGTGTTCGGGGCCAGCCGGTTCCAGCTGGAAATGCACACATCGGCGCCTCCGTGCCCGGCAATGTACTTGCCCCACGGAAAATTGGCGATATACACCTCGATCGGCGAGCCTTTGGGGCTTACGCCAATCTCGCCGTAGCCGCGCAGCACAATCGGCCGGATGTAGCACGGCGCCACGCCGTTGGCTTCAATCACATCCACTACGCCCGCGCACAATTCCTCAAGCGTAAACGGAACTTCCATGCGATAGATCTTGGCCGAGTCCAGCAGCCGCTGCATGTGCTCCGGCAGGCGGAACACCGCCGAGCCGTGCGGTTGCCCGTAGCAGCGAATCCCCTCGAATACGCTCGAGCCATAGTGGATCACGTGGCTCATCACGTGGATCGTGGCTTGCTCCCACGGAATCAGCTCGCCGTTGTGCCAGATCTTCTCAGTGGTTTGAATGGGCATGGGGGTCGAAGTACTCCTTCATGTGCGCAATGTGCGCACTTCTTTAAAGGTTGTCATGCTTCGCCATTCGCTGGCAAGCGCCCCGGTTCTTGAAAAGTAAATGCCCCTCCGCAAAGCCGTTCGGATCTTCGATCCTTAGGCCCTGGAACTGGCTGCATATACGCCCCCGTGAAAGGGCACCACTTCAGTTGTGCCGCAAAAGCCCCAAAAAAGGGCCGGGCTTTATTCCCTGAGGGTGCTTTTAGTCAGCCCGGGAATCTATGCGACTAGCGCTAGTCCCTGCTCCCTGAGCCCCCGCCTACCACGGCAGCGTCTGTCCCAAATGAAAATACCCGCCCGTAGCCCCGTCCTCGGGCAATGTGGCCAGAGCCGCGCTAGTCTTGCCGCCTTCGCTCAGCTCCATCGGCGCCTCCGGACCGCCCATGTCCGTCTTCACCCACCCGGGATGCGCCGAATTCACTTTGATCTTGGTATCGCGCAGTTCGTACGCCAGGTGCACCGTAAACGCGTTCAGCGCTGTCTTCGATGCATCGTAGGCGAACGACTTGGCATGGTAGATCGGTGAGTTGGGATCGGCATGCAACGTCAGCGACCCCAGAATGCTCGAAAGATTCACAATCCGTCCCGCCGGGCTCTTCCGGATCAGGGGCAGCAGTTTCTCCGTCAGCGCCACCACCGCAAAAAAGTTGGTTTCAAACACTTTGCGCAGCAACGGCATGGGAACGTCGGCGGCCCGGTGCTCCGGACCCGTCCCCGGAAACTTCCCGCCGGAGACTCCGGCGTTGTTCACCAGAATATCGAGCCGGCCGTAACGCGAGTTGAAGTACTCGTACGCCGCCTCATGGCTTGCCGGATCCGTTACGTCAAACTGCAGCACATCCGCATCCACTCCCGCCGCGCGCAGCCTTTTCACAGCCTCTTCGCCCTGGGCAAGATCCCGCGACCCAATCACGACCTTCGCCACGTCCTTCAGCTGCAGTGCGGTTTCGAATCCCAATCCACGATTCCCGCCGGTAATAAATGCAATTTTCTCTGCCATAAGTGCAAATTCTCCTGTGCAACTTTGGATTCGCAAGCCGAGCGAAAAGGTGCAAGCTCTTTCTCTTCCGACCCGCGAGTCACTTTCTTCGCCCCGCAGTCCCGAGTCCCTCGGTCCCTCGGTCCCTTGTTCCCTTGCTCCCTTGCTCCCTTGTTCCCTTGTTCCCTCGTTCCCTTGTTCCCTGCCTTCTCTACTTTCTCTATGGCCGAAACCCCGCAGACCGTTCCGCCCGGTCAGAACGCCGTCCGCATCACGCCCGGCCCACGCATGAAGGCCGCCCTCGCGCTCGCCATCCTTGCCGATATCGTCCAGTTATTCATACTCCCCGCCTATGTCGAGGGCGCATTTTTCCCTCCCGACGATATCCTCGACGCCTGCATGGCCGGCATCCTCACCTGGCTTCTAGGCTGGCACTGGGAGTTCCTGCCCACCTTTGCCGGCAAGCTCATCCCCGGCGTCGACCTGGTTCCCCTCTGGACCCTCGCCGTCGCCAACGTCTACCGAAAATCCCGTCCGCGCGCAGCCACCATCGACCCAGAATCCGGCGCCCACTCCACCCAATAAGCCCCGCCCACCTTCTGAGCGCGACTCCGGAATCCTACGCGATACTCGCTAGCGCGCCATGTACCCGGCGCTTGCCACGGCAGTGGAGTATTCTGTGAACACTTTCAAAATCAGGTGTTTTCGCTTCGTGCACGCCGGAGGTACTGCGTGGGTTCGAAATGCGCTGTTCACCGTTCGCATCGGCTGGCTCTGCTGGCCGCCTTCTCGTTCCTTGCATTTCCACTCTTTTCCGCGACCCCAGCCCCGGCACAGTCCGGCCTGGTCAAAGGCACCATTGGCGACGCGGTGCTGGTACTCACCGGCCCGTGGAAGTTCCATCCCGGCGACGACATGGCGTGGGCCAATCCCTCTTTTGACGACTCGAGCTGGGACTCGCAGGATCTGACTCCGCCACAGGGCTCTTACGATCCTGTCACCGGCTCCAGCGGATATGTGCCGGGCTGGACCGCGCAGGGTTACCCGAAACTCACCGGCTATGCATGGTACCGGCTGCGAGTCCAGTTGCAGATCGTAAATTCCGGGGCCCAGGCGCCACGCCTGGCCCTGGGAATGCCCTTGAACTTCGATGACGCGTACCAGGTCTTCGTGAACGGCCAAGAAATCGGCGAGTTCGGTAAGTTCAAACCGAATTCGGTCGTCTACTACAACTCTCAGCCGAGGTCGTACGCCCTTCCCGACGGCACCGGAAACGGAATGGTGACCATCGCCATTCGCTTGTGGATGGATGCAGCCACTCCGATCTTGAGCCAGGATGCAGGCGGCTTGCATGGGCCGCCGCTCCTGGGAGAATACGCGGCCACCGACGCCATGCTGCGGCTGGGATGGGACGCCGTCAATCGCACGCAGGCGGGCAATCTATTGTCGGTAACATTTCTGTTTCTGGCCGCTGCGCTGGGATTTACACTCTACTGGCTCGATCCTCATGAGCCCGCATACCTGTGGCTCGGCGCTGCGTGCATTGCGGTTTTCCTATGGAGAGGCACAGTTCTGTTCGGGTATTACTCAGCTACTCTGCCCATGACGCAGGAGATGTTTCTGCAGGATGTCGTCCTGGCTTCCCTGACGCTCGGGCTCTGGGCGCTCTTCTGGGCCTATTGGTTCAAGCTGGAGAACATCCGCAAGGTCGCGCGCATTACCTGGGCTCTCACCGCTCTCCTGATGATCGGCATGGCCATGGTGCGCCCACCCCTCTTCGGAACCGTGGTTCCAGTCAGGGCAGCAATCTGGCTTATTCCGCTTTCGCTCGCCCTCAGGCTGTCGCTTGGCGTGCTTCTGTTGTGGATTACGTATCGCGGCATTCGCAATCGCACCGCGGATGGATGGCTGGCGCTGGCGCCCATTCTTCTTACCATCGTCTGGGCCTACCAGGAGGAGCTCTCCGTCCTGCACATTCCTACAATTGTGCGCGTGTTTGGCCTCACCTTCAGCTTCGGGCTCCTTGCCATCTTCCTCATGCTGGCCATCATCTCGGCGCTCATGATGCGCCGCTTCATCCGCAGCCAGCGCGAGAAAGTCCAATTGCAGCTTGAGATCGAGCAAGCACGCCTGGTGCAGCAAGTGTTGATCCCCGAAGCCACTCCCACAGTTCCCGGCTTCGCGGTGAATACTGAATATCGGCCGGCACAACAGGTGGGCGGTGACTTCTTTCAGATTCTTCCCTTGCAAAACGGCGGAATTCTGGCGGTGATCGGGGACGTGAGCGGAAAAGGCACCCCGGCTGCCATGACCGTGAGTCTGCTTGTGGGCACCTTGCGTACGCTCGCCCAATACACGCAGAAACCGGGTGAGATTCTTGCCTCAGTCAACGAACGGATGTGGGGCCGCAGCCAGGGAGGATTTACCACCTGCCTGGTTCTCCGCTTCGACCCCGATGGCACCGTGACCCTGGCCGATGCCGGCCACCCCGCCCCGTACCTTCAGGGTGAGGAACTGTCCGTCGAGAGCGGCATGCCCCTGGGCATCAATCCCCACACCGTCTACGCTGAATCCACCTTCAAGCTGGCTGCCGGCGAGCAGCTGACCTTGCTGACCGACGGGGTGCTCGAAGCCCGCAACAGTATTGGCGAGCTCTTCGGTTTCGAGCGCTCCGCCGCCATTGCCGGCCAGTCGGCCGAGTCCATCGTTCATGCGGCCCAGGCCTTCGGGCAGGAGGACGATATTACCGTCCTGACCTTCACGCGCCTGGCCGCGGCATAAAGGATGGTTGTTGCAGGATTTCGCTCCGACGCGGGCTCCTACCGGCGCGCCAACTCATCGATAACGACGTCATACGGCGGCAAGACCCCGCATTCGGCCGCCATGCGGAAGAACCCCCGCATCCCCTCCACGCACTCCTCGTCGAGCACGTAGTGGATGTTGGTCGTCAGGTACGCCCGGATGGTCTCCTCGGGAATAGGAGTCCGTCTCGCCCACTCGGCCACCAGGGCGTCGATATTGGCAAGCCCATGGTCCCGCGAGCGGATAAAATCCCCAGCAACACTCTCATCCAAAAGGCTGCCGTGCGCAGCACACCAGACGGCAGAGACGTAGGGCAAACCGGTCAGCGCGTTCCACTCCGCGGCCAGGTCGCGATACACAAGCTCCTCGCCGGTCCGCACCATGCGGTTGAATCGCTCTTCGAGAGCGAACAGCGCGGGATCGCCGATCAAAATGGCGGCGTCCGCCTTCGCCAGCATCAGGTCCAGGTCGGCGGCCATGGGCAGAAACTGGATTCCCGCATTGCCCCACTTGTGGAAGAGGATGTGCGCGTAGGCAATGGTGGTGCGGCTCGCGGTGTCGGCGGCAACCGACTGCAATTCGGTGAGCGGCTGCCACGCTCGATGCACCAGCAGCAGCGAACGCACGCGGCCTTTTGAGGCAATGGCGCAGCCGGGCAGAATGCGCAGCTCCGGCGAAGTGGCCAGCGCGGCAATGGGAATCAGGCCGATATCCGCCTGTCCCGTGGCCAGCTTCGCCGCGCACTCCGACGGCGTCATGCGCTCGATGCGGTAGCGTTTGGCCAGCTGATCGCAAAGAGGCGGGTGCTCGAAATCCCACATCAGCGGCGCAGGATTCAGAAAATCAATCGCCGCGATGCGCAACCGTGAATCTTGCGCTTCATTCACAGTCATTAGACTACCAATCCAGGCACAGGGATTCGCGGCGAATTGCCTGTGCGGAAACGAATTGGTCAACTCCGCTCAGCGCCTCAGCGAAGTTAGGCACAGCGCGCGCTGACTTGCCGACTTGCTGCCGTACTTGACACCCCAAGCCTGCTGCCTCGGATAATCGAGGCCATGCGATGGATTGTATTCTTCGCGTCTCTGGCCGTCGCCGCAGGCGCCTCCGCGCAACAGGCAATTCCGCTCGCCGCCCCGCCGGCCATCTCGGCGCCGGCTGCCGACACCTTCCGCTTCGTCTCCGACGGCCCCGCCGGCCCTGGCTGGAGCCGTCCCGATGAAATCGCCCGAAAATATTTTCACGAGAATTTGACCGCACTCTTTGCGCGCACGCTCACGCTCGACGCCACTCTTCCGCAGCGCACCACCTTGCGCTGGATCTTTACCGGTCCGCGCGCCGGCCTTACTGTCGAGCTCACTTCGAACAAGGTCCGTATCGCGGAACGTTATTACGATTCCATGGCGCTTTACGAGGGCCAGGGTAACTTCCCTGAGAAAGTGACTTTTGCCGACGAGCGCCAATACACAGGCGATGCGCGCTCGCTCACCGTCATTGCCGACGCCCATCTGGCCGTGCGCGTGCTGGTCAACGGCCAGCAGATTCTCGAGGCCCCGCTGCTCTTCGACCTCACGCACCATCAGCTCATGCTGGTTGCCTCGCGCACCGCGCACCTGGTTGTCTCTGGCTCGCTCGTCAAGCCCGACATCAAGACCTCGACCATCACCATCAACCCCTCTCAACTCCACCAGACCATGCTCGGCTTCGGCGGCAGCCCCAGCATCGCTGCCTACGCGGAGTTGAGCGACGAGGGCAAGCGCGCCTATTGGCAGATCCTCAAGCACTACAACCTGCTGCTCTTCCGCGAGTACCCGATGGGCTCGCAGCTCAAGCCTGACATGAGCAATCTCGAAGACCCGGCCGACGCCACACCGCACTACTACGGCGACAACTTCCCCAACAGCGAACTGTCCAGCTTCGACTACAGCCGTAACGTGCTCGATCTGGGCGGCAGCGTCATCTACGAGCTGTGGGCGTTGCCATCGTGGGCCACTGTGCCATACAACGGCCCGCACGCGACGGACACATGGAACAAACCCATCAAGCAGGTGGCAAATCCCGACGAATACGCGCGCCTCGTCGTCACCTATTGCGAGAAAGCGAAAGCCGCCACTGGTTCTGCGCCGGCCATCGTCGGCATCGAGAATGAAGTCGACCAGCCGCCCGAGGTGTTCGCCGCCATGGCGCTCGCCCTGCGCCGCGAGCTCGACAAAGCAGGATTCACCGCGACCAAAATCCACATGGCCGACGCCAGTTACATGTTCCTCGGCATCGATCGCGCCCGCGAGCTGCGCAAGAATCCCGAAGCGTGGAAGGCCATCGACTACGCCGCCGTGCATGAGTACGACTTTCAGGAGTTCCTCGCCAACCCCGATCTTTACGACGCGCGCATGAAGCTGATGCGCGAGGCCGCCGATAGCAAGCCCTTCCTCGCCACGGAGATCTGCATCAACGATCCCCACTACCAGGAGCCTTCGTACCGCATCGCCTTTGCCGTGGCCCAGCTTTACCACAAGAACCTCACGGAGCTGGATGCTGTGGCATTGATGTATTGCTGGCTGTTGCTCGATGTGGAGCAGCCCACCTTCGCCGCTTCGCGCTCGTTGCTCGCCCCTGATCGTACCCGCGGCTGGATTCCCGTGCCCACCAGCTATCAGTTGCGCGTAATGGGCGCATTCAGCCGCCATATTCTGAAGGGCTTGCAGCGCGTCGGCGTGGAATCAGCCGATCCCGACCTGCTGGCGACCGCATTTGCCGACGGCCAGAACGAGACACTCATTGTCATCAACCGCTCGGCCACCGCGCGCAAGCTCACGGTCCAGGGCGCTAACCATCCCTGGGCCGAAATGGAACGCACCGGACTCGAAGAAGAGAATGCCGTCTCCGCGGTTCCGGCAGAAGTAGTCGTCGAACCCGGAGAAATCGTAGTCCTCTCCACCATCAGGGCAGAATGACGCCACACGCAGCACAAACGCAGGGTGCCCCACGTCCGGATGTTCGAACGTGGGATAGCACAATCCAAATGCCGTCAGGCGAGGATCGGTCTTCTGCAGCGACCCGTTCCCGGAGGGAGCGACGACAAATAGCCCAGGACAAGCCCGCAGGAGCGGGCGCTGTCCTGGGAGAGCGACCAGCGATCGACCGCGCCCCGTAGGGTCGCCCGAATTCCTGAACATGATTTTCAAAACAGCGAAGTCAAAGGAACCGGATTTTCAGACCCGGGATCGCGCGCAGTACACTTGCTTTTCGGGAAAGTTCCCGTATCCATTGAGGTCCTCCGTGTTGCGTACCTGCATCCTTTCTCTTTGCCTCGCGCCCCTTGGTTGTGCGGCCATTCTCCCCGCCCAAATCGTCATCGACCATCGCTATGCAAACACCGACGCGCAAAGCCTCGTCGGCTTGCCCATGGGCGGCCACAAAACCATCGTCGACAAGCAGGGCGACCTCAAATGGTCGCAATGGAGCCTGAAGCGCAAACCGCTCGATACGCCCATCGGCTTCAGCAGCCAGATGGACGGCGAGCTCGCTATCCAGGCCTTCGCCGGAACCGATCCGCTCAAAGTCAGCACCCAGCAGCTTTATCGCGGCCGCTATCCGTTCATCGTTTCTTCGGGGCAGTCCGGCAACCTCACTCTCGAAGAGCTAGCCTTCGCCGTCGATCCCGATGCCAAACCTGGCGAAATCCCCACCGCTCACTCCGGCACAAAAGCCTTCGACGTCGTTCGCCTCACCATCAGCAATGGCGGCGCGTCCGCAGCGGACGTCACGCTGAAGCTGAGCGGCCGCGAGCGCAATCTCCCCGGCCACGCCATCGGTCACATGCTCGAAAACGGCGCCGGCGAAGACGTCGCGCTGGTCACCGACACCGCCGGCGCAACAGTCGCCGCCGAAGACAACGGCCTGACCCTGGCGCTGCATCTCTCCGTTCCCACGCAAGGCAAAAAGTCGATAACAATCGAACTGCCCTACGAGTGGCCCGTCGCGCGTAACAACGAACTCTCGCGCGAAGGCGGTGAAGCGTTACTCGCCAAGGCTGTCGCACAGTGGGATGGTCTCTGGTCTCATGCAACCAAGGTCGACTTCCCGCAAAAAGAGCTGACCGACTTTTACTATTCGTCAATCGCCTACGTGCTCATCCTCACGGAATTCGACGCACGCGGCGATCTCTGGGCGCTCGATGGTCCCGCGGTCTACCGCCAGTACTGGGGCCGCGGCGAATATTTCCAGGCACGCGCCATGGAGGTCGCGGGCTTCATGACGCCCGCGCGCGAGAGCGTGGAGCACGCCTTCCACGTCATCAACGACGACGGCGAGTGGGATTTCCCTCCCACCAGCGGCTGGCCGGCGTGGGACAACTCCGGTGGCAATGCCGCGGCGGTTTGGGATTACTACCTTTTCTCGCGCGACAAGCAGTGGCTGGCAAAGGCGTATCCCGATCTGCTCCAATCTGCGAGTTGGATTCGCGATCACCGCGAAGAGTCCACGCTCGAAGGCGTCGAGGGCATTCCCACCGGCGCGCGGCCCATTCATCGCATGATTGCCTCCAAATGCCGTCCCGAACCCGATCCCCCGCTCAAGCCCGGCGAGAAAACCTACTGGTTCGGGCTGCTCCCGTGGAGCTACGGCGACTCGGGTCTGCCGGAGGGCCACTCTTTTTCACACAACTTCCTCGCCGATTACGCGCTTCATATCACCAGCCAAGCCGCGACCGTCCTCGGCCATCCCAATGACGCAACCTGGCTCGATCGCGAGTACGCCGCCTTCACAACTGCGATTCGCGAAGATGTCAGCCGTGCGGTCACGCTTGAAAACATCACTCAGCCGTATCTGCCTGCCATGCCCACCTATCCGCAAGGCGCTTACTCGCAGTCCTTTCTCGCCGTCTATCCCACCGGCCTATACGCTCCTGACGATCCACTGGTCAGCGGATTGATCACGCGCATGGAGCACGAAGAGAAGCAGGGCCTGCCCACGAATGTCGCCTGGGCCGGACCCGCGGGCGTCTGGGCGGGCGAGTCCATGAACATGGCGGAAACTTATTTGCTGCGCGCTGAAAAACAGAAGGCTGCCGACATGCTCGCCGCCGCGCTCAATCACAGCTACACCACGAATGTGTGGAAGGAAGAAATTCTCGTCGATGTCGACGCGCCGCGCGCCTGCGACACGCCGCACAGCAAGCGCTCCAACATGGAAGGTACCGGCGACATGCCCGAAGCCTGGGCCAACGCCAATCTCGTACTTCTGCTGCGCGACATGCTCCTGAATGAGCGCGACGGCAAGCTGCATCTGCTCCCCGGCCTGCTGGCAAGCTGGGTGCCCGAAGGCAAAACGCTCACTCTCGACGACGCACCCGTAACGACCGGCGGCAAAGTGAGCCTGCGCGTCGAGCACGTCAGCGCAAAACTCTGGCGCATCACGATTAATCCACATGGCGTGAAGCGTGATTTCGTTCTGCACTTTCCCGCGCCCGGCCCGCTCGTCAGAATTGGTAAGGAATTCGTCAGCGACCTGTCGGAATCCAACTTGAGTATTGATAAGCCAGACACTGTGGAGCTTGAATACTGATGAAACGCCGCGACTTTCTTTCCAGCGCCAGCGCCGCCGCCGCTTCCTACCTCGCTTCACACTTGCTCTACGCACAAAGCGCCGCGGCAGATCCCGCAACAATTTCCGGCACGCTTACCATTGACGAATCCGCAACCCTCGCCACCATCCCTGCGGACTTCATCGGCCTCAGCTACGAATCGGCACAACTCGCCAACCCCGCATTCTTTTCCGCCGAGAACACCGCACTCATCGCGCTCTTTCGCGAGCTCAGCGATCAGGGCGTGCTGCGTCTCGGCGGAGGAACCAGCGAATTTACAGTTTTCACCACCGAAGAGCCGCCCGCCGCTGCGCCCTTCGACGCCGTCGGCCCCGATACCAGCAAAAACGTCAAATCCGATACACCCATCACGCCCAAAAGCCTGCGCAATCTGCGCGCGTTCCTCGATGCCGCAAACTGGCGCTGCCTTTACGGTCTCAATCTTGGCCGCGGCCCTGTCGCACGTGCCGCCGAAGAAGCCTTCCACGTCCAAAGCATTCTGGACCCCCGCCTCATCGCGTTCCAACTCGGCAACGAGCCGGACGCATGGCGCAATCGCTACCGCCCCGCAACATGGTCCTACGCCGACTACTGGAAAGAATGGTCGGCAGCGCGCACCGCCATCGTCGCGCGAGTGCCGCAAGCCAAATTCGCCGGTCCCGACGTATCGAACAAGATGGCCTACGTCACCGGTTTTGCCGAAGACGTGAAGCGCAGCGCGCCCGATGTCGTCCTGCTCACCTCGCACTACTACGCCATGGGCCCAGCAGGCGCGCCCGGCATCACCATCGACAAACTGCTCTCTCCCGATCCCAAGCTGGAGCGTGATTTGCAAATTGCCATGGCCGCGGCGCACAGTGCCGGGCTGCCCTATCGCATGAGCGAGGGCAATTCCTGCTGGAACGGCGGTCAGCCGGGCGTGAGCGATACGCTGGCCAGCGCCTTGTGGGTCGCGGAGATGATGCTCGACTTCGCTTCGCTCGGTTGCGCCGGCGTCAATCTGCACGGCGGCGGCAGCGGTTTCTACACGCCCATTGCCGGCGGTCTCGCGGCCGGCTTCGAGCGCCGTCCCGAGTATTTCGGCATGGAACTCATCAAGCATTTCACCGGCGCAACGCTCGTCCAAAGTGCGCTCGAATGCGTCAACGACCGCGTGCGCGCTTACGCCGCCCGCAACGCCAAATCCACACTCGTCATCGTCATCAACAAATCCGCTCAGCCCGCGGCCATTCGCACCACGCTGCGCCACGCGCACCGGCAATGGCTGCTCACGGGACCATCCATCGACGCGAAAAAAGGCGTCACACTCACCGCAACCAGCGCTGGTGCGTTGCGCAAAGGCACGCTGCAAGCGCCGGCGTACAGCGCAATTCTGATGGAGACATAAGGGAGAATCATGGCACGAGGGAAACGAACCTGGACCCGCCGACGCTTTCTGCATGACGCATCGCTGACAGGAGCTGTGTTGGCGCAGCGCGGTTCCCTTCCCGCGTTGCGTGCGGAGATCCCCGCGGAATCCATCGCCAGCGAGCACGTCCTCTTCTTCGAGCAGCCCGCAGCCACGTGGCCCGACGCGTTGCCCGTCGGTAACGGACGGCTCGGCGCCATGGTCTTCGGCAATCCCGCCAATGAACGGCTGCAACTGAACGAAGAGACGATTTGGATCGGCGAGCGGCGCGATCGCAACAATCCCCAGGCCAGCCGCACGCCTGAGGTGCGCAAGCTGCTCATGGCCGGCATGGTCCACGAGGCTGAAGCTCTCGCCGCGCAAGTCATGATGGGCGTTCCCGACCGCCTTCCCTGCTATCAAACACTCGGCGACCTTTGGCTCGACTTCGACAACGTTCCTGCTGCGATAACGGGCTACCGTCTCGAGCTCGATCTCGACGAGGCCGTGGTGACGACGCGCTTCACCGTCGCAGGCGCTCGTTGGACCCGCGAAGTCTTCAGCTCAGCGCCGCGCAATGTGATCGTCGCGCGCATTGAATCCACGCACCCCTTCGCGCTTACCCTCAGACTTGATCGCCCCTTATACGGCGAAACGACAGCGGCCACCAACGATCGCCTGGTGATGACCGGCGCAGCACGGCCGGTAAAACCCACCAAAGATCCCGCCACACAAGAGCGACAGGTTGGAGTAGCCTTCCGCGCTGAATTGAAGGCCATCCCCGAAGACGGCACAGCGCGCGCCGAAGGCAACACACTGCGCATCGAAAATGCCCGCGCCGTCACGCTGCTGCTCACCGCTTCCACCGACTTTCGTGCGCACGACGCAGCCGGAATGGCCGCAGCCTGCGCCCGTAATCTACGCTCCGCTGCCGCACGCACTTACAAGGAGCTGCGCGCCGAGCACGTGGCCGATTACCGCCGCTATGCAAGCCGCGCCAATCTTCACTTGGTCGACGGCCCCGACCCGTTGCGCGACGTTGCCACCGACAAGCGCATGCTGCGCCTCCGCAACGGCGGCGACGATCCCGGCCTCATCGCCACGTACTTTCAATACGGCCGCTACATGCTTATCAGCAGCAGCCGTCCGGGTACGCTGCCGGCCAATCTGCAAGGCATCTGGAACGAGAGCCTCGATCCTCCGTGGGGATCGAAGTTCACCGTCAACATCAACGCCGAAATGAACTACTGGATGGCTGACTCTGCGAATCTCGCCGAATTGCACGCGCAATTATTCGATCTGCTCGATTCCACCCGCGCCTTTGGTTCCGTAACAGCGCGTAAGTACTACAACGCTCGCGGATTCGTGGTGCATCACAACACCGACATCTGGGGCGATTCCATTCCCGTCGATCATGTGCAGGCCGGCGTGTGGCCTTTGGGCGCGGCGTGGATTTCGCTGCACCTCTTCTCGCATTACGCGTATTCGCTCGACGTTGCATTCCTGCGCGATCGCGCCTATCCAAGATTGAAAGAAATTGCGGAATTCTTCCTCGACTATCTTGTTCCCGGCCCCGATGGAACCCTCCTCAGCGGACCCAGCCAATCGCCGGAGAACAAATACAAACTTCCCGACGGCTCTACGGCCAGTCTTTGCATGTCTCCCGCCATGGACTCCGAAATCATTCGCGCCATTTTCGATCGCGTTTCCCGGTCCAGCAAGATTCTTGGCGTTGACGAAACTCTTCGCGCGCAAGTTGAGGCTGCGGCCAAACGCCTGCCGCCATTCAAGATCGGCAAGACCGGCGCGTTGCAGGAGTGGAACGAAGATTACGCGGAGACCGAACCGGGCCATCGCCACATCTCGCACCTCTTCGCGCTCTATCCGGACCATCAGATCACGCTCGGCGAAACGCCCTTGCTCGCCAAAGCCGCGCGCGCCGTGATCGAGCGCCGTCTGGCCAATGGCGGCGGCAGTACCGGCTGGAGCCGCGCATGGATTGTGAATTGCTGGGCGCGTCTCGAAGACGGCGAGGCTGCGCACAGCAGTTTGCTGGCGCTGCTGCGCAACTGCACGCGGCCCAACCTCTTTGACGTTTGCGGCATGAAGCCCAACTCGCCATTCCAGATCGATGGCAACCTGGGTGGAACCGCGGGCATCATTGAGATGCTGATGCAAAGTCATGGCGGCGTTTTGCGTTTTCTGCCCGCACTCCCCGCAGCCTGGCCTTCAGGCAGCTTTCGCGGACTGCGCGCGCGCGGCAACATCGAGGTGGATTGCGCGTGGTCGAACGGCAAAGTAACCCTTGCGACTTTGCGCGCCAATGCCGACGGTCGCATCGTTCTGGCGGCGCCCTCAGGCCAGCGCATCCTGCGCGTCACGCGGCTTGGAAAGGAAGTCCCTCTGCAATCTGTCAACGCGCAAACCGCGCAGCTGGACCTACGCGCCGCCTCGCAGTATCGCGTCACCTTTGCCTAAGTCTTCGACCGCTCAAAGAGGAACCTTCCCGTGCCCCATCCATTCGCCCGCTTTCTGGGCGAATGGATGGGATACCACGAACTCCACTGGCGCGAATGCATGCGGTCAGAGATCTCGGGCTTACGCAAGCGGAAACGATGCGCGCTCTAGCGGTGGCCGCCATGCGAACCGCCACCACCCCCGCCACCGCCACTGCTGTGCGATCCCCCGCCGCCCCCCCCACCACCACTGCTGTGCGAGCTACTGCCGCCGCTGCTTGAAGAACTCCTCGGGGGCGTGTACGAAGGCGCGGGAGTATAGTGCGGTGCCGGCGCGGGCCGCGGCGGAGGACTATAACTCGGCGGAGTTACGGTTTCTGAAGCGGGACGGCTGCTGGTATAGCTCGAGCGCGGAGTCACAACCACCCCGCCGGTCGTCCCCGCTCCGGTGTTGCCCGGCGTGGTGCGATTGGTTTCGGAAGTGAAGCCCTCATGCGAAGAAACAGGGCGCGAAGGCAGTGGTTCCATCGCACGGACTGAGCTTCCTGCAATCGTCACTTGCGTATTCTTGTCTCGCGCCGGAAAATTCGCGCTTCCCAGCACCGTGTGCCGGTTGACGGCGATCACCGGAGGCGGCCGGCGGCCGATCGGTCCGTGCGGCGGCAGCGGTCTCGAAATCGGGCGATACCCTCCGGGCGCGTAGCCGATATTGGGGCCGCCATAGAATCCCGTTCCCCACCACGGCCTGCAGCCGCCCATTCCCGGCGCCCATCCCCAACCGAAGCCGTTGTAGAAGTTCCACGCCCCGCACTGGTAGGGCATATAGCCCCACGAATAGCCTGACGCCCACACGTAGCCGTAAGAAGGCGTGTACATCCACTCGCCGTCTCCGTAGGGGTCGAAGTCGGCGTTCGCAGCCTCATACGGTGACCACACGTAACCTTGATCGGGCACGTCGTACCAACTGCCGTTGGCATCCAGATCGTTCCATGCCGGGTTCTGGCTTTCACCCAGATCCTCCGGTGCTCCGCTCTGCGTCGCGGCCTCGGTGGTCAGTGTCTGGTCGCGGTCTGAATTCCACGCATCCCAGGAGTTCGGCTCGATCGATTCGGCGACGTTGAATTGCGTCGGGTCAGCTGGATCCAGCGCGACGGATTCGCCGCCATGGAGGTCGGATGTGGATTGGGCTCCGGTTGCTGAAACAACCTGCAAGTGTACGTTCCCTGAGAAAACGGCGACGCTGCCGGGAGGAGTATCCATGGCCACGCGGAGCACGGTAAATCCGCTGGTAGTGGCCACATTGGAGCCAAAATGGACGCTCATTTGGCCATCCTGGCCGCCGCCCTGGAACTCGAAATAACAGAGACCTGAGTTGACGGTCAATTCGGCGTCGGCCGTGGTACCCGCGCCGCGCAATACCTGTAAGGTCAGCGAACTGTCGGGCGCAATCCGGGCTACACTGCCGTCTTCAAACTGGATCTCCGCCTTGCCGTTGTCGGCAGTCGTCAGCTGCATGCCTTCAAACAGCGGCGTGTTGGCCACAGCCTGCGTGGCCAGCACCTGATTGCCCTGCCCCAGCCTCACCTGGCCGTCCACAAAACTCAGCCGCACCGCGCGAGCGGGCTGCCCTCTGCCTTGCTGCGCATCCTGGGCCCATGCCACAATGCTCAGTGAAGCGATTCCCAGAGCCAGCGCCGCCAGCCCTGCAATTCCTTTTGGATTCCCCATGAGATTCATGCCGCCCCCCGCCTTCCCGTGCCTTGCGGCGACCCCATCTCCGCTTATCGGCATCCCACACTAGCTTTGACACACTTTAGAGAGAAAAAGTCGCCCAACGTCAAACATTTATGTCGCACCCCGCATCAGCAGCATCCGCGCCCGCTTCCTTACCCTTTCCAACACGGTGTCATCCTGCGCCAGCCGCTCCAGCAGCCCGCGGATCACGCAAACCTGTTGCGCCCGGCCGTCGCCCACAGCTTCGACAAGAAATTCCATCTCCGCGTCCAGGCCCAGCCGGTCGTGCTGCAGCAGCAATTCCATGCGCGCGCCCTCCAAAATGGTTTCCGCCACGGCCTCCAGCGAATCCCCCAGATCCTGAATCTCCTTGTCCTTCGAATAGTTGAACGTGCAGGAGCCTTGTCCTTGCGCCCCGGTATAGGTGAGAGTTTTCCAGCCCTCGAAGGCCACCTTGAGATGGCTTTCGCAGGCCTCGTTGAACCACCTGTGGCGCGCGGCTGCAGCAAAGACGCGACCGGCATAGGCCGCGCTTACCTGGATGTCGCGGTCCACGGCGGGGGGCACAATTCCCGGCTTGGCTTCATTGGAGGGCGTGCTGGCCGGGGAACGAAAATGGCCGGTTCCGTCAGGCCGAAGCGTGAGCGTCCATTGCGAAGGCGAGAGTCCGGGATCGGAAAAGTCCAACTGCAACGTAGGCTCGAGCGCGGCCGGCGCCTGCCCGTGCGCGGCCACAGCCAGGAGCGCAACCGCCAGCCAGCCCGTCCTCATCGCGCAAGCCCCTGCAGTGCCAGCGTCTGCGCTGTATGAATGTGGCAGATGGCGATGGCCAGCGCGTCGGCGGCGTCGGCCGGCTGTGGAACTTCGGCCAGGCCCAGCAGCCGCGCCACCATGAACTGTACCTGCTCTTTTTTAGCCAGCCCGTAGCCCACCACACTGGATTTAATCTTGAGGGGCGCGTATTCGGCCACAGGAAATCCCAGCCGCGCCGCCGCCAGCAACGCCACTCCGCGCACCTGCCCCAGCTTCAGAGCCGATTTGGCATTGACCGAGTAGAAGACCTCTTCGATTGCGACCGCATCGGGCTGCCAGCGCTCGAGCTCCGCCGTCAGTTCGCGAAACACCTGATCCAGCCGCTCGGGCAAAGCTCGGGCCTTCGACAATCGGATGGCGCCCATGGCCCGGCACGTAAGCCGCGGCAGCCGTTCGCCCTCGTCCGACTCCACAACGCCGAATCCCGTTACCTCGGTACCACAATCGATGCCAAATACCTTCATGCGGTCCAAGTTTACCGCAGATAGGATGGAGGTAAGGAACGCAGGGACCAGGGGAGCGAGGGAACAAGAAAGCTCGGGAGCAGGGGAACAAGAAAACGGACAGTGGCTCAGCTTGAAGTCGCCGCGAAAGGGCACGACCTCAAAGCCTTCCCTGAGCGAAGCCGAAGGGTGCCGCAAACGACGTTCAAGGAACCAGGGCTTTATCGAGCGTTGCACAAGGAATGCTCTGGCAGACGCGCCGGAGGCGCAGTGCTTGTTAGCCCCGCGCTTTAGCGTGGGGAAAGCGGAATGGACAAATGAACTCCGGAGTCCCGCAGGGACGGCGCAAGGACATTTCTTTTGCGGGGTTCAATAACCCCTGAGAGACCGCCCTAATCGATGAGGGCGCCACCAAGCGAGACGCCCAGAAGCCAATCGGCCGCAAGGAGCATCCAACTGATAACGAGTCTGGTTCACCGATAAAAGTTTCATCTGAGGAAAACAAAACGCGAATTCAAGTGTCGATACCTTGAAGGGGAATCGTGTCCATGGGGCCTGGAGGAATGTTGGGAAAGATTCCGGTAGCCGCGAAGCGCAACGCGATCCTTTGGCTGAGCCAGGGGATTTCGCCGCGCCGCCTGGCGCTTACGCTGGCCGTGGGATTCGCCGTCGGCTGCATTCCGGTCGTCGGCATTCCCACGCTTCTGTGCGCCGGGCTAGCACTGGCGCTGCGCCTCAACCTGCCAGCCATCCAGGTGGCGAACTATGCCGCCATGCCGCTGCAACTGGCTCTGATTGTTCCCTTCGTCCGCCTGGGCAGATGGCTTGTGCCCACGCACGACGGTCCCGCATTTGACCCGCACGCGCTGCTCCATCTCCCTGCCCTCCATTTGGCCGCCCACGTCGCCGAATCGATGGGAAGCATGGCCGGCCAGGCCTTACTGGCATGGCTGCTGGTAGCCATCCCCGCCGTCGCCCTCATGACGCCTGCGCTCACCCGGATGCTGCGGCGCATTCCCGCCCCGGAAAGCAAATAGCGGCGATTCGCTGCTGCCAGCTAGCGTCCTGCCACCACATGGCTTCTGGCCGAGTGCTCGAGAACCTGTTGTATATGCACGTCCACTTGCCTGAGCACAGCTGGCGACACAGCGCATCCGTCGGTCTCGTAGCTGAAAAGTGGCATGCCGTGTTGGATGCTGAGCGGCTTGAGAATCGCCTCGGAGATTCTGCGGCACTGAACGAAGCACCCTGCCCCGCCCGCAAAAATTCAAGTTTCCATTCGACTTTGATCACCGCACACGCACACTCACACTCGCACACGGTTCCTCGCTCCCTCAGCCCCTGTCCTCCTACTTCCCCGCGTAAGCATCCGGAACCAGCTGCGCGCTGTCGATCCATGCCGTATAGATCATGTCGCGCAACATACTGGCGCCGTCGGCCAGGCGCGCCGCGGTAAAGTCGCGCGATTCCGGCGTCCCCGCTCCCAGGAAGCCGCCAACCTTGTCGAACTGGTAGACCCTCTCGACATACGTTGCGGTGTGGCGCAGATAGGCCACGTAGGCGTCGAACATGTCGCCCTCGATGAGCTTCGCCGGCGTCATCTTGGCCTGCACCTCAGGCGCGTGTATGTTGGCCGCGACAAACGGCGTCTCAAACTGGTAATGAATCTGGTGTTCGGTGGTGTAGCCGTTGGGGTTGGGACCGACCCAGCCGTTGTACTTCACAGTGACGTGGAGCGGCTGCGAACCGTCGCCCACATAGTGGCCAAGCCATCCGGCATAGAACAGGATGGCCGCTTCCACCGGCTTCGTATCCTGACCGGCGGCCTGTATCGCGCGGTACTGGCGCATGGCGGCCTTCAGCCGCTCCCATACTTCGTCAGCCTCCCAAGGTTGCAGGCCGATGGTTTCTGGCCGCTGGCCGGCGGCGAAAACCTTGGCCTCAAAGTCGAGGCGCTTGTGCGGCAGCGGACCCAGCGCGTCGGCCAGCTCCATGTCGATGAAGTGCTCCGGCGCCTGGGCGGCGCTCAACTCCGGCTCGGCTCTTGAGCGCCAGCGATCGGGTTCGGGACCCAGGTACTCGATCTCATCGATGGCTGCCTGAGAGCGCAGGAAAGCCGGCACATCGGCCGGGAGGTTGCTCGCGGCCAGCTTGTTGATCAGGCGATGCCCTTCATTGCCCCAGGCGTGCGCGGGCTGCGAAGGAAGAACAAGGCACAGAAGTCCGGCGGCGGCCAGGACGACGCGGAGAGAGTTGGTTTTGACGATGTGGCGAAACATTTAGTCAGTATAAGGCGCAAGGACAGGGACCGAGAGAACAAGGCAGCAAGTTGGCGGAACGGCCGACGGCCCGATCCACTCTGCGAAAAGGCGAATGCGGTTCCCGAACCGGTAACTGGATGGCGTCACGAGCGCGGGTGCGGTACTTTTTTGGCTAGAGCGCACGGAATCAAACGCTTATACTACGTGCAAATCGCAACATCGCACTCCCATGGGCGCTCATGGGAGCGAAGCGTAGCGCGAAGAGAGCTTGGCAGAGTGCATTGGAGCACTGCCGTGTGCGGGGAAGAAGGCCCCGGGCGGGAAAACGCTTGCAGTTGGTAGCAGACCGGTTCAGGGCTATCGCATGTTCAGAGTTGATGTGACTCGAAGCCTCGATGCCCAGTCGGCGCGATGATTCCGGGGTCCCCAACGACAGGTCTTCGTCGTTGGGGTGGGAGCATCAGGGAGCGCCGACCTTCGAACGACACCGCAAGGACAGGGTAACTCTGAGAATGCCGTAAAGCCGGCGAAAAGGGGAAAAGGAAGAGCCGATGAACGAGCTGCCGGAGAGCCAGGAAGAGCGCGGGGATGTACGCGGCGACGGACCAGCGGATGGGGTCCGGACAGGCATCTCGCAGCTTTGGCTCATGCTGCCTCTTTTTATCCTCACCCTCGCAGCCGGCGCTGCACTGGCCCGCGTGATTCCTGCATTCCGATTGCAGTCCCTTGCGATTCTGGCGGCCGCGGTGGGCACGGCGGTTTTCGCTTACGTGGTGAACCGGCTGGTCATGCGCGCTTCGCATGAGGCCCCGGCGCAAGAGGCTATCGGCAAGGGTTTGCGCGAGCTGCTCGACTCAGCGGGGCCGGCGGTTGTGGCCATGAATCTCGATGGAGAGCTGTTCTACTGCAATCCCGCGGCAGAACGATTGCTGGGCTATCGCGCCGCGGAGCTGATGCACGTATGGAGCAGGACCGAAATCCTGGCGCCGGGAGAGAGCGAGCGGCTGGTGGCGGAGATCCAGAAGATCTGTCACGTGACCCGGCCGCCGGAGCCCACGCCTGCCGGGCGCATGGCGGCGTACATGGCCTGCATGCGCATCCTGCCGCCCAGCATGGTACCCACCTTCAGCGCCCAGGTGCGCCATAAAGACAGCACCATCATCCCGGTAACCTTGCACATCTCTGCACTGCGCGATGCCATGGCCCAGCCCACAGGCATGGTGGCCGTAGCCGTCGAGCAGGGCTCGATTCCGCAGCGCGATCAAGCGCAGCGTGAATCGCAGGAGCGATACCGCGATCTTTTTGAGCACTCCAGCGAGATGATCGCCACGCTGAGCCCGGCCGGTCAGTTTCTTTATGCCAATCCCGCATGGCAGCAGTGCTTTGGGTTGGAACGCACGGCAATGCTGGCCCTGCATTCGTTTGAGGAGCTTTTTTCCAACAGCGAGCGCGCCGAGGTGTCCGCGCTCTTCCGCCGTGCGCTCGACGGTGAACAGGTGGAACGCGCACCCTTGCGCCATCACCTTCCCGAAGGGCGTGTGCTTGACCTCGAGATGAGCCTGAGCCGGCGCCAGAAGGCCGGCAATGCGCTGGCGGTTCGTTGTCTGCTGCGCGACGTGACGCAGCAGAAGCAGCGCGAGAACCGCCTGGCGCTGCAACTGGCGGTGAGCCAGATCGTGGGCGAAAATGCGGCGGGCGAGTCCGCGGGCATGCGCATCCTCGAGGCCCTTTGCATCTCGCAGGGATGGGAGCTGGGCATCGAGTGGCTGGTGAATACCGAGCAGATGCACCTGGAATTCGGGACCGCGTGGGGAGTTCCCGGGCAGCGGGCGGAAGAGCTCATCCAACGCAGCATGGGCCTGGCCCTGGCGCAGGGCTCCGGGCTGCCGGAGCGTGCATGGAAGGAAGGACGGCCGGTGTGGCTCACCGACCTTGCTGAAGCGCCGCCCAGCTCACGCGCAGCCGAGGCGCTGGATCACGAGATAGTTTCAGGGTGGGCCGTGCCGGTGCGCACCGCCAACAAAGTGCTGGCGGTGCTGGAGTTCTATTCCCGATTCCGCTTGCGGGAAGACCGCGAGGCCATTGCCGCAGTGGAAATTGCGGCCGCGTCGCTGGGCCAGATGCTGGCGCGAACCCAGGAAAGCGGACGCGCCGATGACCTGAGACGGCAGCAGGAGATCCTGCTGGATGCGGTAACCGATGGGATCTGCGGGCTGGACCACGAGGGCCACGTGCGATTTGCCAATCCGGCGGCGGGGCGCCTGATGGGCGCACCGACGGACGCGCTTACGGGCAGACCCTTGCACGAGTTGCTGCACGGATTCGCGCCTTCCGACCGCGCATGCAGCCAGGATTGCCCGCTGCGCAAGGCCGCCACAAAGCCTGCTTCCGCGGCGGGCGAGGAAAACTTCTTCCGCGCCGACGGCAACTCCTTCCCGGCCGAGTATGTGCTGACGCCCATCCATGGGCACGGCAGTTTTTCAGGATGGGTGCTGAGCTTTCGCGACATCAGCCAGCGCTATGCTCTGGACCGGATGAAGGATGAGTTCATCTCCACCGTCAGCCACGAGCTGCGCACGCCCTTGACTTCGATTCGCGGGGCGCTGGGACTGCTCACGTCGGGAATGCTCGGCGAAGTGAGTGAAAAATCGGCAACCCTGTTGCGCATTGCGCTCACCAACTCCGACCGGCTGGTGCGCTTGATCAACGACATTCTCGATCTGGAACGCATTCAGAGCGGACGCGAACCGCTGGCCTTCCGCCCGGTGCAGCTGGCGGATATCGTGAAGGAGGCCATTGACGACATGCAGCCGATGGCCGATGCCGCAGGCGTAAAGCTGTTGCACGACACCACCAAGGTGGAGATTACCGCCGATCCCGATCGCCTGCTGCAGGTGATCACGAATCTGCTGTCGAACGCGGTCAAGTTTTCCCCGCCCAATTCGCCGGTGAGCGTCATGCTGCGGCCGGGCGTGACGGGTGTGATTCTCTCCGTCATCGATCATGGCCGCGGCATTCCTGCCGACAAGCTGGAGACCGTCTTCGGACGCTTCCAGCAGGTGGACGCTTCCGACGCGCGGCAAAAAGGCGGCACGGGATTGGGATTGGCCATCTGTCGCACCATTGTTCTGCAGCACTCGGGAAGGATTTGGGCGGAACGCAATCCCGTACGCGGATCGACCTTCCGCATTTTCCTGCCCTACCACCCGGTGCCCATCGCGGCGCAGGGCGGCACGCCGGAAACAGAAATCGGACACGGCACGGTGGTGTTGGCCGACGCCAACGCGGAGTCACGGGCCAGGATTGCGGCGCAACTGGCGCGCCACGGCTATTCCGTGGTGCAGACCTCGACCGTCGAGCAGACGCTCTCGGCGGCACGACAGGGGGCCCACGCCATCCTTGTGGATACGTCGCTGGACGGAATGAACGGATGGGCGATTCTTCCCTTGCTGCGGCGCCTGGATTCGGCGGCGCGCACGCCAGTGGTGTTGTTGAGCGTAGAGGATCCCAAGAACTCTGAGACGCTGCCCGAGGGCGCGGAAGGGCGGGTGCCGAAGCCGCTCGAGGAGGATACACTGCTCGACGAGTTGGCGCGCGTACTGTGCGGGTCGGGCGATTCGGCACGGATTCTGATTGTGGAGGACGATCGCGACCTGGCGCGGGTGATCGGCGAAGTGTTTGCCCGCGGGGGTATCACCGTGCAGATAGCGCACTCGCTGCGGGAGACCATCGACGCGTGCTCGGCCTTCGATCCGCACCTGCTGGTGCTCGACATCGGGCTGCCCGACGGCGACGGCTTCAACGTGGTGGATTGGCTGCGCCAACATGAAAACCTGGCGCACCTGCCGCTGGTGGTGTACTCGGGCCGCGAACTGTCACTGGCGGAACGGCGGCATCTCACCCTGGGCCCGACATACTTCATGGCCAAGACGCGCGTACAGCCCCAGCAGCTTGAGGCGTTGGTGCTCACCATGCTGCGCTCCCTGCGGCAGACGAACGAAGCGGCAGCGGCGCCATCGTCCGTACCGAATTCATAACCCGTTTTCCGCCCCGCTCCATCGACAACGCCGCGCGGGCATCGGACAATGGTTCCGAAGGAGCCTTTCACCGTGGCCCGGAAAATCCTGATCATCGACGATGAAGACGATATTCGCGAAGTTGCCGCGCTGAGCCTGGAAAGCGTCGCCGGCTGGGAGGTGATCAAGGCCAGCTCCGGGGCGCAGGGACTGGCGCGCGCCGAGGAATATCTGCCCGACGCCATCCTGCTGGACGTGATGATGCCGGGCATGGACGGCCCCACGACCTTCCGCGAACTGCGCAAGAACCAGGCCACCGCGGGAATTCCGGTGCTGCTTTTGACGGCCAAGGTGCAAGGCACCGACCAGCGGCGATTTGCCGACCTCGGCGTGGATGCGGTGCTTTTAAAGCCCTTCGATCCCATGACGCTCTCCGCGCAAATTACCACTGCGCTGGGCTGGAAGTAGAGCGTTGTTCATGAATGATTTCCTGAAAGGGCCCGACTTAACTGCTTGCTGAAAACCCGCCGCGGGCACGAAGTGTCAGGGCACGGCTTCGGCCGTGCCAATAGAACTTCTGTTTTGTAATAAGGGCACGGCTTTAGCCGGGCCGAAAGACGCGGAAAATGAATACGTGGGCTTTAGCCCCCGAGGGATGTTTTCCAATCCCAAGTGCTTCTCGAACGCATTCGTTGATACGACGCTGAACAAACTTTGCGATGGAACCTCCTACCCAACCCGACGCCCGCGCAAATGCCTCTCTCTCGCAGGCGATGGACAGCCTGTGGGTGCGGTTTTTGCCGGAAATCAAGGAGCGGGTGGCCGTCCTTGAGGCCGCCGCCCAGGCCGCGGGCGAAGGCAAGCTCACGGCAAAGCAGCGCGACGCTGCGCAAGCCGCCGCGCACAAGTTGGCCGGCGTGCTGGGCACCTTCGGCCTTACGCGCGGCACGGTCCTGGCGCGCGAACTGGAGCTGACCTTCGCTCGCGAATCCTCGCCCCGCCGCAATGCAGGCGCGAAGCTGGCCGAGGTTGCCGCGGAATTGCGCAGCATGGTGGAAAGCCGGAAATAGACCAGCATACTCTATAGCCTATTTGCAATAAGTCGCTGGGTCCGCGCTTTCCATACGGCGAATCGACCCGTCTAATATTCTTCATGATCCAAATCTGGCGGTATTGGCTAGGCCGCTGGTTCTCGATAGGCGAAAAGATGCAAGTTTCACTGAAGGTGTGGGCTCCGCTGTTTCTGTTGTTACCGCTATTCCTGCTCATTTCCAAGCCAGCGGTCGCTCAAACGACAATCCACGTTCCCGCCGATGTGCCAACTATCCAAGATGCGATCAACGAGGCGAAGAAAGGCGATACCGTGCTGGTCGCTCCCGGAACTTACAGCGAAAACATCGACTTCGAAGGAAAATCCATCACCGTGACGAGCGAGAACTCAAGCAGGGCTGGCGCGGCTAATACCATCATCATGGGATCGGGTGGGGCGACAGTCACCTTTCAGAGTAATGAGCCGCCGACCGCAATCTTGAACGGGTTCACCGTCACTCACCCGTCGCCCGGCGGCCCGACTACTGCCGGTTCGGGTATTTCCATCTCCGGCGCTTCGCCGACCATCACCGGAAACTCGATCGTCTACAACGGCGGGAATGGCATTTGGATTACCGGATCTACTTCCAGCCCGGCCATTCGCGGCAACAATATCAGCTGGAACACCGTGGGTGTGACTCCTCTTGACCCCATCTGCAGCACTGAGGAGTGCCCGCAGTATGGTGGAATTGGGATTCAGATATCGGACGCTGGCTCTGTGGAGATATCGAATAATTCGATTCAGGGCAACAACGCTGGTTCCCAGGACGGCAGTTGGGGCGGGGGTGGCATTTGGGCGTGGGGTGCCGCAAAGCTCACGATCGAAGATAACGCAATCTACGGAAACAACGGATTTGTGGGGGCTAATGATCAACTATACGGAGTCGGCGGCATCCAGATCGTGGGAATCGAAGACCTGGCGATCATTCAAAACCTGATCTATGCCAATGTGGTCGGCGGCCCCTACGTCGCCGGCGTGAGCATTACGACTCCCGACCTCACAAACCACCTGCCGTCAGGGACGCTGACAGTTGTCAACAACACGATCGTAGGCAACCAAAGCGGAGTGGACGCGGGAGCGGAACAGTTTGCCGTCGATGAGTACCCCGCGCAATCGACCATTGAGAACAATATCTTTGAAAGCACGAATTATGGGCAGGCCGTCTACTGCGTTTCCGGGTCGAATCCCGGATTTTCGTACAACGATGTCATCGGCGGAAATGAGGCACTGAGTTGTGGCGGATTTAATAACATTTCCGCCGATCCGCAGTTTGTCGCCCCTGCGGTGGGCAACTTTCACCTCACCGCAGCGTCGCCCGTCATCGCCGCAGGCAATACAGCTGCACCGGATCTTCCCGCGACCGATTTCGATGGCTTTCCGCGCATTGCGAGCGGAACGATCGACCTGGGCGTTTACGAGTATCAGCCGGTCACAGCTAACTCTCCCGTGCTTACTTCCAGCGCCAATCCGTCCTACGTCGGGCAAATGGTCACATTTGCTGCAACGCTGAATATTTCGTCGGCGAAATCTCCGGTGACCGGAACCGTGAGTTTCCGTGACGGCGCCGCCGTCCTCGGGACGGCAAATGTAAGCGCAGCGGGCGACGCGGCGCTCAGTTTCAGCTCTTTATCGGTCGGCACCCACTCGATCTATGCCATTTATTCGGGAGATACCGACCTTCCACCAGGCATTACGAACGCAATCAGCCAAGTCGTCTCCACGTACCCCACAACGACCACTCTGTCCGTTTCGCAAAATTCCATCGCCTTCGGGCAGAGTGTCACGTTTACGGCAGATGTGCAACCCTCTGCAAGCAGCGGTCCGGTGACCGGCGGAGTCGTGTTCTACGACAATGGAACCAATCTCCTCGGAGCTGCGAACTTAAACAACGACGTAGCGAGCTTAACCACGACCGCGCTTGATGCCGGCACATACACCATCACCGCAGAGTTCGTTCAAAACCAGACTTACTCTACCAGCACTTCAAATGCAGTCACCGTCACCGTGGCATCGGACTTTGGGCTCTCTGCCACGCCCGCATCGCGATCGATCTCCCCAGGCGGAACCGCGACATTTATGATCGCTGTCGCCTCAAATTCAGGATTCAATCAACCGGTCGCACTCAGTTGTTCGGGTTTGCCCACCGGCGCATCCTGCAACTTTTCCTTATCAACGATCCAGAATGGAGTCGGCTCTTCTCAATTAGTTATCCATCTCGCCAATGCGAACCAGGCAGCCCTGATCAGATATCACAAAAACTTCCAATTCTTGCACAGTTACGGCGCAGTCGCGCCGCTGCTGTGTGTTCTTTTCCTGATCCCAGGCAGTCTGCGCCGCAAGAGATTCCTGGCGGTATTGCTCGTCTCTTCCTGCACGGCGATTGTCGGTTGCAACCCTACGTTGATTTTGTCGCCGCCGATAGAAACGTACTCAATTGTCGTAACTGGCGCAAGTAATCTGTCCAGCGGCCTTCTTGCGCATTCCACAAACATAACGCTCGAAGTGCGATAGAGCTCCTGGCCCATGCCGTATCGACCTATATCGGCCAGCTAACTTGCTGACTTCACAAGCAGCAGTTGGTCTTCCTGAGCGAAGTTTGGCGCGCTTTTTGCGCCTAACGGAGTCGAAGGACCTGCATTGGTCTTCGCCTACCTGGATCTCACCTGAAAGCTGGCTTTCGTGCCCTACGTGTATGTCGATACATCCTGGGCCCCCAGCCCTCGTCCTGACGCCCCAGCAATTAAACTCATCTGCAGTGACTGCACGCGATCCATTTGCGCCATTTCCGATAGACGACCAGCTCGGCCTGCACTTCGAGGCAGCGCCCGCCGCACGCCGCATCTGGCCCGTGCGCGAACTGGTAGCGCAGGTACGCGACCTGGTGGAGCAGGAATACGGCGACATCTGGGTAGAAGGCGAAATTTCGAACCTCCGCCCCGCGCCCTCCGGCCACGTATATTTCACGCTGAAGGACGCCGATGCTCAACTGCCCATCGTGCTTTTCCGGCGTCAGGCCGTCCTTCTCCGTTTTCGTCCCGAGGACGGACTGCATGTGCTGGTGCGTGGGCGGGTCAGCGTCTACGAGCAGCGCGGCCAACTGCAGTTGGTTGCGGAGACCATGGAGCCGGTAGGCGCCGGATCGCTGCAACTGGCCTTCGAACAACTGAAGGAACGGCTCAAGGCCGCGGGGCTCTTCGACGCCGAACGCAAGAAGCCGCTGCCTCTGTTTCCGCATACCGTGGGCATTGTGACTTCGCCCACGGGCGCCGTCATCCGGGATTTCCTGAATATCGTCAGCCGCCGCCACTCGGGATTGAATGTTCTCGTTTGCCCGGTTTCGGTGCAGGGCGAATCCGCGCCCGGTGAGATCGAAGACGCATTGGCCGAACTCAACGCATGCGGACTCGTCGATCTGATTGTGCTGGCACGGGGCGGCGGTTCGCTCGAAGATCTGGCCGCCTTCAACAGTGAGCGCGTGGCCCGGGCCATTGCATCGAGCAAACTTCCTGTGGTTTCGGCGGTCGGACACGAGACCGACTTCACAATCGCCGACTTTGTCGCGGACCTGCGCGCCCCCACGCCCTCCGCCGCAGCCGAGCTGATTACCGAGGCGCAGCACAAGATTGCCGAGCACCTGGCCACGCAGTCGCATCGCCTGGAGCGCGCGGCGCGCTTCCAACTGTTGCAGGCGCGGCAGCGGCTCACGCGCTTGCCGGTGAGCCGCGCCGAGTCGCGTGTGACCACGTTTTTGCACCGTTTGGAACAGCGGCTCGACGATGCCAGCCAGCGCCTGGATGTTGCGCTCACCTCACAACTGCGCTTGCGGCAGAATCGCGTTGCGGAACTGGCCGCCGCGGTGCTGCGCCATGATCCACGCCAGAACCTGGCCCACGCACGCGAGCACCTGGCCGACTTCCGCGCCCGCATCGACCGTTGCCTGGAGCGCCTGTTGCAATCTTCTGCGGCCTCATTAAACGCTTTCGACGCGCGCCTGCATTCTTTGTCGCCTTTAGCAGTACTGGATCGCGGCTACGCCCTGGTGCTTTCGGCCGATGGCGCCCTCGTGCGCTCGACAGCGCAGATTGCCGCGGGCGACCGCGTGACCACGCGCCTGGCCGATGGCTCGTTTGCGAGCCGCGTTGAAGCGACAGCCGCCGCTGTGTCCCAGACGGCTCCGAAAAACACGTCCTCATCGCCCACCTCCAGCAATCGAGGCAAGAAACCAAGATCATGACCGCATCTTCCGCACGCAAGCTTTTCGGCACCGACGGCATTCGCGCCATCGAAGGCCAGGCCCCGCTCGACCCCACCACGATTTACAGCGCAGGGCTGGCGCTGGCGCATACGCTGCGCAGAGCCGGGGTCCCCACGGACAGGTCTTCGTCCGTGGGGTGGAAGACGGTGCCTCAACCCAAAGTGCTTTTGGGCCGCGACACGCGCGAGTCCGGACCGTGGATCGCGGCCACGCTGGCGGCAGGCCTGCGCGAAGCCGGCGCACAGGTCGAAAGCGCGGGCATTGTGACCACGCCGGCGGTCGCGTTTCTCGCCCGCACGCACGGTTTCCACGCCGGCGTCGTCATCTCCGCTTCGCACAATCCCTGGCAGGACAACGGCATCAAGCTGTTTGGCGCGGACGGCTTCAAACTGCCCGATGCGGTGGAACTGGCGATGGAAGGAGAGATTGTTCACCACGCCTCGCAGGTGGAAATCTCCGATGCCCAGCGTTTTCCCGCGATCGAGGACAATCGGGCGCTCCAGGCCGACTACATTCAATTTTTGATCGAAAGCGTTCCCGGCCTCTCGCTCTCCGGTTTGAAGCTTGTTGCCGATTGCGCCAACGGCGCCGCGGCAGCCATTGCCCCCGAACTCTTCCGGCGCCTTGACCGCGAGGGACGCGACAACCTGACCCTGCTCCACATCGCGCCTGACGGCCGCAACATCAACGCGAACTGCGGCGCGCTGCATCCGGAGCACGTGGCCAGCGAGGTGAAGGCGCGCGGCGCGGATCTGGGCGTCACCTTCGACGGCGACGCCGACCGCTGCATGCTTGCGGGCCCGCAAGGCAACGTGATCAACGGCGACGCCATTCTGCTGATAGCGGCGCGCGACCTGCAAACACGCGGCATGTTGACCGGAAATCTCGTGGTGGCGACCACCATGTCGAACATGGGACTGGAAGCGGCGTTGAAGCGCAGCGGCATCCGCATGGTGCGCGCGCCGGTGGGCGACCGCTACGTGCTCGAGGAGATGCAGAAGCTGAATGCAGCCCTCGGCGGCGAACAGTCCGGCCACATTCTCTTCCCTCACCTTGCAACCACCGGGGATGGCCTGCTGACGGCGCTGGTGGTGCTCGATCTGGTGGCTCGTACCGGCAAATCTCTCGACGAACTCACCGCCGATCTCAAGGTCTTCCCGCAGGTGATTGTGAACGTGAAGGTGCGCGAGAAAAAGCCGCTGAGCACGATTCCAACGGTGGCCACGGCCATCCGCGCCGCGGAAGAAGAGCTGAAGGACACGGGCCGCGTGGTCATCCGCTACAGCGGAACCGAGGCCCTGGCGCGCGTGATGATCGAAGCCGAGAGCGAAGAACCGATGCGCAGGCATGCGGAAGCCATTGCCGCGGCCATCCGCACTGAACTCGGCGCCCGAGAATGAACGGACCGCAGCAGTAGGTTGAAAACTCGTGGCCGGGCAACATTTACCATCGATCTATGCCCCGCTTCCCTGCCGGACAAACCCTGCTCATCGACGCAGACGATACGCTGTGGGAGAACAATATCTACTTTGAGCGCGCCATCGCCGCGTTCATTGGATTCCTCGACCACAAAGAGTACTCGCCCCGCGAGGTGCGGCTGGCGCTGAACGCCGTGGAGCGCGAGACCATCCTTTCCCATGGCTACGGGCTGTCGAGCTTCACTCGCTCACTGGTCGACTGCTTCGAGCGGCTGAGCCCCGCGCCGGTGACGGAGGAAAAGCGCGAGCGCATTCGCGGCTTTGCGCGCGCCATTGCCGAGCAGGAGATCGAGCTCCTGCCGGGAGTGGCCGAGACGCTGGCAGAGCTGGCCGCCCGGCACCATCTCATCCTGATGACCAAGGGCGACCACGCCGAGCAGGCCGACAAGCTGGCGCGCTCGGGGCTCTCCGAGCTTTTCACTTCGGTCGAGATTGTGGCAGAAAAGGATCCGCCGACCTACCGTGACGTGATCCTTCGCCAAAAGATTGCCGCGCGCAGCGCCTGGATGATCGGCAACAGTCCAAAAAGCGACATCAACCCCGCGCTGGCCGCCGGGCTGCATGCGGTGTTTCTCTTCCACAAAGACACGTGGGTCCTGGAGCACGCCGAGGTGGACGCCGCACCCGAGGGTCAGCACCTCATCGAACTCGACGCGTTTGCCAAGCTGCGCGAGATCTTCTGAAGCCCGGAGACGCTGCGGAGAACCAGCCTTCCGGGCAGGATTTTCCGAGTTTTTATGAGAAACTAGAAGTGCGGCAGTGAGTTTTTCTTCGGGGCGGTTGCATCTGCCCTAAAACCACGCGTCAACTTGGTTGGAACGGGCTCTTGTGGCCGATGCGCAGTTGTGGCTCGCGCGCCAACCCGCAAATCATTCAGGGAACAAGGAACCATGATCAGCGTCAGCAATCTTTCCATGCGCTACGGCTCGAAGATTCTCTTCGAGGACGTGAGCACCACCTTCACGCCGGGACGGCGCTACGGGCTGACCGGGCCGAACGGGTCCGGCAAATCCACCTTTATGAAAATCTTGACCGGCGAACTGGAAGCGCAGAAGGGCACGGTGGTGCGCCCGCGCAAACTCGGCGTGCTGCGCCAGGATCAGTTTGCATTCGACGCCTATCGCGTCATCGATACCGTGATCATGGGCAACAAGCCGTTGTGGGCGGCACTGGAAGAGCGCGACCGCATCTATGCCAAGCCAGAAATGACCAACGAGGACGGCATGCGGCTGGGCGAACTCGAAGGCACCATTGGCGACGAGGACGGCTACACCGCCGAGAGCGACGCCGCGGTGCTGCTCGATGGCCTCGACATTTCCGAAGCCCTGCACGAGCGCAAGATGGGCGAGTTGCAGGGCGGGCAAAAGGTGCGCGTGCTGCTGGCCCAGGCGCTCTTCGGCAAGCCGGAGGCGCTGCTGCTCGACGAGCCCACCAATTATCTCGATCTCGACTCGATCCACTGGGTGCAGGATTTTTTGACCAACTACGACGGCACCCTGATCGCCATCTCGCACGACCGGCACTTTTTGAACTCGGTCACCACGCACACCGCCGACATCGATTACCAGACCATCATTACCTACACCGGCGGCTACGACGAGATGGTCATGGCGAAGACGCAGATTCGCTCCACGCTTGAGGCCCAGATCGCCCAACGCGAGAAGAAGATTGCGCAACTCAATGAATTCATCGCCCGGTTTGCGGCGGGCACGCGTTCCAGTCAGGTGACGAGCCGGCGCAAGGAAGTGGAGCGGCTGCAAACCAACGATCTGGCGCGGTCTAACATCCAGCGTCCGTACATCCGTTTCGACCAGACGCGGCCTAGCGGCAAGCACGTTCTTGAGTTCAAGCACCTGATGAAGTATTACGGCGATCTCGCCGTCATTGATGGCTTTACCGCCAACGTGCTGCGCGGCGAAAAGATCTGCCTGATGGGTCGCAACGGCGCCGGCAAAACCACCTTGCTCAAGTGCCTGCTGGCGAATTATCCCGGGCTTGCCGAGAAGGATTTCAAGCTCGATTCCGGCACGGTCTTCTGGGGCCACGAGGCGCAGGTGGGCTACTTCCCACAGGATGTCGGCGCGACGATTGAGCCAGGTCTGACGGTTGCCGACTGGCTGCATCAGTGGAATCCTGCGGCGCACGTTGAAGAGATTCGCGGCATTCTGGGGCAGATGCTGTTCAGCGGCGAAGAAGGCAGCAAGCCGACGAAGGCGCTCTCTGGCGGCGAGCAGGCGCGGTTGGCGTTCTGCAAGTTGATCCTGACCAAGCCCAACATTCTGATCTTCGACGAGCCTACCAACCATCTTGACCTGGAATCGATCAATGCGCTGAACATCGCCCTGCAGCGGTACGAGGGCACAGTGCTATTGGTAACGCACGACCACGACCTGATCGATGAAGTCGTGACGCGCATGTGGATCTTTCACGACAAGGAGATCGAAGACTTCCAGGGGCCGTACGTGGAGTGGAAGGGCAAGCATAACTAAAGACAGCTCTCAGCTCTTAGCTCCTGGCTCGGCCCTGCTGAGGTAAAGCCTGATTCCCTCAAAAACTGAATCTTCCGGTCAGCTCCAGGCTGCGCGGGCCTGCGCCTTCGGCCGTCTGCAACGCCGTAATCGATCCGAAGGCGGCGGAATCCACCTGCATATTGGGCGGCTCGTAGTTGCGATGATTGAAGACGTTCGCTGCCTCGGCGCTGAAGCGGAAGCTGGCCTGCTCGTTGAGCGTGAAGGCCTTCCTGAGCGAGAGCGAGAAGTTGCCCGTGCCGGGGCCGACCACGCCGCCCACCGGAGCGTTGCCAAAATAGCCGCGATTGGCCGCCGGAATAGCGAAGGCGGAGTTGGGGTCGCCGGTAGTGCAGACGGAGTCGGAGCACGGCTGGTCGAGCCATTGGCCCGTCGTGCGATGGGTGGGATAAATGTGACCGCCCGGCAAAATGTCGGTGCGCGTCATGCCCACGGTGGTCAGGATGTTGGTTCCGGCCGGATCGGTCGACTCCTCGTAGGGCGTGAGGAACGGACCGGTCTGGAAGACCGTGACTCCCGCCAGTTGCCAGTTCCCCGCAAGCGCCTTCGCCGCGCTGCTCTTCGTCAGCCAGCGCTGGCCGTTGCCGAAGGGCAAATTGTAAAGATACGTGGCCAAAAGGCGCTGCCGCCGATCGTAGATGACATTGCCGTAGTCGAGTCCGGGATTGAAGCGGTCGGTGAGAAAGCTGCCGCCAGAAACGGCAAACGCGGTGGGCGCTACGCCGCCGGCGTTGGAAAGGTCGCGCGTGAACATGTAGCTCAGGTCGAAGCTCAGCGACTTCTCGTTGTGGCGCGAGAGTTCCACGGTGCCGCTCTGGTAATTGCTGAAGGAGGCGTTCTCGACGCTCTGAATCACACTCCAGTCGAGATACGGCCGGCTGGCGGCCGCCGTGGCGTAGCCCACCGTGTTGGCGTGCACCTGGTTCAGGTCTTCCATGGCTTCCAGGTCCTGGCCGTGGCTGCCGGAATAGGAAAGCCGCAGGCCGATGCTCTGACCCAAATTCTGCTCAAAGGTCAGGTTCCACTGCTGCACCACCGGATCGACATAATGAATGGGAAAGGCGTAGTAGAAGCCCCCCGTGGCGGCAGTTGCAGGGTTGAAAGGATTGGAAAGCGAGAGCAGCGGGGTGACGCCGCTGGAATCGAAATCCTGGTTGTAAGTGGGCACATAACTTGCGGCCACGGCCCAGCCCGCAACCAGCGAAAATCCGAGCGGCGTCTCAATAAAGCGCCCCCAGCCGCCGCGCACAACCGTGCGGTCGTTGCCCAGGGGACGCCAGGCGAAACCGAGCCGCGGGCCAAAATCGCTGTGATCGGTGAAGCGGAGCGACTCGGGAATGCCCGCTTCCGCAGCAGTCAGGATGGGCGTGGGTGCAATGCCGCTGCGGAACTGTTGCGACGCGTTCTGGCTGGCCTGCGCATTGGGAACCACCACGGCGCCGTTGACCTTGGTCACGCCGTCGCTTCCAATGCCGGACCAATCGGGCATGAAAGTGGCCGTATTCCAGTGGGTGTCGTGGATGGGCGGATGCGACTCGTAGCGCAGTCCAAGATTGAGCGTAAGATTCTCTGAAAACTTCCAGTCGTCCTGCGCAAATACGGCCCAGGAGTAGCCGAGACCGTCCATCGTCGGATTGTTGGTGGAGCTCACTTCCGTGTAATCGGGATAACCGAGCAGGAAAGCAGTGTAGGGATCGCCGATGGTTTGGACGACGTCGGAGCTGCCGTTGAACACGTACCAGCCCGAGCGGTAGTTGCCGTAGACGTTGTCGTCGTGATCGGTCAGGCGCTCAAAGTCGCCGCCGAATTTGAAGCTGTGCGCGTGCCGCGTCCAAGTCACGTTATCGAGAAGCTGGAAGATCTGACCCCGTTGCATGCCGGGATTGCCGGCCCCTGTGGACATGAATCCGTTGATGAGCACCTGCGGCGCTTCAGACCACTGGGTATCGGGATCGGGCACGACGGAGGCAAAGCCGGTTTCGCCGAGCAGTTGGGTCGTCGCGTAGCTTTGCGTCTCGGAGGTGTGCTGAATGTTGAATCCGCCGCGAAATTCGTTCAGCAGATTCTGATTGAAGATGTAATTGTGCGCGAAGGTGAGCCCTTCGTCGATCTCCGGCGTGTTGTACGCGCCCTGCAGCGGGCTGCCGGCCTCCGCGCAATACGCATAAGTACAGGCCGCGGACGGCGCGGTCAGCACCTGGCGATTCTTGTAGGAGAAGCGGGCAAAGATGGATTGGCGCGAGGAGAGCGTGCGGTCCAGGCGGATGTCGCCCTGGTTCGCGGAGATGGGCGAGGGGAAGTTGATCTGGTAGTTATTGGCGTAGGAGTCCGGTGCGCCGTAGTTGGGCGCGGGAAACAGATATTTCAGCACTGCGGCGGCGGTGGGACTCGGCGTCACATTCGCTGGATCGAGTGATGTTCCATCGGGCGCAGATATGGCGCTCACGCCCTGGCCGTTTAGATAGCTGGTCAGGTTTCCGGTGCGCATTGCAGCCGATGGCACGCTCAACAGCATCGGCGTTTCCCGCGGCAGGCGCAGCCCTTCGTAGCTGGCAAAGAAAAATGTGCGATTGGTGCTGGGGGCGAGGAACGGGATGCGCAGCGGCCCTCCCAGCGTGCCGCCAAAATCGTTCATGATGATGCGCGGCTTGGTGAGCGCAAAGGGATTGTTCGAGTTGAAAACGGTGTTCTCGTTGTTCTCGAAGAGGCCTCCGTGAAAGTTGATGGTGCCGGCCTTGGAAACGGTCGTAATGTCGGCGACGCCCGAGAACTCGGCGCTATTGTTGGCCTCTGAGACGCGAATCTCCTCGATGGAGTTGAAGGAGGGGAACATCTCGTTCACCGGGCCCGAATACTCAACGCCCACTGAGGAGATGCCGTCGATGGTCACGCTCAGCAGAGCGGGCGTCGCGCCCATCACCGTCAGGTCGCCGCTATCGTCGGTCTGCACGCCCGATTCCGTGGTGAGCGTGGAGATGGGGCTGGTGGAACCGGTGGAGCGCGAGTAGATGGCCACCGGAAGGTTCACCAGTTCGTCGCCCAGCTTGGTTTCGGCCAGGTTTGACACATCGGTGGTGATCACAGGCTCGGCATCTTCCCTCACCTCCACGGTCTGGGTCTGTGCGCCGGGACGCAGGGTCGCATCGATGCGCCGGGTTTCGCGCGCGGCCAGCGCAATCTGGGGCAGCGAAGCGGTCTCAAAGCCGGGCGCGGCAATGGTCAGCCGGTAGGAGCCCACGTCCACGTTGCGGAAGGCGTAGTTGCCGCTTTCGTCGACCATGGCCACGAGCGTCGTCTGGGTTCCGGTATTCTCGAGCTTCACCTGTGCGTTCTGGATAATAGCTCCGGTGGCATCACGCACCATGCCCAGGATGGACCCGAAGGTCGATTGCGCACGAATGCGGCCTGCACCCGCGGAAACGAGCAAACCCAGGAGAAAAATCGTCCAACCAAGTCGCCTTGGTAAATTTGGAGGGCAGGAGAGATTTTTCATCTACTCACCTTTCGAGCAAACTAGCGAGAAAAATATCTCTTTCACGGCTTTTGTGAATTTGAAATTAGATTCAATGTAATGCCTGATGAATGCTCAGGGTGGCAGTCAAACCTTCAAGCAAAGAATTCCTGTGGAAAAACCGGACGCGATTCCGGACGTCAAGAGAGATAGGAGCTCGCAACCGCGTCCTCTGGCGCCGGGATCGCCTCCGCAATACGGATGAACAACAGCAGCCTTTTTCCTGCAGAAGATTCGGTAACGAAAGCGCCCCGGTGGCGGCTCTGGCGCGGCCGCGCGTTGATCTTCGGCCTCATCACGGCGTCCACGGCCACGCTCCTCGTTTGCCCCTGCGATTACACGGGCGGAAGCCCGCACGCCCTTTCTTTAATCGCGCTCTCGATCCTCATTGGCGCTGGCGCGGCGCTCCTCATTTATCGTGAACTGCGGCGCAGGAGCGATATCACGGTTTTCCTCAAAGCCGTCATCGCCATTGGCATCGTGGTGATTGGGGTTTACGCGGAGTTCGCCGTGGCCATGGAATACATTGCCTGGCTTGCGCTGCGCGGGAGATAGCGTCGGCGGTTACACCCGGCGCTGCACGGGGATTTTCAGCTCTTCTTAGATCGGCGCCTTCTCAAAGGACGTGATGAAATGAATTCCGGGAACTGTCATGCCCTGGAGGCGGTCGTCATTGGTTAAGAAGAGGTCACATCCTGCGGTTGCCGCAGTCGCGAGTTGAATTGCATCCGGCGGCCTGATCGATACCTGGATCCGAATTCGCGCAAAAGCCTCCGCGGCCTGCTCCGCAAACGGTAACACGGAGATTCCCCGTCCCCGGAAGATTTGCCTGTAGCGTTGCGCGAGAGCAAAGTCGTTGTTGCGCAGAGGCGCGACAAGAACTTCACCAACACTCATCGCTGAGGTCAGAATTTCGTCTTGCCGAGCCGCGAATGCGCGACTGAGATACCGCGCGCGAATCGACTGAGGGCTTGCGCCCTCAATCAGGTAGATGAAGAAGTTGGTATCGAGAAAGATGCGGCTCATTCCCAACCCTCGCGCAACTTACGCACGAATTCGTCGGGATCCACGTCCTTCCAATATTCTTTCCCAAGTCCTTCCAGTTCCAAAAGTCCCTCAAGCCAGCCTTCGGGCGTCTTAGGCCTCTGTTTTGGCGAATTACCTGGTTGTTCCGATCCAATGATCGATGGATGCATTTTCGTTTCGGTGGCGTGATCCCCGTATCTCTTTTTCGCCCATTCCAGCAGCGGCAGGCAGCTCTCTGGAAGTTCATCCGCATCCGGGAAAATTTTTCCCGTCCGCCCTGGATGCACTTCGTCGTCCGGCAGTAGGAGGCGGCGCGTGTGTTTTCCGGTAGCAAAAAGCATCCGGTGCTTGGCCGGGTTGGGCGGACGGTTAGCCACGCAGTGCATCGAAGCGTGAACGTTGACGCCTGATCGCAAACTTCCGTAAAGCCCTTCGCGGGCGGCGCGACTCACGATCTCCCCGATGGTAAAATCCACTCGCTCTGGCTGCTCGCGATGAAGCAGCGCTGTTGCAAGAAATACCTCCACGGCACAAGTGACTTCAGTTTTCTCCATCAAAGCTGGCATACATCCTCCAGTCCGAAATCTATCTTCCGGATAATAGAGAAAATACGACAATTGACATATTTTGTCAAGTGAGACATTGAGACATTGAATTGGTCTCAAGCTCTGCGCTGCGCAGCCTCTTCGTAGACCCGCACGTATTCCTTCGCCGGCCCGGACCAGCAGTAGTCCCGAGCCATGCCGTTGCGCATCAGGCGCGTCCAGCCCTTCTTGTCGCGGAAGGCTTCCAGAGCGCGGTCGATCTCAACGAGCAAGGCCTCGGGATCGTAGCCCTCGAATTTGAAGCCGGTGCCGCTTCCCTTCACCGCGTCCCACTCCTCAATGGTGTCGTCGAGGCCGCCGGTGGCGCGCACGATGGGGACGGCCCCGTATTTGAGCGAGTACATCTGGTTCAGGCCGCAGGGCTCGTAGCACGACGGCATCAGGAACATGTCGGCGCCAGCCTCGATCTTGTGCGCCAGGGCGTCGTCGTAGCGAATCTGCACGGCCACGGTAGCCGGATGGCGAAAGGCCCAGCCGCGAAAGAGGTTTTCGTAGTAGGGATCGCCGGTGCCCAGTGCGACCACGGCCAGATCGCGATCCGCCAGTTCTTCCACGATCTTGGCCACGATGCCGAAGCCCTTTTGTGTGGCTAGGCGCGAGACGATGCCGATGACAGGCGTGGTATCTGGGATCTTTTCGAGACCGAAGGCGTGCAGCAGATCGGCGCGGCAAATGCGCTTGCCATCGAGATTCTCGGGCGTGTAGTGCGCGGCCAGGTGGCCGTCGGCAGCGGGGTTCCACTGCGTGTAGTCCACGCCGTTCAGGATGCCGCGAAGGTCGGCGGCGCGCTCATGCAGAACGCCTTCCAGCAACTCGCCGAACTCGGCCGTCTGGATCTCCTCGGCATATTTTCGGCTCACAGTAGTGAGCAGATCGGAAAAGACCACGCCGCCCTTCAAAAAATTGAAGCGATCGAACTGCTCCACCTTGTCCATGGTGAAGATCTCCCAGGGAAAAAGCAGTTGCTCGGTGGTCTTGGGCGGGAATTTTCCCTGGAAGGCGGCATTGTGAATGGTGAGCACCGTGGCCGCGCTGCGCAGAACCGGATCGTCGAGGTACGTGGTGCGCAGATAGACGGGAATCAGTGCGGCCTGCCAGTCGTGAACGTGGAAGACGTCGGGCACTCCGAGGAGCTTTGACGCCTCAATCACGGCGCGGCAAAAGAGGCCGAAACGCTCGGCATTATCGGCGTAATCGACGCCGGGAGGGCCGTAAAGCTCCTTGCGGTCAAACAGTTCCGGGCAATCAATAAAGTAATACTGCACGCCGTCGCGTTGGCCCCCATCGACCACGCTCACAAAGCGGTTGTAGGTACTGAACGGGATGGTGATGGAGCGGACCGCGTACTTTGGTTCACCTTTGATGCGCTGCCGGATGCGCGCATAAAACGGCAGGTAGACCGTGACCTGGTGCCCGAGCTTGATCAGTTCGCGCGGCAGCGCGGCCACTACGTCGGCCAGCCCGCCGGTCTTGGCCAGCGGCGTGCTTTCTGAGGCGGCAAACGTAATCTGCATCGAGCGATCCTCCGTCGCGCAACCAAGGCTCAGTCTACTATGCGCGTCGCCGGCAGGCACAGGCCGGCGACCGCGCGGCATATCATGGGGTGGGCGCGCGGATGAGATTTCGTCGCATGGATTGCGCATGTTCTTATTGGCGCCACGCCGATTCCAAACTTCAAGCTTGCATCACGAGAAACAAATCATGATCAGCAAAATCAATCTCCTCTCTGCTCTCGTCTTCGCTTCATTGGTTGTTTCGCTCACGGGCGCATGCGCAGCGCAAGCTGCCGGCCTATCGGGCGTCGGCGTCGGGGCCCCGGCGCATCAAACCTTCGGCGTGGAAGGCGGAAAGTTCGTGCTCGACGGCAAGCCCTTCCAGATCATCGCGGGCGAGATGCACTATGCGCGCATTCCCCGCGCGTATTGGCGCGCTCGGCTGCGCATGGCCAAGGCCATGGGACTGAACACCATCACAACCTATGTGTTCTGGAACTTTCATGAGCCGCAGCCCGGCGTCTACGACTTCACGGGCCAGCACGATGTAGCGGAGTTTGTCCGCGAGGCGCAGAGCGAGGGACTACTCGTGAATCTGCGCCCGGGCCCGTACTCCTGCGCGGAGTGGGAGTGGGGCGGTTTTCCCGCATGGCTCTTGAAGGACCACGGTATTCAAGTGCGCACCGCCGATCCTGGATTTATCGACCCGGCGCGGCGCTGGCTGCTGCGCCTAGGCAAGGAACTTGCGCCTTTGCAGCTCGCCAATGGCGGGCCCATCATCATGGTGCAGGTGGAGAACGAGTACGGCTCGTTCGGCAGCGACCACAACTATATGGAGCAGATTCATCAGGACATCGTGGATGCGGGATTCAGCAAATCCCTGATCTACACCGCCGATGGGCCCGAGCAAATCCCGAATGGCTCGCTGCCGGGATTGCCGGCTGGCATCAACTTTGCGCCCGGCAACGCGCCCAAAGCCTTTGCGGCGCTGCACAAGCTGCGCCCCGAAGGCCCGTTCATGGCGACGGAGTGGTGGGACGGGTGGTTCGATCACTGGGGCGGAGAGCACCACACCACCGACGCCAAACCGCAGGCCGACGAACTCGAGTGGATTCTCGCCCAGGGCTACTCGATCAGCATTTACATGGTGCATGGCGGGACGAGCTTTGGCTGGATGAACGGCGCGAATATGGATCACACGCCCTACCAGCCAGATGTGACCAGCTATGACTACGACTCGGCCATCGACGAGAGCGGTCGGCCCAGCGCCAAGTACTTCCTGTTCCGCGACGTCATCGCCAAGGCCACAGGCATAACGCCGCCGCCGGTTCCAGCGGTCGATCCGCCCATTGCAACGCCTCCCGTTGAGTTCACAGAGTCCGAATTGCTTTGGCAGAATCTTCCGGAACGCACTCGCGCAGATCAGCTGCTCACAATGGAGGACTTGGATCAGGCTTACGGCTACATTCTTTACCGGACCTTCGTTCCCGGAGCTGTGCAGGGCGATTTAGTTCTCGATGAACTCCACGACTACGCTCAAATCTACGTCAACGGCAAGCTCATTGGCACACTCGACCGCCGACTCCAGCAGAATCACCTTACCGTCGACCTGAGCAATCCGGGGTCGCGCCTCGACATCCTGGTAGAAAACTCCGGCCGCGTAAACTTCGGCCCGGGGATCCTCGGCGAACGCAAGGGCATCACGAAGCAGGTCACATTGGCGGGCAAGCCGCTGACAGGCTGGCAAATCTACCCACTGCCCATGAGCGATCCAGAGAGCGTGCACTTCCAGCCGGGCGATTGCACGGGCCCCTGTTTCTACCGAGGCATGTTACAAATCGACCACCCCGGCGACACGTTTCTCGATACCAGCAACTTCGTAAAAGGCTTTGTCTGGGTGAACGGCCACGCACTGGGCCGCGTGTGGAATATCGGGCCGCAGAAAACCCTTTACGTGCCCGGTCCGTGGCTGCATCCGGGAGCCAACGAGGTCATCGTCTTCGATCTCGACGGCGCGCCGGGCAGAACCGTCGCGGGAAAAACCAAGCCAATTCTCGATGCCCCGGTGCAGAAACCGTAGAAGTCGGCAGGGAGCAGGGGAGCGAGGTTAGTCCATTCCAGCGGCTTCGGCCGGCGCGGCAACGGGCGGGAGTCCCCTTGCCCGGTTGCGCTCCTTGTTGCGGTCCCTGGAGGCGTTCGCGCAGCCCCATGGAACGCAATGTCCTGCTCGATTTGAAAGAGAGGCAGCGCCTACCGCCCTGCCCCTTTCTGGATAAGGTGGGTAGTCGAATGGCCTTCGACCAGCGGAATGATCCGGACCTCTCCACCCCAGGATTTCACTTCTGTGGCGCCCACCACTGTATTCAGGTTGTAGTCGCCGCCCTTCACAATCACATCGGGCTTGACCGCGACAATCAACTCCAGAGGCGTCGGCTCGTCAAACACCACCACAGCGTCGATGGCGGCCAGCGCCGCCAGAACCGCAACACGCTCATGCTCGCCAACGATGGGCCGGTTCGGGCCTTTGAGCGCATGCACTGAGGCATCGCTGTTGACGGCCACAATCAGCCTGTCACCGTAGCGGCGGGCCTGCTCCAGCAGGGTGATGTGGCCGATGTGCAGCAGATCAAAACAGCCGTTCGTAAACACCACTCGCTCGTTGTTGGCCTTCCACATCGCCACGCGGTCGGCCAGTTCCTCACGGCTCAATGCCTTGTTCGCAGTGGAACGTGCGATCTCCGGAGCCAGCGCGGCCAGCAGTTCGTGCTTTTCCACCGGCACAGTTCCGACCTTCCCCACAACAATGCCGGCGGCAAGGTTCGCCAGTTGCACCGCCGTCTCCAGTGAAAGCGGGGACGTCAGGCACAAGGCCAGAACCGCGATCACCGTATCTCCCGCGCCGGAGACATCGAACACCTTGCGCGCCACCGCCGGCGCCGTAAAAATCCTGCCGGGCCGCACCAGAGCAATGCCCTTTTCGCTAAGGGTCGCGGTAAGAAAGTCCAAACCCAGCTCCCGCACCATCGACTCCGCCGCACACAGCGGTTCCTCGATGCCGTGCACGCGCGTCCAGTCCCGCTCGCGTGCCGCTGCGGAAATCTCCGCCAGATTGGGGCATATGGTCGTTGCGCCGCGATAGCGCGAAAAATCTGCGCTCTTGGGATCCACCAGGACCGGGATGCCCTTCTCGCGAGCCCCCTGAATGAGTGTCTGGCAGACCTCGGAGGAGAAGGAACCCTTCGCATAGTCCGAAAGAACCAGCGCATCGCACCCGGGAAGCCGGGCCAGCACGCGCTGAATCAGACGGTCGTAGTCGGCCGGTGGTCTGGGCTCCGAGCGTTCGGTGTCCAGGCGCAGCATCTGCTGCTGGCCTCCCAGGATCCGCGTCTTGACAATCGTCGGAAAGCCTTCCGAGACGATAAAGTCCGAAGTCACGCCGTGGCTGCGCAGACTCGCCTCCAGCACCTTCCCGTTCTCATCGTCGCCGGTAAAGCCCATGACGCAGGTCTGCGCACCCAGCAGCGCCATGTTCATGGCCACATTGGCCACGCCGCCCGGACGGGCACTCCTGTACGTCACTCGAACCACGGGCACGGGCGCTTCCGGTGAGATGCGCCCTACCTCGCCCCAGATGTACCGGTCGAGCATCACGTCGCCGACCGCAAGCACGCGCTTCTCGGTCCACGAATGCTCAATCTCGTGAATGACTTCGTTCAGTTGTTCGATCATCGCGGCTCTCGGTCGCCACCTGGCGTTGCTTGTACGAATTCTCGCCCCGCATTCCTATCCCCGTTGAGCACGCCGCGGATCGACTGCATCACGCGCTCCGGCGTCACCATGCGCATGCAAACCGGATCGTTGCAGGCGGAGTTTTTTTGATTCGCGGCGGTCACGCAAGGCGAGCAGGCCAGTTCCGCGGTAATCGACTCCGTATTGTCCAGGCTGCCATAGAGCCTTGGCGTCTCCGGTCCGAACAACACAATCGACCGGATCGGCGTGATGGCCGAGAAGTGTCCCGGACCGCTATCGTTGGTAACCAAAACCGCGGAGATGTTATACAGAGGAAGCAGGGCCTTGAGCTTATGCATTCCGGCGAAGCTGCGAATGCGCGGATGACCGATTGCCTCCTGCATGCGCAGCGCTTCTTCACGCTCGTTGCGCGCGCCGGTAATCAGCACCAGCGCATCGTCCCACTCCCCCACCACCATTTTGGCCAGCTCTGCAAAATTCTCTCGCGGCCAACGCCGTTGCGGCAGCATCTCCGAGCTGTTGGGGTTGATAAGCACAATGCGGCAATGCTCCGGCTCGTATGCGGGATAGACCTCGCGAACCAGTCCGCGCACAAACTCCTTCTCACTCTCGGGCACCGGCCGCACCGGCACGCGGATCTCCTCGTCGGAGACATGCGTCTTGGAGTACGGGATCTCCGGCTTCGCCGCCTGAAGCGCATTCACCATGCATACAAAATTCTTGGCCATGTGGATGTGGCCGTTGTAATTCACGCGGTGCGACATCATCTCGCCACGGTAGAGCCCCTCGGAATGAAAGCGGTAAAAGCCCACGCGCCTGCGTGCGCCTGTAAGGCCGGTCAGAAGCGCGGAGTAGCGTGAGAACAGCTCCAGGTCCACCACCGTATCGATCTTCGCCTTGCGCACCCACCTCAAAAAGCGAAGCGAATCCAGTGTCAATGAAGTCAGGCCGTGGTCGCGAATGGTTATGATATTCGACTCGGGAACCGTATCCATCAGGCGCAAGCTGTCCGCGTTTCGCTCGAAGATCAAAAAGAAGATCTCCGCCCCCAGCTCTTTCTTCGCCTTTTCCAGCGCGGGATTGGCGATCACCGTGCTGCCCATCTCTGAAAGCTCGATAAAGAGGACTCGTTCCGGCTTCTCTGGACCCTGGCGGCTTCCCAGCAAGCGCATCAACTGGGTACACAAAAAGCACAAGGGCACGCCAATCCAATAATCGACGGCCCGCATGGTGTTCAACTTCATTTTGCCGATCCTTCGCCGCTCTCGAGTGATGGACTTGTTCTCATTCCTGGCAACCCCGGTGGCTTTTCTGGCCAGTTGCTTCTCCTGGTTGATCGGAACCGGGTCGTTCAGGCAAATACTGTTGGTTGCGGCGCTTTCTCCATTCAACGCGGGTAGACACAACAAGGTCAAGTACAGCTCTTGATCCTCCCAACGCGCCCGAATGCGCCTGCATTTCAACCTGGTTTTTTAACAGTACAGGGTTTCCACGCTATCCTGAATCTGCTCCCCGGAGGTTCGCCGATGCTTTCCCTCACTGCCGCACCGCCCGCCACGCCCACGCCGGTGGAAGACGTCGCGGCGGCCATCGTGAATATTGGCGCCCTGCACGACCTGCCACTCGAAGATCGCCTGTGGCTGGCGCGCCACGGTCAGGAAGTCGTCGCCAATCCCGGCGACATTCTGTTTGAAGAAGGCGCGCCTGCCGAGCACATGGTGCTGATCCTCAAGGGCGAGATTCACGTGCGGCGCCAGCACGGCGGCCCGATGGCGTTGTTTGTCGGCCGCATGGGGCAAATGACCGGCGTGCTGCCCTTTTCACGCATGAAGGGATACGGCGGGCAGGGTTTTGCCGTGTCGCCGGTGTGGGCGCTGCTCGTTCACCGCTCGCTTTTCCCTGAAATGCTGGCGGCCATTCCTTCCATGGCGCAGAGGGTGGTATCGGCGCTGCTGGACCGTGTGCGCGAGGTCACGCGCATCGAGCAACAGGCGGAAAAGCTCAGCGCGCTGGGCCAGTTGGCCGGCAATCTCGCCCACGAATTGAACAATCCCGCTTCCGCCGCGCAGCGCGCCGCCGCCAGTTTGCTCACGGCCCTGCGCGCCAACCGCAGCAACCGCCTGAAGCTGATTCTGCTCTGCCTTACCGAGGAGCAGGTGCGGAAGGTCGAAGAGTGGGAAGAGAGGATGCTGCGGCGCACCGGCGAACCCCCCGCGACGGCGGAGGGACCCGATGCCCTGGGATTCATTTCCCGCGAGGAATCCGCGCGCGCGTGGCTGAACGCGATCGGCTGCCCCGACGCGTGGGAAGTGGCCGCGCAACTCGCTGAGCAGCGCGTCACCACCGCCGACCTCGAAGAATTGCGCGACTTCCTGAGCGAACACGCGATTTGCGTCTGTTTGCAGTACTTCGCCCGCTTCGTACGCTCCGCGCGGGCGGCCGAGACCATCGTGGACTCCACCGCGCACATCTTCAACCTGATCGGCGCCGTAAAGGACTACTCCAACATGGATCGCGCGCCCATTCTCGAAGTCGACGTGCCCGCCGGTCTCGACGCGACCCTGCAGATGTTCCGCTCGCGCATGACGAACGTCGAAATCGAGCGCGAGTATCAGCCGGACCTGCCGCGCATCAGCGCCTATGGCGGCGAGCTGAACCAGGTGTGGACGGCGCTGATCGACAATGCACTGGACGCGTTGGGCAACCAGGGTCGATTGCGCGTGGCCTGCCGGCTGGAGGCCGAGATGCTGCTGGTCGAGATCTGGGACACCGGGCCCGGCATTCCTCCCGAGCTGCAGGAGCGCATCTTCGAGCCGTTCTTCACCACCAAGGCCCCCGGCAAAGGGCTCGGCCTGGGACTCGACAATGCCATGCGCATCGTGCGCAAACACAGCGGGCATCTGAGCGTAAAGTCGGAGCCGGGATCGACGTGCTTCCGCGTGCGCCTGCCGCTGGATCAATTGCAGGCGTATTGACAGATGTCCGGTGTCAGGTATCTGCGGGGACTGATCGGCAGGCGGTGTCATCTCTGATCCCTGAAACCTGACACCTGAAACCTGTTACTTCATCACTTCCACGCCGCGCCAGAAGGCAACATAGCTCTTCAGCTTACGCGCCGCAGGCTTGGGGTCGGGGTAGTACCAGGCTGAATCCTGGTTATCCTGCCCGTCGATCACCACCGTCATGTACCGCTTCTGGCCGGTTGCGGGATCGGTTGAAGTTGTGCTGCTTGGCCGAAAGTACTCCCGCTTGAGGCTGGATTCGGGGAAAAACACGGTCCCGTCCACTTCCATGATCTGATCGCTTTCGGCAATGACTCGGCCGTTCCAAACTGCTCGCGCCATGGATTTTCCGGTCGTTTTCAATCGTTCGACCCGTGTTCCCGCCAGAGCACAAATCCGGCCGGGCAAGGGGAACCGATACGACACTACCAGACTTTGAGCGGCGTGGCGAGTCCTAATCAGGTACCTGCCGCGCCCACGGCCCTACTTTGCCGCGACAATCGACTCGATATGCATGCTCTTATGGGCTGCATCTTCGGTCGCCGTCACAGTCACGTGGGCGCCATAGAAGTCCGGCTTCACCGCATCGGGGTTGTCGATGGCCCACACCTGCTTATCGGGGTCGACAAATACCGGCTTCATTCCGCCTTCAATGCACTTCTTGACGCAGGCCGCTCCGGTGCCGGCATGTTTGGAGCCGCACATGGAGTCGGAGATCCATCCAGTGCTGGTGGTTGAGCCGGCAGCTTGCGCCACAACGACGGCCATGGCGCACAGAGCCGCCAACAGGCAAATGCTTCGCTTCATGGGGACCTCCCGGGGACGAACCTTTGCTGGCTCCTATGATGCTCCCGCCGCCGGGATTCCACAAGAGAGCTTTTCTAGCCGTTCAGAGCCGCCTTGCAGCACCCAGGTCTCTGACTACCTGATGAGGAATCTTCCCGTGCCCCATCCTTTCGCCCGCTTCTTGGGCGAAAGGGTGGGATAGCACGAACTCCACGGGCGCGAATTCACGCGGTCAAAGGCCTATTTCGACCTGCGAGAGCTTCGCATGGCGTCGACGCGCTTGAGGGTGATTTCGTAACGCTGCGCCGCGGCCGAAAAGCGGTTGATCACTTCCGAGGTCTTGCTCAGAAAGTAAGGGTTTTTCTCGCGGATGGCGTCCAGAATGGGAGCGAACTTGGCCAGCAGGAAAAATCCCTCGCCATTGGAGTCGACGAACAGCTCAGCCGAAACGGCCCCGTGCAGAACCATGGCCGCTGCCATCTCCCAGTAGGTGATCACTTGCCGGAACCAGGCATTGTGCGGGTCGGCGGGGTTTTCTGCCACGGCATTGAATTCTTCAAGCGTTTGCGGCCAGAATTCGCCGCCGATCCAGGCGCGCGCCTGGCGCATCACCGCTTCGGTGCGCAGTTGATACAGCTTGAGAATGATTTCAGCGTCGGCCGGGGTGGCCAGCATACGTTCCATAATGGGGGCATCTCCGCTGTCATAGTACAGGAACCAGCGGAGATATGTCGCTGGGCGCCGGCGATTGGCGAGGCCAGGCGCGCTGACTCGCTGACTCGCCGCTTCTATGCCGGCTGCAGCTCGCGCTTCTCGTCCTTCTTTTCCACCACCGGCCCGTGCGTCTCCGCGGTGGGCGGAGGCGGCGCATCCCCAATGCGCTTGGAATAGCTGCACACCACTTTGCCCTGCTCCGCGGGAGCCGCGGCGGCTTTCTTGCCGCGCTTCTTGGGCGCCGTAATCTCCTCCTCCGCGGACTTTTTCTTGTTCGGGCATTCCAGATAAACGCCCGACTTCAACGTCTTCTCCACGAGATAGGGACTGTCGCACTGGGGGCACTTCTTGGCCACGGGCTTCAGATTCGAGGTGAAGTCGCACTTGGGATAGTTCGTGCAACCCCAGAAGACATTGCCGCGCCGCGCACGGCGCTCTGCGATGTTGCCCTCGCCGCACTTGGGACACTTCAGGCCCTCGATCAAATTCTGCTTCACGTACTTGCACTTGGGGTATCCCGAGCAGGAGACAAATTCGCCGTATGCGCCCTGCCGCAACACCAGCGGCTTGCCGCACTCGGGACAAGCCTCGCCAGTGGGCTCGGGCGGCTTCTGCTGCTGCTTCGAGCTCAGCTTGCGGAATGTCTTGCACGGCGGATCGGCGTTGTAATCGGGACAGGCCATGAAGGGTCCGAAAAGCCCGCGGCGCATCACCATCACCTTGCCGCAGTTCTCGCAATACTCCTCGGTGTCGCCCGCTTCCTGCGCCTCCGGCGTGTTCAGGTCCGGCTTGGCGGCAATGTTCTCCTTGGTGAACGTACAGCTCGTGGGGTCCTTCTTGTTGTAGGCCGAGCAGGCGTAGAAGGTGCCGAACTTGCCCCACTTCAAAATCAGGGGAGACCCGCAGACCTCGCACTTCTCGCCCGTCTTTACCTCCATCCGCTTGATGTTTTCCATCTTCTTGCCGGCGTCTTTGAGCTCGTCTTCAAAGTGGACGTAGAAAGCATTCAGCAGGTCCGTCCACTTCTCCGTACCTTCTTCAATGTCGTCAAGCTCGGTTTCCAGCTTGGCCGTGTAAGCGGTATCGAAGATGTAGGGAAAGTTCTTGACCAGCAGTTCGCACACCACCACGCCAATCTCCGTGGGATAGAAACGCCCGCGCGAGCCGCCGTGTTTGACCACATACTCGCGGTCCTGAATGGTGTTGATGATGGATGCGTAGGTCGACGGGCGGCCGATGCCGCGCTCTTCCAGTTCCTTTACCAGCGAAGCCTCGTTGTAGCGCGGGGGCGGTTGTGTCGCGTGCTCCTCGGGAAGCAATTCGTCGCGCTCCAGCTTCTTCACGCCGTCGAAGCTGGGCAGCCGATTCGCGGATTCGTCGTCATCCTTGCTGTCTTCCGACACTTCATACAGCTTGAGGAATCCGTCGAAGCGCATCACCGAGCCGCTCACCCGGAAATCGTATTTCTTATTGGTTTTGGATGAATGTGCTGCGATGTTGACTGTCGTCACGTCGAAGATCGCCGGAACCATCTGCGAGGCCACAAAGCGCCGCCAAAGGAGGGTATAGAGCTTGAGTTGCTCGTCGCTCAAATAGCGCGCCAGCGACTCCGGTGTGCGCGCGGCATCGGTGGGCCGGATGGCTTCGTGCGCGTCCTGCGCTTCCTTCTTGCCTTTGTACACATTGGGCGAGCCGGGCAGATACTGGGTTCCCAGTTCCTTGCCGATCCACTCCCGCGCCGAGGCAATGGCTTCCGGCGCTACGCGCGGAGAATCGGTACGCATATAAGTGATGAGGCCCGTGGTGCCTTCCGCGCCAATGTCCACGCCTTCATACAGCCGCTGCGCCACGCCCATCGTGCGGCGTACATTGAAGCCCAGCTTGTTGGCGGCGTCGCGTTGCAGTTGACTGGTAATGAAAGGCGCCAGCGGCCTCCGCTGCTGCTCGCGCGCCTGCACGCTGGTCACGGTCCACGCGGCTTTTTCCACGGCTGCCAGAACGGCGTCCATGGCTTTCTTGTCGGGCAACGCGTTCGCAATGAACTGCTCTTTACCGTCTTTGTCCTTGCCGTTGGGAACGCGGGCCGGCTCGCCTTCAATGCCGATGAACTTGGCCTTGAACTTTTGCTCGGCTTGCTTTTCCGGATGCAGCACCGGGGTCCCCACGGACAGGTCTTTGTCCGCGGGGTGGAGCACCGCCTCCAGGGTCCAATACTCCACGGGCTGGAACTCGCGAATCTCGCGTTCGCGCTCCACAACCAGCCGCAGCGCCACGGTTTGCACGCGGCCGGCGGAAAGCCCGCGGCGCACTTTGTCCCACAGCAGCGGCGAGATCTGGTAGCCCACCAGGCGATCCAAAACTCGCCTCGTCTGCTGCGCATCCACAAGGTTCTGGTCAATATCGCGTGCGTGGCTGAAAGCTTCCTGCACGGCTTTCTTTGTGATCTCGTTGAAGGTGACGCGGCGAATTTTCTTTCTTTCTTTGGCGTTGGTTCCCAGTTGCAACGCCAGATGGTACGCAATCGCCTCGCCTTCGCGATCCGGGTCAGGCGCGAGATAGATTTCGTCCGCCTTCACCGCCATTTTCTTCAGCTGCTCAACCACCTTTTCTTTGCCCGGCGACACCACCAGGTGCGGCTCAAACGTCCGCTTCTTCAGCTCCACGCCGAGTTCGTTCTTGGGCAAGTCCATAATGTGCCCCACCGATGCACGCACATCGAATCCCTTGCCCAGATATTTCTCGATCGTCTTGGCCTTTGCAGGCGATTCGACGATCACTAATGCTTTACTCGTTGCCATTCCTGACCCAATTCCCTCTTTGTTTTCTTTATGCCCCGCAGAAATCCTCCCCGGGGGTCGCCGTGCATATGCTGCGCGACTCAACTTTGGACTCGTTTCGCGCCCTTCGGTTTCGCTCGAGCGCAGCCCAAAACCGTATATTGATACGTCCCACCCCCGGACTTCAGAAAAAATGGGCCGCAAGTGATGCACCCTACCATGGAACACCATGGCATTTCCACCAGCCGAGCGCAAATTTCTTTATCCGCCGTCCCATTTCCAGGAGCAGAAAAACCCGGCCCTCCGACAAAACCCGCGCAAATCCTTGGGTTTACCGTGCCGGCAGTCTCGCCCCAAAGATGAATCTAACTGATGCTGCCCCCGACCGCGAAAACCCGCCCCATAATCGCGAACCCCGGCTTTCTTGCTCCCTCGGTCCCAGTTTTCTTGCCCTCTTGACGGGGCCCCCGGCCAGCGGTCTTTGCTCGCTGGGGTGGCTTGCTCCCTGCCTTCTACATCGTCCGCACGTAGTTCTTTCCCGGCAATTGCCGCACACGGCCTGCCATTTCCAGCTCAAAGAGCGCAGTAAACACCTCAGAAGACGTCAGTTGCGTCTCCAGCAGGTCGAGAATTTCGTCGATTTGCAGGCTCTCGTCGGAGTGGAGCACCTCGAGCACCATCGCCTCCTGCGGCCGCAACACAGGATCGGCTAGTAGTGATGCTCCGGGTTCGGGTTTGGATGCAGCCGGCGCCTCGGCCTCCAGTTCCATCCTCACCTGCGACGGCAGGTCTTCCCACACATCCTCCCACGTGGCCACCAGCTTGGCGCCCTGTTTAATCAATGTGTTCGGCGTCCAGGAGCCTTTGTTGGTCACATTACCCGGCACGGCGAAAAGGTCGCGGTTTTGCTCCGCCGCGCAGCGCGCGGTCACGCGCGTACCCGAATTCTCGCCCGCCTCCACTACCAGCACGGCCACGCTCAGCCCGCTCAGGATGCGATTGCGCCGGGGAAAATTCTGCGGCGCGGGAAACGTGCCCATGGGCACCTCGCTCACGATGGCTCCGCCTGCGGCAAGAATCTCCTCAGCCAGCTTGCGATTCTCCTTGGGATACACAATATCGATACCCGTGCCCCAGACGGCGAGCGTGGGCATGCGCGCCACCAGCGCGCCTTTGTGCGCGCACGAGTCAATGCCGCGCGCCATGCCGCTCACAATCAGCAAGCGCCGCGCCGCCAGATCGCGCGACAGCATCTCCGCTACGCCCGCGCCGTACGGCGTGGGATGCCGCGTGCCCACCACGGCAATCGCGGGACGGCTCAGCAGATTCACGTCGCCGCGCGCCCATAACACCGGCGGCGGATCGTAGATCTCCCTAAGCCGCTCCGGATACTCCCGGCAGGCGTAGCTCACCAGCGTCGCACCCTGCGCAACCACCCTCGCCCATTCCTCTTCTGCCGCGCGGCGTCCCTTGCCATCGAACAGAAACTGCGCCGCCGCCGCGGGAAAGCGCAAGCCTTCGAGCGCGGTAAGCGGCATGGTGAAAATGCGGCTGGCTGTGCCAATCTGCTGCACCGCGTCGAGAATGCGCTTGGGGCCCAGGCCCGGCGCCAGAGCCATCGCAAGCCACGCCAGGCGCCCCTCGTCGAGCTGAGGGGAGGCGTGCTGCGGCGCAGGCGTCCTCACGGGTGGTGACACGGAAGTACTTGGGGCATGCCTCGAATGGGCCGCGAGGTCGGACGCGGCATCGGGAGAAAGCTGTGGCGGGTTCAAAGATTGCACACTCCGGCTTTCGTCAGCAGAAAGCCCAAGCAGATCAAAGGGATAATCGCTCACGTTACCGCCCGGCGCGCTGGAAGTCAAGCGAACCGGTCACGCGATCTCAGGATCGCGTAAGTGTGGAAGCACGATGCGGAAGGCGGGTTGCCTCAGTCCACCAAGAAAAATGCGCCGTCCACGATCAAGCGCGGCGTAAAGAATCCGCTGGACCTCCTTGTGCGGCCAAAGCTTCGGCATTTTGTTCGAAATTCCCATGGCCGCCGCGCGAAAAGCTGCATCGAATCGAAGGTAGCAGCTTGAAGCTTGTGGAGAATTCTCAGGACGCCGTTCAGGCGTGGAAACCAAGGAGGTTGTCTATGAAGAAGTTGCTTGTGATGCTGTTGATTGCCAGTTGCGGGGTTGCGGCGCGTGCCGCCCACCCTCAGGAGAAGTTGCACGACCGCCTGGACTCTGCCCGAGCCGTGATCGACTCGATCATGTCTGTGCCTGACAAAGCCATTCCCGACGGGATCGCGCGGAATGCAAGATGCATTGCCGTAGTGCCCGGCGTGGTGAAGGGAGCGTTCATTGTCGGCGCCGAGTACGGGCAGGGCGTAGTCACCTGCCGCACGCGCCATGGCTGGAGCGCGCCGGTCTTCATTCGCCTGGCCGGTGGATCGTTCGGCTTCCAGATGGGCGGACAGGGCACCGATCTGGTGCTGGTGGCAACGAATGACAAGGGATTCCAGGACCTTCTGCATGACAAGTTCAAGATCGGCGCCGATGCGTCGGCAGCAGCCGGACCCGTGGGACGCGACGCACAGGCCTCGACCGACATCAGCATGCGCGCAGAAATGCTCACCTGGTCGCGCAGCCGCGGACTCTTTGCTGGCATCGACCTGAATGGAGCCACGGTGAGTCAGAATGCCTCGGACACCGATGAACTCTACGGCGCACACTATGGCTTCGGCCGGATTCTTCGGGGAGAGGTGCCTACGCCTCCGCAGGCCGAGGGATTTCTGCACGCTGTGAGGCAATATTTCGGCGAGGCTGAAATGCACCGCTAAGCCGGCGCAAGTGCGAGTGTGAGTGGACAGTGTGCAGCGACCACTGATCACTCACACCCACACTCGCACTCACACTCGCACTATTCCCTCTTCCCTGCTTTTTTCGCCAGCCGTGCCAACGTGGCCTGCTCGCGCAGCACCTGCTGCAAGGGACGCGCGGGCGTGCCCCAATGCACCGTGCCCGGCTTGAGGCCGTCGTTGGTGATGGTCTTGCCGCTGAAGACGCCGGCCTGGCCGCCAAGGATGACGCCGGGACCCACGTGTACGTGATCGCCAATGCCGACCTGGCCCGCGAGAACCGCGCCCTTGCCGATCGAGCTCGAGCCGGAGATGCCGGTGAGCGCGACGAGAATCACATCTTCGCCGATGTCGCAGTTGTGGCCCACGTGGACGAGGTTGTCGAACTTTGCGCCGCGGCGGACGCGGGTTTCAGCCAGCGCCCCGCGGTCGATGGTGCAGTTGGCTCCGATCTCCACGTCGTCCTCGATCACTAATGTCCCCCGCTGCGGGAACTGCGTGTAAGCGCCAGAAGCGGAATCGCGCACGTAGCCGAAACCGTCTGCGCCGAGCACCACGCCCGCATGCACCATAACGCGATTGCCTATCCACGTACCCGGATAAACCACCACGAGTGGATAAATGTGACACTCATTTCCAACGATCGCCGCCTGACCGATCACGGCTCCGGCGTCGATTCGTGATCCAGCGCCGATCGAGACGTCCTCGCCAAGCACCACATTCGGGCCAATGGTCACGTCCTCGCCAAGCGCTGCGGTTCGAGAGACAACCGCAGTTGGATGCACGCCTTTGCCCTTCACGCGTGGTTCTATCAGCTTTGCCGCGCGTGCGAACCATAAACGCGGCTGTTTCGCTTCGATGACGCACTTGGTTTTCGAAACGGCAGCTGCGCTTCCCTCGCCCAGCACAACTGCTCCTGCGTCGCTCGCTAACGCTTCCGCTATGGCGGAGGCTGTCTCCGCAAAAACCAGGCACGTGCCATCCGCTTGCTCGTAGGAACTCACACTCTCAACCTCAAGTTCAAGCGAACCCCGCACCAGGCTCCCACCGAGTTTTTCGATCAGTTCGCCAATCTTCTTCGCCACTCGCTCACCTCTTGATCACTGTTCACTGACCACTGATCACTTCCCGTACAAACCCGGCTCGCCCGGTGGGCGCGTCTTCCAGCGCCTGTGAATCCACAGCCACTGGTCAGGATAGCGCCGAATCCACGACTCGATCGCAGCCGTCGCGCGCCGCGTGCCTTCCAGAATATCCGCCGCGCGGTCGGCGGTGCGGGGCATTTCGATTTCGGGACCGAAGCGCAGCACGTAGCGGCCCTCGGCCGGCTCCCAGAGCATGAATCCCGGCAGAACCGCCGCGCCGGTTTGCCGGGCAATGTGCGCCAGGCCGGTCCCCGTGCAGGCGTCGACGCCGAAAAAGGGCACAAACTCGCCCTGCGGAGGGGTCATATTCGTGTCCATCAGGATGCCCACCGTGCCGCCGGCATGGATGGCCTTCAACAGTCCGCGGCCGAAGTCGTCTTTCGAGATCACGAAGTTCCCGTGCAAACAACGGATGCCGTTGACGTAGGCATCGAGGCGCCGGTTGTCGAGATTGCGGATGATCATGCCCATGGGATGACCCATGAGCGAGTGATAGAAGCTGGAAAGCTCCCATGCGCCCAAGTGCCCGGTGATGATGAGAACGCCCTTGCCGCGGGCCTCGGCCGCGAAGTAATGCTCAAGGCCTTCGGTGCGCATCCAGTCACGGGTGTTCTGCGCGGTGTAGCGCGTCATGCGGCAGAACTCAACCAATTGCCATCCCAGATGGATGTAGACGCGCCTGAGAATTCTTTTTCTGGCTTTGGAGGAAAGTTCCGGCAACGCAAGCTGAAGGTTGCGCATGCCCACGCGCCGCAGCCTGCCGAAGCACCAGTAAACGGCGAAGGCGAGGCCACCGGCGAGTCCGCGTGCCAATCCCCGCGGCATGCGGCCCAGGCAGCGGGCTACAGCTCGAACCAGCCCGTACTCCAGATTCTCCAGCATCGATGAACGCAAGAATCAGTGTAGACGGTCGGCGGCGCGTGCTCTCCCACCCTTTCACCCAAAAACCGGGTGAAAGGATGGGGCGCCGAACGTTCTTTTCGAACGCTCAAAGACCTAGTGGGCGGCCTTGGCTTTCACGAAGTAATGAGCAACCGTCAGAACGAATGGCTTGGCCGCATCGGGAACGGCGACATCGCCGCGCAGGACCTGGTTGAAGTCTTCCGGACCGCCGTAGTAAAGCTCCGTGTCCTCCCGGTTCTGGCTCACGCTGGTGCCGTCGAGGTCGATGCCGGCAAACAGGCCCTTGGCGCGGGAGTAGCTGAGCAGTTCGGCATTCATCCTCCAGTCGGTTGAAGCCTGCCCGGCCCGCCCCACAGGCCCCGCGGCTGCGGAGGCGTCGCCGCCGATTTTGAATTTGCTCTTGAGCAGGTCCTGCATGCCGCGATCGTTCACGGCAACCAGAATCAGGTCCGTGGCCTGGCCGCCGATCTGGAAGCCGAACGAACCCCCGGCCATGCGGATAAACACCGGCGCGCTCCAGCCATGGCCGGTGCGACACGTGACCACGCCCTGGCCGTACTGTGCGCCGACCAGAAACGCTCCCTTGACCATCCCGGGAACCACCGCAATGCATGTGGCTGAACGCATAATGTCGCTGGGGATGGTCTGATCCCTGGCGCCCATGATCTGGTCCAGGACAACTCTGGCCGCGTCAATGCGGCTTTGCAGGTCATCCCTCGTCGAGGCGGCAAAAGCAGTGGATGTAAGCAGGAAGCTGAGGCAAACGCTGGCAATGGCTTTCTTCATATCCATGTCCTTTCCATTCCGCCGGCATGTCGCCGCGGTTGTGAGAATCGATCCGAGGTCTCTGAGCCGGAGGAAGATCCCGCGCTGCCAAAGCGATCGAGCCTGAAGCTGAAACGGAGCCAACGCCGAGCAGCGCCGCAACCTCCTCGATCAGCCTAATGCATCCAAGGTCCAATTCGCACTCTCCGTTGCTGAAAACTGCGGCTGGCAAAGTTGATTCCTGGCGGCCTGAAAAGAAAGCAATCCAGCAGCATGCGGCTGCTGCAACGGCGCCCGGGTCTTTGTGACAGGCCAGGGATCAGCGCCGAATCGCCGCTTTCGCGGCACTCGACGCAGACTCTAGATTGTGATGCGGGTGGAACAGGATGGGAGGGCTGTGGAAGCAACGCAAACTGGTTGCTAATGAAAAAAGAGGAGTTCCCAGGCCTCATGGAAACATGCTGCCTGGGAACTCCTTTCCCCAGATCTGCGTTGTTTCTGGAAAACATCATGTGGAAATCTTGAAATATGCACAAGAGTACTTAGGGGATATGACTGAAAGTAACGCTTTCACTTAACTACTCAGTTATCATCTTGGCCTGCCGATTGACCCCGCGACCCTTGCTGCTCTCGGCCAGAAGGGTGCGGCTCACCGCAGAAACCGAAAGCTTGACCCGGTTGTCCGCACCCGTTTTGCGCATAAGTCTTGCAATATAGGACTTTACCGTCCGCTGCTCAATGCCCAGTTGGCGGGCGATTTCGCGCGTAGACTGCGCCATCATGATGAGCTTCAACACCTGCTCTTCGCGCGGCGTGAGTTGACGGTTGGGCGCGGCGAGGCGCGCGGTGGGAGCATGCAGCAGGCGATCGATGAGGCGCGAAAGTAACCGGCGCGGCGCCCAGATGGAGCCGGAAGTTACTACATTAACCGCGTTGCGCACGAGATCGGGACCTGCGGAAAGACCCAGGTACGCTCTGGCGCCGGCAACGATCGCCTTGATCACCATTTCATCGTCGCCCTCCGGCCCGATGACAATCAGGCGGACATCCGGACGCGTGCTGCGCACGGTCTCCAGCGTTTCAAGGCTGCCCGGGGTGGAATGCAGATCGACGACGACGTATTCAATGCTGGACGAACCGAGTAGCTCCTGCAGGCTCCCGATCACCGGGACCAGTTGCGCCTGATCCGGCTGCGCGGGCAGATCGAAGATACTGGCCAGGCCGGCAACCCGAATGGGCTCCGCGGCAAGGATCCCAATGCGAATGGGATGAGGTTTCGCAGATATGGAGGTCATGGCCCCACCTTCGGTCTTTCGAAGGGTCATCTCGGAACCGGAAGACACCTATCCCGGGATGATGGTTATATCTATGTTTCCGTCCTTCGAACACATAGGCTCTGGTTCGAAAGCGGTACGTTCTCAGAGTTTGGGGAGAACGATACCTTGCTGCTTTTGATATTTGCCCTTCCGATCGGCGTAGCTGGTCTCGCAAGGCTCGTCCGATTGGAAGAACAAAATCTGGCACAGACCTTCGTTGGCGTAGATCTTTGCCGGCAGCGGCGTGGTGTTGGAAATCTCAAGCGTGACGAAGCCTTCCCACTCGGGCTCGAAGGGTGTCACGTTCACGATGATCCCGCAGCGCGCGTAGGTCGATTTCCCCACGCAGATCGTCAGTACATCCCGGGGAATACGAAAATACTCAACCGAGCGCGCCAGGGCAAACGAATTGGGCGGAACGATGACCGATTCCGCCTGCACCGAGACGAACGACCGTTCGTCGAAGGCCTTGGGATCGATGATGGCGCTGTTCACGTTGGTAAAAATTTTGAATTCGTCGGAGACTCTCAGGTCGTAGCCATACGACGAAAGTCCGTAGGAAATGACTCCGCCAGCCACCTGTTTTTCGCTGAACGGCTCAATCATGCGATGCTGAACGGCCTGTTCTCTGATCCAACGGTCGCTTTTGATCGACATGGGTCTCCTGTTGCGGAGGTGGAATTTGCCTCCGGCTCTGTAGCGGGCCGGCAAAAACTTGAAAATTCATCTTACGCAACGGCCGCACCAAATGACAAATGAGAAAACGGTTTCATCGCATGCACCGCGCCCCGGGAACCTCGGCTCCCTCCCCTCCGGGAGCTGCCTGGACCAGAGAAAATCCAGAAAATCCTCAATCCCTTGTTCCCTAATCGCCGCAAAATCTGTACTATGAGCGATGTAAGGCATTGCTTCTTCGAACCTGGGCATTTTACGTGGGCTTGCAGGATTGCGATTTCCTGATGATTTCGCAACTTGAAGGTCGAGGCTTTGGAACACATGCGAGGGGGAAATGCTTTCGGTCGCACGAAGGTCATCCCCAGTTCACGGCAAGCGAGGAGACTCCATTGATCAAACAGGACATCGTTCACAACGTGGTCGAGCGCACGGGTCTGCCGCGCACCAAGGCAGAAGCGGCAGTGGACACGGTCTTCGAGGGTTTGAAACAGGCTTTGGCGGCCGGCGAGCGCATCGAACTGCGCGGATTCGGCGTGTTCAGCGTCCGCGCGCGCAAAACCGGCATCGGCCGCAATCCCCGTACCGGGACTGAGGTCAACATTGCTCCCGGAAAAGCGGTGCGTTTCAAGCCCGGCAAGGAACTGCATGCCTTGCAGCCGGGCGCTCCGAGCAGCTAGCACCGTCGCGGGGCGCCTCAGCTCAGCCCGTCGTGGGCGCTCTCCCCGAGGGTTCCTCGGCCGGGTGCCTTCTCTACGTGTGCTTCTCTGGCGGTCTCCCGGATCTTCCGTCGCGGCGGAGATTTCATCACTGGAGAATCCGCCCAGAATGCATGCCGAATGGGCCTGCAACCGGCCTCATCAATGCCTCTGCCGCATCGCGAGCACGCATGGGACCCAACCACAAGGCGGGTCCCATGGTTCAAGCGGATTGGCGCAGACGGTTGATGACACCGGCGCCCACTCCCTTTAGAATCCCTCCACCGTAGTCGCGTCGAATTGCAGAGCATGCAACTGGCACACATCGATGCCTTGCGTGTATTGTTCAGCGGTTCCGTCACTGAACACCAGCTTGAAATCCTCGTGGCACACGCCGCGCCATGCGGGCGGAAAAACGATCAATGTTCCCAGCCCGTCAGGCAGTGCTGCGCGCCCCAGCACATCCGCGCCCCAGCTATTGGCTGAGTGCGGCGAAACATACAGGTTGTTCAGTTGTTTCCCTGTGTTATTCAGGAACCAGAAGTTCGCCCTGCTCTGCGGGATCGCCTGTTGGGGAAGCACGCAGACCAGCAGAACCGCAGGCAGAACAGCGGTTAGAAGCATTTTTGTAAAGGTTCGCATATTTTCCTCCTCAAATCGCATCCAACCCATTCAGGCCGTACTGCTCTTGTCCCTTTCCGGATCAAGGAGCTTCACGCCCATCAATGGGGTCCGCAATCTGTTGAACGCTGAGGCAGTTGGTCGGCGCACTCATGCTAGCTACGCCAACACTTGCAGGGAAAGGATTGCGATCTGCCCCGGAGCTGCTTCCAAAGTCCACAGACCGCGCTTGCTCATGACCGCACGGAAGCTGTCCCGGATCATAGTCGGCCTTGTCGATTTTCAGCAAGTCAAAAATTCGACGTTTTGCGGTATTTATTCGCCTGCATGACCTCGCCGCCCCACTGGCCCCGCCTCACTCCGCCGGCTCCGTTCACCCCGCTACATGAGCCTCAGTGCATCCACAACCACAATCAGGTTGCGGCGCGGGATGCCGGCCTCGTCGGCATGTGCCAGCATGCCGCGCAGCGCCGCGTTGAGCGCCTTGCGCGAGGCGCTCTTCAAGATCATGTGGAAGCGGTAGACATTCTTGATGCGCGCAATGGGCGCCGTGCACGGGCCCAACACCCTCACGGGCGCTCCGCGCTCTTGCTCTTGGACAAGAGACTTGCCAAGCGTCGCTGCCCACCCCGCCGCTTCCTCCAGTTTTTGCGACTGCACCAGCACGTTGGCGAGCACGCCGAAGGGCGGGTAATGCATCCAGCGGCGGTATTTCAGCTCGCGCTCGGCAAAGGCTTTGTAGTCGTGGGCCGTCGCGGCCAGGATCGCGTAGTGATCGGGATAGTAGGTCTGCACCACGACGCGTCCGGGCAATTCGCCGCGGCCGGCGCGCCCTGAAACCTGCGTCATCAACTGGAAGACGCGCTCGGCGGCGCGAAAATCGGGCAGCGAAAGCGTGTGATCGCAACCCACCACGCCCACCAGCGTGACGCTGTGAATGTCGTGGCCCTTGGCGATCATCTGCGTGCCCACCAGCAGATTGATTTCGCCCGAGTGCAGCCTCGCCAGCAGCCGCTCCAGATCGCCCCGCCCGCGCACCGTGTCCCGATCCATGCGCCCGATGCGCGCGCCGGGAAAAATCTCTTGCAGGCGCTCTTCACCCTGCTGCGAGCCCGCGCCAAGATAGAAAAGGTGCTCGCTGTCGCACTTGGGGCAGCGCGCGGGAACCGTGCGCTTGTAGCCGCAATAGTGGCACTCCAGGCGCTGCCCGGCCCGCACCTCGGCCAGATCTTCCGACGCCGCCTTGTGATGCGTCAGGGCGATGGCGCAGTTCACACAATCGAGCTTTTCGCCGCAGGCGCGGCACATGACAGCAAAGGAATAGCCGCGGCGATTCAGCAGAATCAGGGCCTGTTCGCCGCGCTCGAGCGCCGCTTTGGTCTGCTCGATGAGCGATCGGGAAAAAATCTCGTCGCGGCCCGATTCCTGGTACTCGCGGCGCATGTCGATGAGCTCCACCTCGGGCAGCGGACGATTCATCACGCGATCGCGCAGCTCGATGCGCGTGTACTTGCCGCGCTCCGCATTGTGCCAGCTTTCGAGCGAGGGCGTGGCCGAGCCCATCACCACCACCGCGCCCGCCAGCTTGGCGCGCATCACGGCCACATCGCGCGCGTTATACCGCGGCGTCTCCTCCTGCTTGTAGCTCTGGTCGTGCTCCTCGTCGACCAGAATCAATCCCAGGTTGGGCGCGGGAGCAAAGATGGCAGAGCGCGTGCCAACCACGATCGGCGCGTCGCCGCGGCGGATGCGACGCCACTGCTCGCTGCGCTCCTCGGGCGTGAGCGCGGAGTGCAGCAGCGCCACCTTTTCCCCGAAGGCCGCGTCGAGCAGCCCCGCGGTCTGCGGCGTCAGGCCGATCTCCGGCACGAGCAGGATCGAAGACAGGCCGCGGTCGAGAGCCTTCTGCATGGCGGCAAGATAGATGGCTGTTTTTCCAGAGCCAGTGACTCCAAAAAGTAAAAAGGGATGGAATCCCCCGAGTGCGGCCGTGAGCGTGGCCAGCGCATCGGTTTGCGCGGCGTTCAGGCTGAAGGGCGCGGCCGTGGGCGGCAGCCCTCCCAGCCGGAACAACTCCGGGCGCTCCTCAATGCGCACCAGGCCGCGCCGCACCAGGGTTTGGAGAGTGGACGAGGGCAGATCGCGGCGGCGCAGCTCGGCGAGCGGCAGTTCGCCATCGCAGGCTGCAAGCTCAGCCAGAATCGCCTGCTGTTTTTGGGTCAGCGAAGGCAGCCGCGTGTCGGGAACGAGCACGGCGAACCGCTCCATGCGGCGCGCATCGCGCTCGGCGGCAGCGGTCTCGCGCGCGATCCACTTCTTGCGCGCCATGGCGGCCAGCAACGGCAGCGATGCCGCGGTCGCAGTCCGCAGTGTGGAAACCTTGACCGGCTCGCCAGAGGCCAACCGCTCGAGCACGCGATGCTCCATGTCCTGCCCTTCGGCAGAAAGCTTCCCCTTCCCCCGTCCCGCCAAATGGCTCCGCGCCGGACCGGCAACGCTCCGTGCCTCACCCATCTCCCGTGCCCCTTCCTTTTCGCGTTCTTTGCGAAAAGGGTGGGAACCCTCTGCTCCCGCGTTTCTCTCCATCGCCGTCGCCAGCACGTCCCGCCCCAGGTCCGTGATGCGGTAGTAGACGGTGCGGCGCACTTCGGCTGCCAGCGGCAGCATGGCGCGCAGCACCTCGCCGAGCGGCGCCAGATAATACTGCGCCGTCCACTCGGCCAGCTCTAAAAGGTGGTCGCTGAGCAGCGGCTGCTCGTCGAGCACGGTTTCGAGATACCGCACCTCGAAATCCGGCGGCGCCTTGGCCGCGAGCGCCGTCACCACGCCGATGAGCTTCTCGTTGCGGAAGGGCACGATCACACGCGCTCCGCGCTGCGGCGACTGGCCCAGGCGCACGCCGTAGGTGAAGGTGTGGTCGAGCGGCACGGGCAACGCGACTTCGCAGTACGAGGGCATGGGAGACAAGATTCAGTGTAGGGGATGCGGTTGGGGCGCGGAGCAGCGCCACGCTCTGGTCCGGCCGTGGCTCCTTCCGCAATTGACCAAATCGCGCAATCTTCAACATTGCGCAGTACAATGCTTTTCGGATGAGCCCAAAAAACGCCACCGCCGTCGCCCCCACCCCGAAGGCCGCACCCCGCGCCGCGTCCGCCAGCCATTCCCCGGTCACGCTTTCCATCGACATTGGCGGATCGGGCATCAAGGCCATGCTGCTCAACACGCAAGGCAAGCCGATCAGCGCGCGCGAGCGCATTGTGACTCCAGCAGTGCCCACGCCCAACGCCGTGTTGCGCGCGCTGGAACAACTGCGCGCGCGGCTGGCCGGTTTCGATCGCGTTTCCGTCGGCTTTCCCGGCGTGGTCAAGCACGGCATCACATATCTCGCCGTCAATCTGCACCCCAAATGGGCCAACTTCCCTCTCGAACGCGAACTCGAAGAGCGCTGGAAGAAGCCGGTCAGGGTGGCGAATGACGCCTCAGTGCAGGGTTACGGCGCCATCAAGGGTCGAGGCGTGGAAATGATCCTTACCCTCGGCACCGGCATGGGATCGGCGCTATTTACCGACGGCAAACTTTGCCCCGGACTGGAGCTGGGCCACCACCCCTGGCGCGAAAAGACCTACGAGGATTACCTGGGCCGCCGCGGCCTGGACAAATACGGCAAAAAGCAGTGGAACAAGCGCCTCGAGGAGGCCATCGAACAGACCGCGGCCACCTTCAACTGGGACCATCTCTACCTGGGTGGCGGGAATACCAAGAAGATCACCTTCAAGCTGCCGAAAAATGTCTCCATCGTCTCGAACGAGGAAGGGATTCTGGGCGGCGTGGCGCTGTGGCGAGAACCGTCATGATTTACCGGTACGGTTCCGGCTTGACTTTAGTTCGTTTATAAACGAGAATATGGCTGCATGAAATCTGGAAGTGCCCGGCGCGAAGCAAGATTGAGAGACAGAACCCACGACGAAGCCATGGCAGAGTTGTTGAAGGAAGATCCTGCCTACGCGCTCGATTTGCTCAACAGCATTCTCGAAGACGGAGAGCAGGGTGAGCTTCTCATCGTCCTGCGCCAGATGACCAAAGCCTTCGGCGGTGTCCAGGACGTGGCGAAGAAGGCCAACCTGAATCCAACCCAGCTCTACCGCACGCTCTCCGAGCAAGGAAATCCGGAGCTGCGCAGCCTCTCCGCCATTCTCAAAGCGATGGGCCTGCGGTTGGCGGTTGAAAAAGTGCGCGCGGCGTGAGGCAGGTGCAAGCTTCCGCGCGATCTTCGTTTTCGGGGCGGAGCCGGGCGCAACTTACCCCTTCTTCGGCGCCTTCAGGCCCAGTTCCTTCATGGCAATCTGCAAATCCGCCCAGGCTTCTTTTTTCTGCCGCGGGTCGCGCAACAAAAACGCCGGATGATAGGTGACGATGAGGCTCATGCCACGAAAGGCGTGCACGCGCCCGCGCAGGCCGGCCAGCGGCTGGCGCTGGCCCAGCAGATAAGTGGCCGCGGTGGCGCCGAGCGCCACCAGCACCTGGGGACGCACCACGTCGATTTGGCGGAAAAGAAACGGTGAGCAGGTGTTGGCCTCGTCGGGCTCTGGCGTGCGGTTGCCCGGCGGACGGCACTTGACCACGTTGGCGATGTAGACCTCTTCGCGCTTGAGGCCCATGGCGGCGATCATGTTGTTGAGCAGTTGCCCGGCGCGGCCCACGAAGGGCAGCCCCTGCGCGTCCTCGTCTGCGCCTGGGCCCTCGCCCACAAACATCAGGCGCGCGGTGGGCGAGCCATCGGCAAACACGATCTTGTTGCGGCCCTTGTGCAGAGCGCAGCGCGTGCAGTCGCCGATCTCGTCGCGAATCAACTGCAATGCGGCGGCGCGCTCCTGCGCGGGAACCACGGCGCCGATTTCCGGGGCGTGCGATATCTTGCGGGATTTGATGGCGGGTTCCTCGGCGAGAAAGTTGGCCTGCGTGGTTTGCGTTTCGGCGGATGTGGATTTGCCGTCTCCCACCCTTTCCGCGGCCGCCGGAAAAGATGGGGCACGGAAGGATTGTGCGACGGCAGAATCCGATTCCCGGGTCCCCAAATGCGAGGGACCCGGGGCACCCTCAGCCCGGGCACCTTCAGCCAGAGCACCCTCGCCCGGGGCACCCATGAGCTCGATGGTTTCCGCGACGGGACGGCGGTAAAAATCCGTCAGGCCCAGGTCGCGATAGAAGCGCAGGCGCTCAGCGAGAGCTTCGCGCGTGGCGGGATCGAGAGGGCGCGTCATGGAGCTACTCGGCAATCCTTACTTCCCGGTCCTTACTCAATGACGAGCAGGCGGCGTCCAGCGCCCACCGGAATGCTCTCGCTGAGCACGCGGTCCTGCGCGCCTTGCGTTTCCTGGTGCTCATCGTTCTCGACCACCACGGACCGAGGGCGGCGGAGGGTGAGAATCTCGTCGAGAATGCGATCGGCAAGCTGGCGCTTGGGCATCTCGGGCAATTCGACGGACGTGGTGCGCGTAAGGAACGTGGCCGCATTGGTGTCGGCGTCGATGCCCACGCCTTCGCCGGCCACATCGTTGGCCACAATCGCGTCGGCGCCCTTGGCGAGGAGCTTCGCGCGCCCGTTTTCCGTGCGGTTTTCGGTTTCAGCGGCAAATCCCACGATGAGTTGCCCCGGCCGGCGCCGCCGCACCACCTCGGCCAGAATGTCTTCCGTGGGCGCAAGCTCCACCGTCATCGGCCCGGTGCGCTTGAGCTTCTGCGCGGAGACCGCGACGGGCCGGTAGTCGGCCACGGCCGCGGCCTTGATCACGAGCGTGGCTTCCGTCATGCGGTCCAGCACGGCGTTGCGCATTTCGTCGGCAGTAGTGATCCTGACCAGTTCGCAATGCGGCGGCGCGTGCAGCGCCGAAGGCCCGCTGATCAAAATTACTTTTGCCCCGCGGCTCCTCGCCGCCTCGGCCAGCGCGTAACCCATCTTGCCGCTGGAACGGTTGCCGATGAATCGCACCGGGTCGAGCGCCTCGCGCGTGCCGCCCGCGGTCACGAGCACCACTTCGCCGCGCAGATCGTGACGGCCCCCGAGCGCTTTCAGCACTGCCTCGGCAATCGTGTCCGGCTCTGCCATGCGCCCTGTGCCCACCATGCCGCAGGCCAGGTCGCCGGTTCCCGGTTCGACAATGGCTACGCCGCGCTGGCGCAGAATCTCAAGATTGGCCTGCGTGGCCGGATGGTTCCACATGTTCACGTTCATCGCGGGCGCGACCAGCACCGGCGCGGTCGTGGCGAGAAACATCGTGGAGAGAAAATCGTCGGCAAGGCCGTGCGCAAACTTGGCCAGAATGTTGGCCGTGGCGGGAGCCACAACCAGCGCGTCCGCCCATTGCGCTTCGGCGATGTGATCGATGCCGTGCTGCTCGGCGGCATCGTCGGCGCTCCAATCTTCCCACATGCTGGTGATGACTTTGTACCCGGTAAGCGCGGAAAAGGTGAGCGGCTGCACAAACTTCTGCGCCGATGCGGTCATCACCACGTGCACTTCAACCGACTGGCGCTGCAAGGCGCGCACCAACTCGGCTGCCTTGTACGCGGCGATTCCGCCCGAGACGCCAACCATCACTCTCATGATGTCGATTGTAGTGCAGGTGTCAGGTGTCTGGTGTCAGCAAGCGGACATCCGCAGTACGGAGTTAAACACCAGTCCTCCGCTCATCGCGCAGAAACATTGGCGCGCAAGCAAACAGCGCTGGCGCACTCAACGTCTGTTGCCAGGAACTCGAAGCGGCTTGCCGCCAGTCCATGACCCCTGGAACCTGATACCTGCTGTTCAGCTGAGCAAAATGGGGATTGCGGGGCCTTCCACGAGCGGCTTGACGACCTCGACTTCGGTCTTGACGTAGGCAATCTTCCCGGCATTGATCTCGTCCTGAGCAATGCGGCAAGCCTTGGTCGAATGCGTGGGCACGAGCGCTCGCGACCCGTTCTGCAACTGCCGCGCACGGCGGGCCGCGACCAAAACCTTGCGATAATTCGAATCGAAACTGGTCTCAATCGTCATCGGAGTCATCTCCAAAAAGAAGCTGTTGCTGGCCGGAGGATCCATCGATGCCAAAGGCCTCCAGCACAGGTTTGAGCCGCTCCTGCGAGTTCGATTGCAGACAGGCCGCGGCGACCTCCAGGGTGCGGCGGGAGCGAAACGCGATGGGCTCACCATTGCGATAGAAGCGTTCGGCCTGCACAATGGCTTCCAGTTGCGCTACCGCCCTGTCGAGAACGTCATTGATCAAAATATAGCCGTAGTCGCGATATTTCTCAATCTCGCGGCTGGCCTCGCCCAGCCGGCGGTAGAGTTCGCCCTCATTCATCACGCCTTCAGCACGGCTGCGGTTGCGCAAACGCGTGCGCAGAACCTTGGGATTCGGCGGTAGCACAAAGATGCCCACCTCCTCCGGCATTTTCGCGCGCACCTGCGCAGCGCCCTGCACGTCGATGTCGAGCATCAGGTCGTGGCCGGCGGCGAGCGCATCGTCGAGCGACTGGCGGGGCGTGCCGTAGAGGTCCTTCCCAAAAACTTCAGCGTATTCCAGAAACATCCCGGCATCCACCATGCGCAGAAACTCCTCGCGCGTGGTGAAATGATATTCGCGTCCATCCTGTTCCGATCCACGCGGCGCGCGCGTGGTCCAGGAAACCGCGAAGTCAACGCCGCTCACCTGCTTGCGCACTTCGCTCACCAGCGTGCTTTTGCCGGAGCCCGATGGCGCCGAAATGATAAAGAGAATGCCTGCCAATGTTGGTCGATACCTTTCTTCGTAGGTGTCAGGTTTCAGGTGTCAGGTTTCAGGTCCGGATTTTCGTCGAGCAGCAAGTCGTTTTCTGAGCCCTGAGCCCTGTTCTACTCCACATTCTGAATCTGTTCGCGGGCTTTTTCCACTTCTGCCTTCATGGCCAGCCCAAGTTCGGTAATGCGCATTCCCTTCCCGCTCACGCCTCCGGTCTTGGAGAGCAAGGTGTTGGCTTCGCGATTCATCTCCTGCAGCAGGAAGTCGAGCTTCTTGCCGGTTTCGCCGCCCGCGCTGAGCAACTCGCGAAAATGCTCGATGTGCATAGCCATGCGCGCCAGTTCTTCGCTGATGTCGCTACGCTCAACGAGGATAGCCACTTCTTCGAGCACTCTTTGCTGGTTGCACTCCGGCCCCACCGCCTCGGAAAGCCGCTGCGTGAGGCGCTCCTGGTAGCGCTCTTCAATTTCGGGGCGCAGTTCCGCAACGCTCGCCGTAGCTGCGGCAAGCCGGTCCAGCGTGCCGCGCAGAATCGCCTCCAGGGCTTCGCCTTCGCGGGCCCGCATGGCCTGCAACTGCGCGATCAGCGGAACAGCCTGCTCTAGAACGCTTGCGGTGAGCGCGGCCAGATCGTCCTCTTTGCGTTCCTCGCCTTGCAATGCGCCAGGCAGTCGCAGAGCCGCATTCAGATCCGGCTCGCCTTGCAGCCCGTGCTCGCGCCGCGCGGCGTCAAAGGCGGCGAGATAGCCCGCAATCAGCTCACGATTAAATCCAGCCCTGGCCTGGGCGTTGCGCTCCAGAGATAGATTCACATCGACGTGGCCGCGGATGAGCTTTTCCTTCAGCACCCGGCGCAACTCTACCTCCAGTGCGTCAAGGCCCGACGGGAGCCGGAATTGTAGATCGAGAAAGCGATGATTGACGCTCTTCAAAGTGAACGTGTAACTGAGCTGATCGTCATTGCCAGTCGACACGCGACCCTGCACCTTCGCAAATCCGGTCATCGAAAAAATGGCCATGCTTACTCCTGCGCCTCTCGTACGAGCGCTGGCGCGGCCTCGTGCGACCAGCCGTTGCCGAACTGGTTGTCGGGCATGTCAGTGAATTGAAGTTGATAGAGCTTCTGATAGGTCGGCGACGTGGCCAGCAGCTCTTCGTGCGTCCCCACCGCGGTGATGCGGCCCTCCTCGAGCACGGCAATGCGGTTGGCGCGGCGGATGGTGGAGAGCCGGTGTGCGATCACCACCACGGTGCGGCTCTGCATCAGGTTCGCCAGCGCCGCTTGTACCAGCGACTCGCTCTCCGAGTCGAGCGCCGAGGTGGCTTCGTCGAGGATGAGGATCGGCGCGTCCTTGAGAATCGCGCGAGCGATGGCGATGCGCTGCTTCTCCCCGCCCGAAAGCCGGAATCCCTTTTCGCCGATGGCCGTCGCGTAGCCCTGCGGCATTTTCAGAATGAATTCATGCGCCAGGGCGTTGCGCGCCGCCTGCTCCACCAGAGACGCTTTCGTGTCCGGCTTGCCGTAGGCGATGTTGTTGTGCACCGTGTCGTTGAAGAGGATGGTCTCCTGCGTCACCTGCGCCACCTGCCGCCGCAGCGAAGCCAGGGTCACTTCACGCACGTCGTGGCCGTCGATCAGAATGCGCCCTGAAGTGACGTCGAAGAAGCGCGGAATGAGGTTGACCAGCGTGGACTTGCCTGCGCCGCTGGGCCCGACCAGCGCCAGCACTTCGCCGGCATTCACCTCAAGATCGACGTGATGAAGAATCTGGTGCTCGCCCTCGTCGGTCGAGTAGGAGAATCCCACATCCTCAAACTTGATGGACTGGCGGAAGCGCGTGAAGGTCGCCGCGTGCGGACGCTCCTTCACATCGTCTTCGGCGTCAAGGAAAGAGAAGATCGACATGGAAGCGCCCATGGCCTGCTGAAAGCTGTTGTAGAAAAACGCGAAGCGGCGCAGCGGATCGTAAAGTTTGAAGAGCAGAAAAATGAAAGCGCCGAAGGCGCCGATCGTCATGGCGTTACTCTTGATCTCGTTGCGCCCGATCCAGAGCAATACCGCCATGGCCAATGCGCCGACAGTGTCCATGAGCGGCGAACTGATGGACTGAACCCGCACGCTGCGCAAATTGGCACGGAACAGCCTCTTGGCGGCGTTCTTGAAGCGCAGAATCTCCCACAGCTCGGTATTGAACGCCTTCACAATGCGGTTGCCCGTCACGGTCTCGTGCAGAATGTTCTGCACCTCCGCCAGCTTGTCCTGGCCGCTACGCGTGCGGATGCGGACTGCCCCGCCGATCTTGCGCACGGAGGCGATGACCACGGGAATAAAGAGAACCAGCACCCAGCTCAGGCGTCCACCGAGGTGAATGACCCACGCCATCGCCACCAGAAAAGTGAAAAACTGCTGCAGAAAATCGCCCAGCACCGAACTCAGCGCGGTCTGCACACGGTCTACATCATTAATCAGCGTGGAAAGGATGGTGCCGGTGGCGTGCTTGTGAAAGAAACTCGAAGAGCGGCGCAGCGTGGCCTCGTACAGGTGGTTGCGCAAATCCGTAATGGTGCCGAAGGCCGCGTAGTTGACCAGGTAGTTTCCCAGATAGTCGCAAAGGCCCTTCAGAACGGTGGCCACCACCAGGGCAAAGGCCACAACATTCCATGCATTGTGCAAATGCATAAAGTGTGGCACCAGGCTGCGCAGATCGAAGTGCCATTGCGATTTGGGAACGCCCAGCAGGATCGGGCCTTCCGGCGCACGCGGGTCCAGCACGCGATCGAAGATGGGCTCCAGCAACAGGATGCGGAAAACGTCAAGCGCGCCCACCAGCGCCGACAGCACGACCCCGGGCAGCCATTCAAGCACATAAGGCAGCCCATAGCGCAACAGGCGCAGGAAGTTCTTCATGCCGAAGGGCCCGCCTGGCGCAGGTCGTTGCGCCGCGGGGGCCCAAAATTGCGCTCAAAATGCGTGCGAAAGTCCATCCCCGTATTGTATCCGGGCTGACCCTGCACGGAGCCGTTGGACCGCCCATCGTCGCAGCTGATCGTATCAGCGCGCCAGAGGCGCAGCTAAACGCATCAACGCGCCGGAGGCGCAGTGTTTGTTAGCCCCGCGCTTCAGCGTGGGGAATGCGGATTTCACTTCTTGAGTCCGGAGTCCCGTAGGGACGGTGCAAGGCAGGAATCCATACCCCCGGCGGCACGCGCGCATTGCTATGATGACGAAATGATCCAGCTCGCAAATCAATCCGCCCTGCGCACAGTCTTCCTCGACCGCGACGGCATTCTGAACGAGAAGATGCCGGAGCACCGGTACGTGACGCGCTGGGAGGAGTTTCGCGTGCTGCCCGGCGTGCCCCAGGCGTTGCGCCGGCTGAATGAAGCGGGTTTGCGCGTGGTGGTGGTTTCCAATCAGCGCGGCATTGCCAAGGGGCTGTACACAGCGGCGGATTTGGAGGCACTGCACGCGAGATTTCAGCAACTGCTCGCACTGGAGGGCGCGCGCATCGATGCCTTCTTCATTTGCCCGCACGAGACGGACGAATGCAATTGCCGCAAGCCGCTGCCGGGGCTGTTTGAGCAAGCAATCGCGCGGTTCCCTGAGATTACTGCTGCGACCAGCGTGATGATTGGCGACTCGCCGTCCGATATCGAGTTTGGCCGTCGGTTGGGAATGAAGACGATTTTTGTCGAAGGCAATGAAGAACTGCGCAAACCGGGCGGCGACAATGCCGCGAAGCTCGCGGATTTGTGCGTTGGCTCTCTGCCGGAAGCAGTGGATGCGCTGCTGTCTGCAAGCCAAAGCTAAATCTGGTCATCCTGAGCGAGTCGCCGAGGCGACGAGTCGAAGGACCTGCATTTGCTCTCCGCGCGCTCAATCCAACACAAGCGGCCAAGTCAATCAGAAATTTTTCAAATCCACAATCGCTTTCAAGATCGTATCCGGCTGAGGAAGAATCGCGTCTTCAAGCTTGGGCTGGTAGGCCACAAACGTATCCATCGACCCGATGCGCCGCACCGGCGCGTCGAGATCGTCGAAGAGCTCGTCGGCGATGCGCGCCGCAAGTTCAGCGCCGTAGCCCCAGCTCAGCATGTCTTCGTGCGCCACGATCACGCGGCTGGTCTTGCGCACCGAGGTGGCAATCGCCTCCCAGTCGTAAGGACTGAGCGAGCGCAGATCGAGAATCTCCACGTCGATCCCGTGCAGGCGCTCGGCCTGTTGCGCGGCCTGGAGGGCGCGCGGCACCAATGCGCCGTAAGTGACGAGCGTGATCTGCGAGCCGGGCCGAACAATCTTCGCCTTGCCGAAGGGGATGGCAAAATCCGGACCCGGATACGCGGCGCGGCCATAGGTTTCGCGGTAGAGCCGCTTGTGCTCCAGGAAGAGCACCGGGTCGTCGCAGCGGATAGCGGTGCGCAAAAGCCCGTTGGCGTCGAGGGCATTCGAGGGAAACACCACGCGCAGGCCCGGAGTATGCGTGAAGATGCTTTCGCCGGATTGGGAGTGGTAAATAGCGCCGCCGGTGAGATAACCGCCGATGGGCACGCGGATGACCGCGGGAGCGGCCCAGGTTCCATTGGAACGCCAGCGCAACAATGCTAACTCATTGCGAATCTGATGCATGGCTGGCCAAATGTAATCAAAAAATTGAATTTCTACCACCGGCTTCATGCCCCGCAGCGCGTAGCCCACGGCCCGGCCCACAATGTTGGCTTCAGCCAGCGGCGAGTTGAACACGCGCTCCGAGCCAAACTCGGTTTGCAGGCCCGCCGTCAGCTTGAAGACGCCACCCTTGCCCTTCACTTCGCTCAGGGCTTCCTTGCGGCTGGCGTCGGCCACGTCTTCGCCATAGATCACAATGCGCTCGTCGCGATGCATCTCGTCGCGCAGGCAATGATTGATCAGGTCGGCCATGGTGTGCGCGCCGGCCATCGGCCCGCTGTCTTCCTCGGCATGCTCCGGCCGCTCGGTGGCAAATGCCGCGCGGGTGGGATCGAGATCCTCAGAGTAGACGTGCTCGGTGATGCTCTCCACCGCGGGCGGCGGAGATTGCAGCGCGTGTTCGGCAGCCTCCGCGGCTTCGCGGTCGAGGCTGCGCTCCAGCTCATCCAGTTCCGCGGCCGTCACAGTGCCGTCCGCAATCAGCCGCGTGCGCATTCGGGCAATGGGATCGCAGAGAGCGTCGGCCTCGCGCTCGGCGGCGGAGCGATAGTTCTTGTCATCGTCCGACAGCGAATGAGAGTAGAGCCGCACGCAATGCCCATGCACCAGCGCAGGGCCGCGGCCGGCACGGCAGTGCACCGCCGCCTGCTGAAACGCGCGCAGGCTCGCCACCGGATCGTTGCCGTCGATCTCGGCAAAATAGAAGTTGGGAAAATTGGCCACCAGCCGCGAAATGTTTCCGCCCGGCGTGTTCACCTCAACAGGAACGCTGATGGCGTAGCCGTTATCTTCCACCATGAAGATGACCGGCAGTTTCTGATTGGACGCGGTGTTCATCGCCTCCCAAAACTCGCCCTGCGAGGTTGAGCCCTCGCCAACGCAGGCCAGAGCCACCTCGTCGCCGTGGAAATCGACGTTGTGAAACTCGCGGTAGTCGCCGGGGTCTTTCACGGCCGCCTCGGGATGGCGGCTGAAGTAGCGGCCGGCCTCGGCGCAGCCCACCGCGTGCAGCAACTGCGTCGCCGTGGACGAGGAACTGCTGACGATGTGAAGAGGACGGCTGCTAAAGTGGGTGGGCATCTGACGCCCGCCACTGGCCGGATCGTCGGCCGCGCCTACGGCCTGCAACATCATGTCGTGCGGGCTCACGCCCAGCGCCAGGCAAAGCGCGCGATCGCGATAGTACGGGAAAAACCAGTCGTAGCCGGGCTTCAGAGCCAACGCCGCGCCCACTTGCAGGGCTTCATGGCCGGCGGCCGAAATCTGGAAAAAGATTTTTTGCTGGCGCTTGAGGAGAATTTCCCGGTCGTCCACCGCGCGAGAGAGATACATCAGGCGGTAGATTTCGATCAATTGCAGTGCGGTGGGCTCATCCGAAGCGGGAGATGCCCCCGCTGCGCGAGCCCTGGAAATAGCCACTTCCATTCCGGTCGACCCCCAGGAACGTTTTTCCAGATACTGCCCACTTCGATTGTAACAACGCGGAAGACGCAAGTGTCTGTCAATCTGCCTGCCCGCGCCTCGAAGTTCATTGCATGGGATAAAAAATCGGCGGAGGCGGCGGCAGCAAGCTTGGGACCTCGCCCGTTTCATCCGTCATCTTTTGCCGCACGCTGCGCGCCAGTTTCTCAATGTCTGCAATCTTATGCAGTTCGTCCGGTGTCAATGTGCCCGTATTTGCCTTGGCGACCTCGTCGTTCAGTTCCCTGGCGAGCTTCAACAGCTTATCGGTATCGGCAACCATTTGCTTCTGGCGCAGGACATTCAGTGCACGTATGCGCCTCTCGATCATCACCGGATCAGGGGCGTCACTCGACAGAGTCGAGAGATCGGGCTGCGAGAGGGCGGTCTGATGGATGGGTTGCTGCCCGACATTCATTCCAGGCGACTGCGACCGGCACGTCAACACGCACACCAGCGCCAGCAGAATCACGCCTCCCAGCACGGCGCCCAGGCGCAGGCGGACGCGGTAGAATCCGGCATTCTCATTTGCGCGCCATGATTCATGCATGGTGAACCCTCCTGGCAGCACCTTGCAGGTTCTTCCTCATCCCTGGGGACCTCCAGTCCTTACCTTGTGAGCCAACTGCTCAATCTCGCCGGCCTTGCGGACGACCGGGATGGACAGCATGTCCTTGCTGGATTTGTCGACCTCCGACTTCAAATCCGTGGCCATCTTCAGCAGATCGGCACATTCGCGCGCAATCTGCTGCTTGCGCGCCTCGTCTGCGTTCGCGGTGGCTGATGGATCTTGCGGCCCGGCTGCGGGAGCGGGTGCGCTGGCAACATTCTTAGGAGGCGCACTGGCTGGAGCCGGCGCGGATTGCGCATGGGCCTCAGCATGGTCATGGAGCAGGCCGGCGCCCGCCGCAGCGGCAAGCGCGGCGCAGCACGCCAGTAGACAGAATGGCCCGCCGCGGCATCGAAGCCAGTGATGGGGCCGCTCTCGACCAGCGCAATGCCAGCTTTGCGTGGACCTCAGCATGGGACAAAAAACGTGCCAGACGAACGGGTGCGGGATTCCGGCCATTCCTGCGCACAGTCTAGTCTAGAAGGAGGAGTTTTGGCATGTTTCTTTCTCCGATTTCCGCGACATTCGTTCTGGCCCTGAGATGGGGGGTTTTCCAGGAAGGCCGGTTCCTGGGCAAAGTGCTGGACGAATGGATCGTCGACAGTCAGGAGTTCCTCCACACCAAGCTGCCCAAGCTGATTGTCATTGTCATTATCGCCTTTGTAATCAATCGCCTGATGAGCCTGCTCACCTTCCACTTGATGCGCATGGCGGAGCGGAGCGCGGCCGGCCCCGGACGCGTGGCCGACGTGAAGACCATGGCCGGAGTCATCCGCGCCGCGGGGCTGGCAATTGTCGGCCTGATTGCGGGCTTCATGGCGCTCGATACCATCGGCTTCAACCTTGCCCCCTTGCTGGCTTCGGCCGGCATCGCAGGCATTGCCATCGGCCTGGCCGCCCAAACCATTGTGAAAGACATGCTGAACGGATTTCTGATCCTCATCGAGGGCCAGTTCAGCGTGGGCGATACGGTGCGCGTGGCGGGGGTAACCGGTGTGGTGGAAGCGTTGACGCTGCGCAGCACCTCCGTGCGCGACGGCGACGGCACGCTCTATGTGATTCCGAATTCGCAAATCACAGCGGCAGCCAATCTGAGCTCGGGTTTCGCCACCGCCACAGTCAATGTGAGCGTAGATTATTCTGCCAATCCCGACGCCGTGATCAAGCTGCTCAAAAACATTGCGATGGACCTACGCACCAGCGAAGCCTTCCGCAGCATATTCATCGATGACCCCAACGTTCTGGGCCTCGACAGCGTGAAAGGTTCGCAGATGATCTTCCCCGTCGTGTTCAAGACGCGCGCCAATCAACAATACGCAGCGTTGCGCGAGTTTGAACGGCGCGTCCGGCTGAAGCTTGAAGAGAATCACCTGCTGCCCGGCGACCCGAACCGGGTGTTCCAGTTCCGCGGCGATGCAGATGCGGCGGGCGCGCCGCACCAGCGCGAGGAGACGCCGGCGCCGGCACGCGATCCCACGACCATCAGGCCGATCGAGAGCAACCCGTTCACCGGCGGCTAGGATTGCACCGCCGGTCTCCAGACCGGCCACGGTAAACTCGCTTGGCAAGGAGCTTTGTATCAGGGCACGAGCTTATTCGTGCCGAAAAAAGCAGGATAATTGAGGGGTTTTACAGGCTGCGGAAAAACCCAACCCAAGGAGCTTTGTATCAGGGCACGAGTTTACTCGCGCCGTAACGATACGCAAAATGAATGGAGGGCATTAGCCCCTGCGGGCTGTTCTCTCACCGCCACTCGCAAAGTCAGCCTGTGGAGACCGGCGCTACAGGTTCCCGCCGCGCGTGAGCTTTCTAGAATTCCGATTCCAGCGCCTTGAGCAGAGCTTCGTCGGCGGTAATCGGCGGCAGGCAGGTGCGCCCGCGGCAGACCATCGCCCACGCTTTCGCGCCGCCGGGCGGTGGAACCTGGAGCAGGGTCTCGGCCAGCGCTTCAGGAACTTCGCCGGAAACAAGCCGCGCGGGGTCGATGCGCATCACGGTTTTGTTGATGGCAAAGCGCGCCACAGCCAATGCTTCAAGACGCGCGGCATCGGGTCCTGAGCCCACAATGACCACTTGCACCGGATCGAGCAGAAGCCGCTCTGCCGCCAGGCCGTAGCTGCCGGCGTAGAGGCCGAAGTGCTCCACGATGCCGGCAAAACTGGCCAGCGTATCTTCGGCGATGTCACGATATCGCTTGCTGCCATTCAGAGTTTCAAGGCGCAGCAAGGCCGCGGCAGCGGTTGGATTCCCTGCCGGAGTGGGCGCATCCTGCAACGGTTTGCGCCGTGCGGACAATGCCCCCAGCGGCAGGTCGTCGGACGCGGCCGCGTCGAAAAATCCGCCGAAAGCCGAATCGTGAAAGCGCGCAATCATCGCGTCGGCCAGCTTGACGGCGGCATGGTAATAGCTCATGGCGCCGCTCGCCATCCACGCGTCGATGCAGGCATGAATGGTGAAGGCATAATCGTCGAGTGTGCCGGGAACGGTTTGGGCAGGCGTAGCCTGCGCCGGGCCGTCGGCATAGGCGATCACGTGGTTGAGCGATCCCTCCCCATCCCAGGCTTCCTTCAGTAGCCGATCGAGCGTGAGCAGCGCGAACTGTTTTGCGGAATCCATGCGCAACACGCGCCAGGTTTCGAGGTAGGCCGTGACCGCCATCGCATTCCAGCCGGTGTACAGCGTGCGGTCAATGAAGGGCGTGGGCCGCAAGGCGCGCGCCGCCAGCAATTTAGTGCGTGCCGCATCACGCAGCGCGAGCAGAGAGTCAAAGGCCACGCCCGATTCCTTCACCATCTCGCCCAGCGACTGTTTTACATGCAGCACGTTCTTGGCCGGGTTGTGATGCATCTCGCCCAGTTCGCCAATATCCCAATACTTCGCGGCGAACTCCAGCTCCGCGGGATCAAGTACGGCGCGCGCCTCTTCGAGCGTCCACGTAAAGTAGTCGCCGTCGTCGTCGAGGCCCACATCGGCATCCTGCGAGGCGAAAAACCCGCCGCGCTCACGGTCGGTCATGGTGGAGTCGAGCCAGCCCACAATCTCGCGCGCGGTTTCGAGCAAGTCCTCGCGTGGAAAGCTTTGGCTTTGGAACCCGTGGACGTAGTTCCGCAAAAGCTCCGTATTGTCGTAGAGCATCTTCTCGAAGTGCGGAACAATCCAGTGCTCGTCGACGCTGTAGCGATGAAAGCCTCCCGCAAGCTGATCGTAGACGCCGCCGCGCGCCATCTTTTCGAGCGTCGTAAAGAACGCTTCGCGCGCAGGCTCGTGGTTGCGGCTCATCGCCATCTCGAGCAGCAGGTCGAGTGCCGCCGGATGAGGAAACTTGGGCTGCGAGCCGAAGCCCCCGTTGCGCGCATCGAATTGGGCGATGATCGCGCCAGCAATCTTCTCATCCAAAGCCAAAGAAACACCCTTGCGCGCGGAAAAGCTCTCGTTCTGCTCGATGGCGGCCATTACGCTCGAGGCGGTCTCCAGCGCCTCGTCGCGGCGCTCGCTCCAAACCTGCGCCATGGCCATCAAGACGCGCCCCATGCCCGGCCGCCCGTAGCGATCGTCGCGCGGAATGTAGGTGCCGCCGAAGTAGGGCCGCCCGTCAGGCGTGAGAAATGCGGTCAGCGGCCATCCGCCCTGTCCGCTGATGGCCGACACCGCGGCCTGGTAGCGCGCATCCACGTCGGGGCGCTCGTCGCGATCTACTTTGACGGCGACAAACAACCTATTAATCAGCGCCGCGATCTCCGCATCTTCATACGATTCGCGATCCATCACGTGGCACCAGTGGCACCACACCGCGCCGATGTCGAGCAGAATGGGTTTGTCCTCGGCCTGGGCGCGCGCAAACGCAGCCTCGCCCCACGCATGCCAGTGAACAGGCTGGTGGCGCGCCGAGCGCAGATAAGCCGATGCAGCGTGCTCCAGGCGATTGCCGGCGTTGGGGGAAGCGGCTTCGTGCATGGTGTGAGAATACAGGTCGCGCTCGCCGCGAGGCCAGCGCCGCTCAGGTCAGTTCTTCGCCAGCTCGCTCTCAACCGCCGCAATCAGCTCGGGAGCGTCGGGTGCGGTGTTGGGCGCGAAGCGCTGCACCACTTCTCCGCTGCGGCTGACGATGAACTTCTCGAAGTTCCACTGAATCTCGGGCGCCGCGTTGGCGTCGATGTTGTGCTGTTTGAGGACGGCGGCCCATCCGGCCGGGTCGCCTTTGGCATTGGGCTGCGCCGCAATCAGCGCCGCATAGAGCGGATGCTTTTCTTGGCCGGTAACGGCGATCTTGCCGAACATGGGAAATTTGACGCCGTAATTCAACGTGCAGAAGCTCTGAATTTCGCCGTTCGTGCCCGGCTCCTGGCCTTTGAAGTCGTTGGCGGGGAAGCCCGCGACCACCAATCCCTGGCCGCGAAAGCGCTCGTAGAGATTTTCCAGGCCCTCGTATTGCGGAGTGAGGCCGCATTTTGACGCGACGTTGACGACCAGCAGGACCTTGCCTTTGAACTCGCCGAGAGACGCGGCTTCGCCGGTAATTTTCGAAACGGGGATGTCGTAGATGGATGAACTCAAGGTGGGAATCTCCTCTTGATTTTCATCTTATCGCAGCAGCTTCAGCCTGACACCTGACCCCTGAAACCTGACCCCTGTTCTTACGGCACCAGCGTAATCGCCGCACGCCAAAAGGCCGCCTTCTGCGTCGAGGGATCGATCACGGTTACCTGGCAGTCGTACGATCCGCGCGGCAGACTGTCGACGCCGAGATCAAAGCTCAGCGCCATGGTGCCCAGCCGGCTTGTGGCGCTGGGGACGATGGATTGCGGCGGCGTCTCATAGAGTTTCTTGCCGCCCTCATAGAGAGTGACGAAGGCGAAGAGCGGTCGCGTGTCCGCTGCGGGCGGCGTGGTTGCCGGCGCGGGCTTGTACGCCTGGAGAAAAACGTGGATCTGATGGCCCGTCGAGAAGACGCGCGTCACGCTGGGGATAAGCTTCTTTCCGTCCTGCACCAGCGGATTGACGGCTTCGTCCTTGGCGCGGTCCTTGGCCTTCGCAGCGTCGAAAATCGCGTCGTGCAAATCGACCCGTTGGCTGCTGAGCACCACGGCGCTGATGGCGACGCGCTTGAGTTCCTTGTTCAGGTTGGGGATGACGAACGTAGTCTGGAAGGTGCCGATTCTGCCCGTTTCGTCGTCGCGCGCCAGGAATTTGATGGAATATTTTCCGGGCAGGAGCGTAAATCCGGTGTCGTATTCGATGGGCCGATGCGCCAGCTCGGTGGCCGTGGCATCCGATAGCTTGATGCTCACGTTATCGCGCACGTTGCTCACGGCGCTGCCGCCGACAAGATCCTTGATCTCGCCGATAAAGTCGATGCGCGTGTACTCCGCGCCGCCGCGCTTGGCCAGCGCCAACTCGCGGCCGGGAATTTTAACGATGATGGGTACAAAATATTCGGCGCGGTTGAGCTGGAAGTAATCGATCTCCATGGCGATCGTGAGATCGGTGATCGGATCTTCGAGCATCAGCGCGTCTTCAAGCTGGCGTTCGCGATCCACGTCGTTGAACTTATTGAACTCTTTGTTCGCGTAATATCCCTGGCGATAATCGAGCTTGGCTTCCTGATTGTTCGCAAGCGAAATGCGAATGCGCCGGAATTTTCCGTTGGGATCGGTGTTGGTCGTGTAGTAGCCGAGGATGTAGTAGTCCGATATCGACTCCTGCGCCTCAACAATGCCGCGCGAGAGGTCGTTATTATCGAGGAATGCCTTGCCGCCTGTGTCGCCGGCCAGCGCGTAAAGCGTGTCCTGCGACTGCTGGAAGTTGGTGGTAACGGCCTGCGCCGACGCGCCGGTATACATGGACTGCCCACCCGGCGAGCCTTGCGAAGCATCGCCCATGGGCGCACTAGCTACGAGCCCGCGTGCATCGATAGGCCAAAGCTCCACACCGGACCGTATCGCTTCGTCGGCTGTGGCGTGCATCTGCGCCTGGTTGTCGATGCCGTTCAGCCGCAATCCGCTGGCAAAGTAAAGCAGCGACTTTTTCCCGTTTACCTGGCCCAGCATGTGCGTCGCGGTTTGCAGTGCGGAGAGTTGCCGGTCGGTGTTGAACACGTTGAACTCGGCGTCGTCTTGTCCGAAGGCCGCGCCGGTATCCGCGCTGCTGGCATCGTCGGTGCTGTCGGCCAAACCCTGCCCTTCCCCCACCACCATGGTTTCCAGAATGCTCAGCAGGCGGTTGCGGTCGTCGGTAAAGTCCTGCAGAATGTCCACCGATCCGCCCGCGTAGCGCATGATCGACACCATGTCCGCCGTGGTCATCTGCGTGCGCACAAATTTTTGGGCGGCGTCGAGCGCGCGCATCTGGTCGGCCGGTGGCAACGCCGTCATGTCGAAATACAAGGCCAGCAGCCGCCGGTTCTTGTAGCGCTCATTGTCCAGGGTCTCGGGCGCAATGGCTTCGCGCGCCAGGCGGTTGTAAATCGTAACGTTTTCGGTGGCAGAGGTCATGGCAGGCAACGGCTTGGCGGTTTCAGCCAGGTCCTGGTGTTCGCAGTAGCGGATGGTCTGCGGAACGCCGTCCTCGGTCAGCACAAAGTCTTTCGCGGTAAGCCCGTGAATGAATTTACCCTGCTTGTCTTTGACCTCAACAGCCTCGACCACCAGATTCGACTGCACCTTCAGCGTAAAACTCTGCGGCTCGTTGGCATTCTTGTTCTGGCCCACTTGCTGCGCACGCGCGCCCTGCGCGACGAACCCAAGAAGAAGCGCGAAAATTGCCAGTCTCCGCATCATTGCCACCTCAGGTAGAGCGAAGTTTGCAGGCTGCGCATGGCGCCGGCCGACGAAGGCAATCCAAACTGATCGCTGGTGACATAGCTATTCCAGCCGGTAAAGGCCGCGTGGTTGAGAGTGTTGGTGGAATTCACAATCACGTCGAGATACCACTTGCCGTGCGGCCTGAAGGTGCGCGCCAGCGAAGAATTGAAGGTGAATTGATCGGGCCCGGTGATGGAATCCCTGCCCGCCGTTCCCCATCCGCCGCTCGGCTCCGTGTAAGCCGCCGCGTTCAGGTGCGCCCCCGTGCCCGAATTGCCGCCGGAGCTGTAGATCGGTGCGCCGGTCAGATCGGGCCGCAGGATGGAGTTGGAGCCAGCCCCCGGAACCAGCGCTGGATACACCGGCGTCTCCGGCAATCCGGTGCCGAAGGTCATGTTGCCCAGCACCGTCCACTCCTTCAGCGCCCGCCCGCGCCAGCCGCTCATCAAGCTGCCGCCTCCCAGACCCTGGCCGCTGGTGTATTGCGCGGTCAGGTTCACCAGTTGGCGCTGATCGAAGCTCGAGAGTGAGCGCTCGGCACGCGGATTCTGCCAGTCCTGCGCGATGGCCCCCGCGGCAGTCGACAACGACGCCGACTGCGCCGAGCCTCCGCCACTTGCGATCTGGTGCCCCGCCCCGCCAAGATACGCGTCGTCGTCGATGGACTTCGAAAAGGTGTACGTGAGCGTGGAGGTAAAGCCGCTGCGCAACCTGCGCCGTAATTGGAACTGCCCTTCCTCGCGGATCGAGCTGCCATTCGACGTTTCGTAGACGAATCCCGAGGGGTAGGTCGGATTGGGAACCGGCATGCCGAGCCAATAGCTGTTGGGCATAATCTGCTGTGGGCCATGCGTGCCCTTATAGCCGCGGTACGTCGCCGTTGCCTGTAACGCAAACGGCAGGTCGCGCTGCACCGACAAATACCAGGCTTGCAGGTAGCCGATGCGGAAGTGGGGGTCGATGGCAAAGGTGTCGAGGGTTCCCGTTGTGCACGTCGAGGCGGGAACAGAAAAGCTGCTCAGGCTCAGCGGGCACGAAGTGGCGCTGTTCTGAATGCTGAAACTTGTCGTATTTGGCAAAGATGCCTGCTGCGCCATATTCAAAATGAAATTCTGATAGACCGAACTGTCCGGATAAAGTCCATAGCCCGCTTTGATGACCACGCTTGAAGCGGGAATCGGGCGCCAGGTAGCGCCGATGCGCGGCTCGAACATGCGCCGCTCCGGATCGATCAGCGACGCTGGATAGTGCGCTCCCGTCGACGTGTCCACGGGATTGCTGGCCAAAACGGCTTGCGCCTCCGAGTAATTGCTCGAAACCACCAGATTCACCAGGTTCCCGTTGAGTTCCGTGATGGGCGCGCCGTAATCCCAGCGCAGGCCCGCGTTGATGGTCAGGATCGGCAGTACCTGCCAGTCGTCGCTGATATACGCGTTGTACACCGGCTCGCGGAAATACTTGTCTGCGTTGCCGTAGGCGATGGAACTGGCGTCGGGAATGCCGATGAGAAAATCCGCAAGATCGGAGCCGCTGGCCGATCCGCCTGCCGTGCCTGCCGTGGCCGCGCCGTTAAAGGTGAACGTGCCCCGCGGATTCTGCTGGAAAAAATCGTCGTAGTTGCGTTTGTTCAACTCGGCGCCCGCCGTAATGTTGTGCTTGCCGTGATAGATGAGCGTCGAAACCGAGACATCGTCACTGCGGGTGCGGTTGAAGGAGCTGTTGGCGTCGCTCAACCCCGCAAAGCCGCTGGAAAAACCTAGCCCCGGAGGACCCCAGTCCGCCGGGTCCTGATCGTTGTCGCTGATGTTTGCGCCATTCGGTCCCGACACGTTCTTCCGGTAGGCGAAGTTGGGCGTCAGCTCCGTGCGCAGGCGGCTGAAAGTGAAATTCGTGAAGAGAAAAACACGCGGCTTCAGCCGGTGCGACCATTGGACATTGGTCGTGATGCCAAGCTGCCCGGTCTCATCCACAAACCCGAAGAGGTTCACGCTGTCGGAGCGCGTGCTTTGAAAAGCAAACCTTCCGTTGAATTGGTCTCTGCGCCCCACGCTCTTGTTGAACCGCGACTGCATCGCGTCTGTATGCGTGTTGTCGAGCACCGCTGCCTGGTAGTTATAGGCTGATGAGCCGGTCACATTCGGAGTCAGCTTCGCGTAGAACTGCGACAGCAGATACGCCGCCTGCGGCGAGAGCGACTCGCGGGCCGGCCCGGTCGCCAGAATGATGTTTGTAATCGGACCACTGCAAGTGTAGCCAGAACCACTGGCTTTCGCGGTCTGTCCAAATCCGCAACCGGTCACGGGATCGTAAATGTCCACCGGCTGCCCCTCCGCATTGGTGAGCTTGGAAAGATCGCCACCCTGCTCGGCCTGCGTCGGCACCAGGCCCGTCAGGATCGGCGCGCTGGTGTTGCGTGTCCACTGGTAGGAAACAGAGAAGGTCGGCCCGTGCGGCAGAACACGGGGAATATTCATGGGCCCTTGCAGCGTGGCCGAGCCCGTGAAAATGTTCCAGGAGGGTTTGGAAGTCGGCTGGCCGCTCAGTGCATACGACTGCGCATTGAGCGCGGAGTTGCTCTCGTTCACTTGAAAGCCGCCGGTGTAAAGACCCTTGCTGCCGGATCGCGTATTGCCGAAGGCTGGATTCGTTGCGTACTGCGAGGTTGCCGCGTTGTTCACGCTGCCTTGCACCAGAAATCCGTCGGCGCTCTCTTCGTTCTCTTCGGGCGCCTTGGGAATCTCCTGCGGGGCCGCCGGCGCGTTGCTTTGCGCGGGCTTTTTCCCCTGCGGCTGCTGCGCTTGCTGGGTCTGCTGCGGCTGCGGGGTTTGCGCGGTTGCAGGCGCGGGCGGCGCTTCCACAGCGGGCTTCGCAGTCTGCGCGCTGGCCTGGATCTGCTCCGGGCTCAGGAGTTTCAGTTCATACGCGCCAGCCGGCACATTCGGCGCCATCGTTACTTCAGCGTGGACCGGCGCGAAAGTTTGCATCTCGATGTCGATGGTCCATTTGCCGTCGCCCAGATCGTCGAACTGAAATGCGCCGTCGGCATCGGAGACCGCAGTTTCTGTCTTCGTCCCCTGCGTGGCCGTGATGGTCGCGCCGGGCAGGGGCAGCCCGCCAAAGGTGACCACGCCGCGATAGGGCGAGGTCGCGGACGTTGCGGAACCGGCCGGCGCGGCAGCCTGGGGAGCGGGCGCACCCTGCGATGCGGGGTTCGTGGTCTGGGGTGTCGCCGCACCGTCTTGCGCCGCGGCGCAAGACGCCAGCAGCAAAATGCATACCAAAGCGAGACCGCGAATTTCAACTCTCCGGCGCGGTGCGGTTTCGCTCATCGTCGCGTGCACTCCGTCTTCAGATTTGCCGCGCGGCGAGCTAGGCGCACGCACATGCATGCATTGCGTAAGGGGATGTCAACAATAAGACGTTGCGAACCCCCATTTTGTTCGCTGCGTCTTGCACTTTTTTTGCCTCCCGCTCTGCGCGACCCGTCGAAATTAATTCGGCGAAGGTTTCTCCACGTGATCGATCACCATCACGTTGTCAGGCGCTTTGGTGGCTTCGATCTTCAGTCCGAGCTGCTCCTGGATCGCCGTATAAAGGTTCGGCGGCGCATCCGCTGTGTCGCTCGCCGGCGGAGTGTGGAAGCCAATTCCGCCAAACTGCGCAAATTGCGAATCGTCCGGCGTCCACTTCAAGCGAATATCGTAGCGGCCCTTGATGCCGGTCTGATCCACGATGGGCCGGTCTGTCACCGCCGACTGAAACCATATCGCGAAATCCGGCATGGTCAGGTTTCTTCCCACCGCGGTCACACCCTGGCCGCCGGGGTTGGGTCCAAATCCCATGCCCGATGGATCGTTCGGCCCCGCCGTGGTTTCGGTCAGCTTCGGCCCGCCAGGCGCCACCGTAACGGCATACACCGCCAGTTCGCGCTGCTCGTTGTGGAACTTGAGCTGGAACCGGTCGGCCAGCAAATTCTGAATGAGGCCCGCCATCTGGTTGTGATTTGGTATGCCGGGCACATCCGGCGTGCCTTCAACGTCAAACAGATCGTTGCCCGCCCAATCCGGCGCGCCCACAATCTGCTTGGTGTGCAGGCCGTAGCCGAGAGCAATCAAGTCGTCCAGATTCGCGCCCCGGAAAATGAAGTGGTGCCCATCGAATCCGATGTTTTTGCCGCCTCTGCCCGGTGGGACGGGCTTCACCGTCACCACGTCGAAGACCGGCTTCGCATCCGCCGCCATCTGCTTCGGCGCCTCGGGAATTGGCCACGCAGCATCGGGTGCGGTGCGCGCAAGAGAAATCGGCATCGGATTCGGACCTCCCACGCCCCAGTTTCCCTGCACCGTATTCCCGTCCGCGCTCAGCGTGCCCTCGATCGTAATCATCGGCGTCGTGAACTTCACGTCCGCGCCCTGGACGGTAACGGTGTTGAACTTCAGCGGAGGGCCTCCGCGGTCGGCGTTAAAGAGAGAGGCATTCAAGGTTCCATCGGCAGCTTTCGTCACCTTGATCACGACGCGCTGGCCCTTTGGCGCATTGGGCGGAGTCAGCGTGCCTTGCCAGATGCCCACGATGCCCTTGTCCGGAGCTGGCGTCGATGGCGGCGCCCCCAGCCCGCGAGCCTCGGCTGCTCCCGACCCCGACGTTGCCGGTTGCGAGCTGGCCTGCGCGTTGGTCCTCACCGCGCCCACCGCAAGCAGCAAAAGAATCGCTCCGGCCGCGAGCCCCGCCCGTGAAGACAACTTTTTCCAACCCGGCCGCACGGTACTACCGGTAAATTCCGTTTTCATTGTGAAATTCCCTCTCTGCTCCCAAAGGGGCACTTACAGCGGACACCTCTTGCTGCTTTTCCGGTCTCAAGAAGCATACAGCGGTCAGACGGATGTACGCCGTCGTTGTTGCCATGGTTCCCGTATTTCCGGCCATTTCCTGCATAACGGGCATCGCCGCCATTTCAATACTCCTTCCAGCGAAGAATGCGAATGGACAACCAGGCAAAGATGGCGCAAGCCATTGCCGCTGCGATCACCACTGCCCATGGCATGGCCGCGGAGAGCGGGTAAGTAAAGAGGCTCATACCCGATAAGGGATTGAAATCGGCCATGCGAGGAAATCGAGCTTGAACGATCAACAGCGCAAATACCGAGAAGACGCCGACTCCCGTTCGCCACATGTCGTCAAGAAAAGTGGCCAGAAACGCGAAGGCCGCGTACACGGCCAGGGCACAGAGCAGAACGCGCACCACAAAGTCGATGGATTGCAATGCGCTGGGCAGGACGGGAGCCGCACACAGCGTAGTCACGGCCAGGACCAGGACAAAAAGGCCCGTCTCAATAGCCCCAAGCCCTGCACGCACTGAGAACAACTGCTTGCGCGAAACCGGCAGAGACAACGTGAAGAGCATGGATTTGTGAAATCCGGCTGTAGTGCGATACACGGTCTGCGTGTTGATGCCGGCGCCGGAAAGAAACATCGCCGCAAACCAGTACAGCAAGGGAGACATTGCTCTCAAGGCCCGCCACATCTGCCATTGGCTGCCTTGGCGTGTGTCGAACAAGTGCGGCAGCACCATGAGGCCGATCATTGGGGCCAGGAGCAGGAGCCTCCACCGCGTTTCGAGCCAGGCTTTGTACCAGAGCATTTAGTCCCCCCTCACATGTTCCAGAAACAGTTCTTTCAGCGAGACGGCGTGAATTTCGACGGAGACCGGCGCGAATTCGCGCACGTGTTCGACGACGCTGTCGACGTCATTGTGCGCGAGGATCGAAACCGTTCGACCTCGCCGGCGAAGATGATCGACTCCCGATAAGCCCGCCAAGGTTGGCGGCGGCTCCCGGTCGAAGACCGCAACCACGCGCCGATATTGCGCCTTCAAATCGTCGAGCACGCCCGCGATCACGGTCTTGCCCTCATCGATCAAACAAACGCGGTCGCAGATCTGCTCAACTTCAGGCAGATGGTGCGAAGAAAAAAAGATGGTGACGCCGTCGCCGGCCGCCAAATCTGCCAGCGCCTGCAACACCTCTTCGGTGGCCACCGGATCGAGACCGCTGGTGGGCTCGTCCATCATCAGCAGTTCGGCGCCGCGGGCCATGGCCAGCAACAGCATCAGCTGCGTGAGCATGCCTTTCGACAGCTTCCCTATGGACTGGTTCAGCGGCAGACGGAAGAGATCGAGATACCTCTCCTCCAGATCCGGTCGCCACGATGGATAGAACGGCCGCGTGAAGCGAATCATCTGGCCCACGCTCATCGACGGATAGAGTTCCTTGTCTTCGCTGACAAAAGCGATCCGGCGTCTCGCTGCCACGGATTCCTTTTCCGAGCGGATGGGGACGCCGAGCAACGATATTTCGCCGGCATCCTGGCGCAGCATTCCCAGCAGGAGCTTGAGTGTGGTTGTCTTTCCGGCGCCGTTGCGGCCCAGAAAGCCGTAGATGGCGCCGCGCGGCACCTCGAGATCGAGCCCTCGCAGCGCAGGCTTGCCCTTGTAGCTCTTGGAAAGCCCTTGAGTGGCAATCACGATATCTTTCAAGTCTTCCTCCGTGCCGTGGCGGCATCGCTGAGCAACCCTGAGAGTTCGTTTTCAAAAACCCTGCGTAGCTCCGGCTCCGAAAGTCCCAGCGCGATGGCTCTCTCAATCGCAGGGCGAAGAGCATCGCTGCTGCGGCGAATGGCCGTGGCCCTGGAAGATCTTCCCGGTTCCAGAACGTACGCTCCCGATCCGTGCCGAACCTCGATCACTCCTTCGTGCTCCAATTCGCGATAGGCTCTCGCCACCGTGTTGGGATTCATCGCCAGGTCCTCGGCGACCTTCCGGATCGTCGGCAACTGTTCGCCGGCGCGCACCGCGCCTGTCTCCACCGCGTGCTTGATCTGCTCCATGAGTTGCAAGTAGATGGGCACGCCGGAAGTGAAGTTGATCCGCAGATCCATATAAGTGTCTACAACACTAGTACACTAGACTCGCAGCCGTGTCAAGAGGAATCATTGCCACCCCTTGTCCCTTGTTCCCTGTCTTTCTGACCCCTGACCCCTGACCCCTGAAACCTGAACCCTATGTTCAGTTCGCCGACGGCCGCTCCACATCATCGATCACCAACACCTCGACCGGCGCTTTTTGCGGCTCGAGCTTCAAGCCGAGCTGCTCTTCAAGCGCAGTAACAAGCGACGGCCCTGTCGCATCGAGGTCAGGCCTTCCCGCTGCGCTTCCATTCGACTCCGCCGATTCCCCGGCTGCCGTGCCCATCGGCGTCCATTTCAGCGTGAAGTCATACATCCCGCTCAATCCCGTCTTGTCCACTACCACGCGCCCGCCCACGTCCGCCCTGCCTGAAAGCCAACCGGCAAAGAAATCCATCGACACGCTCGCCGCATGCAACTCCCCTTTCGATCCGCCCCACAGCCAGGGCATGTGCTGCGTTCCCGCCGCGGTGGCTGTCAATTTCGGGCCGCTTCCGGCCGCCACCATCGCATAAACCGGCAGCTCCTTTTCACGCCGGCTCACCTTCAGCTTGAACCGGTCGGCAAGCAGCGACTGCACCATCAGCCGGTATTGGTCGAATCTCTCCGTGGGAGCCAGCTTCTGCAATGCGATCCCATCCTCATCCACGGTTTTGGCCACAATGTCGAATCGGTCCGAGTTCGTCCAATCCGGTCCCTTCTCGAGCTGATCGTCCGACGTCACGTTGTATGCGAGCTTGATCAGTTCGGCGACCGTGGCGTTCTCTGCGCTGAACCGTCCTTCGGCAATCCCATAATTTGTCAGGCCGCCGTTGCTCTGGCTCGGCTTGATCGTTGCCACTTCAAACGAAGGCCGCGCACCCCCGTCGGGATGAACCAATTGCGCCTGCGCACCGGGCAGCCCCGCCGCCACAAGCGCGCAGGCCGCGAGCAAGAAGTTTCGATACCAGTGCGCATTGCGCAACATCTTTCTATCCCCTCGCTCCCTGTCTTTCTGACCCCTGACACCTGAAACCTGAACCCTGTGTTCAGTTCGCCGACGGCTGCTCCACGTGATCGATCACCAACACCTCCACCGGCGCCTTCTGCGGCTCGAGCTTCAGTCCCAGTTGCTTTCTCAGCGCCTCGCGAAAGGGGGCGCCGAATGAGCCCACATCGCCCGGCTGGCCCATTTCTTCGGGCGGCGTCCATTCGATCGAGAAGTCGAATCCGCCGCTTAGCCCCGTCTTGTCGATCAGCGGCCGATCGAGCGTGGCCAGCCCCGTCTGAAACGGCATCGACTCGGCCAGCATCTTCATCGTCACATTGCGCCCGCCGAAACGACGCGCTCCCTGCCCGCTCACGGGCAAACGCGCGATCATGCCGCACGGAATGGGCAGCGCTGCATTCGGTTTCGCGGCATGCATCTCTTGCGCTGCCCCGCTGGCCTTGCTGTCAGAGTTCTCAGGCAGCGCGGTCGTCGCGCAATCGTCGTTCGCTGGATGCGGCTTGAGTTGCCGACCCGGCATTCCCGGCGTTGCCAGCGCCAGGCCAAACACGGGAACATCGCGCGCCTCCCGGTGCACCTTCAGCCCGAAGCGCTCGGCCAGCAGGCTCTGCATCATCAACCGCATCTCATCTTTTGTCGCGGGCTCCGCCGTGCGCGCTTCAATATCGTACCGGTCGTTGCGCACCCAGTCGGGCACATGCAGTTCCAGCCCCGCCCAGTAATCCATCCGCAGCGCCAGCTCCTCGGTTCCGCTCAGCTTGTACGCAAAGGTCACGTAACGCAGCAGCGGAAAACCGCTCGAGGAAAACAGCGTCCCGTTCGGGGCCAGCTTATCTTTCTGGCTCACCGTGAACCACGCATTCCCATTGTCGAGCGAAACATTACTGCGCGACGGCGCGTCCGTCTTGTCTTGCCGTACCGACGCAACGTCAAACTCCTGCCGGCCCCCGGCAGCTTTTTCCCAATCTTGGACTGGGCCCTGCGCGCGCACCGGCATACTCAAGCCAAACGCAATCGCCAGCGCGGCAAGCTGCACAGCCACGTCTAGCAATGTCTTTCTGCCGCGTTTCACGCTGTATATGGACGTAGGCGACTCCTGTTCCCTGTTTTCTGACCCCTGACCCCTGACCCCTGAAACCTGAACCCTATGTTCAGTTCGCCGACGGCCGCTCAACGTGATCGATCACCAAAGTCTTCATCGGAATGTTCCCTGGCTCCAGCCGCAATCCAAGCTGCTCCTTCAACGCTTCCACGAAGCTCACCCCCTGCGCGTCAGGCCCAATCTCGTCTGAAGACGGTGACGGGGAGTTCGTTCCGAAAGTGCCTGGATCCGGCGTCCATTTCAAAATGAAGTCATAGTTTCCGGTCAATCCCGTCCCGTCGACCAGCGGACGGCCCAATCTGCCGATAGACGCAAAAGAATTGGCCATAATCGGCAGCGTTGTGTTCCGTCCGCCCATCACGAGCGCTTGATCCGCTCCTCGCACCGCTTCGATGCCTCCGCATTGCCGCGGAAAAATGTCCGCGTCTTTCGGCGTCGCTCCAGCGCTTGCCGGGCCCATCGCATCGCAAGATGGCTCACTCTCGTGCCGATGCAGCTTTGGTCCCAGTATTTCCGGCTTCACCAGCTTCATCACCAGCACCGGTGTGTCCTTCGTTTCGTAATGCACCATCACCCCGAACCGTTCCTTGAGCAAGGTCTGCATCATCAACCGCATCTGGTCCTTGGTCGGATTGCTGAGAGGGGCGCGCGCATGGATTTCATAGCGGTCCGATTTGACCCACTCCGGAAGATGCCCATACATCGACTCGAATTGTTCCCGTGTCCCCTGGATCTTGTAGGCAAATTCAATGTAGGTTGCCAGCGGAACATCGGCACTCAAAAGTCCGCCTGTGTTCGCGTAGGCTTCGTCTGGGCTCAACCGGAAATTCGACGGTTCCATGGGCCCCGGATTCAAGCGCACCGAAGCTGCTTCAAACTCCAGCTTTTCTCCCGCGGCTTTCTCCCCATCGGGCGCGGCGCTTTGCGCGCGCAGCGGCGCACACAAGCCCAATGCAATCGCCGCCGCGGCCATCAGCACAGCCGCGTCCTCCAGGATTCTCCTGCCCCATCGCAATCGATTCATGAACGTAGGCAACCTCAAATCTTGGCGCAGCTCAACACCAAGGGATAAGACTACGGGAGCCTATTCCCTTTAGACACCTCAGATCAATGTTTTGTTCCCGCGGCGCGGACTTTCCTGCGATCGGACGGCGTAATCGAAGCGGCCGTTCCGCTTTCAGTCGACCTGCAAGCGGATGTGCGCCTGCTCTCCGGCGGCTAGGGCCACGGTGAACGGGAAGGCCTCGAAGCCGGGAACGAGATTGAAGGTTTTCGTTTTGAAACTCGCCTCGAAGCCGGCGGCCGCATCGGTGCTTACGGTCAATCCGCCCTTGGCCTTGATGACGCGAACCGTATGCGCGTCGATCTGCTCGATGCGCTCGTCGGCCCGCGCGATCACGGGAACGATCAGCTTCATCGGCGCAGAACCAGTCGCCTCGCCGCTTGCGCTCGCAACAATTTCTACACCCGATTCGCTAAGCCGGTAGACCATACGATAGAGAATCTCGCCTGCGGAAACGGGCTTGCGCGACGCCGTCAGCATGCGGCCCTGCGCGTCGAAGACGACCTCGCCGTTCGACTGCTTTGCCGTGAGCGCGGCTTTGAGATCGTTGAGATTCGTGTACGTTTCGCCGTCGACGTACTCAAGGCGCGGCGTCAGCGCCATGTGCGGCCCCTCGCGAAACTGCTGCTGATTGGCGATCTCGACCATCAGGTACTCGGTCATGCTGGCCGTGCAAATCGGCCCAAGCTGTTCGTGATACAGCAGTGACAACGCTCCGCCGGAAACGTGCCCGCCGCCCAGGTTGCCCGCACCCGGTTGCACGTGCTCAGAATATTCCCAATCATATTCGGTGACGGTGGCGCGCCACGGCCCGATCGCTGCCAACTTTGTGCCAACTGTGGAGAAACTTCTGAGCACGTACGCCTCATCGCGCGGCAACTTCGGCCGCTCGGCGGGCTCGGCGTCGAATGTGCCGCGGTCCAAAACCGCCGCCAGCGCCTTGGCGTGCGTAAACGTGTGATGGATGCACGGCAGATCGCCGTGCGCGAAGAAGTCCGGCCCGCCATCGAGCAACCCCTCATGGGTGCAGGCGGCCATCAGCTCAAGGTTGCGCCGCGCCACTTCGCGAAATCGCGGATCGAACTTCGCCATCAAAACAAAACCAGGATGGCAACCGTCGCTGGTTCTGCTTCCCCACCAACTCCACTTGTAGTTGCGCGTGCCGAAGCTGTTGTCCCATGCGCCGTCGGGCAGCATGAACTCCATGTGCGTCTTCATCGCGGCCACAACCTGCTGCTGCACCGGCTTGTCATCGGCGAGTAAACTGTAGAGCGCAAGCGAGGGCAGCGACTCCTCAACGTTGTAGCCCATGTCCACAGGACGGCAACCTTTGGGCGAAACCCCCGTGAGGGGATGCCCTTCGCCCACAAGAAATCCATCGCCCGAAAACTGGCCCAGGACCTCGTGCGCCAGCGTGCGCGCGCGCTCGAAGTAGTGGGATTCGCCCAATACCCGCCCGCAGAGTTGAAAGGCCAGCGTCGCCGTCACCGGATAGTTCACGTTTCCGGTTTCCAAGGTGATAAAGCCATCGAGAAATTTGGCTGCCGCGGCCAGGCGATCTTTCCATTGCGCGCGCGTAGCGGCATCCAGAACTTCGCCGTGATGTTCCAGAGCCTCGGCCAGCGCGATCGAGTGAAACACGGTGATGCCCTGCCATGTGCTCAGAGTCACGTCGTTGATCCAACTGCCGTCAGCGCGGCTCACCTGGGCTTGCGACCACTCATGCACCAGCATCGCCGCGCGCAGGTATTTGGCTTCGCCGGTGGTGTGCGCCATGCGCAGCAGCGGATACACCGCATCGCCGCAACGGCCGTGGATCAACGCGCAGGAGGGGCACAGCAGGCCGCCATAAAATGCCGGATCGCCAAGACCGGTCTCCTGCCGCGCCACGAGCCCGTCGCACCATGTCCGCAGGGTTTCGGCGTAGAGCCGTTGTTCCGGCGTTGAGACGCCCGCCCCTTGCGCCTCCGCCGCGATGGCGGCAAGCCCCGGAAAGGCGACGCCGGCAGCAAGCGTTGCGGCACTTGCCGCGGATCGCCGCAACAGTTCTCTGCGCGACATCCCGTTGGGAAAAGCCTGAGTTTTCATCACGGAGAATACTATCGTGGTTTTGTAGTTTCTGAATACAGGTTCACTGCATCCGAGTGGAATCGGAAATGCCTCGGTGGGGCGCTGGATGTTCTCTCGGTTACCAGCTATACACAGCCTGAATCGACGGCGCTCCGGTCTTGCCTTCAATCACGCTCACCTTCAGCACGGCTTCGAGGTTGCGGCTGGCAAATCCACTGCCGATGCTCTCTTTCAGCAACTCCATGTAGTGGGGGCTGGCCACAAATTGCGCCGCGGCTTCGGTGCCATTGCGGCCCTCTCCCGCAAGCACCACCACCCACCCGTCAATGGTCGGGTCGCGGAACCGGGCGACGATCGCGTAATCGTCGGCGCTGGAGTAGGGTTGCGAGGTGTCGCGGTCCCAGTGCGCGTGCGGCGGTGTCTGGTCCACAATGCTTTCCGTGTTGGTGGGCGTCATGGGCATCATATGGAAGCGTAGAGGCTGCAACAGCCGCAGCGTCCAGTCGTTGTTGTAGCCGCCCAGCAGGATGACCGAGTGTTCGCGCAATTCCGGCAACGAGGTGGTGGCCGAAGGCATCAATTCCGTCGAACTGCCCGCATGCTCCAGGGTGCTGCTGATCTGAGAAATTGCCGAGGCGGCCTGGATGGAGACGAAGGGATACTCAATGGTTTTATCCGCTGTGACCACGCCCGAGTAATTATTGGGTGCGAATGTCGAACTTCCCGTGCAGAGAATCACGGAGTGTTGATCGTGAATCACCGGAGCCCAGAAGGCCTCGACCGCCGTTTGCGCGGGCGCTCCGCGATATTTCCAAAAGAAGCCCGCCGTCACAGCAATCAAAAGCACCACTCCCGCAGCCATCCACCAAACCAGCATCCTGGACCCGGAGCTGTGCTCGGATGCCGCGTGCTCCACGCTGCCCGCGTGGGCAGTTTCGTCCCCAGTTGCTGACGGGGCGCCGAAACCCAATTCGTCGGCCTCTGTTCCCGGATGCGCAAAATGTTCCGCCTCGTGCTCATGAAGATAGGCCGCGCGCAGTTCCGCTTCGTCGGGGATCTCTCCATGACCATCCTGCCCATGCAGAAACTCCGCAACATAGGAGCCGGCGGGAAGGGATATCCGGATCCCGGAAATGCTGGCGTGTTCGGAATAATAGAGCAGGAGCCGTTTGCGCACCTCACCGGCTGTGTAGCGCACCACGGTATCGGTATTGGTATCGTATGGCGGCGGGCGATCAAAGACTTCCACGCCCAGCGTCCGCTCTTTGAGTGAATCGAGCTTGCCCGCAAGGGTATTTTCCACAATGTATTGCAGCAGCGTCGGATAACGCTTGCTGTTGCAAAAATGCGGACTGGCCAGGACCGCTTCTAACTCACGCAGGATCGCATCATGGTCTTGCTTGGTCTGCGGGTGCCATGCTTCCCGTGTTGCATGGGCTCGGTTCATAATTTGCCCGAATCATACGCGACTTTCACATGCCTTGCAAGACGTTTGACACAGCGGGAACCCGCGCTGTAACAAAAAGATTCCATTCGATTTCGCAGATTCCTTCGGGGCCAAACGGTGAGTCTGGGCCGCATCGGCATGCACACGTTGCAGCGCTCTGCCTGATGGTTGAAGTGGAGGCATGCGTTCCGCCTCGAGCGACCAGCGCGCACCGCGGATCCAATGGGCGACCGCCTGCGCGACGCCAAGTCCCGGTATCATAAAGACTAAGGAAGCGATGACAACCGCAGCAAGCGCACCGGCGCACGACAGCGCCGCAGACAAAAATCCCATCACCATTGGCGTACTCGCCCTGCAAGGCGACTACGAGGCGCACGCGCGTGCCTTTTCGAGTGCTGGCGCGCGCACGGTGCTGGTGCGCAAGCCTGAAGAGTTGAAGGGCCTCGACGGCCTGGTTCTGCCGGGCGGCGAATCGACAACCATGCTCAAGTTTCTTGAGGCTCATGGATTCTTTGCCGCACTGGGCGAGTTTGTTTCGAACACGCCCTGTTTTGCCACCTGCGCGGGCTGCATTCTGGTGGCGCGCGAAGTGCTGCGCCCCAAACAGCGTAGCCTGGGCGTGCTGGACGCCACGGTGGAGCGCAACGCCTACGGCCGCCAGATCGACTCCACGATCCTGACGCTGCCCACGGAACTGCCGGGCGGACCGCTGGAGATGGTCTTTATCCGCGCGCCGCGCATCACCCGCGTGGGGCCCGGCGTCAAGGTTCTCGCCCAACGCGACGGCTTCCCTGTCCTCGTCCGCCAGGGGCATCTGCTCGTGGCCACCTTCCATCCTGAGATGGCCTCTGACACGCGCGTACAACTCCTGTTCCTTGAGATGGTGCGCCGCCACAGGAAAGCCACGCAGCAAAGTGAATCGGCTCCCGCGGGCCCGCGCACGTCCCACTAAAGTGGCCACGTAACTCGCGGTTTTTGCTTGCATTGCCTTCGCGAGGCACTATACTTCTGCCGTCCCTCGATTGACCTTGCCAAAGCGCTCTTGCGTCTGGATTTGCCGATTTTCTGCCCGCCGCGTCCAATGTTTGATTGAAACCCGGGCGCTTTGGGCTGCGTCGATATAGAAGGCCTTGGACGCAGACCGTCTCAGACGCAGCAACTTCCCGCAAGAGGCGGGGTTTCAATTCTTCAGAACGGGAGAACTTCTCCGGACCGCGCGACGCAATAGCCGCCAACCAGGTGGCTCTTGGGGGCAACAAGACGCGCGGCGATGCACGCAGATCGCGGAGACCAAAGCGACAATCGGAGAAGCGGGACACTTTCTTTCTTCAGTAGCGGGAGTGACGATGAAGCCGCACGTCGCCTTGTTTTGCGCCTTGTTTTGTGTCCTCACAGTTGTGGCCGCCGGCCCGCTGGCTGCGGCGCAGACGCAGCGGGCGCTGCTCATCGGCATCAATACCTATCAGCCCCCCGGCACCACCGCAGAACATCCTCCCGGCTGCACCTACGGCCGTTGCGAGCTCAAGGCTTTTCAAAACCTCGATGGCTCCGTCAACGACGCCCAGTCCATGGCCGATTTGCTCACCAGCGCCAAGTTCGGTTTTCCCGCCAATCAAGTTGTCCTGCTCACCAATCCCGCGCCGCCGCATGCGCGGCCCGGCGTCACCATTCTTCCCGCTTCCCAAACTACGCACGACGGCATTCTCGCCGCCATGCAGAAGTATCTCGTCGACATCCCTCAAAGGGCCGACACCGTGGTCTTCTACGACGCCAGCCACGGATCGCTGCGCGTCAACAGCAAGGGCAACAAGCTTACCGTGCTGGTCGGCGGCAAATATGTTCACGCCGACAGCACCCTGGTGCCTTCCGACGCATACACGGGCGGCTATGACGTGCGCGACCGCGAGATGACGCGCATCTTCAATGCCGCTCTCGACAAGGGCGTGCATCTCACGGTGATCTTTGACAGTTGCCACTCCGGCGGCATCACCCGCGGCATCGGCCCCAAGTATGTGGAGCGCACGCTGGCCTTTGACCCGCGCGACATTAACGAAGCGCCCGACACGCAAACTCCGCCTTCCGAGCGCAAGCAGAATCCCGCGCTGATCTTTTCCGCTGCGCAGCAGGATGAAACCGCCAAGGAGATGCCGCCCACCGGCCTCGCTGCCGAACCGCACGGCGCATTCACTGCGGCGCTGCTCGAGACCCTGGAAGTCCTGCCCGCCGATACGCCCGCTTCCCTGGTCTACGAACGCGTGCGGGCCGTCCTCGAAGGCAGCAGCGTGCCTGACCAGGAGCCCGATCTCGACGCCACAGAGGCACGCCGTCAACAACCAATTTTCGGCGGCGTCGCGGCAAAATCAAACAAGGTTCGCTCCACCGCGCTCGGCGCCAACCATGATGGCAATGTGTCGCTCGATATCGGTCAGGCCGCGGGTTTGGGCGTCGGCACCGAATTCACCGCGGAGGTACCGGGCAAGGATGGCAACCGCATCGTCTTGCGCATCAAGGAACTCAACGGCATTGCCCGCTCCACCGCCGAGGTGGTGAGCCCGGCCGGCGCAACGGTAAACCCCGGCGATATCTTCGACCTCAGCAAATGGGTCCCCGATGAGTCCTCTGTGCTGCGTATCTGGCTGTGGCCCTCCAATCTTTCTCAGCAGCAAATCCTGGCCGCGGCGGCGCAGGTGCAGGCCTCGGGCGCAACGCTGGTAGACGATCCGGCCGAACAGCAGTGGACGCACGTTCTCAGTTGGGACGGTTCGCAGTGGATGCTGCTGAAGGCCGGCGATGCCTCGCCCGTGAGCCTGGGCGCATCGCTCACTGCCGATGCGCTCAAACAGCATCTTCCCGCCGGCGCAAAACTCTGGGCCGATCTTCCGCCCTCGCGCGAGATGGCCGCGGAGCTTGCTCCGGCCGCCGACAGCGCGCTGCAGATGACCGGCAAGATGACGACCGCGCATTACGTCCTCGCCGGCGTGCTGACAGCCAAGGGCCCCGCGTACGCCTGGTACCACAAGAGCGAGCTGGCGGCAGGTCCGCCTTCGCCGGATGCGCCCGCGCACAGTCCGGGCTGTTCCACCAATTCCCCGTATCCCGTGCGCAGCGACTGGGTTTTCTCGGGCGCAGGCGCCGATCTGGATGAGGTCAGCGACAAGCTGAATCAATATGCGTTGCGCTTGGCCAAGGTGCGAAGCTGGATCCAGCTCGCCATCAACCCCACCGACGCTACCATGTTCGAGTACTACTCGCTCGCACTGCTTCCCTCCTCGAACGACACTCCGGTCAGCGACACCCCGCTGGCAGACAACCAGCTCACCCATCAGGGCGATGAATTCCGGCTGGCCCTCACTTCGAGCGACGCCATCCATACCCCCCGTTGGGTGTATGTCCTCGATATCGACTGCCACGGCGCAGGACAGCTCCTCTATCCGGGCAATTACACGGGCAATCAATTTCCCAACAAGGGCGACGAGGATCTGCAATTTCCACTGCCCGGCGCGCGAGCCGTCCACATCGGAGAGCCTTATGGCGTGGACACGCTGATCCTGCTCTCGACCGAGCAGCCATTGCCCGATCCTTTTGCGCTGAATTTTGAGGGCGTCGCCTCGCGTGGCACGCGTGGCGCAACCTCGCCTCTGGAGAAACTTCTAAGCGACACCAGCGGGGGAACCCGTGGCATGAACCAACCGGAACCGACCAACTGGGGCATTAGCCTGTCGACCGTGCACAGCGCCCCCAAACCCGCCGATGGGGCAAAGTAGGTTTTGCGATTTGAATTCGGGCTTCGTGGTTTTAGGGGCGGCGATTGAAAGCTGCATAAGGAATATCCTGTCGAGCGCGCCGCAGGCGCAACGTTTGTTAGCCCCGTGCTTCAGCGTGGGGAAAGCGAATTCCACGCGTACACTCCAGAGTCCCGTAGGGACGGTGCCAGGACATGACTTCTGAAGGAATCAAGAACATCATGGAGCACGCGGCGTGGTCCCCCTCAGGCCAGCCCACCACCCCATCGCGCCCCGCAGCCAAAACGAGCGCAACCACGACCACCAGGCAATGGGGAACACCGCAAGAATTTGACGACGAGGGCGCGCTTTGGCGGGTATGCTAGAGTCGTCAGGCTTCTGGCAAGTTACGCCGCCGGTCGGGGGCCGGCGGCGCACCCATCAAAATTCCATCGGAGGGGCAAGATGAATCGTGCATCCAGGCTCCTGGCCTTGGCATGTTTCGGCGTCGCGGCGCTGGCGGCAACTCAATGCCCGGCGCAGGGGTTCGGGGCGTCCAAGTTGAGAGTCACCCTGCAACGCAAGCTTCCCGCTCTGGTCCACCTTCCCAGCAACAGCATCAAACTCACGGTCGCCACCGCGGATGAAGACAGCACCCTTCCCTTCGATTTTCAGGCGCTGCTTGAGACCGAGTTGCTCAAAGACGCACCCGATCTGCACGAAGACGACAATGCTCCAGTGCAAATCGTCTGCCAGATCACGGAATACTCCCATCCCGATCCCGTCGTTACCGAGCGAGCTACGCCGGGCCTTTCGCTTTCCAAGGGCGTCACCGCGACCTCGGAGATTACGCGCATCACCGGCCAGTTGAATGTCTCGTTGCAGGCCAAAGGCCCCTCCGGCGCCCTGCTCATCTCCGACAACATCAGCGCGACCTACGACGAGGAGTTCGACAGCTCGGGCAATTCCACGTCCCATGGCATGCTGGGTTCGGTCACAGGCACCTTTGGCCGCATCAAGGGCGGCGGAAAAAGCGAAGACATCAACCCGCCCACGCCCTCCGAGTTGCGTTCGCGGCTGATCCTCGATGCGGTGCAGCAAATTGCCGAGCACCTGGTCGACACCGACGAAAACATCGAGGTTCTCCTGGCGCAGAAATCCGGCCCCCTCGACGAAGGCGACAAGGCCGCCCAGACAGGATTGTGGGAACGCGCGCTTGAGGCCTTCGAAACCGCCCCTCCTTTTCCCAAGCCCGAAGAGGACGCCTATCGCCTCTATAACATCGGCGTAGCCTACGAGGCGCTTGCCTACGCGGCCAACGATGAAAAGATGACCATGAAATACCTGGATCAGGCGGCGATCAATTACGGCAAAGCCATCGACGCCCGGCCCAGCGAAAAGTATTTCGTGGAGCCGCAAAAGCGCATTGAAACCGCCATCGCGCATTACAAGGAGCTGGAGCAGGAGCGAGCCAGGGCCGCGCAGCAAGCCGCAAATCCCGCGCCTGCCGCGCCCAAGGCCCTCACCAATACCCAGGTCATCGCCATGGTGAAATCCGGCGTGGACGAACCCACTATCATTGAGGCAATTCGCGGAGCCAGCCTGATCGACTTCGATCTCAGCGTCGCGGGCCGGCGCCAGCTCACCACCAACGGCGTCAGCTTGAAGGTGCTGACCGTGATGAAGACGGAGGCCGCAAAGAAGCCGCCCGCACCCGTCCACAAAGGGCTCACCAACACCCAGGTCATTGCCATGATCAAGGCCGGCATGGACGAAGACACCGTCGTCAAGACCATCGCGGGAGCGGCCGCGGTCGACTTCGACCTCAGCGCAACCGGCCAGCAGCAACTGACCGGCGGCGGGGTGAGCGCGCGGGTTCTGGCCGCCATGAAGGATCGCGCCGCAAAACAGCCCATGGCCGCTAAATGATTTCGTTCCGCCCATCCCGCATGCTCCTGGTCGCGCTGCTCGCGCTTGCGACCGGGCCCCGGCCTCGTGCATCCGCGCAGGAGGTCCGCTGCGGCGCAGGCCAGGACCTCGTCGTGCAGGCTCTGGAACGCATCACCCCGCAAAGCGGCAACGATGCCTTCGTGGATGCTTTGGAACTGCTCAAGCACGCCGTCTCCGTCTGTCCCGAGCTGGGCGACGCGTGGTACTACCGCAGCCTGGTTGAGAAACGTCTCGGCCACGACGCTCTCGCCAAATACGCCTTGGACAAGGCGCACTTCAACGGCTCCGAGGCGCTGGATCAGGGCCTGAATCCGCTCGCGCTCTCCACCCCCGCCGCGCGCGGCATCACGGTCGATGAAGGTTCTGCCCCCACGCCCGCTGCTCCAGTGCGTCCCGGTCCCGTGCAGCAAAAGTGGGCGCTCGTGGTCGGCATCGGGCATTTTACCGACAGTGAAATTCCGCGCCTCAACTACACCACCGCCGACGCCACGGCCTTCGCCGCCGCTCTTGAAGATCCCGCCATCGGTCAGTTCCCAGCAGACAACGTGCACGTCCTCACCGACGAGCAGGACACGACGAAGAACATTAAGGAGCAGCTCAACTGGATCGCGCGCCACGCCGCGCCCAACGATCTGGTGGTGATTTACGTGGCCACGCACGGCACATCGCGCACCGTGGACACCGCCGGCGGCGCCAATTCCCTCGTCACCTACGACACCGAGGCCTACAACGGCGCGCAATTCGACGAGGACGCGCTCTATGCCACGGCATATCCCATGGTGGAGCTGGCCAACGCCGTAGCCACGCGCATGAAGGCCCTGCGCACCGTGGTCTTCCTCGACACCTGCTACAGCGGCGGTGCGGTAGGCCCCGGCGCGCCCGCGACAACAGAAAAACTCGCCAACACCGCCCCGGCTCAAGCCATGTTGGCCCACATGTCTTTGGGGACAGGCCGAATTGTGATGTCCGCCAGCCAAAACGACGAGGAGTCGCTCGAAAGCAACCAGCTCCGCCACGGCTACTTTACCTACTATCTGCTGCAGGCGCTCAAAAATGGCAAAGGCATGACGCCGCTGAGCCAGGTCTACGCCTCCGTGGCGCAGCAAGTCTCGCAAAGCGTCTCCGCTCAGGGCGCGCATCAGCATCCGGTCATGAATCGCAGCTCTGCGGATGCGGATTTTGCGCTGCGCTCGCCGGCCACGAGCGCGGCCAACGTGCAGCCGTAACCTAATCCTGGAGAGGCACGCCATGAAACGCCTCAGAACGATTGGTTTCGCGATTTTCTTCTCCGCAGGCCTGTCCGCTGCTGCTTCCCCCGCGCAAACCCCCTCCCTCAAAGACTCCATCGCCCAGCAGGAGCAGAAGCTGGCGCAGGCGCGCGCCGGCAACGACATGCGCACGGTCGTCACCGAGCTGAACATTCTCGGCTCGCTCTACCGGCTCTCCGGCCAGTTGCAAAAGGCGCTCGATGACCTGAATGAAGCCCTGCCCATCGAGCAGCAAGCCAACAGCCTGCTCGGCCAGGGAACCACGCTCATGACCATGGGCCGCGTCTACACGGACCTCGGCCAGGAAGACAAGGCCCTCGCGCTCCTCAATCAGGCGCTGCCCATGTGGCGCACTCTCGGCTCGCGCAGTGGCGAAGCTGCCACGCTCAGTTACATCGGCAAGGTCTACAACAATCTCGGCGACCACGACGAGTCGCTCAAGAATCTCAACGCGTCGATGGCGATCTGGCGTCAGATTGACAACGCAACGCCCTCGCCCAACAACAGCGGCCAATCTTCACCCGGCCCATCGCAGGCAGCGGCCGCCTCCCACGCCACGGCCATCCTCGACGGCGAAGCGGGAACCCTCGACAATCTGGGCCGCGCCTATTCCGACATGGGCCAGGGCATCGAAGCGCTCAAGGACTACGGCCAGGCCATCGCTCTCTTCCGCCAGGCGGGCGAGCGCAACGGCGAAGCGCTGGTGCTCAACGATATGGGTCCGGCCTGCGCCGAGTTGGGGCAGAAACAAAAATCGTTCGAGGTCTACAACCAGGCCATCCAGATCTGGCGTGAAACCGGCAACCGCCAGGGCGAAGCGCTCACACTCAACGACATCGGCCGCCTCTATCGCGACCTTGGCCAGCACCAGACGGCCATGGACTACTACAACCAGGCCTTGCCCATCTGGCGCGAAACCGGCAACCGCAGCGGCGAAGCCATGGCGCTCAGCGACATCGGCCGCGCCTACGCCGATCTCGGACAGCCGCAGAAGGCGCTCGACTACGGCAGCCAGGCGCTGCCCATCGTCCGCGAAACCGGCAATCGGCGCGGCCAGGCCATGGTCCTGAATACCATGGGCCGCGATCGCTCCGACATGAATGACGCGAAAGCTGCCATGGATCTCGACGTGCAGGCGCTCCTCCTCTGGCGCGATGTGAAGGATGAGCGCAACGAAGCCACCGCGCTCATGACCATTGCCTGGGCCTGGTCCGAGATGGGTGAGCCGGAGCAGTCCTTTGCCAGCGCCGTTGCTGCATTGGGTTTGGCAAAGGCTACCGCCGATCCCGAGATCGAGGCCGCGGTTGAAAACTCCATGATGCTCGGTTTCCGCAAACAGCATCGACCCGAGGAGGCCATTTTATTCGGGCTCGATGCCGTCAACTCCTACCAGCAGATTCGCAAAAACATCTCCGGGCTCGATAAGGAATTGCAATCGGGATTCGTGCAATCGAAGTCAGGGGTGTATCGCATGTTGGCCGAGCTGCTCATCGAGGCCGGGCGGCTTGGCGAAGCGGAGCAGATTCTCGACCTGTTAAAAGAACAGGAACTGAAGGATCTCGTTGCCGGCGCGGCGCAAAACGCTGGAAGGGGTTTTGAGCCCATCGCGCTCTCGCCCGCGCAGCAAAAAGCCGAAAGCGCGCTGCCCGATATCGAAAAGAAAGCGCGGACCATCGAGGAGCTGAGCCTCGCCTGCGCGCAGATTCAGGCCAAGCCCACACACACGCCGGAGGACGACGCGCAACTGAAGTCTCTCGAAGCGAACATGGCGCAAGTGAGCAAGGAAATTCACGACACGCTCTATAACGAAATCTTTCCCGAGCTCGATGCGCAATCGGCTCCCGGCCACGCCGCCGCGGACACCACAAAGAGCCTGCTTCAGAACTCGCTCGCCAAGCTCGGTCCAAACGTGATGGGCATTCGTCTGCTGCTCGGCGACGATCATGCCTTCGCGATCGTGGTCACAGCCAACTCGCGCAAAAAGATCGAGCTGCCGGCCTCGTCTGCCGATCTGCGCGCCCGCGCCCTCGAAGCGGTCCATGTGCTCAGTTCGCCCTCCACCGATCCGCGCCCCCAGTTGAACCAACTCTACGCAATGATCGTGGCTCCGCTTGAAGGCGAGTTGAAAACCCTTGCGGCCGCGCAAAGCAGCGTACCCACGCTGCTCTGGTCGCTCGACGATGCGCTCCGCTACGTGCCCATGGGCGCGCTCTACGACGGCAACCATTACATGGTCGAGCGTTTTCACAACGTTCTCTTCACTCCCGAAAGCTACGGCCACATCGGCGATTCCCCGCTCGCCCATGGCCAACCGCCCCACGCGCTCGCCATGGGCCTGTCGAAGAGCTACGGCGGCATGCCTGCGCTTCCCGGTGTGCTTCCCGAACTCGATTCCGTAGTCCGCGATCCTTCGGCTCCCGATTCGCACGGCCCCATGCAGGGAATTCTGCTGCCCGACCAGCAGTTCACCCTGGCTGCGCTCAAGTCGGAACTTGAATCCGGTCAGCAATTCTCCGTGGTGCACATTGCCAGTCACTTCGTTCTCATCGCGGGCAGCGGCGACGAGCCTTACCTGCTGATGGGCGGCGACAAAACCGGCGATCCCAACGGCTTTGACTGGAATCTCTCTGACATGGAGAACTCCACGGTCGTCTTCCACGGCACGCGCCTGCTGACGCTCTCGGCTTGCAGCACGGCGAAGGATTACAAGAGCCGCAACGGTCTCGAAATGGACGGCCTCGGCATGGTGGCGCAGCAGAAAGAGGCGGAAGCCGTGCTGGCCACGCTCTGGGACGTGAACGATCTCAGCACCAGTCACATCATGAGCGACTTTTATGCGCGCTGGGTCGAAAACCCGGCGCAGGGCAAAGCCGAGGCGCTGCGCCAGGCCCAGCTCGCCTTCCTGCACGGCGCAGTCACACCACGCCCTGCCGACGCATCCATCCACACTGCCGCTCACGGTCCCGCCGCCGCTCCCAGCGACGGAATCGCAGCGGGCCCTTCCCTTGTCGCCAGCGCCCAAACCGGCCGCGGCTCCCCGACCTCCGACACCCCGCACGCCACGCAAACCAGCACCGGCGATTCACCCGGCGCAACGGCGCCCACCGGCGCACAAACCGGCCGCGGTTTCCAGACCACTGAGCCGTCGGCCACGCAATCCAGTCTCGGTTACGCCCATCCGTATTACTGGGCGCCCTTCGTCCTCATCGGAAATTATCAGTAGCGCCGGTCTCCAGACCGGGGCCCCCGACGAGCCCGCCGTTGGCTCGTTGGGGTGGAAGACCGGCTGTAGCGCGGGTCTCCAGACCCGCACCGATCAGGAAGCCATCGCCAAATTACGCGAGCAACTGCTTCGCCACCTGAATGTAAAGCTCGACCGCTTCGCGCAGTTCTTTCTTCGCCAGCTTCTCAAAAGGCGTGTGCGCCACGTGGATGCTTCCCGGGCCGAGCAGCAGCGGCTCGCCCCAGTTCGAGAGCTGCGGAATATCGGTGGTGAATTTCGCGATCATGGTGGGCAATCCCTTCACCGCGCGCAAGCGCACAAAAGGAATCTCCAGTGTGAAGTCCACTTCCGCCAGGCCGGCCGCCGCATCCAGAATCGCGGCGCGCACCGGCGCCGAATCGCCCACCAGCCGCACCAGCACTTGCGCCTCGGCCTTGTCGGCAATCACGTTGGGTGCGTGGCCGCCGTGAATCTGCCCAATGTTCAACGTGCCAGGCCCCACGTCTTCCGTGACAGGCAGTTCCAGTTCCAGCAGCTTCGCCATCACCTGCACCAGTTTGTGCACCGCGCTCTCGCCCAGTTCGGGATACGCCGAGTGTGCCATCTTGCCCGTCGCGCGAAACACCGCGCGCAATGCGCCCTTCGACGCCAGCGCCAGGCGATTGTCCGTGGGCTCGCCGTTGATCAGGAAGCGGCTGCCCTTGGGCGCAAGATTCGCAGCCTTGGCGCCCGCCGAATCGCGCTCTTCGCCGGAGACAAAAAGCAATCCAATCCGAAAGCCTGCCGCACGCAGTGCTTCGGCAGCGGCGACCTGCGCCGCAATAATGCCCTTGGCGTCGGAAACTCCGCGCCCATACATGAAGTCCGCATCCTCGCTGAACGGGATGTACGGCGGCACCGTGTCCATGTGCGTGGAGAAAACCAGATCCGGCGTCTGTCCCTCAGGCCCGGCATACACGTTCCACCGCGGGCCTGCGGCGCCGTCCGGCGGCTGCGCCACGGGAGTCTTTTCCACTTCCCAGCCCCGCCCGCCAAGAAACCCTGCCAGAAAATCCCCCACCGCTCCCTCGTGGTAGGTCGTTGATTCAATTTCGCATAACTGGCGGGTCAGCGCGATCGGGTCAAGAGCAGCGCGTATGGAAGTATCGTTCATCATGATGTTGTCAGAATATCGCAGACACCGCTCCCGTTACTTCCGATGTGCCAGGCCCACCGTGGCCTCCCTGTTGATGCGCTCCGGCCAGCGTAAAATGAGGGGTGGAATGAACTCCACCACCGCATCCGCCCAACCTGGAACGCCAAAAGGCAACCCGTACCCATGGCCTCGCAAAATGCCATCTTTCCCCATCAGGATCGCGGCATGCACGCGACACGACAGGCGAGTGCCGTGAGCGCAGATTTCTCCAGCACGCTTCACACGGAGCAGACGATCTTCGCAGGCGCCATACGCAGGCTAACGCTCGCTGGCCCGGCCGGCGAGCTGGAAGCGGTGCTGAATCAGGGCGCGCCCCATGCGCAATTTGCCGCACTGATCTGCCATCCGCATCCACTGGGCGGCGGCAACATGCACAACAAGGTTGTCTACTACGCCATGAAAGTGCTCAACGATGTCGCGTGGGGCCTGGGCGGTCACGTACTGCGCTTCAACTTTCGCGGCACCGGCTTGAGCGAAGGCGCGCACCACGGCGAAGCTGAAACCGGCGATGTGCTTGCCGGCATGGATTGGCTGGAACGCGAATTCAACCTGCCCCTCGTCGTCGCCGGTTTCAGTTTTGGCGCGGCCATGGCGCTGCGGGCATCCAGTCTTCTCGACGCAGCACATCGCGGCGTGCGCGCACTGGTCGCTCTCGGTCTGCCCACCACAGACCCGGGCCCCGCGTATGAGTATTCCTTCTTGCAGAACCTCGCCATCCCCAAACTCTTTCTCAGCGGCGATCGCGACCCCTTCGCGCCCGCTGAGGAATTGCTCCAGGTAGCCGCTTCCGCAGCCGAACCCAAGCGCCTCATCCTTATTCCCGGCGCAGACCATTTCTTTACCGATCAACTGGAAGCGATGCAACGCGCTCTTGCCGGCTGGTTGAAGGAGCCCTTGCCATGACGCCCGTCAGCGACACCGCTCTGGAATCCCAGCACGCCGCGGCTACCGGCATCTTCACCGGCGCGCTCAAGGCGTGCAACATCGCCACTGCCTTCGACCGCCGTTTGCGCTTCGAGGGCAAGGTTCTGCACCGCCTTTTGCCCGACGGCAGCGGCCCCTCCACCATCGATCTCTCCGCCTACAAGCGCGTGTTCGTGATTGCGCTCGGCAAAGCCGCCGGACCCATGCTCGAAATCCTGCTGGAGCGCATGAAGCGCCGTAAGGGACTGCGCGGCATCTGCGCCAGTAACCAGTTGCCCACCAAGCGCAACTGGCGCTTCCGCTACTTTGAGAGTGGCCACCCCCTGCCCAACGATGACTCCTTTGCCGCCGCACGCGCCGCGCTCGCGCTGCTGCGCAAGGCCCGCAGGGACACCATCGTTTTCTACCTCATCTCCGGCGGCGGGTCGGCCCTGTTCGAGCTGCCGCTCGATCCGCACATCACCCTTGATGACACCATCGCCTTCAACCAGTTGCTGCTGGCATCGGGCGCGCCCATCAACGAGGTCAACACGCTGCGCAAGCATTTCTCCGCGGTCAAGGGCGGCCGGCTGGCGATGGCCGCTCCGGAGGCAGCCAAGGTGAGCCTCCTGTTGCCCGATGTGCCTCTGCGCACCCTCGATGCCCTTTCGTCCGGGCCCACTTCGCCCGACCACTCCACCGTGGCCGATGTGCGCGAGCTCCTCGCCAAATACGATCTCGCGGAAAAACTTCCGCTCTCAATTCGTTCGTTTTTTGAGCGCGAAGACTTCCCCGAGTCGCCCGGCAGCAAAGCCCGGAGGGTTTCGTTCCTCCCGCACAAAATGCCGTGGGCGGATCCCGAGCCGCCGCGGCCCACGACTGCGGAAGACAACATGAGCGGCGAAGACGAGGCCTTTCGCGATTCGGTCTTTGAGATTCTGCTCTCCAGTCACGATCTGGTGGAGAGCGCGCGCACCCTGGCGCGCGATGCAGGCTACCACGTGATCGTCGACAATGCTTGCGACGATTGGGACTATGCCGACGCAGCCCGCTATCTGCTCGAGCGCTTTCACGGCTACCGCGCCAAGTATCCCCGTTTCTGTCTGATCTCAGTGGGCGAGGTGACCGTCACTCTCAATCGCGCGCCCGGTGCGGGCGGCCGCAATCAACAGTTCGCTTTACTCTGCGCCCTCGATCTCGCCAAGTATCCCGGCCAGCACCTCACCGTCCTCAGCGCCGGCTCAGATGGCATCGACGGCAATACGCAATCCGCCGGAGCCATCGCCGACCCCACCACCGTGGCTCGCGCCCGCGCCTTCGGTTTCGATCCCGAGCAGTCGCTGGCCGAGTTCAACGCCTGCCCGCTCTTCACCGCCATCGGCGATACCGTGGTCACCGGCCCCACCGGCCACAACCTCCGCGACCTGCGCCTGCTGATCTCTGAAGGCGCCTAGCTGCGCGCGCCCCACGCGCCGCTGCTTCCGGTGGAAAACCCCCGGCACTTTTCCCGCTCGCGTCGCATTCTCTGCATTAGGATGAGTTGGTGCCTCGAAAATCAGCCCGCAAAACCGCCGGCAAACTTCCTGACATTCGCGCCGTTGCCGCCGTGGCCAAGGTTTCCATCGCCACAGTATCCAGAACCATCAACGGTTCTCCGCTGGTCAGCGAGCGCCTCAGCAAGCGTGTCTGGCAAGCTATCAAACAGCTCAACTACCTGCCCAACACCCACGCGCGCACCCTCGTCTCCGGCCGCAGCAGGTTGCTCGGAATCATTGTCGAAAACATTACCAATCCCTTCTTCCCCGAATTGATCCAGAGCTTCGAAGAAATCGCGGTCGCTCACGGCTACGAAATTCTGGTGAGCTCCACCAATAGCGATCCCGCAGTGCTGGCCGCATGCGCGCGCCGCATGTTGGAGCGCAAGGTCGACGGCGTCGCCGTGATGACCTTCGGCGAAGAGGAACCCGTGCTCGACCAGCTTGTGCATCGCGGCGTTCCCATCGTTCTGGCCGAATTCAAGCTCGACGACCCTAAGGCCAGCACCATTCTTCTCGACTACTCCACCGGCATTCACGCCGCCATTCGCCATCTCGCCGGGCTCGGGCATCGCGCCATCGGATTTCTCGCCGGCCCCTACAGTCTGCACTCGGCCATCACGCGTGAAAACGACTTCCGCGCCGCCATCGAAGCCGCCAGGCTCCCGTTCCAAAAACAATGGATCATCGAATGCGACCACACGCTCAAGGGCGGCGTCGCGGGCTTTGAGCAGTTACGCAAATTCGCAACGCGCCCCACCGCCATCGTCTGCTCCAACGACATGACCGCCATCGGCGTTCTGCGCGCGGCTTACATGGCCGGGATGCGCGTGCCGCGGGATCTCTCCGTAGTCGGCCTCGACGATGTGGATTTCGCCGAATACACGCTGCCGCCGCTCACCACCATTCGCCTGTCGCGCGCCGATTTGGCGCGGGCCGCCTTTGAAGCCCTGCGCCAGCAGACCGAAGACCCTCAAAATCCAAAAATGCAGCGCGAGTTCCTGGTTTCCACCAGTCTCGTGATCCGCGGCTCCACCGCCCCGCCGGCGGCCGCCCATCCATCGTGAGTTCTTTTCCATCAGACTCTGCCGGCGCCCTTCTATTTGCGCGGATCTTGCCCCATCCCGAGTTCGAGCGATGCGGAGATTCCGCAATCTTCATCGCACATCACGGTATGCCAAGCCGCACAATCCATGATGATGAACCCTTGTGACCTTGCATGCTTCTCGTAACAATTTCCACAGCATCTTGCCCGTGAAGGAACCGCGGCGAGATAGATCGCGTACCTGAATATCATGAGGACCTGGGCGAGCGGAATCTTACTGTGCCTGGCGTGCGGAAATCTGCCCGCGGCCGCGCCTAAGACGTCCTCCCAGACGACAGCGAAGTTGCCGGCCGTGACGGCGCAGAACAAGGACACGGCCGCTCCGCTCATCGATCGCCCGCTGCACCTGGCCGACTTCCCCAACATGCAGCCGCGCGCCGATCTTCGCGACAAGCTGGCGCACGTCTCCGATTTCATCCAGAACGCGCCCTTCGACGGCCAACCCGCCACGGAAAAAACCGAAGTATGGATGGCGCACACCAAATCGACGCTCTATTTCGTTTTCATCTGCTACGACCGCCATCCCGAATTGATCCGCAGCCATCTGGCGCGCCGCGAGAACATCCTCAACGACGACGGCGTCGCCGTGCTCCTCGATCCCTTTCGCGATCGGCGCCTGGGTACAGCCTTTCGCGTCAACCCCGCCGGTGTGCAGGCCGACGCCTCCTGGAGCGAAGCCAACGGCCTTGATTTCAGCTACGACACGGTGTGGGACTCGGAAGGCCGCGTCACCAAAGACGGCTGGATCGCGCTCATTGCCATTCCCTTCCGCAGCCTCCGTTTTCGCAGCAATGAATCGGATTGGGGCATCGTGTTCGATCGTTATTTTCCGCGCAACTCCGAGCAGGATTTCTGGCCGCGCGTAGCCGCCAGCGTCACCGGCGTCCTCAGCCAGGAAGGCATTCTGCACGGCATTGAAGGTGTCAGCGGTTCGCACAATTTTCAGTTGAACCCTTACACGCTGGCGCAAAACGAGCGCTCCCTCATCGACATCGACCCCACGAATCCCTACTTCAGCTCGCGCCACTTTGAAGGCACCGATGGCGGCGAGGCCAAGCTGATCCTGAATGACAGCATCGTGGTCGACGCCACCATCAACCCCGACTTCAGCGATATTGAATCCGAACAGCCGCAATTCACCGTCGATCAGCGCTTCCCTGTCTACTTCCCCGAACTGCGGCCCTTCTTTCTTGAGAATGCCAACTACTTCGTCACGCCCATCAATCTCATCTACACCCGCAACATCGTGCATCCCGAGTACGGCGTCCGTATCACAGGAAAGATGGACCACACCAATGTTGGACTCTTTGTCACCGACGATCGCCAGCCCGGGCAGACCGTCGCGCCCGGCGACCCGCTGTACGGAAAACATGCCACCGTCGCGGTGGGCCGCGTCTCTGAAGATGTGGGCAAGGGATCGAGCATCGGCGCAATCTACACCGACGAAGAATTTGGCCAGGGCTGGAACCGCATCGGCGGCATCGACTTTACCGCGCGCATGGACAAGCACTGGACCGCGTGGGGACAAATGGTGGAAAGCTCCACCATGGGCGACGAGGACAGCGGCACGCCGCCCACGTATAGCGCCGGCCCCGCCAGCGCTTTCCAACTGCAGCGCTCAGGCCACGCCTTCAACATGCAGGAGAACTTCTTCGACGCCAGTACCGGCTTTCAAACCCAGCTGGGTTTCATCCAGGCCTCCAACTTCCGCAACAACCAGACCCACGCCACCTACCAGTGGTTTCCCAAGAACCGCTTCTACCAGAGCTTCGGCCTCGAAACCAACCAGAACATTGCCTTCGATCACCAGGGCGACCGCGTCTTTCACTATTCCACCTTCGATCCCTTCTGGCTGCTGCCGCGCAACATCGTCATCGCTCCCATCGTCGGAGAAAACTCCGACACCGTGAGCCCGCTCAACTACACAGGCCTCGCCGATTTCAAGAACTTCACCGAGAACTTTGGAGGATTCGTCTTCCGTGGCGCGCCCTGGTCGCAATTCAACTTCAATTTGCAGGCCATCCGCAGCGGCAACGTAAACTACAACCCGGCCACGGGACAGATCCCTTCGCTGCTCAACCAGGAAACCGTGCAGCTGCTCTTTACCGTGCAGCCGGTTCGCCAGCTCACCGCCGATAACACTTATCTGCTCGATCGCGATCACGCGGTGGCCAACGGCGCGTTCGTCTATGAGGCGCAGAGCACGGGCAGCGTGGTGAACTATCAATTTACGCGTTCCATTTCCGCGCGCGTGGTTGCGGAGTACGACTCCACGCTGGCGAATCCTGCGCAGACCTCTCTCTTGCGCGCGAAAGAATTCGCTTCCCAGGCGCTTCTAACCTGGCTGCCACACCCCGGCACCGCCGTCTATATCGGCTATAGCGACGACCTGCAGAATCTCGATCGCAGCCTCTGCAATCGTCTGTCCAGCGGCGCGTGCGACCCCAACAACACGATCCCGCCTCGGGCCGGACTCATGCTCAACGACGGCCGCCAGATCTTCGTCAAGGCTTCCTATCTCTTCCGCTTCTGAAGCGCGATGGCCGTTGCCCCAAAAAAGCAGCTCGCGACTTCGCCTATGCGCTGCCGCTCGCGGTGTCCGCCCCTGCGCTGGCGCGGATTCCTTCGTCAATGCGCAGCTTCGGCCGTCTCGAATTCCAGCGCGTTGGCTTCGCGCCAGGCGGTGATCTCCGCGTGGGTCTGGTCGGCGGCCGTGCGCCGGTCTGGATAGATCTGCGGCTCGAAGAAGCGTAGCTGCGCCGAGAAGCCTACTACGCCCAATACCTTCCACAGGTGCGTGGTAAAACTCTCGTCGCCGTACCAGCAAAGCTCGCGTTCCTCCACGCCGCCTTCAATCTCATAGCGCAGTCCCGCCGCGGTAATCGGCGCGCCCGCCGTGGTTGCCGGATCGATGAGCCGCGAGTGGAAGCGCAGCAACTGCGCTCCATCCGTGCTCGTGCCCTCGGGAAACAGCAGCACCGGCACGGCAAGGCTCAGCCGCTCGGAAATCTGCTCGGCCACCGACATGGCGCTGGCCAGGCTCGAGCGGTCGACAAAAATCGTCCCTCCCGTGCGCGCCGCCTTGCCGAAGAACGGCCAGCCGTCGATCTCCATTTTGGCCACAAAGAAGCACGGCATCGCCGCGCTGATAATGACGACGTCGAGGTAGCTTAGATGGTTCGCCACCACCAGCCCGCAGGCCGGCTGCTGCCCTTCCACCTGGTATCCGATGCCCAGGCATTTCAGAATGGTGCGCGCCGCCTGTTGCAGCCACTCGGCGCGCTGCTCCAGCGTGAGTGGACCGCGTATGCGCTTGAGCCAGTAACGCGCCACACACAGCGCCAGAGCGAACACCAGCGCCACAGCGCGCCGGACCCGCCGCAGCATCACGAGGTCAGCGGAGCCAGGAAGCGGTTGCGCGCGGCAGCCGAGAGCAATTTGAGATCGAGGAGCGTCAGATAATCGATGGTGCGGAATTCGCGGTCCCAGGCCGGCGGCGCGGCAATGCGCGCGCCAATGGCGAGATAGGTCTTGAGCAGCTTGGGAACTTTGCCCTGCATGGAGGGCGTGGCGAGAAAACCTGGTCGATTGGTCTGGCAGGGCAACGGCTGTGCGTCAGCATCCCGCAGCTCCGGGGGACTCGCATACGCCGCGGTTGGCGTCGTCTCAAACTCCCTGGCAACCCTGAAGTTCTCAAGCTGGCAATACATCCGCCAACCCTCCGCCGGGTCATTGGAGTTCAAAGAAGAGCAGCCGAGCAAGTAACGAAGCCCCATGTCGGTAGCATACTGCGCGATGCCCCGCCACAACAACATCAGCACCTCCGGAGTGCGGTGTTCGCGATCGATCGAGGCCCGGCCCAGTTCCAGGATTCCCGGCCGCAGCGGCTCATACGGCGCAAGGCAAAACTCCTGTTCGGAGTAGTAGCCCAGATGTCTCGCCGCCGTTTCGCCGGACTGCATGCGATAGGTTCCCACCACGCGCCGGCTGGCTTTGTCTTCCACCAGCAGGTGCTCGCACACTGTATCGAAACGATCCACATCGAGTCCGGTTTGGTAAGAGCTTTCCAACCCCTTACCCAGCTCGATGTTGAAAACTTTAAAGCGCAATCGGCACGCGGCTTCGCGATCCTCCGCGGTTGCGGCCAGCCGCAAACGGTATCGCCCCACGTCGGCATGAATGCGCAAAGCAGGCTCCGCCAACGGCGGCGAAACCTTGCCCGCTCCAAATGCAATGTCTTGTATCGCAGCCGAACTGAGGTCCAGTTGCAGCGGAACCGTGTGCCGGGTGTGCGCGATCACGCCATCAGTATGCCGCCGCGTGATGAAAGACAGGTCAAGCGCAAGAGAATACCGCGCAAATCCCCGCACTGCGCTGTAACACGGTTTTCATCGAAGGATTTGCCGCGGAGAAACCGCGGTATGCGAAGAATAAAAAGCCACCGGCCGGAAGCCGAACCGCCCGCAGTCGAGCGCTGTTTCGAATTGCCGACACCCCACCCTCGCGACGTTTTTGTCGCGAGGGCGAGGGCGGGATGACTCGGGATGAATCCCCAACGCGCCCGTCAGATCTGGGAGACCCAGGACACGAGGGCAGATTTCATCCGGTCACCCAGGCTTATCGCCGCCCCATTCCGCCGCGCACGCTCATCCCGGAACGGCCTCCGGCTCCGGCGCGCATCACGCCCCGCCCGCCGGGAAAGTTTCTGAGAGTTTGCAGTTTATTTCTTCAAAGGTAACCGGACGCCTCTGTTTTGGCGCCTCATGCGCTTCCTGCGCATCGCCATGCAGCGTCTGCTGCGGACTCGTCCAGCACGTGCGCATGCGCTCAGGCCGGCCCTTGCGCGCCTTGCCTCCGCCGCTTCCCTGCCCGCCCGCCCAGTTGCAGTCTCTTTCCGGCCGGGCAGTGCGACGTCCAGTATTCCGGTGCGTCGCCAGACAGTCGGGATCATGGCCTTCTCTCAGGTAACCGCTTTTTCTGTGTTTGCCCTGTTGCTAATCGGCCAAACGGGCGATAATAGTCCAATACTTCGGAGGCACGCACGGTGGGCATCGAGTTCAACGCAGTGCAATTCTTGCGTTTTGCGGCTAAAAAAGCTCCTTTAGGCAATGTTGCAACCCTCGGCAGACTCAGCCTCGACATTTCCGAAGGCCGCCTGAGAGCACTCTTGCCCCTCCCGGCAAATTACAAGCACGAGCAATTCGCCGACAACTTCCTGCGCCATCAATTCGCCGCCAACAGCGTTGAATCATTTGACTACTCCCCCTACGAGGGCGCCAACCATATCGTGGATATGAACCAGCCCTTGCCGGCTCAATTTCCCCAATACGACACCGTCCTTGACTTCGGCACTCTGGAGCACATTTACGTCGTGTCGCAGGCTTTCAAAAATCTCTCCCAGCTCTGCGCCGAAGGCGGACAAATCCTTCACATCCTCCCCGCCAACAATTTCTGCGGCCACGGTTTCTGGCAGTTCTCTCCGGAGTTATTCTTCTCTCTCTACAGTCCTCAAAACGGCTACCGCGATACCCAGATCTTCCTTGCCAAAACCTCCCCGGAAAAATTCTGGTACCGCGTCTCCCCGCCCGCGCATGGCCAAAGAATCGAGCTCGACACCTGGACCAACCTCCACGTCTTGTGCAGAACTGTCAAGAGCGCGAACGCATCGCAAGAGGGCGTTCAGCAATCCGATTATCTAGCCCGCTGGGCCGACGAAAACCCCGAAGCCGCAAAGCCCGCTCCAGCCGCCCCTCCCGCTGAAGCCCCCAAAAAACACCCCGTCCGCGGCGACGCAATCACCCGCTGCATCGACCTTGTGCGACATGTCCTTGCCAGCCTCAAAGGCGATCTCACGCCCCGCGGCCAGCACCCCTCCATCACAAAAGTCCCCATCGAATCTCTCTTGTGAACAAAAATCGGGCTACGCCAATGGTGCTATCGCTGAGCTTGTGCAATGGGATCAGGACACCCTCAATGAGAAAATCCAATTTCAATCAGGCAGGCTATGTATCGCTACGGAATGCCGGTGATTCTGGAGCAGAGCGGGTCGGCTCGCATGGAGGCCCTGGGAATCCGGTAGGACGCGGTGCAAGAATAGCCGCAGTCAGCGGGTTAGTGCTGCACGCCGACCGCTACCTTAGGCAGCCCAATAGAGGCGCGGCCAATCGGGTCGATTGACAGAAAAGACAATGCACTTCAAGGAGACGGGATGCTGGATCGGAGCCCAAATTTAGATGCGTCCGCCCCTCCGGTCCTGCAGAGTCATCTGCCGTCTCTCGATGGGATGCGCGCGATCTCCATCCTGCTGGTGATCGTTGCCCACGCCACTGGCGTCTTCGGCCGTCAAAATGATTATTTCTTTGCGCTCGGCCAGTTGGGCGTGTCGATCTTTTTCGTGATTAGCGGCCTGCTGATTACATGGCTCATGATTCGCGAGCGGGACGCAACTGGCGCATTTTCTCTGCATAACTTCTATATCCGGCGCTTTCTTCGCATCCTTCCCGTGTTCTGGCTTCTCCTGCTCACGGTGAGCGTGCTGAAAGCGGCGCACGTGATCTCGATCGAGTGGCTCGATATCTTTCGCGCGTTCACCTTCACGCACAACTACCCGCTCTCCTGGAGCCATTCGCCGCAATATGCGTATTGGCTCACGCACACCTGGTCTCTGAGCCTGGAAGAGCAGTTCTACCTTGTCTGGCCCAGCCTGTTTGCTTTTTTGCGCCCCAGGCACGCCGCCCGGCTCGCAGTGACTCTCGCGCTTGCAGGGCCTGTTCTCCAGATCGTGAATTACTACGCGCTCCCCTCCATGCGCGGCGTGGTTGGGACCGCATTTCAGACCCGCATCGATATTTTGATGGCGGGATGCGCTGCGGCATTTCTGCTGGAGTCCCCTGCCTAGAGCGCACGGATCAGAAAAATCCCCGTCTGGCCTACGCTTCTCGCAACCTCATTTTTTCTACTCTTCGCCGACCCTGTGCTGTCAAGTCATTTCGCCAACCACTCGCGCGCCAACGCAATCATCCGCCTCATCTTTCCTACCTTCGAGGCGCTCGCGATTGCACTCACGCTTCTCGTTGTCATTGCAGGCAAACCGGGCGTGGCTTACCGCGTGCTCAACTGGCGCGTCTGCACCCACGTCGGCAAACTTTCCTATAGCTTGTATATCTGGCAACAGCTTTTCCTTGAGCCGAATTCCGCTGCCCGCATCGCGTCTTTGCTGTGGCGTCTGCTCGCCATCTATGCGGTATCCAGCTGTTCATTCAACTTTCTCGAACGCCCGTTCCTCAGGCTGCGCAGTAAATTCCGTCACGGCGTGTCCGTGTAGCTGACTTCCGCCCACGAATCGCCCGGATTGCCGCCCGTCAGGTTCGCGCCCTGGAATGAAGGCGGTGGCCAAACTCACAATCAAACAGCATTCCGGAACGACCGCCCAGCTCGAAGGATCAGGAACGCTCAGCGGGGGCGAGGGCATTGAAGCCCCCTGGACGATTTCGCTTCAGCGCAGCTGACGGGAAGGCGATTTGAAAAGGTCCTTCGTCCATTTCTCAAGACCCCACCAGCTTGCCGCTCCCGCGATCATTGCGGCGGGCAAAGATACCGCTGCCAGCGTCCAGGGAGAAATATGACGGTAACGCCAGAGGATGAACGCCGCGATCGGCCATCCATAAAGATAGACCCCATAGCTGATGTCCCATCGGTTGTTCACCTTCTGTAGCCATCCCAGAGGCGCTTCGAAGGACAGCCAGAAGATCCCCAAAGCGCCGAATGTGATCATCCCGAACGGAGCAAGCAGAGGATCGCCGAGCAGCAGAATCGCCGCCAGGCCTGACAGAAGAGCAAGCTTCCAATCCATCCGCGCGATGAGCGCATCGCGAAACAGAAAGAAGAGGGTTCCCATCATGAACATGACCGTCAGGTGCATCGCTTCGTGGAACCTATAGGATTGGAGCACCCCCCACCAATGGGCGCCGATTAAACTGCCCGCCGCTGCCGCAGCCACCACCACCATGAGCCCACGGCGGCGAAGCAGCCCTAGAACGCCAAAAACTGCGATCGCTAGGTAACACCCAAATTCGTACTGGATGGTCCACATTGCGCCGTTCAATACGGGATGTGGCAGGCCTGCAAGTTGCCCGGGAAGAGAAGGTGGCGGCTGCAACAGCGCCATATAAAACAGCGGACGCAACCCCAGCGATCCTGGATGCCCACCGGTGAGCGGCCCGAGAACGTACACGCACAACAGCCACGAAACCACAAACGCCGGATAGATCCGCAATACCCGGCGCTTCACGTACTCGCGCAATGAGCCGCTTCGGAACATGCTCTGCGAAATCAGGTAGCCGCTCAAAAGGAAGAACCCATCGACTGCAACTTCACCGAGCAAAAGCGTGTGAAAGAGACGCGTGAGCGGCTCCCGCAAGCGGTTGCCATCTGTCATCTCGGGCGCATGACCAATGATCACGAGCGAAGCAAAAACTAGCCTTAGCAAGCCGATATTGTTCCTATGGTTTTGCATCACTGGTGTCCGGCCAGGCTTCCCTGCGCATCCGTAAACCGCATATGGATAAAGCGATGGCGTCGCATTGTGTTTTTTCGATTTGAATTTTATGGCGCTTGTTCCCAGCCATAGACAGTGAGAAGTGAACAACGAACAGACGATCTTCGCCCGGTTGATGGACCAGTTTCCTTGGCCTGAATTTCAATAATGCTTAGCCCGCTAAAGCGGCGACGCGCATCATCGCGGCTTCCCCTGTCGCGATCAATTTCTCACCATGGCTCTCGCACAACCGACCTATCGCGAAAGTTTGCGCGACATCGAATCAGAATTTCCATTTTGCTTGCCCGGAAACGAAAGAATACAACCCTGAGCGCCCGGCTCGCCATCTTTTTCGTATTCGTTCCTGCCGCAAAGCCCACTTCCTGCCCCGCGGGCCCTCTGTCCAGGCCAACGAGCCCTGACCTGCCTGACTTCGAAGCAATTTCTCAGACGCCCCTCCCACAACCCCCTCCGTCGTTCAGATTGGTTTCGCTTGGCGGCCGCGCCTATCCGGCCGGCGGCGGCAAAACCAAATTCCGCCGCAGCACGATTGCGAACAGACGCCGCGTCAGATGGCTCTCCGCGAACAACAGCCAGTAGTAGCGGGCATGTTTTACCAGCCGGCCGCCGGGAGAGCTCCGCAAAGCTTCTAATTCATTTTTTCAAAAGTAATCGGGCATCTCGCCTTTGGCACCTCATAACGCTCGCGGCGCATCGCCTTGAGGCGAAGGCTGCGGCCGTCCTGACGCGGTTCGCAACTTTCCGTCCGCCCCGTTCTGATTGCTCTGCTTGATGCCCGTACCGTAGAATGACGCCGGTGACCAAACCCACAATCAAACGGGATTCCGGCACGACGCGCACCAACGACCTCGATGGACCTGGAGGCCCGGTCGGTACGCCGATGACCGGCCATGCGGAAGGCGGTCCGGCAACGCACGCAACCATGCCGGCCGAAGAGCCGGAACCAAAACCGCGCCGAAACCCGGCCGGCAGGTTTTACCGGCCCGAACTCGACGCCCTGCGGTTCTTTGCCTTCCTTCTCGTTCTGGTTCACCACGGCCCGAATTTCCCGGGTCCGCTCAATGTCATCCGGGGGATGGGAGCGTATGGGCTATCGCTGTTTTTCCTGTTGAGCGCCTATCTGATCACGGAATTGTTGCTCCGCGAACGGGAACAAACCAACAATGTTTCCTGGGGGCTGTTCTTCATTCGGCGGGCTCTCCGCATCTGGCCGCTCTACTTTGGCGCCATCGCGGCCTTGATTGTGGTATCGCTTCTTCGCCATCAAATCTATGTCTCGCGGCTTCACTTGCTCGAGATGGCCTTCTTCGTCGCCAACTGGTTCCCCGGGGGCTTTCAGCTCGGGCCCCTGACCGCGCATCTCTGGAGCATTTCCGTCGAAGAGCAGTTTTACCTGATCTGGCCGCCGCTCATGAAATTTGGCGGGAAACGCGCGATCCTGGCAGCCTCCGTTGTGTTGGCAGCCATGGCCCCGGCGTGGATGCTGCGCTTTTCCTCGAGGGGATGGTGGCTCTGGTATGACACCCCGGTGGAATTCCTGTTTTTCGCGGCCGGCGCGTCGATTGCGCTCTACGTGCACCGTGGCGTACCCGAAAGGAGCCGCGTGAGCCGCGTCCTGCTGTTGGCTCTCAGCATTGCGATGTTTGCTGGAGCCGTGTGGATTGGGCCCATTGGAACGGACGGAGTTTCCGGGATCGGCATCCGCTTCGTTCTACTCGGATACGGAATGGCGCTGGCAGGCTGCGTAGCGGTTTTCTTCGCCGCGCTGGGGCTCGCCAGGGTTCCCCGGTGGTTGACCTATCTTGGTAAGATTTCCTACGGGCTGTATGTGTTCCATGTAGCGATGATGCGACTGTCGTTCGCACTCCTGGCACACTTTCACATTCCGCAATCAGTGGATGCGTTGATCATTGACAGTTTGGCGACGCTGCTTACGATTGCCGTGGCCCATCTTTCGTATCAATATTTCGAAAAACCGTTTCTACGTATCAAGGAGCGCTTCACGGTGGTTCAATCGCGACCCACCTGACAGCGTTGTGCGCGCAGATCATGCGTCCGGCTGCGATCGCGCCCGGATTGCCCTCCGTCAGGTTCGCGCCCCGGAATGAAGCCGGTGGCCAAATCCACAACCAACCAGAGGACATCCTGCATGGCTCACGCGCACATCCGGATAGGCGTAGCACGCGGCGAAACCAATCTGGACGACCGAGGGGAGTTGAGGGAGAGGTGTCCGTGAAGTCGCTTCGAAATGGTGCGAATAATGGCTTATGGGTTCCCGCAAAGGCCTTGCTGGGCACGCCTGGGTCTCTGGCCTTCGCATGGATGCAGAGAAGATGGAGGGCGGGGGCAACCGCTGGTATATTCGCTTGCAGCCGAAAGTCAAAATGGAAATCCCGGCGATGACTCGTTTTGGAGCTGAGGGCTATTCTTTCCCGGCCATATTCCGTCTTCAAAGCGACGCCCCTTAGAATAAATGGTGATCGTGGCCGGAACTCCCGGTCTCAGGAGTGAACGGATGTCGCGAGCGAGAGTGAGGAACTACCTGCCTGCAATGGCGTGCGCGGCATCCCTTGTTCTCTGCTATTTCCTGATCCGGCCCTATGCGGAGATTGGAATCTATGACGACTGGTCTTATATCAAGTCGGCGCAGATGCTCGCTCAGACAGGCCGCATCGCATATAACGGCTGGGGCAGCCCGATGCTCGGTTGGCAGGCGTATTTCGGAGCATTGTTCATCAAGCTTTTCGGATTCTCCTTCACGGCGGTTCGCTTCAGCACCATCATCGAGGCCATGGCGACTGCATTCCTGCTTCAGCTCACCTTTGTGCGCGCCGGCGTCAACTCCTGGAACGCAAGCCTGGCAACGATGACCTTTGTTCTTTCGCCGCTCTGCCTTCCTCTGGATTTTACTTTTATGAACGACGTGGCGGGCGTCCTGTGCATTGTGGTCTGCCTCTACATGTGTTTGCGCGCATTGCAGGCGAAGAGTGAACGCTCTGCCGCGGCTTGGATCGGCCTCGCCGCGCTGTTGAACGCGCTGGGGGGGACGGCTCGGCAGATTGCATGGCTGGGCTTGTTGGTAATGGTTCCCTCTACCCTGTGGTTGATGAGGCAGAAGCGGCGTGCGCTCGTAGTTGGATGCCTAAGCTGGATGGCCGGAGTCGGCATTGTCGTGGCTACAATGCATTGGTCGGCCCAGCAACCGTATTCCGTTCCAGAATCTCCCTTCCCCGGGAGAACCGATTTGAAATCCTTGAACTATCTGGTGGGAGTCGCGCTTTGCGGCGCAGGACAGCTGATGCTGTTGGCGCTGCCCGTGCTCCTCATGTTCGCCCGTTCTCTCCGGTCATGGAGTCGCCACACGGCGGCCGTGCTCGCGGCTGGAATTCTCTGTTTCGTGGTCCCCGGAATTGCGCTGCACCTGGCCGGCAGCAAGCTGGTGTTGCTTGCCCCTTTTCTTAACGACTACATGACCGACTCCACATTCTTAAGACTCAATGCCATCGTAACTGGAGGTGCTCAGGCCACATTGCTGCGTGATGGTCTTCGGCTTTTCCTCACGGGGTCGATCGTGTTGGGCATTCTAAGCCTCGAAGTCTGCTTTTTCGCGGGCGCAAAAAAGCCAAGGGCATCTCAAGAGGAAGTTGCATCATTCTCATGGCCGCAACTCGGCGTTGTACTCGGTCCCTTTTGCGCGGCTTACATATATTTGCTGGCCACAAGGGGGCTGCTGCTTGAGTTTTACGACCGGCATCTCCTGCCGTTGCTCGCCATTCTCCTCCTTGTCCTCACCCTCTACTACCAACGAAGAGTGAAAGAGAATCTGCCATGGACATGCGCCTTGCTTGTCTTGATTTTTGGCGGTTTCAGTGTTGTAGCGGCGCACGATAAGTTTGCTGAATATCGCGGCTATGCATCCGTAATCAATGAGATTCGGTCAGGCGGCGTGCCCGCGACCGCCATCCTTGGGCCGTGGGAATTTGACGGATGGACAGAAATCGAAGAGGTGGGACATGTCAATGACCCCAGGATCCGAAATCCCAAAGGGGCCTACGTGCCGCAGCCCGCATTCGTCGTGCCTGCGAATTGCGGCAAAGGCCTGATTGATTTTTTCCCTATCAGTCAAGCGCCTCACTTGAAACCCATTTATGTTGTCTCGCCGAATCCTGGCCAATGCGTCGGACAGGTTAGTCCCCCCCGCGCGACCTATTGGACGTGGCTTCCCCCACGCGCCAACACAATCTATTCCGTCCGGCTTCCCTCTTCCGTTCCCCGCTGAAATGCCGGGCGGCTCGCGGGGCGGGGCCGCGCACTGCCACACGGGTCTCGTCCTGTTCGTTCAATTTTCTCGCGCGCCCGTTCCTCAGGCTGCGCAGTAAATTCCGTCACGGCGTGTCCGGGTGATCGGCTTCCGCTCCGCGCGTCACGCTCGTTCCGGCTCGTAATTCAGATTGGGCCCAAGCCAGCGCTCCACTTCCTTAACAATAAGGATCCTTGGCGAAACACTTGATGCAGGTGGCCGCAGGGGTGTAGATTGCTTGCCAATCCCCTAACCGCATCCTCGCAGGGCCCTAAAGGTTCTGCGAACAGCCATCCAAGGAGAAAACATGAAAAAGGCAACGCTTTTTGCCTTGATTTGCACGATGCTTCTTTTGCTCTATCAAGCGTCATATTTCCTTAGCAAGACCTTCTTCAACTCCTTCTGGGAGCAACTCAATTACCGCGCGATGAGCGCAACATATGGCGTCTTGTTCATCCTCTTCCTGGTTAGCCTTGCTAACTATTTTTGGGCTCTCTACAAAAGACAGAAATCCTAGGAGAATTCGATGACTGAAACGATCCACTGTCCATCTTGCGGCGTGGAAATTGAAGGCGATGCATCGTCCTGTTTGTTTTGCGGAGCAGCTCTTCGGCCTGAATTTGCGCAGATGGCGACAGACGTGAGTCCTACGGCGCATCGGGTGGCGCACGAAAATCGGCCGGCGCAAAAGGACCGTTCTGCGCAAACGATGGAGCGCTATCGGGAAGGCTACGTCCACGCCCGTGCTATCAATGCCTTTGGCGCCACCGTTAAGATGGCTGCGCTTATTCCCGGGGTCATTCTTGTGTATGCCGGATATGAGGTTTTCGGTAGCTCTGGCTCTGGCTCCGTGATTGGCGTGTTTGGCGGCGTCGCGATTGCACTGGCTGGCTTTCTGCTGGGTGGCCTAGGCTGGGTCCTTGGCGTCTTGGTCCAGTCCGCAGGCCAATCCATGAAGGCGCATTTCGACTGTGCGGTTAATGGATCGCATTTCCTGAATGACGACCAGCGCGCCGAAGTGATGTCACTGAAATAGGTGTTTGCCGGAATTGCCTTCCGTGGCAGAGCGCAAAAATCATTCCGCTGGGTCGTAATTCAAATTCGGCCCAAGCCAGCGCTCCACTTCCGCCACGCTCATCGCCTTGCGCCGCGCGTAATCTTCCACCTGGTCGCGGCCGATCTTGCCCAAGCTGAAGTAGCGGCTGCTGGGATGCGCGAAATAGAACCCGCTCACGCTCGACCCCGGCCACATGGCGAAGCTTTCGGTGATCTCGATCCCTGTCTTCGCCTGCACGTCGAGCAGGCGCCAGATCGTGCCCTTCTCCGTGTGATCGGGACACGCCGGATAACCCGGCGCCGGCCGGATGCCGCGATACTTCTCGTGGATCAGCTCATCGTTGCGCAGATTCTCCTCGCGTCCGTAGCCCCACTCCTCGCGCACGCGCTTGTGCAGGCATTCCGCAAACGCCTCGGCCAATCGGTCCGCGATGGCCTCCGCCATGATCGCGTTGTAGTCGTCGTGCGCGGCCTTGAACCGCTCCACAAGCTTCTTCAATCCGAACCCGCTCGTCACCGCGAAGGCGCCGATGCTGTCGCCAAGCCCGGTCTCTCGGGGTGCAACAAAATCCGCAAGCGAGCGGCAGGGCTCGTTGCCCTCCCGATCCGATTGCTGGCGTAGGAAATGCACCCGGTCCAGAACTTTGTCGCGTCCGCCGTCCGTGTAGAGCTCCACATCGTCGCCCACCGAGTTGGCCGCAAAAAACCCGTACACCCCGCGCGCCGTCAGCAACTTCTCCGCGATGATGCGGTCCAGGAGCACATTGGCCTCCGCGAAAATCTGCCGCGCCAACTCGCCCTGCCGCTCATCCTCGAGAATCCGCGGGTAAACGCCCTTCAATTCCCAGGTATGAAAGAACGGGCTCCAGTCGATGAACTCCCGCAGCGTCGCGAGGGGAAAATCGTCGAGCACGCGCACGCCAAGAAACTCAGGAGCGGGTAAATCCTCCGCGCGCCACTCGATCGGTGTGCGCCGCGCGCGCGCGTCTGCGAGCGGAACCACGCTCCGCCGCGGCGACGCGTGCGCCTTGCGCAGCGCGTCATATTCAGCGCGATGCTGCGCCACAAATTCCGCGCGGCCGTCTTCGCTCAGCAGGCTCGTCGTAACCGGCACAGCACGGCTGGCATCGAGCACGTGCACCACCGGTTCGCTGTAATGCGGCGCAATCTTCACGGCCGTATGCGCGCGGCTGGTGGTCGCGCCGCCAATCAGCAGCGGCAGCTTCATTCCCTGCCGCTCCATCTCCCGCGCCACGTGCACCATTTCGTCGAGCGACGGCGTAATCAACCCGCTCAGCCCGATAATGTCCGCCCGCACTTCCCGCGCGCGCTCCAGAATTTTCTCCGCGGGCACCATCACGCCCATGTCGATCACTTCGTAGTTGTTGCAGGCCAGCACCACGCCCACAATGTTCTTGCCAATGTCGTGCACGTCGCCCTTCACCGTCGCCAGCACGATCTTGCCCTGCACGCGCACCACCTCGCCCGCCGCCGCCATTTGTGCTTTCTCGGCCTCCATAAACGGAGTCAAATAGGCAACGGCCTTCTTCATCACGCGCGCACTCTTCACCACCTGCGGCAGAAACATTTTGCCCGCGCCAAACAGATCGCCCACCACGCTCATGCCCGCCATCAGCGGCCCTTCAATCACGCTCAGCGGCCGTCCCAGCTTGGCCCGCGCCTCTTCCGTGTCCGCTTCGATGTACGTGTCAATTCCCTTCACCATCGCGTGGCTCAGCCGCTCTTCCACCGTGCCGCTGCGCCACTCTTCAGCCTTTTTCTCCGCCTCCTCGCCCGCGCCCGCGGTCCCCGCCGCCTTCAGCGCCTCGCCAAAAGTAACCAGCCGCTCGGTCGCATCGGGCCTCCGGTTCAGCAGCACATCTTCCACCAATTCCTTCAGCTCCGGCTCGATCTCCTCATACACCTCCAGCATTCCGGCATTCACAATGCCCATGTCGAGCCCCGCGGCAATGGCGTGATACAGAAACGCCGCATGCATCGCCTCGCGCACCCTGTTGTTGCCGCGGAAGCTGAACGAAACATTCGACACACCGCCGCTCACCTTGGCATGCGGCAAATTCTCCTTGATCCAGCGCGTAGCGCGGATGAAATCCACCGCGTAGTTGTTGTGCTCCTCCATCCCCGTCGCCACGGTCAAAATGTTGGGATCGAAGATGATGTCTTCCGCCGGAAAATCCACCTCGTCCACGAGAATGCGATACGCGCGCTCGCAAATGCGGATCTTTTCCTCGTAACTCGAAGCCTGGCCCTGTTCGTCGAAAGCCATCACCACCGCGGCCGCGCCATACTTCAAAATCGTCCGCGCGTGCTCGCGGAACTTCGCCTCGCCCTCCTTGAGCGAAATCGAATTCACAATGCCCTTGCCCTGCATGCACTTCAGGCCCGCCTCAATCACTTCCCACTTTGAGGAGTCCACCATGAACGGCACTTTGGCGACTTCCGGCTCGCTCTCCAGCAGCTTCAGGTAGCGCGTCATCGCGGCCACGCCGTCGATCATGCCCTCGTCCATGCAGATGTCGAGAACATTTGCCCCGTTTTCCACCTGTTGCCGCGCCACGCTCACGGCCTCTTCATATTTGCCGTCTTTGATCAGCCGCGCGAACTTCGGCGATCCGGCCACATTGGTCCGTTCGCCGATCAGGATGAAGACGCCGATCTTTTGCGTAAACGGCTGCGACCCCGACAACCGCAGCGGCCGCGTGGCGCTGACCTGCTGACCTGCTGACTCACCGACTCGCTGATTCATGCCGCGCTCTCGATCGCGCGTGCTTCCTCATCATTCGCCGCCAGCTTGCGCGGAGGCACCCCGTCAAGCGCCTTGGCGATGGCCGCAATGTGCTCGGGCGTGTTGCCGCAGCACCCGCCGGCAATGTTGATGAGCCCTTCGCGCGCAAACTCGCTCAGGTACCGCGCCATGTCTTCAGGCCCCAAATCGAAGCCCGTCGCAGAAAGCGGATTCGGCAAGCCCGCATTGGGATAGCACGACACCGCGACCCCGGCCTTCTCCGCAAGTTCGCGCAAAAAAGGCGCCATCAGGTCGGGCCCCAGCGAGCAATTCAATCCCACGGCCAGCGGCTTCGCATGTTTCACCGCATTCCAGAACGCCTCAATGGTCTGCGCCGAGATCATGGTTTCGCCGCCGCGTCCCACCGCTGCGGAAATCATCACCGGCAACTCCCGACCCTCCGCGTCGAACACCTCGCGAATCGCCACCAGCGCCGCTTTGGCATTCAACGTATCGAAGATCGTCTCCACCAGCAGCAAATCCGCGCCGCCCGCCATCAGCGCCCGCGCCTGCTCGGCGTATGCCGCCTTTACCTGGTCGAAGGTCACCACGCGAAATCCAGGATCGTCGGCGTCAGGAGAATTTGACAGCGACACCGTCAGCGGCCCCATGGCTCCGGCCACAAACCGTTGCCGCCCGCTTGCGTTGGCCACGCGATCCGCCCATTCCCGCGCGGTCCGCGCCGATTGCTCATTGATCTCCCGCGCCAGTCCCTTCAGAAACGGATCGTCAATCACCTTCTGATAAAACTCGGGATCCTTTCGGAGGCCACGCTCGCGCGGATCGTCGACAAAAAACTCGCTCTGCGCAATGCTCGTCGCCCCAAAGGTGTTGGTCTCGATCATGTCCGCACCGGCTTCAAGAAACCGGCGGTGAATGTCGCCGATCAGCTCCGGCTGCGTCAGCGAAAACAGGTCGCCGTTGTTCAATAGATCTTTGGTCGCGTCCTTAAACCGCTCTCCGCGAATGTCCGCCTCCTTCATCCCGTAGGCGCGGATCGTCGTCCCCGTCGCCCCATCAAGGATGGCGATGCGGCTTTCAAGGATCTTCCCCAGCGCATGAATGGTCGGCTTAGTCATTTCTTCCCCACGGTTTACGGCCTACTCTTAAAGCATATCGAACCCGTCAACCTTTCCGAACCAATTCGCGCTAAACTGCGCCCGCCCGCCCTGGACGGCCACAACCCCCACCTGAACGGAGATGCACCGCTGAACTTTTGTAGCGCCGGTCTCCGGACCTGCACGCGTCTCTGGCTGCCTGGCGGCTCGCGAACTCGCTGACTCGCTGCCTTGCTCCCTCCGCTAAACTGAAGAGAGAAATGATCCAAAAGCTATTTGGCAACGACGAACCTGAAAAATCCGACGAAGAAGCGCCCCCGAAAGGCCTCTTCGACCGCATGCGCCAGGCGGTTTCGCGCACCCGCGAGAGCTTCTCCCAAAAAATCGCCGACATCGCCGCTCTCACCCGCACGGTAGACGAAAGCGCCCTCGACGATCTCGAAGCCGCGCTGCTTACCAGTGACCTTGGCGTCCAAACCACCACCGCCATCCTCGACGCGCTGCGCGACCGCGCTCGCCATCAGGCGATCGAAGGCGGCGCCGAACTCCGCCAGCTCTTGAAGGAACAGCTGATTGCCATTTTGCGCGCCCCGCAAGCGTCAGCCGCCGCGCCACAGGCGCCGCCTAAGGTCACCTTTCTCGTTGGCGTCAACGGCACCGGCAAGACCACTTCCAGCGGAAAGCTCGCCGCCTGGTCGCGCGCGCAAGGGCGCTCCGTTCTGCTCTGCGCCGCCGACACCTTCCGCGCCGCCGCCATTGAACAGCTCGAAGTCTGGGCCTCACGCTCCGGCGTCGAGATGATCAAGACCAAACAGGGCGGCGATCCCGCGGCCGTCCTCTACGACGCCATCACAGCCGCCAAGGCGCGCCACATCGACGAGCTTTACGTCGACACCGCCGGCCGCCTGCACACCAAATCCGGACTGATGGATGAACTCGACAAAATGCGCCGCACGGCTGCGCGTCTGGTTCCCGGCGCGCCCCACGAAGTCCTTCTCGTCATGGACGCAACGACAGGCCAAAACGGCCTCCAACAGGCCCGCCAGTTCACGCAATCCTCCGGCGTCACCGGCATCCTGCTCACAAAATTGGATGGCACCGCCAAGGGCGGCATCGCCGTCGCCATCGCCCGCGAACTCAATCTCCCCGTCCGCTACGTAGGCGTAGGCGAGAAAGTGACCGACCTGCTCGAGTTCTCGCCAGAAGAATTTGTCGATTCCCTGCTGGAGTAATCGATTCGGCAAGATCAACCAATCTTCTGTTCGTCATGTTGAGCCCGAAAATAGGCTGTCATCCTGAGCGACGAGCGGAGCGAGGAGCCGAAGGACCCGCGGTTGCCTTTAGGCGAACCCCACCACGCACAGTTCCCCGTGCCCCATCCTTTTCGCGTTCTTTGCGAAAAGGGTGGGAAAGCACAAACCCCAACTCGCCTCTCTCAACTCAGCGCAAGACCGGGCGCCCGAGTCCCGCCTCCGGAACCCCAGGTCAGCACGTGTACGCTTGATCCTCACTTCAATAACGTTCAGGCTTACGCAAGTTCCAGGTTTTCAAGATCCGCGATCACTCCCGGCCCGCTCGGCTCCCATCCCAGCTCTTTGCGCGTCTTCGCGCTCGAGCCCATGAGATCGAGAGTGGCGAAGCGGGCGAGCCAGCCAAAATATCCCGGCGCTTCTTCCGGCGAAATCGACTTGGCTGCCAGGTTCAGTCCGCGGCCGATGGCCTCGGCAATCTCCCGTGTACTCACGCCCTCTTCCGCAACTGCGTGGTATCGGGCGCCGCTGCGGCCCTTCTCCAGCACCAACCGGTAAAGCCGCGCAACGTCGAGGCGATGCGCCGCTGCCCAGCGATTCTTTCCCTCGCCGACGTATGCCGCAACTCCCTTCTCGCGGGCAATCTGGACGGAATACGTAATCAGGCCCTGTTTCGTGGTGTCGTGCACCTGGGGAAGGCGCACGGCCATGGCTCGCACTCCGCGCTTTTCGAACAAGGCAGCGGTCTGTTCCGAAGCGCGCGGCGTGGCATCGGAAACCGGAGGCGGCGCATCGTCTTCCGTGGCAGCGCGACCCTGTGTCACAAGCGCGAGACCGCCGCTCACGATCAACGTGCGATCGGACCCGGCCAACACGCCGCCGAGCGCCTCAATGGCCCGCCGGTCGATCTCGCAGACTTCTTTGAACCGCGAAAAATCGTGAACGAATCCGAGGTGAATCACCGCATCCGCTTTTGCCGCTCCGCTGCGCAAGCTGTCCAGATCCTCGAGCGATCCGCGATGCACTTCGGCGCCTGCCGCCTTCAACTCATTCGCTCCCGCATCCGATCGCGCCATGCCCAGCACCGTGTTGCCTGCATCAAGCAACTCCCGAACCACAGCGGAACCGATGAATCCTGTAGCACCCGTAACGAAAACACGCATCTTAATTCTCCTTCTTTTGTTGATGGATTGAGTCCAGTTTGGCAAGCAGTTCGGCAGGAATTTCAAGCGCCGCTGCCTGAAGATTCTCGCGAAAATGCTCGCGAGACGATGTTCCCGGAATCACCAGGATGTTCGGCGAGCGCTGCAGGAGCCACGCCTGCGCAATCTGCATCGGCGTGGCGTCAAGCTCGTTCGCCACGTCGGACAAAGCCGCCGACTGCAGCGGCCAAAAACCACCGAGCGGAAAGAACGGCACGTAGGCAATGCCATCGCGTGCCAGATCCGCAATGAGCGCGTCGTCTTCGCGATGCGCCACATTGTAATGGTTCTGCACGCACACAATTGGCGCCATCCGCCGGGCTTCCGCAACCTGCGCTGGCGTTCCGTTGCTCAACCCGATATGACGAACCAGGCCTTGCTGCTGCAACTCGGCCAGCACGGTGAGCGGCGCCTCGATCGAACCTTCCGCAGGCCCATGGCCGCTGCCCATGAAACGCAGGTTCACCACGTCGAGCGCTTCCAGGCCTAGATTGCGGAGATTGTCGTGAACCGCCGAAATCAGCTCCTCGCGCGACAAAGCCGGTATCCACGATCCATCTGCCCCACGCCGCGCGCCGATCTTGGTCACGATCACCAAATCGTCGGGATAAGGAGAGAGCGCCTTGCGGATGATCTGGTTCGTGACATGGGGGCCATAAAAATCGGACGTATCAATATGGTTCACGCCGCTCGCGACCACTTTGCGCAGCAGCGCGATTGCCCCTTCGACGTCTGGGGGAGGTCCCCAAACCAGTTTGTCGCCATCCCGCCCCGCAAGCTGCATCGCGCCATAGCCCATTCGCTTCACGGTCAGGGATGTGCCCGGCAAGGTGAAGCTGCCGGCAAGGTTTTGCTGTTGCGTCATTCCTGCCCTCCTCTTCTGTTGTCCATTTTTTTGCGCAGGATTCTTGCTACAATTGTTAGATGAAGGATTCTTCAGTTTCGCACTTCGCATTATGACCTCACCCGCTCTCACTGCGTTTGAGCCAAGAAAGACGCCCGTTCAAGCCCGCGCAACGGTCACCGTAGGCGCCATTTGTGAGGCCGCTATTCAGGTTTTGCTCAGCCACGGGGCCGACCGCCTGACAACCACGCGCGTCGCCAACCGCGCTGGCGTCTCGGTGGGAACACTCTACCAGTACTTCCCCAATAAGCAGGCGCTGCTCTTTGCCGTTTTCGAAACACACATGGAAAATGTAACCGGGAAAGTCGAGGCCGCATGCGTGCGCGCGCATCACAAGCCGCTGGCCGAGATGACCCGGCACGTGGTGGAGGCGTTTGTTGACGCAAAAATGGCGCGTTCCGATGTCTCCGTAGCTCTCTACCATGTCGCGGCTGACGTCGGCGGTCCCGCCATAGTCAAGCGCTCGGTGCAGCGCTCGCGGAAGGCCATGGAGACGATGATGCACACCGCGCCCGACGCGAAGTTGATGCCGGACCGATTCGTCATCGACATGATGTTGGCCGCCATTTCCGGCGTGATGCGCTCAGCCCTCGAGTCGGGCACTTCGCCGGCCGCGGTCCGCAACCTGAAAGAGCACCTCGTGCTGCTCTGCCAATCCTATTTGGCAGCCGCGTCGGCGCAGCGTCGTTGAGATCCGGGTCCGCACGAACCTTGCCACGCCACGGATTCCTCCTAAAAAACGCTGCCTGTCAACCCCTCCCCACCCTCCAATTCCCTTCAACCATCCTATTTCCAACGAGATAAGAGCCCACCCGACCGTGCACAAAATTTCCCCCTCCCGGCGCACACTATTTCCATCGGCACTCAATCAGGACCACGGTCCACGATCCACGGAAAGAGCCGAAAGCAGAAAGTCCCTATTTTGAGGACTTTACGCTAACATCTTTGTTTTTCAATCACTTACAGGAGACCCCCTGAATCGCTAAACTGCCTGGAATCACGACTTTAGCGAAAAAGGGTAGGGGGGGGTAGGGAGAGGGTAACTGATATGTACATGGAATGCCGGCACATCAAGACCAACGGGCTCCGCTGCGAGTCCCCTGCCCTCAGGGGCGGCCAATTCTGCTACTACCACGCCAAGGTCCACACCATCGGTGCGGAGCCCAACC